>Ga0209752_1001165_pt1 | contig 12936 bp, 10 predicted proteins | sample METZYME_3_250m_FD_187548 | JGI IMG/M metagenome (GOLD analysis project Ga0209752, IMG submission 187548) | Marine microbial communities from oxygen minimum zone in mesopelagic equatorial Pacific - METZYME_3_250m (SPAdes) (version 2) | ecosystem: Environmental > Aquatic > Marine > Oceanic...
CGTCGCTCAACGGATAAAAGGTACGCCGGGGATAACAGGCTTATCGCCCCCGAGAGTTCACATCGACGGGGCGGTTTGGCACCTCGATGTCGGCTTATCACATCCTGGGGCTGGAGAAAGTCCCAAGGGTCGGGCTGTTCGCCCGTTAAAGTGGTACATGAGCTGGGTTTAGAACGTCGTGAGACAGTTCGGTCTGTATCCGTCGTGGGCGTTGGAGTGTTGAGGAGAGCTGTCCCTAGTACGAGAGGACCGGGACGGACTGACCCCTCGTGTACCGGTTGTTCCGCCAGGGGCATTGCCGGGTAGCGACGTCGGGAAAGGATAACCGCTGAAAGCATCTAAGTGGGAAGCCCCCTCCGAGATGAGCACTCCCAGAACGTAAGTTCTCAGAAGGGCCGTGCGAGACTAGCACGTTGATAGGCGGCAGGTGGAAGCGTGGCAACACGTGTAGCCGAGCCGTACTAATCGCCCGAGAGGCTTGACCAGTTCTTTTCTTTCCTCACTTCAAACTGACACACGCTTGGACATAAGTTGGACCCCCTTGAGGTCTGTCTCTTCTTTTCTCTACCCTTTGCTTGCTCGAGGCCTATTTTTCGGCCTCCATGCTTGTTGCTGGTGGTCTTAGCGCAGAGGATACACCCGTTCCCATCCCGAACACGGTCGTTAAGCTCTGCCGCGCGGATGGTACTGCCGAGGCGACTTGGTGGGAGAGTACGTCGCCGCCAGCACATATGTTGGGCTCATCCTTCGGGGTGGGCCCTTCTTTTTTATGCTCCGATCAGGGTGTGGGCCCTTCTTCCTTGCCACTGAAATCGGGAACTGGTCTGGACGTTGGCCACGCGCATTGAAGAGACCACGGAACTTCTCGTCACCCCACTACGCGGGATAAATAATCGTCCCCTCGGTATTGAGACCGCTATACCGCATCATCTTGAATAGTTGTTATTGTCAAACACACCCTTTCTGTTTGTAGGCCATGTTTCCACTTCGTGACGAAAATCCTACCACGCTATCACCGCTGATCACCTTCGCTGTGATCGCGGCATGCACAGGTGTTTGGGTGTTCCTGCAAGGGGCCGGAATGTCAGAGGAGACATACTACAGTTCGATTTGCAATCTTGGAGCGATTCCGGCTGAGTTGACTGGAAGTTTCAACATGAGTGAACAGCAGGGCCCATGCCCGACAGGCGGCCTCGGTTGGCCAACCCTCTTCACATCCATGTTCTCGCACGGAAGTTGGATGCATCTGATCGGAAACTGTTGGATGCTCTGGATCTTTGGCGACAACATTGAAGACTCCATGGGACATCTACGTTTCTTGGCGTTCTTTGTCCTGACCGGTCTGATTGCCGCTGGCGCTCACACCTTTATGTCGCCTGACTCGAGCATCCCGATGGTTGGTGCATCAGGCGCGATTAGTGGAATCATGGGCGCGTATTTCATTCTGTACCCGAAGGCGCGTATCAAAACGCTTGTCGTGTTCTTCTATTTCATCCGCATCATGCCCATCCCAGCTTGGGTATTTCTCGGGATATGGATCGCTATGCAGTTCCTGGGCCTGGGAGCTGCAGCAGCAGGGGACGGCGGAGGTATCGCCTACGCGGCGCACCTTGGTGGGCTCTTCGCTGGACTCGGTCTGGTTTTCTTGTTCCGTAAGACGAAACCAGCAACCGCCTGGATTTGAACTAGTTCTCCTCTTCTAGGGAGGTCTGCCGAGCCTGGTTCCATGCTTCAATCGCCTTAAACACACACGCTGTATAATGACCGTGGTATCCGCGAGTGCGGGATCTCGAGCGAAGATCCTGCCGACGATCCGAAACGTCCCGGTCCGGAGCTCGGGTATGACCCGCTCGCGGTACGGTAGCCCTTGATCGGGCTGCACCCTCTCCTGTCGCAGGACCTGCGTGAAGTTTCTCCCCGCGCTCCAGGCTGTCGGTTATGGCACCGTGCCCCCCCAACACGCCGACGCTTCCGCCCACAAGTGCCCTGGATTGCCCCACGCTCCCGGAGAGTGTGATCTTTCGTCCATGACTCTCGAAACGCCCCCCTCCGACGCGAATGTGCCAACCCGCACGGGTTATGTCACCCTCCTCGGCCGCCCCAACGCGGGCAAATCCACACTCATGAATCGCTTAATTGGGCAGAAACTCAGCATCGTCACCGCCAAGGCTCAGACTACATGGCAACGTATTACGGGTATCCACACTAAGGGTCACATCCAGGCTATTTTCCTCGACACACCAGGCCTTCTCCTGGCCAAGGATCTTTTTCAGCATTCCATGCTCGAGGAGGCCCTGGACGCGGTACGGGAGGGAGACGTCATTGTTCTTCTCGTGGATGCAACCGATCCACTTCACGAAGCCGAAAAGAAGGCCATAGTTGAGGCGCTCTCACTGTCGACTGCTCACTTGCTTGTGGTGATCAATAAGATTGACGAAGCCGAGCCAGACGAGATCGCCAGAATCTCCGGATGGGCCAGCTCCGAGCTCCATTGTGAAGCACGTGGGATTTCGGCCCTCCACGGTCCGGGAGTGGCCGCGCTCTGGTCGGAGATTACTGAGGCTCTCCCAGAAGGGCCCTTCCTCTATCCACCGGATGACATCGCAGCCGCTCCAGTCCGATTCTTCGTTGCAGAGTTCATCCGGGAGACGGTCTTCGAACAATTCCGGGAGGAGGTACCGTACTCGGTCTTCGCGGCGGTCGACGAGTTTCGTGAGGACCAAGACCCCGTCTATATCAAGGCGAATCTCTTCGTGGAAAGAAACTCGCAGAAGGGGATCCTGGTCGGGGACAAGGGGGCGGCGATCCGAGAGTTGGGTCGTTCGTCTCGCGCGAAAATCGAGGAATTCATCGGACGACGGGTTTACCTCGAACTCCGAGTCAAGCTACGCCCGAAGTGGCGACGGAGGGAAAAGGACCTCGGTCGTTTCGGCTTTAGGGTACCCGTGGGGAAGTCCGGCAATGACGGCAACTGAGGCGTTTACGTGCCTCGGAAGGTGAAGATTCCGTCGGAAGATGCGGTGCTCGACTACCTCCGCCATTCTCGCCGGGGCCCGATAAAGGCCAAGGAAATCGCAAGAGGGATGGACGTAGCGCCCCGGGATTTTCGGGATTTTCGGCTCGTCCTTCGTGGCATGCTCGAGCGCGGGCGCCTCTATCGTGTGAAAGGGCAACGTTACGCCGTGCCCGAAAAAGCCAACCTTGTCGCGGGTCGCCTTGCGATCACGCAAAAGGGCGATGGCTTCGTTGCGCCAGACACGGGCGGGCAAGACGTCTTCGTACCCGGCCTCTCCCTGGAGTCGGCGATGGACGGGGATCAGGTGGTCGTGCGTGTGGAGGGGCGCCCGCGTGGGCGGAGCCCCGTTGGCCGAGTGATCAAGGTACTGGACCGAGCCCACGAAACCGTGGTGGGCACCTTTCGGCGGTCCGGTTCCTTCGGGGTGGTTCACCCCCGGAATCGTCGGATATCCCGCGAGATTTTGGTGGCTCAGGGGGACCAGGCGAAAGCTTCGGAGGGTGATGTCGTAGTTGCCCGCATCACGACGTTCGGTAGCGGCAAGATGGGGCCGACGGGCCGAATCGAAACGGTGCTCGGGAAATCGAGTGATCCCGGTGTCGACATCCTGTCTGTGATCCATGACTACGGGTTGCCGCTGGCTTTTCCCGAGAGTGTCGTTTCGGCGGCACGGGACGCCGTGTCTCAACGGAGAAAGGACCCAGGAGAGCTTCGTACGGACCGACGGGACCTCCACGTATTTACGATCGACCCAGCGGATGCGAAGGACCACGATGACGGGCTGTCTATCCGGCCTCTCGAAGACGAATCCTGGGAGGTCGGCATTCATATCGCGGACGTCTCTCATTTTGTGCGCCCGGATGATGAAGTGGACCTGGAAGCGTTCAAGCGGGGCACGAGCGTCTACCTCGTGGACCGCGTCATTCCGATGCTCCCCCACGAGCTATCCACCGATGCCTGCTCTTTGCTCCCAGACACTGATCGATTCGCAGTGTCGGTCTTCGTCACCGTGGACCCTGTGGGCCGCGTCCGAGAGGCCCGTTTCGAGCGCACGGAAATCCGAAGCCGGCACAAGCTGAGTTACGAAGAAGCGCAGGCCGTCCTGGACAACAAGAAGTCGATCGATCGGCAGACGGACGAAGCTCTTCGCGCCCTGGCGGCCCTAGCCGAAATCTTGCGCGAGAGACGAAAGGATCGTGGCTCTCTGGACTTCGATCTTCCGGAGGGACGTGTGTTGCTGGGCGAAAAAGGGGAGCCCGTCTCGATCCGTGTGGTGGAGAGGCTCGAAAGCCATCGCCTAGTCGAGGCCTTCATGTTGCTGGCCAACGAGATCGCGGCACGGGAGGCCGCACAAAAGCGGTTGCCCATCCTTTACCGAGTGCACGAGCCGCCTCCGACGGACAAGATGCGAGATCTGCGCACCTTACTGGGCCGCCTCAGCCATCGTGTTTCGAAGGGAAACATCTCGCAGAAAGACCTGCAAGCAATCCTCAAGCAAGTCGAGGGGCGGCCAGAAGAAAAACTCGTCTCGACGGTGATCCTCCGGTCCATGAGCCGGGCCCGGTACGATGTCCGAAACCTCGGCCATTACGGACTCGCGTCAGACGGATATACCCACTTCACGTCCCCTATTCGGCGGTATCCGGATCTCTGGCTTCACCGGGTTCTCGTGCACACGCTCGTCGAGGGTCACGCTGTTCCGGAACACTGGGAGGGACCAGGTCTCAAGGACAGAGCCGAGCGTTGCAGCGTACGCGAAAGGGTCGCCGAGGCAGCCGAAAGAGAAAGCGTGGACCTTAAAAAGGTCGAATACATGGAGCGGCATCTCGGAGACGACTTTTTCGGCACGGTTTCCGGCGTCACTTCCTTCGGGATTTTCGTCCTCCTCGATGACGTATTCGTGGAAGGATTGGTCCACGTGAACAGCATGAATGACGATTATTACATCTTCCGCCAGGACCAATACCTATTGGTCGGAGAACGGTCCCACCGTAGCTTCCGTCTTGGGGATCGCTTGAGAATACGGGTGGCCCGGGTCGATAAGGAGGAACGTTTTATCGATTTCGTCATTGTAGATTCGACGAAAAGGGCGAAGAAACACCCTCCATCTCCCTAATCGCAAGGCGGTATGTCCGCACAGTCGATTGTGTACAGAGGCTCGTGGCCCGGAAAGTGGTCTGATCTAGTTTCCCGGTTCTGCGCACGGCACGAACTTCACCTTGAGACGGCGGAGGGAGTCGAGGAGGTGCACGAGTTCGTAAACCGTGCGTTCCCCTCCTGTCTGGTGTTGGAGGGCACGAGCGATACTGAAGAGGCGTTCGCTCTTTGCTCCGATCTGAAGTTTGATGCCCCTTTCGGGCACTGAATATGTTTTCTGGGGTTCTCCTTGGGGTTGTCCTTGCGGACGGCCCCTTCTTGCGTTGAACAGACGTGACACCGGAATAACGAGAGAGCGGCGACGATGAGCAAAGAAGGACTCCAGCGGTTGGACGCGGTCTCCGGACGTATCTCCGACCTTCGGGGGTACCTTTGACGTCGTTGGAAAGACCGCTCGGATTGAAGTGCTGGACAAGGAGATGGCCGGTTCGGGGTTCTGGGATAATCAAGATCAAGCGCGCGAGGTCATCGTCGAGTCGAATCGCCTGAAGAGTTGGGTTGACCCCTGGAAAGAACTGGACGAGAAGTCCTCGGAACTCGTTGAACTTGGAACGCTCCTGGAGGCAGAGTCGGACGATGATCTCGAAGCGGAATGGCTCGCCGAGATCGGGGAGGTCGAACGCCGGAGCGAGGCGCTCGAGGTGCGCACGATGCTCCAGGGATCCGACGATCATCGGGGTGCCTTGCTTACCGTGCACCCAGGTGCGGGCGGCCTGGAGTCCCAGGACTGGGCCGAGATGTTGACTCGCATGTACATGCGGTGGGCCGAGCGTCATGGGTACAGCGTGAACGTGCTCGACCTACAGCCCGCAGAGGAAGCAGGGATCAAGAGCGCAACGTTGGAGGTGTCAGGAGACGACGCCTACGGTTATCTCAAGGCGGAGAAGGGAGTGCACCGCCTCGTGCGTATTTCGCCCTTCGATGCCCAGTCGCGGCGGCACACTTCGTTCGCGAGTGTGTTTGTATATCCTGAGGTCGATGACACGATCGAGATCGAAATCGACGACTCCGATCTACGGGTCGATACATTCCGTGCCTCTGGCGCAGGCGGACAGCACGTGAACAAGACGGATTCGGCGATCCGGATCACTCACATTCCCACGGGAATCGTGGTCTCTTGCCAGCAAGAGCGGTCCCAGCACAAGAATCGTGCGACGGCCATGAAGATGCTCAAGGCCGGACTCTACGAGCGCGCTCTGGCAGAACGGGAAAAGGAGAAGGCTGAGCTCGAATCGACGAAGACGGAGATCGGCTGGGGGAACCAGATCCGCTCCTACGTTTTTCAACCGTATACCATGGTCAACGATCACCGCACCGAATTGAAAGTCGGCGACGTGAGCAAAGTGATGGATGGCGACCTCGATCCGTTTATCGAGGCCTACCTGAAGCAATCCACCGGGCAGGGAGCCGCAAAGTGACCGAAGCTTCGCAGGGCACCGAGGGGGAAGGAGTCGCGTCCGAAGAGCTCAGCCAAGTGAGACAACACCGTCACGACAAGCTGGAGGCGATACGAGAGCGGGGCCTCGAGCCTTACGCCTATAGCTACGACCGGACTCATCTCGCGGGGGAAGCCGTTTCGCTCTTCGGTGAGGCGGAGCAGGCAGGCGCACTCGACGAGAACGGACAGGCGGAGCTCGTTTCGGTCGCCGGACGTATCACGAGCTACAGGTCCCATGGGAAGAGCGCGTTCGCACACGTCGAGGATCGCTCAGGCCAGGTCCAGATCTATTTTCGAAAGGACGTGTTGGGGGATGAACTGTTCGGGGCGCTCGAGCTACTCGACCTCGGCGATTGGATCGGCGCGGAGGGAGTACTCTTTCGCACGCGCACTGGGGAAGTCACGGTAAGAGTACAGGACTGGACACTGCTCGCTAAATCCTTGCGGCCGCTCCCGCTCGGGAAGACGGAGACGGATGCGGAGACCGGGGAACGGAGTACGTTCAGTGGGTTCTCAGACAAGGAAATCCGGTACCGTCAGCGGTATGCCGATCTCGCAGTCAATCCCGAAGTCCGGGAGGTGTTCCGCACCCGGGCCAAGATCATTTCGAAGCTTCGGAGCTTTTTGGACGGTGAGGACTTCTTGGAAGTTGAAACACCAGCCCTTCAGCCTTTGTATGGTGGGGCGGCAGCGCGTCCGTTCCTCACGAAACACAACGCATTGGACCGGACGCTTTACCTTCGAATCGCCGATGAGCTCTACCTCAAGCGCCTCATCGTGGGGGGCCTGGAACGTGTCTATGAGATCAGCAAAGATTTTCGAAACGAGGGCATCGATCGACTCCACAATCCCGAATTTACGATGCTCGAATTCTACCAGGCTCTTATCGACTATGAAGGCTTGATGGACTTGACAGAGCGTATGTTGGCGGAAGTGATCCAAGCCGCGACGGGTTCGCTCGAGGTCGTCTATCAAGGTCAAGAGATCGACTTCACGGGACCCTACGAACGCGTGCGCATGCTGGGCAGCCTCTCCGACGCCCTGGGCGCTGATGTCGCGGTACTTTCCGCCGACGATCTGCGATCCCATGCCGAGCGTCTGAAGGTTCCTGATCTCGAAGGGGCAGGCTGGGGCAAACTCATTGACAAACTTTTTGGGGAGCTAGTCCAACCGAACTTGATCCAGCCCACCTTTGTGATGGATCACCCAAAGGAGCTCAGTCCCCTCGCCAAGCCTCACCGAAACGACCCCGACCTCACCGAACGTTTCGAACTCTTCGTGGCGGGCCAGGAAATTGCCAACGCGTTCTCGGAGCTGAATGATCCTATCGACCAAAGGCAGCGCTTCCAGGACCAGGCCGGGCTCGAGGAAGCCGGTGACGACGAGACACATCCGATTGATGAGGACTACGTGAGGGCTCTCGAGTATGGGATGCCCCCGACCGGTGGATTGGGCATGGGGATCGATCGGCTGACCATGCTCCTCACAGATCAACCATCGATTCGCGACGTGATCCTCTTCCCCACACTCCGCGACGCCTGATGTCTTCCCGTGCTCCGAGGCGAGGGCTGGAGTGGTACGTCGCCCGGCGCTACCTGTCGTCCAAAGGCGGCAGCCGCCTCTTTTCCTTCATCACCTGGATCGCGCTGGGTGGGGTGACCGTGGGCGTCAGTGCACTCGTGGTCGTGATTGGCGTGATGTCGGGGATGCAGGAAGATCTGCTGGGCAAGATCCTGGAGTCTTCTCCTCACGTGCTGGTGCAGCAGGCCGGCGGCAGCCTCCGAATGGACAATTGGGAGGAGGTCGCCGATCGAGTCCGGAAAGTCGAAGGTGTCGTGGCAGTCGCCCCCTGGCTCCTCAGTTCGGTCACCGTGATGCGGGGAGACTATTCCCAATCTGCAGACATGTTCGGTGTGGCCCTCGATCCCGGAGGCCCCACTGTGACCGAAATGGAGACCCAGATCCAGGAGGGCGTCCTCGACCTAGGCCCTACCGCGTCGGGGCTCCCGCCCGTTGTGATGGGAAATCGGCTAGCGGCGCGCTTGCGGATGCTCACTGGCGACACGCTCACGCTGATCGCTTACGAGAACACCAAGTACGACCTGATGGGGATGCCCACCCCCGCTACACGTCCGTACGAATTCACGGGAACGTTTACGACCGGCATGTACGACTACGACATCAAGAACATCTACGTGCCGATCGAGGCCGCGCAGGAGCAGTTGGGCATCCTGCAGGGCGACCGAGTTGGTGGGCTCGGAGTGCGAATCTTTGATCCCAACGAAGCGGGACGGGTGTCCGATTCCATCCAGGCTGCTCTCGGTTATCCCGAATTCGTGTCGACCAGTTGGAGCGTGACGAACAGGGCCCTCTTTTCGGCTCTCGAGCTCGAGAAGCTGGCCATGTACCTGATCCTCACGTTGATCGTCGTGGTCGCCGCGTTCAACATCGTGAGCACTCTGGTGATGGTCGTGGTGGACCGTACCCGTGAAATCGGCATTCTCAAATCCATGGGCATGACCGACCGGATGATTCTCCGGGTTTTCATGATCCAGGGGCTCTCCATCGGAGTCATCGGTACGACCGCGGGTGCGATCCTCGGATTGGTCGCCGCCTGGGTGTTGGACACGTTCGAGATCATCAAGATTCCCGCGGAAGTGTATTTCGTCGAAAACCTACCGGTCTCGATCCACGCGGCGGACATCGGTATGATTGTGGGCGTCAGCTTTCTGATCGCCTTGCTGGCCACCATCTATCCCGCCCTGCAAGCTTCTCAGCTTCAGCCGGTCCGTGCGATTCGGCATGAATGAGCCGGACATGGTGGCCGGCGGTCTGGCTTCCCCCGCCGTTGAAGCCCGGGCTTTGTGTAAGGTGTTTGTAGGCGGAGACGGCCGTGAACTCGAGGTATTGGCAGGGATAGATCTTCGAGTCGAGTTGGGGGAGGTCGTCGCGATCGTGGGAAGTAGTGGGGCCGGGAAGTCCACGCTTTTGCATTTGTTAGGCGCACTCGATCGTCCGACTTCCGGTGGTGTTTTCCTCGGAGGCCGTGACATATCGGAAGTGAACGGAGACCAACTCGCACGGATGCGAAACGTCGGTGTGGGCTTCGTGTTTCAGTTTCATCATCTCCTGAGAGAATTTACGGCGCTGGAGAACGTGATGATGCCTTGTTTGATTGCCGGACGGCAGCGAAAGGCTTCCGAGGCGAGGGCCCAGGAACTCCTGGCTCTCGTCGGGCTCAGCGAACGTATGTCCCACCGCTCGAGCCAACTTTCAGGTGGGGAGCAGCAGCGCGTCGCGGTCGCGCGGGCTCTTTCCGCCGAACCGCCGCTACTTCTGGCCGATGAGCCCTCAGGTAATCTCGACACGCAGACGAGTGAGGAACTACACAATCTTCTGTTTCACCTCCAGGAGAGCCAGCGACTCGGCATGGTCCTCGTAACGCACAACCCGGAATTGGCTGGGCGGGCCGACCGGATCCTCGAACTGAAGGACGGCCGGCTTCACGAAGCCGGTCGAGCTTGACGAGCGATGGAAGGCAAGGAGTCCAAGAAATCCTGCGATCAGTGTGGCGCCGACGACGCGGTCGTACATCTCACACAGATCGTAAGCAACGAGATGAAGACCTCGCATCTCTGTGAGAAGTGCGCGGCCGTCAAAGGGGTCGAGGGAATCGAGGGGCCCGTAAACTTTCCTCTCACAGGATTTCTGGCTCAACTCACGGATGCACCGGGCTCCGAGGATCCTCCTGAGGCGCTTGGACCGTGTTCCTTCTGTGGCCTTACCTTTGAAAAATTCCGCGAGGCGGGCCGGCTGGGTTGTCCGCACTGCTACACGACCTACGAATCCTATCTGAGAGGCCTCCTCCGGCGTGTGCACGGAAGCACGCAACACTTGGGTAAAGTCTATCTGCCTCCGGATCCGGCGGCATCGGACGTAGAAAAACAAATGGAGGTTCTTCGCCACAAGCTCCAGCGTGCAGTCGACTCCGAAGATTTTGAGAGGGCGGCAGGGCTTCGTGACAAGATCCGGAGGATGGAGCCGGCGGGGACCGATCACATACCATGAGTGACCTTCACACGCTTCCCAACCATGGTCTAGGATGGCTCGACGCCAGTGGAGAACATGCCGGCGTCGTGCTTTCAACTCGGATCCGGCTGGCTCGAAATCTCCAAGGACACGCGTTTGGACCACGAGCACGGGTCAACGACCGCGAGGCGGTTCTTGAGCAGACCCGCCGGGCGATGGACAAAGTTGAACTCCTTGCTGGATCCACATTACTCGCACTTCCGGACCTGGATCACCGAAGCCGGGGGATGCTTCTCGAGCGGCGACTCGCTTCCCGGGAGTTGCTCGGCGATGTGAAGGTGGGTCCATCCCGCGCCACCGCTGTGTTGCTCGCCGCCCAAGACCCACTCAGCGTGATGGTGAACGAAGAAGACCACCTTCGCCTGCAGGGGCTGGTATCCGGGCTTCGTCTCAAGGAGGCCTGGAACCGAGTCGATCGTCTGGACGAGGAGCTGGGTCAGGAACTCCCATTCGCGTACCATCACGAATTCGGTTTCCTGACCAGTTGTCCCACCAATGTCGGAAGTGGGCTTCGCGCATCGGTTCTCGTGCATCTTCCCGGGCTGGTTCTGACCAAAGAGATCGGAAAGGTGCTCCAGGGCCTCGGGCAGGTCGGTCTCACCTTCCGGGGCTTGTATGGTGAGGGCTCCGAGGTGGTTGGAAACTTCTTTCAATTGTCGAACCAGACGACATTGGGGAAGAGCGAAGAAGAACTCGTCGAACACCTCGACAAGATCGTCCGGCAGGTGATTCAATACGAAGATCAGGCGCGGCAGGTGCTACTGCGAGATGCGCCCCAGGTGACGGAGGACAAGATCTGGCGTGCCTACGGCCTTCTACAGTACGCTAGGTCGCTTTCCTTTGAAGAATTGATGAATTTGTTGTCCGGAATTCGTCTGGGTGTTGGCCTGAAACTCCTGCCAGAACTCCGGGTATACACGCTCAACAAACTCATGATTTTCACACAGACGGCTCATCTCGAGCAGGCCGCTGGACGCGACCTTTCGCCTGGGGAATGTGACGCACACCGGGCGGCTTATGTGAGAAGTGTCTTGTCGAAAGAGGGGCCGGCAACGCCGGAAGAAGAGATCGAACAGACCGATTCGCCCACGGAGGGGTAAGCGACTCTAAGCATGAACTACAACTTCACCGACCGTGTCCGGAAAGTGCTGGCGATGGCCAGGGAAGAGGCGATCCGCCTCCAGCACGACTATGTGGGCACCGAGCACGTCCTCCTAGGCCTCATCCGTGAGGGCGATGGGGTTGCCGCGGCCGTGCTCACGAACCTGAACGTCGATCTCGACCAGATTCACGAACAAGTCGAAGAATCGGTAAAGAAGGGGAAGGCCACGATTGCGCTCGGTGAACTCCCCTACACGTCGCGGGCCAAGAAAGTACTCGAATTCGCGATGGTCGAAGCGCGGGAACTCAGCCATTCATACGTTGGCACGGAGCACCTCCTCCTCGGTTTGCTGAGGGAAGAGAAAGGGATCGCGGCGCAGGTCCTCAACTCATTGGGCATCGGGATGGAAGAGGCCCGCTCCGAGACGCTCAAGGTGCTCGGGTCCGACCCGGCGCAACCGGCGGGAATCGGGGGTGGTACGTTCACGCCACCATCCGGAAAGGGAGACAAGAAGTCCAAGACCCCAGCGCTCGACCACTTCTGCCGGGACCTGACTGACCTGGCGCGCCAGGGCAAGCTGGACCCCACTATCGGCCGTGTAACCGAAATAGAACGTGTGGTGGAGATCCTTTGTCGTCGCAAGAAGAACAATCCGGTGCTCATCGGGGAGCCAGGTGTCGGCAAGACCGCCATCGTGGAGGGGCTGGCCCAACTCATCTCCCGCAATGACGTGACAGACGCCCTGCAGGACAACCGGGTGCTGGCGCTCGACATGGCGGCCGTGATCGCGGGCACGAAGTACCGGGGTCAGTTCGAGGAGCGCCTCAAGGCCGTGATGAACGAGATCTCACAGAATCAGGGCGTGATACTGTTCATCGACGAGCTGCACACATTGGTTGGAGCCGGTGCTGCTGAGGGCGCCATCGACGCGTCCAACATGCTCAAGCCGTCGTTGTCTCGCGGGGAGCTGCAGTGTATCGGCGCATCGACGCTCACCGAATACAGGAAGTACATCGAGAAGGACGGCGCTCTCGAGCGTCGCTTCCAGCCGGTCATCGTGGATCCGCCGTCTGTCGACGAAACCGTGGAAATTCTTCAAGGCCTGAGGAATCACTACGAAGACCATCATCGGAT
>Ga0209752_1001166_pt1 | contig 12929 bp, 9 predicted proteins | sample METZYME_3_250m_FD_187548 | JGI IMG/M metagenome (GOLD analysis project Ga0209752, IMG submission 187548) | Marine microbial communities from oxygen minimum zone in mesopelagic equatorial Pacific - METZYME_3_250m (SPAdes) (version 2) | ecosystem: Environmental > Aquatic > Marine > Oceanic | place...
ATATAATTGGTTGGGGGGTATTTTGTATTGCTTTATTAACCTATTCTCTTACGGTTGAGCCAACTGCTAGTTACTGGGATTCTGGAGAATATATTGCAACATCTGCAAAACTTCAAATTGGACATCCCCCTGGTGCCCCACTTTATCAGATGATGGGTGCTGTTTTTTCATTATTTGCTTCAAGTCCTGAAAAGATTGCATTAGCAGTGAATTTTCTTTCTGTAGTATCTAGTGCATTTGTGATACTTTTCCTTTTTTGGTCCATTACTCTATTATTGAGAAAAATTTATGATATAAATGAGAGGAAAAGTTCAATAAATATTTTTTTAAGTGCAATTATAGGGTCTTTAGCCTATACATTTTCTGATAGTTTTTGGTATAATGCTGTTGAATCAGAGGTATATGCTTTAGCAATGTTCTTTCTGGCAGCAACATTTTGGTTGGGTCTTAGATGGGAAAAAGATTTTGATACTGAAAGAGGAGATAAGTGGTTACTTTTAATATCGTTTATGATAGGATTATCATTTGGTGTACACTTTATGGCAATTCTAACTATTCCCACTATTGGAATGATTTATTTTTTCAAAACGTATAAGAAAATAACTATAAAGAATTTTTTACTAGCCAATATAGTTTCAGTTTCAATTCTACTATTCATATTTAAATTGCTACTTCCTTCTGCATTAGGAATTTTTGGTCAACTGGAAGTCTTTTTTGTTAATTCAATTGGTTTGCCATTCAACTCAGGAACAATAATTGCTGGAATTTTAGTTGTTCTATTTTTTTACAAGTCTATAAATTATTCTATAAAGAAGGGGAATGTGAATCTTAATACATTAATATTATGTACACTATTTATTTTTGTAGGATTTTCTTCTTGGATGATGATTCCAATTAGATCTAATGCAAATACAGTAATCAATGAAAATGCTCCTTCTGATGCAAGAACATTACTTGCATATTATAAACTAGAGCAGTATCCAAAAACATATCTATTTTACGGACCAATGTTTTCTGATATTTATGCACCCCAAGATGAATCCCAACCTTATGTTGATGGAAAACCAAAGTATGAAAAAGACTATAATACTAACAAATATATTATAGTCAACAACTGGGAAGATTCTGAAGTTAATTCTAACTCTAATCATAGAGGGCTAATTCCTAGGCTTTGGAGCTCAGAACATGCTGCAAATTATATGGATTTTACTAGCCCCCTTGATTTTGAGATATTAGATGAATATAGAAATCAAGAAACTATAATTGAAAGAGTCAATAGTTTTAGAATAAGGGAACAAGAAGGCGAATTAACAGGAGAAGACTATAATGATTTCTTCAGAACACTAGGCCCATATCTTGATATATCAAAGCCAAGTTTATTTGATAATATAAATTTCCTTTTCACATATCAGGTAAATTATATGTACTGGAGGTACTTTATGTGGAATTTTGTTGGAAAGCAAAATGATATTCAAGGAGACTATTCAAATATTTATGGAAATTGGTTAAGCGGAGTAAATTTTATAGATGAGATAAGGCTAGGAAATCAAAGTAATCTAGACGATGACCAAAAAAATAATAAGGCAAGAAACACCTATTTCTTTCTACCATTTATTCTTGGGATAATTGGCCTACTCTATTCTTATAATAGAGACCTTAAAACTTTTTGGACTTTATTATTATTGTTTTTATTCACAGGTTTAGCTCTAAAATTTTATTTAAATGAAAGACCTTTTGAACCAAGAGAAAGAGATTATGCTTTGGTGGGATCATTTTATGTGTTCTCAATCTGGATTGGATTTGGAATGTCTTCAATTTTAAAATTATTTAGTGAACTAAAAAATAAATATCTAAACTTTGGGCTATTCTTTTTATGTTTGATTTCAATTCCAGGTCTTATGGCATTTGAAAATTGGGATGATCATGATAGGTCAAATAGGTACACTGCTCAATCAATTGCTAGATCCTATCTTCAATCAATTCAAGAAGATAAAGATGCAATCATATTTACTATTGGAGACAATGATACATTTGCCCTCTGGTATGCCCAGGAAATTGAGGAATTTAGGACTGATGTTAGGACAATTAATACAAGTCTATTAGCAACGGATTGGTATATTGATCAAATGAAAAGAAGGGCTTATATGTCAAGCCCTATACCTTCTCAAATGGAACATAATAATTACGCCTATGGAGTAAGAGATTATATTAGATATGAGAATCTACTTGATTCTGTAAGGTGGAATATAAATGATTTTATGGATTGGGTATCTAGTGACCACCCAAGAACAAAATATAGAAATTTAATTAGTCAATCAGGAGGAGATGTTTCAAATTATCCTATAAATGCTCTTGAGACTGTCTTTTATCCAACAAATAAAATTAGAGTCCCTGTTAACATAGATAACGTTATTAAAAGTGGCATTATTAATGAAAGTGATAAAGATTTGATTGTCCCATATATAGACATAGATCTTCCAGAGTCTGTTTTAACAAAAAATCAAATTATGATGCTAGATATTCTAGCAAATAACAATTGGGAAAGACCTATCTATTTTACAGGGGGAAGCTATGCTGATTCTGAATATATGTGGATGAAAGAATACCTTCAATTAGATGGACTTGTATATAAACTAGTGCCTATTAGAACTGTAATGGATAAAAGCAATCCATACTTAATGGGAAGGGTTGATTCAGAATTGATGTTTGAAATAGTTAATAAATGGTCCTGGGGAAATTCAGACGGTCAAAATATCTATCATGATCCTGAAACTAGAAAAAACAGTATCTCTTTTAGAAGTAACATGTCAAGATTAGTGGAAACTTTAATAATAGAAAAAAAATATGAGAAAGCTGAACATATTATTGATCTTGCTTTTGAAAAAATGCCAATTGAATTTTATGGATATTATAGTCTTTGGACTCCATTTGTAGATAGCTATTATAAAGTTGGGAACAATACTAAAGCAGCTGAAGTTATTGGTAAGCTTTCAAATAAATACATTCAAAGATTAAATTATTTTGCATCATTGGATATTTATTATCAGTATAACCTTACTCAAGAAATTGTATCTGAAATTGAAAGATATCGCAATTTGATTGATATTTCTATTGAAAATCAAGATTATAGTATAGCTTCAGATCAGATAATAAGTTTTATTGAATCATCAGAACCTTTTAGCTATTTGTACGGGGAATTTGATTACTATCTTTCACTTATAGACTATGTAGAAGTATTATATAAATCTGATGACTATGAAAACTCTAAAATGATACTATTTGAAATTAAGGAACAATTTGAAAAAAGATTATCTACATTTTCTACCCTGCCTGAAGAAAGTCAGCTTTATTATATAGAGAATATATCTTCTGATATAAACAATTATCAAAAGGCTATAAATCAAATAAAAAGATTCGACAATAATTTATCTGATTCGCTGCAATCTGAATTTGATAAGCTAATAGATAGGATGGTAGAATAACAGCTATAAAAAAGCTATGGGATTTGTTTGTTAGTTTAATTGGTCTTTCATAAGACTAATGAGGGTATTGGCATCCTGATCACCACTTTGCCTCCACACCATTTCTCCAAATTTATATATCATTAGAGTAGGAATAACTTTTACTCTTAATGCCTCTGATAGTTTTATGTTTTTCTCTGAATTTATTTTAATCACTTTTCCTTTATCGCCAATAGCAGCAGCAACATCTTTTAAAACTGGATGCATTGAAGTTGACAACTCATCAAACTCACTAAAGAAAACAATCAAAAGTGGTTTTTTCTCATCAAGTAATTCTCCAAATTTTGACATAAAAACAGGTTTTATTGGCGAAAATATAAATTTTTTTGCTTTAAATCCAAACTTATTTAACTCTATTTATCTGATTCATAAGTAATTTGAAGTTCAAATTAAACCAATTTTTAACAAAGAAACGACTTTATTGTTGTCATATATATTGTCAATTAGATAACTTTTGATTAACATTATTTTAATGGTTGTGTTTTAAATTTGACATAATTTAATACGTAATTGGAAAGTATATATATTTTAATAACTGGAATAATAGTTATACTAGCAATAAGCGACCTAATTGTTGGTGTTAGTAACGATGCCGTCAATTTTTTAAACTCAGCACTTGGTTCAAAGGTTATTTCATTTAAAAATATAATGATTTTAGCCAGTTTTGGAGTTGCTTTAGGTGCTTTATCTTCTAGTGGTATGATGGAAATTGCTAGAAAAGGTATTTTTAATCCTGGGGTTTTCTTCTTTGATGAAATCATGATAATTTTTCTATCTGTAATGATTACAGATATATTGATCTTAGATACTTTTAACTCATGGGGAATACCTACCTCAACTACCGTTTCAATAGTTTTTGAACTTCTTGGTGCAGCCGTTATAATGTCTTTAATTAAGATTATTAGTTCAGATTCTGCTACAGATATCAATATCTTTATTAATACAGAGAAAGCTTCACAAATTATTATCGGAATTTTATTATCAATATTTGTTGCATTCTCAATTGGAGCATTTATTCAGTGGATTTCAAGACTTATATTAAGTTTCAACTTTGAAGATAAAAGTCTATATCTAAATTCAATTATTGGATCTTTATCCTTCTCTTCAATTATAAATTTTATTTTAATAAAGGGGATTAAAGGCTCTCCTTATTCGAGCGAAACATATGATTTTCTAGGTGGGTTAACTATTAATAATTTTATAGATAATAATATTCTTCAATTTTGGATGATTAGCTTATTTATCTGGTATATTTTATCTATTATTTTAATAAAAATTTTTAGAATAGATATATATAAAATAATTATTGCTCTAGGAACATTCTCTCTTGCATTAGCTTTTGCCGGGAATGATCTTGTTAACTTCATTGGAGTTCCTATTGCTGCACTGGAGTCATATAATGGTTGGGTTGCTTCTGGAGTAAATGCAAATGAATTTTCTATGAGCATATTAGCAGATAAAGTTCAACCTAAGCCTATTTATCTATTTGTATCAGGTTTAATTATGGTAGTTACTATTTGGTATTCTTCAAAAGCGAAAAATGTTGTTAAAACTAGTCTTGATTTATCTAATCAAAATATTGTTGATGAGAAATTTAATTCAAATATAATTGGGGTTTTTCTTGTAAATATAGGAAGAGGGTTAAATAATATATTTATAAAATTAGCACCAAAGAGTTTATTAAATCAAATAGAAAAATCTTTTAATACTAATAATGTAGAGGTATTTTCTAGTTCCGAGGATAGACCATCTTTTGACAAATTAAGAGCAAGTTTAAATCTTGTAATTGCCGCTATTTTAATTTCATTAGCTACTTCTTATAAATTACCCTTATCAACTACTTATGTGACATTCATGGTAGCTATGGGAACATCTCTTTCAGATAGAGCTTGGGGTAAAGAAAGTGCTGTATATAGAGTATCAGGAGTTGTTAATGTAATAGGCGGATGGTTTCTTACAGCTTTTTCTGCATTTTGTGTTTGTGGTTTAATTGTCTTTCTAATTCACATAGGGAAAACAGTTGCAATTATTGCTTTAATTATTGTTTCAGCTGCAATCATATATAGAAATCATGTATTATTTAAGAAAAAAGGAGAGATAAAAATTTAATTTAATCCAAGAATTCTTCTGAAGGTCCTAACCTCACACTTATAAAATTAATCTTCTTGGGTATTTTTTATATAATTAACTTTTGTTAGAGTTCCTTCAGACCAAAAAAACCATTTTCCTACTTTTTTCCCTCTATTGTATTTTCCAAAAGTTAGAGTCTTGCTTAACTTATTATAGCTTGCCCAATACCCATGTAATCTATTATTTTCAATATAGCCTTCTTGAAGATCATTACCTCTATCTCCATAAATAACGACCTTTGGTGTATTTTCTTCTTGTAAAACTACTTTCTGTTCTTGAGCATTTAAACCAGCAAGGCTAAGCGTTAAAATAAAAATTAAATACTTCATAACATTAATTTACTAACACTAAGTTAATAATAAATTAACATATATTCAACATTTACATAACATTAAATTAACATTAGAATGTATTTTGCTAATAATCAGGTAGTTATATTAAGAGCCGCACATCAAACAGTCATCATCTTCATTCTCTTTTGATTGAGATATTATCTGTTTTAATTCTTCAGGCGTTAGTGGCTTTACAGCTACTGGTTTTGCTTTTGACTTTATAGTTTTAGCTTTTTCAGTTCTAGTAATTTTAACTTCTGCTGCTGCTGCTGCTGCTTCTACTTTTTTCACTATTTCCACTGTTTCTGCTTCAGCTGTTTCTTCTACTTCAGCTTTATCTTTTTTCTCAAGGGTAAATTTAATAGCATCAACAGCAGATTTAGTTCTTAAATAATACATTCCTGTTTTTAGACCAGATTTCCATGCATAAAAATGCATAGATGTTAATTTTGACATTGTAGCTCCTTCCATGAATAAATTTAAAGATTGGGACTGATCAATAAAGTAACCTCTGTGTCTAGCCATATCAATAATGTCTTTCATACTCATCTCCCAAACCGTTCTATATAATTCTTTTAATTCATCAGGAATTTGTTTAATATCTTGGATTGAACCATTAGACCTCATAAGCTCTTGCTTCATGTCTTCATTCCATAATCCCAGCTCAACCAGATCCTTTAATAAATGCTTGTTAACAATTATAAACTCTCCAGATAAAACCCTTCTAGTATATAAATTAGATGTATAAGGTTCAAAACATTCATTGTTACCTAGAATTTGAGAAGTACTTGCGGTTGGCATAGGTGCAACTAGTAGAGAATTTCTTACACCATGCTTTAAAACATCCTTCCTAAGTTTACCCCAATTCCATCTTCCACTTAATTCTTTATCTTCAACTCCCCACATGTTATGCTGAAATTCTCCCTTTGATATAGGAGATCCTTTATAGGTTTTATATGGACCGTCTTTTTTTGATTCCTCAACAGATGCATTAAGTGCTGCAAAATATAAAGTTTCAAAAATATCTTGATTTAATTCTTTTGCTTTTTCAGAAGTAAAAGGCATTCTTAATTGAATAAATGCATCTGCTAACCCCTGAACTCCAAGACCTATAGGTCTGTGTCTAAAATTCGAGTTTTCTGCTTCCTTAACCGGATAATAATTTCTATCAATAACCTTATTTAAATTTTTAGTAACTCTAGCAGTCACATCATATAATTTTTGATGGTTAAACTCACCCTTTTCCACAAACATTGGAAGAGCAATTGATGCAAGGTTACAAACAGCTATCTCATCCTTAGAAGTATATTCTAATATCTCTGTACATAAATTGGATGATCTTATGGTTCCTAAATTCTTTTGATTAGATTTTCTGTTTGCAGAATCCTTGTAAAGCATATAAGGAGTGCCTGTTTCAATTTGAGATTCCAAAATCTTTTCCCATAATTCTCTTGCCTTTATTGTCTTCCTACCCTTAGACTGTTTTTCATATTTTAAATATAATTTATCAAACTCATCCCCATGACAATCATATAAACCAGGGCATTCATTTGGACACATCAATGTCCACTCTGCATTTTTCTCAACTCTTTTCATAAAAAGGTCTGGCACCCACATAGCATAAAACAGGTCTCTTGCTCTCATCTCTTCTTTTCCATGATTCTTTTTAAGATCAAGAAAATCAAAAATATCAGAATGCCATGGCTCAATATAAATAGCAAAAGAACCTTTTCTTTTACCTCCACCTTGGTCAACGTATCTTGCAGTATCATTAAAAACCCTTAACATTGGAACTATACCATTTGATGTTCCATTTGTTCCAGATATGTATGAACCCGTTGATCTAATATTATGAATTGATAGTCCTATCCCTCCAGCTGATTGTGATATTTTTGCTGTTTGTTTTAAAGTATCATAGATTCCATCTATACTATCATCCTGCATAGTAAGTAAAAAACAAGAAGACATTTGAGGTTTAGGTGTTCCTGAATTAAACAAAGTTGGGGTAGCATGGGTAAAATATTTTTTTGACATTAATTCATATGTATCTATTACAGCTTCCAAATCATCTAAGTGTATTCCAACAGAAACTCTCATCAACATATGTTGTGGTCTTTCAACAATTTGACCATTTATTTTTAACAGATAAGATCTTTCAAGTGTTTTAAAACCAAAGTAATCATATCCAAAATCTCTATTATATATAATTTTTGAATCAAGCTCTTCTGCATTCTTTTTAATTACTTTATAAACTTCATCTGAAATAAGCGAAGCCTTTTTTCCTGTTATAGGATTTACATAATCATGTAAATCTTTCATTGTCTCTGAAAATGATTTTATCGTATTCTTATGTAAGTTAGAGACTGAAATTCTCGCAGCAAGAGAAGCATAATCTGGATGAGTTGTTGTCATTGTAGCAGCAATTTCTGCAGCAAGATTATCAAGTTCTGAAGTTGTAACACCATCATATAAACCTTCAATAACCCTCATAGCAACTCTAACAGGATCAACTAATGGATTAAAACTATAGCAAAGCTTTTTAATCCTAGCCGTAATCTTATCAAACATTATCGGCTCTTTCCTTCCGTCTCTTTTTAATACATACATATCTATTTCATCTAATTAGCTATATTCAATTTTAATAAAAAAATGATTAAAATTCTTCGTCGAAACTTATTTTAGAATCCTCCTTTTTCTCCTTATTAAGAACTCCTGCTTTTTGATATTCAGAAACTCTCTTCTCAAAGAAATTAGTTTTTCCTTGTAGATTTATCATGTCCATAAAATCAAAAGGATTAGTAACATTAAATTCTTTCTCACATTGAAATTCAACCAGAAGTCTATCTGTTACAAATTCCAAGTACTGAGTCATCAACTTTGCATTCATTCCAATCAAACTAATAGGAAGTGACTCTGTTATAAATTCTCTTTCAATATTTAAAGCATCAACCAATATTTCTTTTATTCTTTTTTTAGGAACTTGATTAACAATATGCTCATTATGAAGATGAACTGCAAAATCACAATGAACTCCTTCATCTCTAGAAATAAGTTCATTTGAAAAAGTTAATCCTGGCATTACTCCTCTTTTCTTTAGCCAAAAAATCGAACAAAATGCACCAGAGAAAAAGATACCTTCAACACCAGCAAAAGCAATTAGTCGTTCAGCAAAAGAATCCGATTCAATCCACTGTAATGCCCAATCAGCTTTCTTTTTAATAGCAGGAAAATTATCAATTGCTTTAAAAAGTTTGTCTTTTTCTTCTTCATCTTTTACATAAGTATCTATTAAAAGAGAATAAGTTTCTGAATGAATGTTTTCCATCATTATTTGAAAGCCATAAAAGAATTTAGCTTCAGAGTATTGAACTTCATTTACAAAATTTTCTGCAAGGTTTTCATTAACTATTCCATCAGAAGCAGCAAAAAAAGCTAATATGTGTTTTATAAAATATCTCTCATCATCATTCAACTTAGTTTTCCAATCAGTAAGATCTTGATGTAGGTCAATCTCTTCTGCCGTCCAAAAGCTTGCTTCACATTTTTTATACCACTCCCAAATATCATGATGCTCAATCGGAAATATTACAAACCTATTATTATTTTCTTGTAAAATTGGTTCAGGCTTCATGATTTTTTTATAATATAATTTAAACTTATTCTAAACATCAAATATTTAAAATTCTGACGAGAATTGAAAGAGCAAAGTATAGATAATTGCATAAAGTTCTTAACAATAAAAAAAGAACATAGTAATTATTAATTTTTTCGTTTTATTTTTATATACTCAAAAAATATTTGGTGAAAAAAAATGTTATGAATAGCTAAGAAATATGAGTTTAATATTTTTTATGAAAAATGAAAAACATTTTTTTAAATTAGACACCTAATAAATTAATATGAAAAATTTTGAAAAAATTGTATTGTTTTTAACAATTTTAATTATTGTCTTTAATTTAACTCAAATAAATATCTTCAATTTTTTGGAAGAAGAAAACAAGATTACTATAATTTGTTTTATACTTTCTATGTGTGCCTTGATATTAATTTTATTAATCCGAGTCTCAAAAAAAATAAAGGATATGAATAAATAAAACTTTTAAATTGAGACAAGACAAGTTTCAACTCCAGCTTTCTCTAGAAACTCTAGACCAGAAGAATCTCTATATTCTTTATTATAAACCACCCTTATTATACCAGACTGAAAAATTAATTTACAACACTCTTTACATGGAGAAAGAGTAATATAAAGAGTTGCTCCCTTGGTTGATTGAGTTGAAGAAGAAACCTTAGCAATTGCATTTGCTTCAGCATGAAGAACATACCATTTAGTATAACCTTCATCATCTTCACAGAAATTTTCAAATCCTGTAGGAGTTCCATTATAACCATCTGAAATAATCATCTTATCTTTAACAATAAGAGCGCCAACTTTTCTCCTTTCACAATATGATAATTCACCCCACTCAAGAGCCATCTTTAAATATGCTTTGTCATATTTTACCTGTTTCTCTTTCATTAATATAAAGAATAAAAACAATAATTATTAGCTTTTAAATATAGTCTATTATATAGATATTTTTTAGTTTCTTATTATATTTGTTGTAAATAAAAAATTATGTATCCGGAAGAAATAGTTAGACCTATGAAGTTGGAACTTACAGAGTCTGGCTTTAATGATCTTAAAACAAAAGAAGATGTTGAATCTGCAATTGATAAAAATGGAACTACACTTTTAGTAGTCAATTCTGTTTGTGGTTGTGCAGCTAAAAATGCAAGACCTGGTATAATTCAATCTCTAAGAAATAGCAAAACCCCTGATAACCTTTGTACAGTATTTGCTGGTTTTGATATTGAGGCAACTGAGACTGCAAGGTCAAAAATGCTTCCTTTTCCTCCATCATCTCCAAGTATTGCGCTTTTTAAAGATGGTAATTTAGTCCATATGATTGAAAGACATCATATTGAAGGAAGGGATGCAGAAATGATATCATCAAACCTGGTATCGGCATATGATGAATTTTGTTAATTATTTTGGCAAAGAAATAGTAAACTTCGTTCCTTTTTTTGATTTAGACTTATAAGATATTTTTCCTCTATGAGAGTTAATAATATTTTTAACAATCCCTAGACCTAATCCCATACCGTCTGTCTTAGTAGTAAATTTTGGTTCAAATATTTTTTCCTTGTTTTCTTCCAAAACTCCAAGTCCATTATCTGAAACCAAGACTTTGACACTATTCTTTGAGTCAGTAATTTCAATATTAATATTTGGCTCCCTGTCTGAAGGAATAGCTTGAATACTATTTTTAATCAAATTAGTCATAACTCGGATCCATTGTTCTTTATCAAGTTTTATAACAATACTTTCTTTTGATGTTGTAAAACTTATATTATTTTGTTCAAAAATTTCAACCACTTTTTTTGTTGTATCAACTATATCAGATTTTTCTAATTGAGTCTTCGGCAAAGCAGCAAAATCTGAAAATGAAGTAGCCACACTACTCATAGTATCAATCTGTTCAATAAGAGTATCACAAAAATCATTTAGTTTATCTTGTTCTTCTTTGCTTTCCAAAGAATTAGTTATTTGAAAACTTTGAACAGTAAGTCTCATAGGAGTTAATGGATTTTTTATTTCATGAGCTACTTGTCTCGCCATTTCTTGCCATGCTTGTTCCCTTTCATTTTTAGCAAGTTTTTCTGCACTATCTTCAAGGTCATCAATCATTTTATTATATGAATTAACTAAACTATCAATTTCTTTTGTTGCATTTTTTAATAAGATTTTTTCATTTTTTTTCAATAAACCAGTTTGTCCAATTTTTAACCTAATTGTTTCAATAGATCTAGTAACATACCTTGAAATAAAATATGCTAAAACAATTGCAACTACCAACATTATAAAGTATATCTGATACAATGTTGTAAGAAAAACGTTTAACTCACTTTCTGCAAATGAGACATCTTGAAAATAAGGAAAAAATAAAATTGCATAATTTTTTCCAAATTCATCCTTTAAAACAGTATAAGAAGACTGAAATTTTCCTACATCAGTTGAATTTTCTTTAGTAATCTTACCCCCCTCTAAAGAAACAAGCATTTTACAAAAATCTTCATCTAGAGAATAATTATTTGAAATGATTTCAAGAGGCAAATAGGAATAAAATAGAGGTTTCCCTTCAATGGTAAATATGGAGTACTCTACATTATGAATTTTGGTGATTTCCTCAAAATCAATTTTAAAATTTTCCCAATTTTCATAATTATTGCTTAAATCAAACTTACTGACTATGTAATTAATTTGCTTTGTTAATTGAGTTTCTTTTCTGTCTTGCCTATAAGTATTATATTGATCCGACTCTGTCCTATATTGGTAATAGGTAGATCCCAAAACCAATAAAGTAGCAGTGAAAACTAACAAAATCATTGAGATAAAGATCCTTAGTCTCAAAGACATTTTATTTTTCAGTATACTCATCTTGATTTTCTATGAAAATAGCTAAAAATTTTCAAAACGACAATATTATAAAAGCAGTGAAAACTTAAATTGCTTAAATTAGCATATAAAACTTTAAAAGATGGATGTTGGTTCTATACTTATTGTACTGCCAGTATTAATAATTTTTTCTTATTTATTTGATATTCTGGCAATAAGAACAAAATTTCCATCTGTTATATTGTTAGTTCTAACTGGAATAATCGCAAGATCTATTTCTACCTATTATGGTTTTGACAACTTCAAATTTCTTGATAACCTTGTGCCAGTACTAGGAACTATTGGACTTATATTAATAGTTCTCGAAGCAGCTCTTGAATTAGAGATTAAACGAGAAAAAATGGCCATAATTATAAAAGGGTTCATGGCTGCATTAATCATATTATTAATTAATATTGTTTTAGTTAGTCTTTTTTTCGAAAAAATAATTGGTCTCCCACACCCAAC
>Ga0209752_1001169_pt1 | contig 12909 bp, 8 predicted proteins | sample METZYME_3_250m_FD_187548 | JGI IMG/M metagenome (GOLD analysis project Ga0209752, IMG submission 187548) | Marine microbial communities from oxygen minimum zone in mesopelagic equatorial Pacific - METZYME_3_250m (SPAdes) (version 2) | ecosystem: Environmental > Aquatic > Marine > Oceanic | place...
AGGAATTGGTTTAAGAGCATTTGGTCAGAAAAATCCTTTGATAGAATATAAGTCTGAAGCTTATACTTTCTTTCAAGAATTAATGATTAATTTACAAAGCTCTGTTATACAAAGGATATTTCATGCACAAATACAGGACCCATCTAGCCAACAAAAGGTAAGTCCATTAGAAAAAAATATTCAGTTAAGCCATCCAGATGTAGAAAGCGCTCCTCCTGTTGATAAACCTTCTAAAAAACAAGATATTATTAATGTACCAAAGGTGAATTTGGAAGAAAAAATAGGTAGAAATCAAAAAATAAAGGTACAAAATTCTGAGGGAGACGAAATAGAGATTAAATTTAAAAAATTAGCATCTTATTTAGAAAAAGGATATCAACGTGTCGAATAAAAAAAATAATTTACATTTTTCTACCAAATCAATTCACGTAGGAAATGATCCAGATGAAACCGGTTCAGTTGTTGTTCCAATTCATTTAACTTCAACCTTTAAACAACCATTATTTGAAAGTACCGAAAAATTTGTTTACTCCAGAGTTGGTAGTCCTACAGTAAAAAAACTAGAAGAAAATCTTGCAATGTTAGAAAATGCTGATTATGCACATGCATTTTCATCTGGAATGGCTGCAATGACTGCAATTTTTACAATGTTCAAACCAAATGACCATATTATTATATCAAAAAATGTTTATGGTGGAGTTTTTAGACTTGTGACCCAAGTTTTGAATGACACTGGAGTTCATTTTGAATTTATTGATACCACTGATGTTAAGAATACAGAAAAAGCAATTAAGAAAAATACAAAACTTATTCATCTCGAAACACCAAGCAATCCGTTATTAGAGTTAGCAGATATCAAATCAACTGCACAAATTTGTAAAAAACAAAATATTGTATTAAGCATTGATAATACTTTTATGAGTCCATATGGGCAAAGACCTTTAGATCTTGGAGCAGATATTGTAATGCATAGTTCTACCAAATTTATTAGCGGTCATTGTGATGTTCTTAGTGGTGCATTGATGATGAACAATAAAGAACTTTCTGAGAAAACTACATTGATTCAAAATACTGCAGGAGCAATTGTTAGTCCATTTGATGCATGGTTATTATTAAGATCAGTAAAAACCCTATCATTAAGAGTTAAAAAACAATTTATTAATGCAGAAAAAATCGCAAATTGGCTTCAAAATAATTCTAAAGTAAAAAAAGTGATTTATCCAGGATTATCTTCTCATAGTCAATTCAAATTAGCCTCTCAGCAGCAGTTGTCACCAGAAGGAAAATCAGTATATGGAAGCATGATATCTTTTGAGCTCGATAAATCCGTTGATTTGGATAAATTTGCTAATAAACTAAATATTATTACTCTTGCAGAAAGTTTAGGAGGACTTAAAAGTTTAATATCTTGTCCGTATGCTATGACCCACGCTTCCGTCCCAAAAGATGAAAAAATGAAATTAGGGATTACCCCTAATTTATTAAGATTGTCTGTTGGTATCGAGCATATAGATGACTTAATTTCAGAACTCGATTCTGCAATCGAACATAATTAAATCTGCTTTTCAAGCAATTTTTTATATATTCCATTTATAGCATGCCGCGGTGGCGGAATTGGTAGACGCGCTGGTCTTAGGAACCAGTATCGTAAGGTGTGAAGGTTCGAGTCCTTTCCGCGGCACTTATGGATATTATACTATTAGGTGTGATAATTGTTATAGCATTAGTGCTATTTATCACAGAATTGTTTCCAATAGACGTAACAGCATTGGTTGTGTTAGGTTTATTGTTAATTTTTGGGCTTGTAACGCCTAATGAAAGTCTGTCAGGATTCTCAAATCCAGCAGTTATTACAATAGGGTGTTTATTTATCATGAGTTATGCTCTCCAAAAATCTCATGTATTAGAATATGTGATAATTAATATCAATAAAATTATTGATAAATCTCAAACATTGGGCATGGCAGTTTATTTATTTTGTATTGGGATTGCCTCTGCTGTTGTGAATAATACTGCAATAGTTGCTATTTTTATGCCAGTTACTATCCGTTTAGCAGATAAATACAATATTAGTCCCTCAAAAGTGTTGATTCCATTGAGTTATGCAGCAATTCTTGGTGGTACACTAACGCTAGTAGGAACATCAACAAATTTAATTGTTAATTCTATTTTGGTTGATTCATCTGGGATATCATTGGGAATGCTAGAATTTGCCAAATTTGGGATTATTAAATTTGTCGTTGGACTAATCTATATTTTTACAATAGGGCATAGGCTTTTACCATCAAGAGTGGCAAAATCCTCTAGTATTACAGATTATAGTCTAGATGGATATTTAACTGAATTTAAAATTAATGAAGATTCTCCTTTATGCGGTAAAACTTTGCTTGATAGAAAGATTAATGAGAATTACGATGTCATTGTATTAGATGTTTTAAGAGGTGGTGAAATTATTGCTTCAAATCTAAGAAATTTAGTATTAAAACAAGAAGATGTTCTTTTTGTTAAAGGTTCTTTTGATAATTTTCAAAGATTAAAAGAGATTGAAAATCTTTCTTTATTAACCGATGTAAAATTGACACAAGAAGAATTAGAACAAGAAGATCATATTTTAGCTGAGTGTTTAATTACTGACAATTCTGAATTGATTGGACAAACTCTTCAAGAAGCAAATTTCAGACGATCTTTTGGTAGTTTTGTTCTTGCAATCCGAAGAGAGGGAGAAGTCATTCGAAGAAAACTTGCCCAATTTATTTTAAAACCTTTTGATACTTTATTAGTATACGGACCTCAAGATCGTATTAATCAGCTTGCATCAAGAGAAGGATTTATTGTATTAGGAAAGGTTAATGCTTCTCTTGATAGTCATCCATTGTGGTGGTTAAGTATCTTTACGATACTATTTGCAGTAGTTATGGCTATTTTTAAAATTATTCCTATCGTTGTTGGTGTCATTTTAGGAGTGATTGCATTATTACTAGCACGAGTAATTACGCCAAATGAAGCTTATTCATCCATTCACTGGCAAGTAATTATAGTAATTGCTGCATTTTTGCCAATGGGAGCAGCAATGAAAAAAACAGGACTTGATGAAATAATTGGTAATTCTATTGGCAATATTGTTAATCTATTTCCAGTTGATTTAATTCCTTACTTCTTATTAGCTATCATTTATTTAATTACTATGGTATTAACAGAGATTGCATCTAATGTAGCAACAGCAATTATTATGACTCCAATTGCATTGACATTGGCTACACAATTTGGTTTTGATCCAAGACCATTTATTTTTGCTGTTTGTTATGCAGCTTCAGCATCTTTTATTACACCAATTGGTTATCAAACCAACCTAATGGTATTTGGTCCAGGTGGTTATCGATATTCTGATTACATTAAAGTAGGTCTTCCATTGGGTATAATTTTATGGATAATCTCTGTTATGGTTATACCAATGATTTGGCCATTTTAAGAAAGAAAAGATTTTATGGATATCCAATCAATGATTGACCAATTAGATAGTTGGAAATATGAAAATAAAGCTATTTCAAAGACATTTAAATTCTCATCATATCTTTCTGGAATAAATTTTGTTAATAAAATTGCTCTTTTAGCCGAAAATATGAACCATCATCCCGATATAAAAATTGGATGGTGCAAAGTAGATATTTTACTGACTACACATGATAGCAGTGATGTAACAAAAAAAGATATCGAATTAGCCAGTCTATGTGATCAAATTCAGGTATAGAATTATTTAATTTTTATAACGTTTTTTATATACTTTTCTTGCAGCATTTACCATCAACAACTCAAGTATTTTTTTAAATGCTATTACAACATGCCACTGCCATGGAAAAATAAACATTTTCTTTTTCTTATTAAGTGCATTAACAATTTTTTTAGCAGCAACATCTGTTTTAATTACAAAAGGTTTCCATTCCGCTTTCTCTGTCATTTCACTTTCAACAAAACCGGGACAAATCAATGTTACATCAATTGTTTTTGGTAATGTTTTTCTCCAACTTTCACTTAAAGCTTTCACTGCAAATTTTGATGCAGCATACGCTCCACCACCAACCCAGGCTATATGGCTTGCAACTGATCCTACAAGAGCAATATGGCCACTTGCTTGCTTAAGCATTGTTGGTAAAAATGGAACAATAGTATTTTGTACCCCAATAACATTTACATTTATTACTTTGTTCATCATCGTTGGATTACCTTTATGTAGCGCATCTAGTTCTCCAAGACCTGCATTTGCAATTACCAAGTCAATTCTATTTATTTTTGATAAAAAATCATCTATTGATTCTTTTGTTGAATGTTGATCAGTGACATCAACAGAATAGGTTGTAACTTTGGCGCCCATTTCTCTGCATTTATCAGCAGTTTGATCTAGTTTTTCTTTTCTTCTTGCGCATAATGCCAGATGGACCCCATCTTTTGCGTATTCATATGCAACATATTCTCCAATGCCACTACTTGCGCCTGTAATAAAAATATTCATCAACATCATTCTACAAATTTATCAGTCATAATTCCATTAAAACTAATTATATTCATCTTGGAATGGCCAAAAATAAGATAAATGGATTAGCGCAATCAATTCTTGAGAGCGAATCAACGCAATTAAGAAAAGTAGCAAAACAAATTGATAAAGATGTTATCAAAGCATCTAATCTGATTGCAAAGCATGACGGAAAGGTGGTAGTCTGTGGATTGGGGAAATCAGGACTTATTGCTCAGAAGATTGTTGCAACTTTATGTAGCACTGGTACTAAAAGTGTTTTTATGCATGCTTCAGATGCTTTACATGGAGATTTAGGGATTTATAATCCAGGTGATCCAACTATATTGATATCAAAAAGTGGTAATACAGAAGAATTAATTCGCCTAATTCCAATATTACGAGAATTTGATTCACCACTTATTGGTATTGTTAGCAATATGAATTCATTTATTGCAAAAAATGTTGATATTGTTTTAAATGGAACGATTGATAAGGAAGTAGATCCGTTAGGAATTGTTCCTACTGCTAGCTCATTAGTAGCGATGGCTATTGGTGATGCACTTGCATCTGTTTTAATGGTAAAAAGAGGATTTAAAGAAAAAGATTTTGTCAAATATCATCCAGGTGGTCAATTAGGAAAACAATTAGGGTTAACCGTAAAGGATGTTATGCATCCAATAAAAGAAGTTGCAATCTTAAAAGAAAATAGTTCTTTATCTGATGTAGCAACTCTTATGACAAAAAAACCTTTAGGTGCTGCACTATTGTTGGGGAAAAATAAAACTCTAGCGGGTATTATTACTGAAGGAGATATTCGTAAGGCAATTGCATCTAATAAGAAAACTGATGATTCAATTAATGTTTTTATTAATAGAAGTCCTGTTACAGTATCATCTTCAATGGCGATTCATGATGCAATGAAATTAATGGAAGATAGACAATCACAAATCTCTGTTTTACCGGTAGTAGATAATAAAAAATGTGTAGGATTGTTAAGATTACACGATTTATATCAGACCAAACTACTTTAAGATTTCAAATTCTTCAGCACCCTCAATTGTAGTTACAAAATCGGGCCCTGCAATTTGTCCAGCAGTATAAAATCCAGGTTCCATATCATTTTTACTGATATAGTTAGCAAGAGCAATTGGTCCTCTACCACTGAAGATATAAGAATCACATGTTTTTAGTTTTACAATAACTCTATCTCCATTTGGATTATTAGCTTGACCAAATATATTCATACTACTTTTTAATCTAGCTTCATATGATGGATTCCTAAATTTCTTTTTAATTTTTTCTATTTGAGAATTTCTTAAAAAAGGAAATTTTAAAAGAATTCTATATTTAAATGAATCGTATTTTAATGCCTTTTTGAGTTGGGTATCAGAAAGTGGAGTATAGAATTCAATATTTGGTACTTTAGTAGAATAATATCCACTATAGATATCTGCCCACGTCCAAATTCCAACTTGTACTGGTTCACCATCACCAAAATCAACATTATGTTTATTATATAAAGGGGACACTCTCTTGATCTTACCATTCTTGCGAATTAAACATCCTTTGTGCATACGATACATACCTGTAATTGCAGATCCTGCACTAAAAGTTCCTCTTCCACTCATTTTAAATGCTAATTTAATTTTATTAGCATCTGGTAATAAAGATTTAAGCTTTAATGCAACAGAATCAGTTGGAAGTGTATCAAAAGCGGTTGCTGGTGAAACGATTATCCCTGCTTTCCTAAATTTATCTCCCATTAAGTAAGCCTTTTCAATAACAGTCATTTCCCCAGTAATATCCAAATAATGTGTTTTTGTTTTAAGACAGGCATTAATTATTTTTTTGAAGGTAAATCTAAATGGTCCTGCAAAGTTTAAAACCAGATCTATATCTTTAATATTGTTACATATAGCATCATTTGACTCTAGATCAAATATTCGGTAATCAAATCCATTTTCTTCTGCGAGTGGTTTAATAGACTCTTGTGAGCGACCAGCTAAGATAAGATTAATGCCTTGTTCTTTAGCGTATTCGATTGCAAAAGCTGCAGTATGCCCATTTGCACCATAAAGTAGGAATTTCATGTTAACTAATCTCTTGAGTCATTATTTAACAAGCAACATTTTCATTGTCTTGTTAAAGTTTTCTGGGCTAAAGCTGTTAGTCGTTGTACGAATTTGATAGAAATATACACCACTACTTACCTCATCTCCATCATCATTGGTTGCATCCCAAACAACAGTATGTTGGCCAACAGATTTATCTCCTTCATCTAATGTTCTTACTAACTTACCTAAAGTATTATAGATATGAATTTCTACTGACGCTTCTTCTGAAACATCATATGGTATCGTAGTTTGACTATTAAAAGGATTTGGATAATTCTGATAAAGCTTAAATGCGTCAGGATTTCCTAGTTGCATCATACCATTGCCAGCCAATCCATCTTTAGAGAATAATTGGTAATTCATTTGAAGGGTAGATACTGGATTATCTCCATCGATATAGATATATAATTCTTTTTCATCTTGAGATAGTCTTCCAAACTCAAATTCATATATTCCATTAGTTGTATCTTCATTCTGAAGTAGAATCATATTTTCATTTGTATTGTTAATAGAGAATTGATACACATTATCTTTATTTACTAATTCAAATCGTCCTGCAGTGATATTGTCTGGTAGTGTAATCTTAATTTGATTACCGAATAATTGAGCAGGGAAATCAATTGGGTTTAGCTCTATATCTTGTGTTTCTGATGTTTTGCCTTGAGCTTTTGTCCACTGCCAGTTTCTGGTAAACACACTCACATCATAAATATCAGCGTTACCATCTAATGTTGGTGTAAGATAAGGGCTAGTTCCTGTAGCTGGACCAATATCAACGCTTGGCCACGCATTTACAAGTGAATTCAAATCTTCAACATCTACATCCCAGTCATTATCATAATCACCTAGCATAGATGTATAGGTTGTAAATCCACTAATGACAGCATCTGAATTATTGCCACTTTCATCAAATGCAGCAACTTTGAGATAATATTTGGTATAATCATCAAGAGTTAATCCAGTCAATGTTAAATTGGTTAAACCAACATTTTGATAAAATACAACATCTGCTTCAAGATCTTGATCGGTTGTTCCAATACCCATGTAATAGTATGCTATTCCAACATTATCTGACCAACCATCAACGCTGATTACGATATCAGAAGTACTTCTTAGATATTCACTATCATGTAAATCATTGATTGTAAATGTTCCAGCAGTTGGACTAGTGCTATCTAATACATAGCTTACTTGGCTTGAAATTGTTTCATTACCATCATTATCCACTGCTCCTACCTTGTAGTACCATTTTTCTCCTTGACTTAAATTATCATGAAGCAATGAATCGACTCCAAAGGTTTGTATAAAGACAAATGTTGTATCAGGCCAAGGTGTGTCTGATGGAGATGCATAAAAATGTTCTGAATTAATATTGCCCATTGTTCCTTGACCAAGCAATGTTGAATTATCAGCAGTAAAATCATCTGTTTGGCTTGTATATACATTATATGAAGCAAGATCTGATTCGCCATTTCTATTCCAAAATACTGCTACACCATCATCGCTTGCATCCCATACTCCATTTGTTGCATCATATACAAGTTCTGGTTCCGCACTGAGGCCTAAAGGTGCTAATGGAGCACCATCTGTAGATAATTCTCCCGCAGTAAGTGAAAAATTATCAAAAAATGCATAAAATTGATTAATTGTTTGCATATGAATTGCAACTCGTACCTTAGAACCAGCCCATTGGCTCAGGTTGTATGTTTGTTGTGTCCATGCACCGGCAACATCCTGAACATTAGCTAATGTGACAGTAAAGTCAGCAATGTCAGTACCGCCAGTAGGCGATAGTAAGACATCATATATTTCAGTTACACTACCATCATGCATTTTTGTATAAAAACTTAAAATATTATCCGTACCTGGTCTTAACCATAACTCAGGGCTAATAAGCCAATCATCTGCAGTTCCACCAGTAGAACCCATTCCAAGTCCTGCCATCCAGTGACTACCATCAGCTGCTCCAAATCCTGCAACATAATACCACCAAGACCATTCCTCCGCATCGTTATTTGCATTTATGTATAAAAATTCATGTACATCTCTTCTTCCATCAGCCCAACCATATGGATTTGTTTCAAACCCTTCTTCCCATAATGTATCTTGTTGTGCTGTTGCCCAAATAATGTTATTCTTTGTCGTAGTATCAGAATTTGTTCCATCAGAAACTGTTAATGCAACATTATATTGACCAGAAGCAGTATATGTATGTGATGGAGATTGATCACTACTTGTAGAGCCATCACCCAAATCCCAAGACCATGAAGTAGGAGATCCAGTTGATCGATCAGTAAACTGAACAGTCAATGGAAATACTCCAGAAGTTTTATCAGGAGTAAATGCAGCATTTAAAGGTGCAGTAGAAGTAAACCCAGTTGAATAAAACATACCGCGACCATGAGTTCCTGCAGCCATTGCACCATCTGAGGTTCGTCCAACGAGCATATCGGTTCTAACATTAGCCAATCCATCGTTGGATGGATTCCATGTTGGGCTTGAAACAGAAACATCATCGGATACCCATGTTCCAAGTTCAGTAGCTACAATTACTTGATTAAAATTACTTTTATTGTATAATCCCCATCGAATAGGCATATCAGGTAAATCGCCTTCGATATCTATCCAACCATTTGCTCCACCACCACCTATGGTTTCCCAAACAGAAGAAACTCCATAATTAGAAATAGCAATTAAAATTTGATTATCATCTTCTCCAATATCAATCGATGAAACATATCCACTCATACTTGATCCACCAATTTCAGTTGCGGTGTAAGTAGAGGTGTGGGCATCTGTAATCTTAAATACACGTCCAGCAGATGTACCAACAAATAAAACTCCATTTGTGTGAGGAGAAACTTTAAATGCAGATGCAGTAGAGCCTAGACTAACATTCATCAGTGTTTTATCAGCTAATGTGGTATAACTATTTAGTCGCAATATTGTTGATGCATCAACTGCAGAATAAAAAGTTTTATTTGGACCATCAATTGTGGAAGGGTTGATAAAAAATCCGGTGTCACCACCAGCACTATCTTCATGGTTTGCATACAAAGACCAATTTGTTCCGCCATTGGTACTTCTATATATATTATTATACGTCGTTGCAGTAAACTGATAATTAGGATCTACTTGATCAATATGTGTGAATGCACCATCTCCACCTACTTTATGGCTACCACTTTGAATGCCAGTACCACTGATGTTCCAAGTACCATTATCTTGGGTTCCACCAAGCACATATTCGCTTCCAGCATCTGGATGTAATGCCACAGAATAGAATTGACTTACATTATATCCTGTATTTCTTTCATTGACTGTAGCTCCTGCATCAGCTGTATAATACACTCCTCCGTCATTGGAGAAAATAATAGCATTACTATCAATAAATTTTAGATTTTGTTGATCAACATGCATATTAGCAAATTGTGATCCACTAGAATTTGTGACTTGAGTCCAACTAGCTCCACTATCTGTTGTTTTGAAAATATCAAGTTCACCAGCAAAAACAGTATTTGGATCATTTGGATCAATTCCAAAACTTAGATCATACCCTGCTTGTCCGTTAGCGTCTCCCAAAACATTTCCATTAGCATCAACAGGGAACGGGTCAGTAGTACCAGCAGTATATGTAGTCCAATTGGCACCTCCGTCTGTTGTTTTTGTAATCCAACCAACCTTTCGTGAATTGCTATCTACAATCATAGCATAGACAGTATTTGGATCAGAAGGAGCAACTGATACAATAGTTCGGTTCATTGTTCCAATAAGACCAATGGATACTTTGGTCCATGTTGAACCATCATCGGAATAGAAGATATCACCTCCACCATCACCGTAAACATTAGTTCGTGACCCAGCCCAGATTCTGTTATCGCTACCTAAATCTAAATCCATAATCTCGTATGGAGTATTACCTGAAGTCATATCCATCACTTGAGTCCATGTTGATCCACCATCGGTTGATCTCCAAAGACCTGTATTTGCAGATCCATGCCATTGACCTTCATAATAATGTCCACCAACGCCAGCATATACAACACTTGATCCTGACTCATTTCTTATAATAATATCAGTAACATAATTAAAATTTTCTGTAGAAGTAAGATGTGTCCAAGTGCTACCTCCATCGGTTGTTTTCCACATCCCAAGTCCTCGACTTGCTGTAGAAAAGATACCCATTCTTTCCCCAGTACCTACATACATGATATTAGCATCATTTGGATCAGAAGCAATGCTACATACCGCCAGATTACCCCATGTTCCATCAACCAAAGTCCAAGTTGGAGTGGCAAGAGTAATATCAGTAGTATACCATAATCCACCACTAACACCTGCTGCCCATAATTTCTTCTTTGTGGAATCATTCGGGTCAATGAGCAACGCTCTCGTTCTTCCACCAACTGTATTTGGTCCTCTTTCAGACCAATTGACTTCAGTCATACGATTTGCATAAGCCCAACTTGTACGTTTTTGTTCTGCAATATTTAACGCATCCAAAATACGTTCTGTAGGTATGGTTCCTGTATTTGGATCATAAGTCATAAGAAAATCATGTGTTCCTTTTAGATCAGGTCGAATTTCTTTTGCTAGTTTTTTTGATTCTTTGAAGGAAAGTGTATCTCTTTGTAAGAAACTATTGATGAACTGTTCATGTTCAATACGTTTCTTTTCATTTAAAAAGCTTCTTATATCTTGTTCAATTGGTTGATATAAGACCAATAATGATATAGTGAATCCAATGATATAATTTATTTTTTTCATATTAATTAACATAGATGTATCCACTTGTTGATCCATTCACCGTAATATTATTGCCATCTACATCAAGGAAAATAATATTACTATTGTCAAAAATAATTGATGTTGTGGCAGTTACAGTAAATTCTACAGTTGCTATAACTCCATCTCCATCAGCAGATGGTTTATCACTTGACAAAGATGATGTATAAATCGTGACCTCACCATTTGATTCATCTTTGGTAACAATTAATAAAGGATCAGTATTGCCCTTTAAAAAATCCCCAAAAGCAACATTCCCAATCGTTACATTGTTTGTGTCATATACCAATTTTGCTTGCGCTGCTGCCAATCCAGTTACGCCCATTACTTTAAGGCTTAAAGTAATGGTGCTACCATTACTTGTATCTGTATATTTTGGATCGAGAATAATAGCTGGAGTTCCAAGAGTGCTTACATTAATATATCCAGTCTTAGTTTCTAGATCTGTACCACCTTCTCCTAATACACTTAATGAAACATCGTAACTACCTACTGTAGTATATGTATGCATAGGGTTAGTATCAGTACTTGTATTTCCATCTCCAAAATTCCAATCAGATTGTGTATAACGAACCGAATTATTAATAAATTGAACTCTCAAATCAGGAGTTCCGCTAGTAGTAGTTGCTTCAAAATTAGCATTTGGTGGAAGTACATTTACTGTAATATAATCTGTTTTGGTGGTTGAATCAGTTCCTGCTGGTCCTACAACAGTTAATGAAACAGTATATGTACCAGCTTCTGTATACGTATGATTGTAGGTATAAGTACCACCATCAATTGTTCCATCATTGTCAACATCCCATTGATGAGAAGTAACATCTCCTGTTGATTGAGATGCAAATTGCACAGCTAATGGTACTGGGCCTGATAGAGGATTACCGGTAAATGCTGCTACTGGAGGAGTATTTCCTGATCCACCACCACCATCATCACCGCCACCGCCACCGCCACCGCCACCGCAGCCTAGCAATACAACTAAAAACGCTAATAATATTTTCTTCAAAATTAGTTTTTACCTCTTGGGTGTGAAGATTAATCTACAATAATTATGGCCTTTTTTCCATAATTGTCTTTATTAGCATTATTTTTTTGTAATTGTAATATTTCTAGTTTCTAAATAATTCAAGATATGATGCATACATTGTTCTTTTGCCCCTATTATTTCTGGTGGGAATACTCCTGAATCAATCCATAATTTTTCCAAAATGAGATTAATCGTAGCTGTTGCTGTGTATCCTGTGGTACGCGCCATAGATGATGTTTGAGAGGTTGTATTAAATTCATCATAGAGGTGATATTTAATTTTTTCTGTAGTTCCTTCAATGATAATATCCATTATAGTAAATTCTTGTTCATTTTCTTCTAACTTCCAATCTTTAAATAATTGTCTTGAGGTTTCTTGAATATTGTCTTCATCAAATAATCCTTTATTTCTATATTTTATCATCAGTTGTGCATGTTTTGGATAGCGCAATGTTTTTTCTTTCATATTTGGAA
>Ga0209752_1001171_pt1 | contig 12892 bp, 8 predicted proteins | sample METZYME_3_250m_FD_187548 | JGI IMG/M metagenome (GOLD analysis project Ga0209752, IMG submission 187548) | Marine microbial communities from oxygen minimum zone in mesopelagic equatorial Pacific - METZYME_3_250m (SPAdes) (version 2) | ecosystem: Environmental > Aquatic > Marine > Oceanic | place...
TCCATTAGCCAGTGGATGATCATCTGGCGGTTGCGCATATGATCCTCTTCAATCTGGTCGCCGTCGCGGAGGCGCCGGAGTTGGACGAGGGCATTGCGCGTATATCCCTCGTACTCGGCCAGGACAACCTCTTCATGATCCTGTCTCGAGATTAGACCAAGTTCTACGAGTTTTGGATCGGCTATCCAGTACAACGCAATCAAGTCAGCCCGACCCTCCTCAAGCGCCGAATACTGCTCCTTGAGAAGTCCCTGGGGACTTTCCGCGAGACCTTCAGCAGTTTTTCCGGAGGCGTGGCCAATGACCTCATGCATGTTGGTGGTCAGTTCCCGGGCAAGGGAGGCGTACTTCTGAGTGCGGACTGCTTCTTCCTCGGTCCAGGAGAACTCGCTGCTGAAACCTCCGGTGCTCGACATTTCGTAGGCTTCGATAACGTTTGACAAAGAAACTGACTTGCTCCCGTATTCCTCACGTACCGATAGGTCGTTGGGGAGATTGATGCCAATCGGCGATACCGGTCCGGAGTCGCCGGTCTCCACGACAACATCGATGGCGTTGGCAGTGATTCCTGTGACGTCGGCCTTTTTGTAGGCGGCGTCCCAAGGCATGCGATCTTCAAAGTATTGAGCCTCAATGGCAAGCCGCCGGATATCCTCTGTCTTTTCCTCGTTGACATAGAAAACGAGGCCCTCCCACGACCCTTTGATTCCGCGGGCATCCATATAGACTTCGATAAAGCCGTTGATCGTGTCCACGGGGGAAGCTGTGTCAGCCACCCAGGCGATATCGTATGCACGCCTGTTGGCATCATCGCCGGTGGTGTACCAGAGGATCAGGGCGCGGAGTGCTTCCCCCATTGGTTGGCTGGCGAAGGGGATCGCGGCCTCGAGGTGCCCGACGATCTCGGTGATCTGCTTGTCGTACATTCCGCCGACCTTGTATACCTGCTCCACTAATGTGCCGTTGTCGTTGACGAGTCGCGAATTAAGCGGATAGCGTTCGTCGAACGTCTGTAGATCACTCATGGAGACGCCGTCGTACAGGTTGTTGGCGGAGTCAAGCAGAATGTCGCCGCCGGCCCGAGGCGTCTTGTTGGTGATGATCCGGTCAAAGTTGGGATCGAAGAACAACGGTTCCATACGCGCCAACATGGTAGCCAGATCTTCGTCCTCCTCTAAGGGGAAGACCGCGCCATGCTTGGCGGCGTTCATCACCGCGATCCCGAAGTCATCGGAGTTGACCCCAAGCACGAACTTTCGGGAACTCAGGGTGTTGTAAGGTCCATTGTTGATCCAGAAGAGCTTGGTGTAGCGCTCTATCTCCGTGCGGACTTCCGGTTCGATGTCAGTTGAATGGGTGAGTACTTCTTCGAGTACGTCTCGCATCGCCAGGCTGTGTTCGTAGCGCTGGTCTATGAAGATATCGCGGCCAGCAATAGCAGCTTGGTAGAGGTGGTAGATCAGTGTCTTTTCGCGAAGGGGCAGATTTACAAAGCCGTCAGCGTACAACTGGACGACGGCGGCGTCTCCGATGCGTTCTAGAAGGTATTGACGGTCTTCTACCGCCGTTGCCGCCGGTCCTTCGACGGTGGCTGGGCGGCAACTGGTCATCAGTACAAGAAATGCACAGAGCACCGCGGCGAGCAGGGTAAAGAGAGAGAGAATTCTCCGACGCATAATGGCCTCCAAGATGAACGGTCGATGGCAGAGGTTAACTGTTGTGCCTCACCAACCACAAAGGATTGAGTTCCATTGCGAATAGCTTCAACTGAGCACTATCTGGGCGATTGGTACATTGGGCGGAAGATAAGAGTTTGTCGTATTAGAGAAAGGCGATGTCTTGGTTACCTGAATTCCGATTTGAGTCTTCACCAGGTACTGAGGGTGGTCAGGGAGAGCGTCGGTTGTACAAGCGGAAGACCCGGTGCCGGGAAGTGATTGGCCAGCTTTTTAGGCAGCACCGCTGACGAAATCTACCTCAAGACCAACCCCGGTTCTCTTCGCCCGTTCATAAATCAACCGTGCTAGGGCCACGTCTTGGACAGCTAGCCCCGTCGAGTCGAAGACAGTGATCTCATCAGCCGATTTACGCCCTGCCTTCAGTCCGGCGACCACCTCGCCTAGTGCGGCGTGGATGTGGTCGCGTGGCATGGCGCCGGTGTCGAGGGGAACGTTGACCTCGCCGCTTCCACAGGCTTGAGTCCAATCGTCAATCACTACTCTGGCGTCGAGCAAGATCTGGGTGTCCAGTTCTTGCTTGCCGTGGGCGTCAGCACCCATGGCGTTAATGTGGCAACCGGGGTTGACCCACTCACGGCGGACAATTGGTTCGCGAACTGGTGTAGCTGTGCAAACGATGTCGCACGCAACAGCCGTGGCAAGATCTCCCACAGTTCCGCCCGTCTCGGCAGCGAAGTGTTCAGCAGCCTCAGCGGAGACATCGCTGGCCACGACCACGAGGTTATCGAAGACTGTTTGCAACGCGGCCAACAATGTGCGGGCTTGCACCCCGGAGCCAACGAATCCAACGCTGCGTGAATCAGGCCGGGCAAGATACTTGGTCGCTACCGCTGCTGCAGCGCCAGTGCGAACTGCGGTGAGAAGCGTTGCATCCATCACAGCGAGGGGTAAGGCAGAAGCAGGGTCAGAGAGAATATACATTCCAAGGACAGACGGTAGGCTGTGCCTTTCAGGGTTAGAAGGATGTGAGTTGACCCATTTGACTCCCGCTGAGTCGCTGAAATATGCCGGCATCGCACGAAAGTCGCCGTCGAACTCTGGCAGGTCGAGATACACTTTCGGCGGCATCTGTGTTTCATTGCGTCCATGCGCCTCGAAAGCAGCTTCGATAGCCGTTACAGCAGAGTTCATTTCAACGAGAGTTCGTACGTCGGACTGCGTCAAGACTAGTGTCTTAGTGGATTCCATATTGGAAAGTTATACGAGCACGGCAGAATGGCAAATCGCATCGTACAATCCGCCCCCCCTAATACAATAGTTCGCCGCACCCCAATCTTGAGGTGCGCTGTCTGTCGGGTGGCTGTCGGAGCGGCGATTCTAGTTCTGGGATCTATTACATTGGGTGCAGCACAGGATGGCCCCGGAGATCTTGAGAAGATCACTGGGGAAACGGTTCCATGTGTAGATGGTCGGGCGGGTATTTTCGAGTGTGCAAACGTTGACCTCGTTTCGTTCCTTCCAGTCCGTGACCTCGGAGGTAGTTCAGGTATCGGAACCAATGATGTCTGGGGATGGACGGATGAGGAGAACGGTCGCGACTACGCCATCGTAGGTTTGCACGATAGGACTTCGTTCGTTGACGTCACTGACGTGCACGAACCTATTTGGCTAGGCAGCTTAGAGCGGACTGATGGTACTCGCCGAACGCTGTGGCGGGATATAAAAGTGCATGGGAATTTTGCCTACATTGTTTCGGACAGTTCAGGTCGCCATGGCGTACAGGTGTTTAACCTAACCGAACTGCGGGCTTTCGACGGCACACCAATCAAGTTTGAGGAGTTCTCCCGCTACGATGGTATTGCCAGCGCCCACAACATTGTTATCAACAAACAACATCCGTTTGCTTACGTTGTTGGGGCTAACGGCCCTGGAGAGACGTGTGGTGGTGGGCTCCATATTCTCAACATCGAGGACCCTCGGGACCCTGTGTTTGTTGGCTGTTTTTCCGATACACGAAGCGGCCGCGCACGGACTGGTTATTCGCACGATGCCATGTGCATTACGTACCGTGGGCCTCACGGAGCGTATTTAGGCCACGAAATATGTTTTGGTGCAAACGAAACGGGGCTCAGTATCGCTGACTTAACTGACAAACAGACGCCAGTTGCTATTGGGTTGGGGGAGTACCCAAACACAGCATATGCACACCAGGGTTGGATCAACGACGAGCACACCTATTTCTATCTAAATGATGAGGGCGATGAGGTCTCGGGATTGTCTAGTGGTACACGAACGCTAGTATTTGACGTTCGTAAGCTCGACGATCCGGTACTTGTGGGCCAATACGTGACTGAGAGTCCGGCTACCGATCACAACCTCTATATCCGTGGCAACTTGATGTATCAATCAAACTACCGCAGCGGCCTCCGTGTGTATGACGTTACAGACCCCGCTGAACTTTCTCCGGTTGGTTACTTCGACACTGTTCCCTGGGGTTCGAATGAAGGAATGGGAAACCTCAGCACCGGTGCCTTGGGTTCGTGGAGCAACTACCCATTCTTTGACAGTGGTGTCATCGTGGTCACGAGCGGCCTGGAGGGGCTTTTTCTGCTCAAGGTCCAGGGCGTCGACGAATAATCCGGCAGGAGAGGGGAGCTCCAAACGTAAAGCGGGCGAGCCCCGAAACTATTCGAGGCTCGCCCGCTAAGACTGTTGACCTAGTTGCGGTCAGTCGTCACGCAGCGAAGTGCATGTCGAAAGTTATTTGACCATGAAGTCGTGACCGCGCACCGTCTTTCGGCCGTTGGCCACAGCCCGGCTTGCGCCTTGTTCGACGAACCAGTGAACGACCTCATTCAAGGCTTCAAGGGCGTCTCCACCCACGTTGCAGCCATGCGCTTTGAGGGCCGCCCTGGTTTTACTTCCCACAAGCAGCATCTCGCTGCCGGAGTCTGTGCTCTCCGCGGCAGGGGTCGAATCCCATGTAGTCCCGTCGCTGTCCCATTCAGCCATCGGTTCCTCCTTCGACCGGCGACTGCTGTCGCCGGAGTCTAGGGCCGCCCTTTGAAGCATCCGCATTACCCACCCGGCGGTGTGCTCTCTCGCGCGGCAATTCGCCCCTCTCAAGAGAGGACGGATACACCTAATCTACATTGCAGATTTACCCGCTGAGAGGACGGATCGACCTACTACCTGCACATTTAGCCGCTAAAACGCTGTTTTCGCAAGCCCTGTGGACATTTAACGAGAAATTCCCTACTTATTGGTTATTCAGGATCGGGTCTTCCCGGACACGAATCTTACTTATGAATTCTTGTCCATTGACCTTCATTGTCACTCGATATTCCCCCGTTGTGGCGGTTAGGCCTCGTGGTCCGCCCCCACCTCCACGGCGCCCACCTCCACCACGGCCACCACCGCCCCCGCTCACATCTCCTTGACGAAAAGTGGGTTGCTGGGTACCCCGATCGCCACCGCCACCGCCACCGAACCCACCGCCGCCTCGGCCACCGCCGCCGCGGCCGCCGCCTCGGCTGCCACGAGCGGCTTGCGCTTCGCGGAACTCTGCCATCTGTTCCTCTGTGGGATCGAAGCGCATGTTCCATTCAAGTGCACTGATGCCGGCTTGGGCCGGGAAGGTGAAGGCTCGCGAATGGACGCCCGTTACGTCGGAGATTTCGATCTCTACGTCACCCGTTGCTCCCGTGCCAACGTAGAAACCTATGACAGCATTCTTAGTTGGGTTCTGGCCTCGAAACGCGAGCGAACCGCCCGTTCCCATGGGGTTTTTGCTTAGCCAGCGCGTTGCTATGCCATTGTCGAACACGTGGCCTTCAGAAGCGAGAACATCCTCGTTCGTCTGCTGCAGCATCCAAATATCATCCATAATCCAGAGGCCTCGACCATGGGTGCCGATCACGAGGTCGTTTTCTCTCGGGTGCACGACAATGTCGTGTACTGCAACCACCGGCAAGTTACGCTGCAGTGGGTTCCACGAGACCCCACCGTTAATCGTATAGAAGATGCCGAATTCTGTACCCGCGTACAGCAAGTTTGGATTTTGAGGATCCTCTTTGACCACGTAAACCGCTTGGCCATTTGGGATTCCGTCAGTTATCTGAGTCCAGGTTTCCCCATAGTCGGTTGTCTTGAAGATGTACGGTCGAAAATCCGCTGCCCTATGCCCATCGCCAGCGACATAAGCAGTACCTGAATCAAAACCTGAGGATTCGACACGACTGATCCAGGTATCGAGAGGCATGTTGATGTTGTCGGTGACGTCACGCCAAGTTGCGCCCCCGTCCTGAGTGACCTGGACATTGCCATCGTCTGTCCCGGTCCAAAGCGTTTCCTGGTCCAGTGGCGACTCGGATATCGTGATGATCGTCCCGTGATTTTCCGCACCGGTGACATCCTGTGTCAGGCCTCCGGTGACACGCCGGGTTTTTTCCGGGTCGTTGTCGGAAAGGTCAGGACTAGCAATCATCCAAGTGTCCCCGCGATCAATCGACTTGAATAGGTGGTTGCCGCCAAAATAGATGGTTCGAGGGTTATGTGCCGACAACAAAATCGGTGAACTCCAATTGAACCTAAATGGGTTATTACCCCAACCACGCTCGCGCATTGATTCTTCGATCTCGGGCGTGATGTAGTCGCTGTAGTTGGCGACGTTATTTTCCCGGGGGCGGATACTGACTCGTTGACCCGTGCGCAAGTCAACTCGGCTGACACTTCCCCCCTGCGACTCAGAATAGAGAATGTCCGGATCCGTTGGATCGATCTGCACGTAAAAGCCGTCACCACCGCCAACACTAACCCAGTCGTTGGTATAAATTCCCCCACTGCGGGTTAGCGAGGGGCCGCACGACGAGCCTGCATCCTGGAGGCCACCACAGACATTGTATGGATCAGACATGTCCACACCGACGGCATAATATTGAGTGACATTAATGTTCTTGAAATCCAGGTAGTTTTGACCTTGATCAAAGGTGAGATTTAATCCACCGTCACTGCCGACCCAAAAGCGATTGGAGTCGTGAGGATCGATCCACATGGCGTGATAGCAATGCCCGCCACCGCCACCACGTGGCATGCTCTCCAAGGTGTGACCGCCATCGCGCGATACGCGCATGCTCGAAGTGAGGCTATACACGATCTCATCATCGTTGGGGTCCAACCAGAGATGGTTGTAGTAGAACGGTCGGTTATAGAAGCGGTTCACATAGGCCCACGACTCGCCGCCGTCCTCCGAGCGGTAAATCCCTGAACCGAGTATCTCCATGTCGTCGTATTCAGGATTTGGTTCCCGGTCTTGCCCCTGGCCGATGAACTGGGGAATCTGTGTTCCGTGCTCATAATGAGCGACAAGGACATCGGGGTTGCTTCTTGAAACGTCAAGGCCGATCTTGCCAGAAGAACCCTCGGGCAAACCCTCGGTCAGCTTATTCCAGGTGTTACCGCCATCTGTAGTCTTAAAAATTCCGCCGTTGGGGCCCCCTGACTCGAGCAGCCACGCCCAGCGACGTCGTTCCCAGAAGGTTACCCACAACGTGTCCGGGTCTGAAGGATGCATCCGTAGTCGTAGAGCTCCTGTCAATCCATCAGGTTCCGGCAGACCGGCTAGAAGTTGTTCCCAAGTTTCGCCACCGTCGGTAGTCTTAAAGAGGCCTCGCTTGCCGACATCGCCCCAGATATTACCGAGAGCAGCAACCCAAACGGTGTCCGAGTCTTCGGGGTGAATAACAATGTCGCCGGTGGTCCAAACCTCAGTAAGTACAGGCTCGAATGTGGCTCCACCGTCGGTCGACTTGTAGACGTGATCGCCCCAGGTTGCTGAGTTGCGTCCGTCTTCCTCCCCACTACCAACCCAGATGATATCCGGGTTGTTTTGATCGATACGCACTTCACCGATCGAAGCGGCCCCGTAGCCATCGAAAATTGGTTCCCAGGTAGTGCCAGCATTGACCGTTTTCCATACTCCGCCCGAGCCAGTGCCGACAACCGCAACTTCAAAATTGTCTTCCAGTGCATCGACAGAGGAAATGCGACCCTTGAGGTTGGCATTACCAATATTTCGCCACCTTAGGTCTTTGATCAGCCCGTCTTGCATCTGGGCTAGAGCCGAGGAAGGAGGAACGGGGGCGGCGGTTGCCGTCAGGCCACTGCTAGCCAGGGCGAACAGCGTGGTGGTTACAAAAACGGCCTGTGTGACCAACTTCAACTTACGAGACATCAGCATCCTCCTAGGTATCGACTCATCAGCACAAATGGATCATTTCCAGCCTCAAATGGCTTCGTTGGCAACGGCGCACTGTTATAGCGCGTAGTTTAACCGGCGCTCAAACCAGTTCCCACCATCGCTTCTAGCACAAAAATGGAAAGCTCGTCAATGGGGCCCGTTGCTGATTGCATTTTTCAAAATGGAAATAGCCTCCTCGCGTCGTTCTAATGACCCCGCTTTGCCTTGAAATAGATCCGCGGATCCTCCCCCGCGGCCTTCCAGCAAGGTGGCCAGTCGGTGCCCAATAGTTACCAGATCAATGTCCGAGTTGGCTGAACGGTAGATTAAAAAAAACGATCCCGAGTCGTTCGTAGAGGTCAAAAATCCCGGTCTCTGGGTTCCATGTGAAGTCATTTGGCGCGCAACGGACTGTAGGAAAGCGGCGTCGGCACCCTCAATGTGTGTTTCAACCACCACTCCCTGTGATGCCTCCAGTCGCAGAGTAGTTTCCTTCGCAAGGTCGGTGCTCAGTTGTTTGATTCGATGCTCGGCTTCTTTCAGGCGAAGAAGCTTGGCTTCGGCAACCTGAAGCACCTCGTCATCAGAGCTCTCAAAGACTTCCCGTAGTGCTGCAGAACGAGTTTCATGGGTGGCTAAGAGCGCCCTGACTCGTGTGCCAGCGACCCAGTAGAGCCGTGTGCCGCCGCGCATCCGATCGGTGCCAAGTAGTTTGATGGTTCCAACCTCCGCAGTTGTACGCACATGGGTGCCGCCACAGGTGTTGCAGTCGATGCCGTCAATCTCGACCAGTCGGATATCTCCGGTATGCCCTGCGGGCAGTCCACGAGACCGGATGGACTCGCTGGTTAACGCCTCTGCTGGCACTCGGCGCGCGTTGACCACCCGAGCTTCAAGGATTGCGATCGCAGTCTGTTCTTCAAGCGACTCCAGGTCAGTCTGGGCAATTGAGGCAACGTCGAGTTCGATATTGGATGACTTGGCACCGAGGTGAAATGACGTTGTTTCCCAACCGAATCTATTGAAACCAATTGCAGTGATTAGGTGCTGTGCCGTGTGTTGCTGCATATGGTCGAAACGGCGCTCCCAGTCAAGCGTGAGTTTGGACAGGCCGAGCTGGGCCGGGCGTTCCAGATAGTGTCGAATCTCGCCATTAACGCGTTGCACATCGTGGACTCGAATGTCACCCAGGTATCCGTGATCAGCAGGTTGGCCACCGCCTTTTGGGTATAGGACGGTGTCGCTTAATAGTGCGTAAGGGCCAGCCTTGTCCTCGGTGACCAGGACTACATCGACTTCCAATTGCCTCAGGCCGGGCTCACGTTCGAAGGATTGAATCATCCGGATGCATGTTTTGAGTTGTTACCGACGTTTCTGGATACAGAGTCGTATTACCTTCCCCACGCTTACAGCATATTCTCGCCGCCACAGGAGGTTTTCGACAGACTGCACGGTACCTAAATTACGGTACCCTTTATACTGAATTGGCAGCACGTAGTCTGATGCTAAGAGTCACTTGAAGGAAAGATGTGTCCCATGAGCCAGATTTTATCAAAATCCGCGATATTCGAGTCGCTTGGGCTCCAAGATACCAATCTAGGGGGTTTTTCAGGCCGTTGGATTGGCTCGGGGCCTGAGTTGGAAGTGTTTACACCGATCGATGGTAGTCGTATTGGGACTGTCGTCCAGGTCACGGAGGACGAATACGACAAGGTAGTTACCCAGGCTCATGAGGCGTTCCTTGAGTGGCGCAATGTACCGGCCCCTGTTCGTGGGGATCTCGTCCGACAACTTGGAAATAGACTGCGTGAAAACAAGGATCAACTGGGTGCCTTAGTGACGCTTGAGATGGGCAAAATTATCGCTGAGGGGACCGGTGAAGTGCAGGAGATGATCGACATCTGTGATTTTGCCAATGGTCTCTCGCGCCAACTCTACGGCAACACGATGCAGTCCGAGCGGCCTGATCACAGGATGTTTGAGCAGTGGCACCCACTTGGAGTTGTCGGTGTTATAAGCGCCTTTAACTTCCCGGTTGCGGTGTGGAGTTGGAACGCGGCGATTGCTGCAGTATGCGGTAATGCCAGCCTTTGGAAACCAGCCAGCGGAACGCCGTTGACCGCCATTGCAGTGACCAAGATTGCCCAATCTGTATGCGAGGAAAACGGTGTTAACCCGGCAATCTTTTCGTTGGTAGCTGGAAAGGGTTCAAGTGTGGGAGAGCGTATGTTGCACGACCGTAGCGTACCGTTGATCTCGTGCACCGGAAGTTGCCAAGTTGGCTATCATGTTGGAGAGGTTGTTGGCAGGCGTCTTGGGCGGACCATTCTGGAACTCGGTGGCAACAACGCCATTATCGTAACGCCACAAGCCAACATGGATCTTGTGCTCCCCGCGATACTTTTTGGCGCTGTCGGCACCGCTGGCCAGCGGTGTACGTCGACACGGCGCATTATTGTGCACGAGTCGATCAGGGAGGAACTTGTTAACCGCCTGATCCGCGCCTACGGGGATATTAGTATTGGAGATCCTCGTGACCCTTCAACATTGATGGGCCCATTGGTTAATCATGAGGCGGTTGACGCCTTGACCGTAGCCGTCGAACGCGTGTGCGAGGAAGGGGGCAAGGTTTTGTATGGTGGTGCCAAGCTTGATGGCCCCGCCTACACGGGAGGCCATTACGTTACCCCATGCATTGCTGAGGCAAACAATGATTTTAGTATTGTCCAGGAGGAAACGTTTGCCCCAATTCTGTACATTGTCCCCTACGGCAACGTGGACAATTCACCGAGTCAGGCAGTTGATGACATCGGAGAAGCAGTCGCGCTGCATAACGATGTACCCCAGGGTTTGTCATCCGCGATTTTCACGGATCACGTGCGCGAAGCTGAGTATTTCCTCTCTAGCCGCGGCAGCGATTGTGGCATTGCCAACGTTAACATCGGGACTAGTGGTGCGGAGATTGGCGGGGCATTTGGTGGTGAGAAGGAAACAGGGGGTGGCCGGGAGTCGGGCTCGGATGCGTGGAAGGCCTACATGCGACGCCAGACCAATACGGTCAATTGGAGTACGGAGCTTCCGCTTGCCCAAGGTATTCAGTTCAGCGATTGAGGGCTGGCAGAGTTTTCGCATTACGATGAAATGCTCTTCCAAAGCGGCACTTTCTCTCGATGATGTAGTTTTGACATACGTTTCAGATTGGCACTGCATGGCCTGAGGCATTAAAGTTGATCTCCTAGTCTCTTTCCTTTTTTTTGGAGTGTACGCGTGAAAACGCCTGCCGAAGTTGCGTCTGCGAGCGTCCTCGCTATTATCGTTATCGCCGCGAGTATCTGGCTAGTGATTAGGGGTGGCGAACCCGATCCGCCGCCGCCACCACCACCTCCTCCTCCGGTGGTGGAGGTTGAGCCACCGCCTGAGCCCGACCCGATTGTCTTGCCGTCCTTAGCGGCAAGTGACGGATTCCTGCGAGCAATGATCGAGGGAGTGTCCGCACATCCACGCTTGGGTGATGTTATTGCGGTGGACGGTATAGCTCGTGCCTTCGTCTCAGCGGTCGTCGCAATTGCGAACGGTGAGAGCCCACGAGCTCTCCTCCTGTACTTGGAACCAGAAGAGCGCTTTGCAGTTGCCGAACGGGAAGGAAAAGTCGTAATTGATCCAGCAACGTTCGAACGCTACACGTGGATCACGGGAGTGTTTTCTTCACTCGATGCAACCGGAACTGCGGAGCTTTATTCTGATCTAGAACCACTCTTCGATGAAGCCTATGGGGAGATTGGGTACCCTGGTGAACGATTCCGCAATGCACTGGACGACGCCTTGGGAGTGCTTGGTTCGACCCCTCTTCCAGAGGGATACGTGGAAGTACGCAGAGGTAACGTCTTGTGGGAATTTAGTGACCCAGAGCTCGAAAACTTGAGCCCGCCTCAGAAACATCTGCTACGGATGGGACCGGCGAACGTGCGGCTTATACAGTCAAAGATCCGCGAAATCCAGGCGGCGTTTAGCCATTGACTCACTTCGCCAAAAGTTAGGATCCCCGTGCCTCAAATGAAACAAGTCAACAGCTCGTGGCTCCAATTTGTCTTAGCCTTTGCACTGTGCCTCGTTGTGCCATTTACGGTGTCGTGCACCGGAGGTGGCTTAGAGGGAAGTGATGCCGAGCATGATGGTGTGGAGGAAGACGAAGAAGGGGAACATGTTCACCCGGCGGGGGAAGATATCCCCAAGAGAGCCGACGAGACAGATCGTGACGAGTACTCCCGGCCGGTAGAGGTCTATGCATTTGGTGGCATCAGTGTAGGCGACACGGTTGTGGATATTGGTGCAGGCAGTGGCTACAACACGTTCTTGTTGTCGGGGATCGTAGGCTCCACTGGAGAGGTGATTGCCGAGCGTGGGAACGAGGGTCTAGCGGCTCGTATCGAACACGGTGACCTAGCTGAGGCAGGAAACGTCACAATGGCCGAATCACGTGCCGCAATCCCCAGTGGCTCCGCTGATGCGATTGTGCTGATTCGTGAGTACCATCTGGTAGAAGACTACCTTGGGTTGATGGCGGACCTGTCCCGGATCTTGAAAGATGACGGTGCTCTTGTTGTCGTTGAGGTGCGCAGTAATGAAGCTGAAGGTCACAATATGATGACCCACAGACTCGGTGAGCAGACCGTCATCGCTCAGTTTGCCGAAGGCGGGTTCATACTTGCTGGAGAATCTGACATCCTGCGTAGGGACGATGATGACTACTCTATCTACGGTGGCCCGATGAACGTTCGGTACATTACGGACCGGTTGCTAATGAAGTTCGTCAAGACACCCTAGTAGATCCGCGCAAGGTGGTCTCATAGGACTATGGTCACTGCGAGCCCTAGGTTTCTACGGTGATGAAGCGATAACTGCCGGGAAGATCGTTTCCGGCAATCTGCCGGGGAAGCCATAGAAGGGATGGGATAAGAACCCCCCAAACTATGGC
>Ga0209752_1001172_pt1 | contig 12889 bp, 13 predicted proteins | sample METZYME_3_250m_FD_187548 | JGI IMG/M metagenome (GOLD analysis project Ga0209752, IMG submission 187548) | Marine microbial communities from oxygen minimum zone in mesopelagic equatorial Pacific - METZYME_3_250m (SPAdes) (version 2) | ecosystem: Environmental > Aquatic > Marine > Oceanic...
GGCCCGCATGCTCGCATACAACGTCCTCACCGTGCTCGCTCTCGCCGTATCCGCGGCCGCGTTGTGGACCGCCTTCAAGAACCGTCTAGTGCCCCTAATGGTCACCTTCGGACTCTTGATTACGGGTGGACTGGCTGTGGGACAAGGGTATCCGTCTTTCGTACAACGCTTTCGGGTAGAGCCCAACGAGCTGGAACGCGAATCGGAGTACATCCTGGAGAACATGCGGTTCACCAAGATGGGGTTCGACCTGACGGATCTAGAGCGGCGCGAGTTTGATTACGAGCGGACCCCCAACGTGGACTGGCTAGCGGCCGCCGCCCAGTTCGAGGGCCTTCCCATCTGGAGTCCACAAGCGCTTCTGACGACCTACCGACAGTTGGAGGCCCGCTACCCGTACTACGAATTTTCGGGGGTGACCGTGGACCGCTACGAAGGTCTGGACGGCTTGGTCCCGGTAACGGTAGCAGTACGGGAGGTTCTTCCGAGAGGGATCCAAGATCAGAACTGGCAGAACCTACACCTCCGGGATGAGTACATCCGGGGGATGGGAGGGGTCGTCAGTGCGGCGACGGCCCGCACACCAGAAGGGCGTCCCTCGATGTTCGTGTCTGGGATTCCCCCGGAATTTTCGGCGAGCGACGACGCGCCATTAGGTGTCAACTTGACGCGGCCGGAAGTCTACATAGGAATACGCCCCCAGCAATATGCCATTGTCAATTCCGTGGCTACGGGGGATGCGGCAGGTGTGGATGGGGGGGAGCAGCAGCCCGGAGTCGATTTTCCCGAGGGCATACAGCTCGATTCACCCTTGAGGAGGCTGGCCCTCGCTTGGCGCTTCCGAGATTGGAATCTACTCATCTCCGGGGAGGTGAACCGGAGCAGCAGATTCGTGTTTCGAAGGGATGTTCTGGATCGAGTGACACGAATTTCTGGGCAGCTTCTCCGGTTTCCTGAAGCCCCCTACCCGGTCATTCACGAAGGGCGCATTGTCTGGATTCTGGAGGGATTCACCTGGACGAGTTCTTTCCCTCTGTCGACGCTGCAGGATCTCGAGGCGGGAAGGGCGGTTCGGTACGTCCGAAACAGTGTGAAGATCACGATCGACGGAGTCACGGGCGAAGTGAATTTCTACATCGTCGACGACGTGGATCCACTGCTTCAGGCATATGCCGAGGGCCTCCCAGGGCTGTTTCGGCCCTTGAGCGACATGCCGGGGGGGTTACGCGACCACATCCGGTATCCCCGATCCATGCTGAGCCTCCAGGCCCGTGTCCTCTACCAGTACCACCAGGAGACGTCTCCGTTGTTCCACGGCCAGCAGGACGTTTGGACCCTGCCGCAGGAGTTGGCCCAGGGTACTACCCCCGTTCCATATCAGCCGGAGTACGGGCTATATCGGCTTCCGGGAGAGGAGGAGAGTGACTTTCTCCTCACCTCCGTGTTCGTGCCCCGCGGACGGCAAAACCTTACGGCCATCTTGACCGCTTCGAGCGATCCCGACCGTTACGGCGAACTCGTTCTGTTCGACGTCCCCGTCGAGGATCAGGTACCAGGGCCACGTCAGGTGGAGGCCCTGATCGAGCAGGATCCGGTCATCTCGCAGCAGTTCTCGTTGTGGAGAACCGGCGGGAGCCAGGTGTGGACCGGGCATCTCCATCTGGTACCGGTCGGCAGAACACTTCTCTACATGGAGCCGGTGTTCCTTGCTGCCGAAGAGGACGCGATCCCTGACCTCACGCGGTTCGTCGTAAGTGACGGATACCGCGTTGCGATGGAGGAAACGCTTCAAGAATCGATCCAGGCACTGGCCCGGATCGCCGACGCGTCTGCCCCTGACCTGATCTTCGCTGACGGTCCGGTGGATCTGCCCTCCCTTGACACCGACCAATGGCCAGCAGAGGCCTTGGCGCTGCTCGAGGTGGCCGATGGCGCCCTACGTACCGGCGACTTCCAGGGGTTCGGAGACGCGCTCGACGAACTCCGCGCCCTCCTCGAGCGACTTTCCACCGGTCCCACGAACTAGTAGCGCCATGGACATCCATGAGTATCAGGCCAAAGAAATTCTACGTGCCAACGGCATACCAGTGCCTCCTGGAGAGGTCGCCACCACGCCCGACGAGGCGGTAGCGATCGCGGAACGATATGGGGGGACTGTGGTCGTGAAGGCTCAAGTTCATTCTGGGGGACGGGGTAAAGCGGGCGGTGTGAAGTTGGCCGCCTCGACGTCCGAGGTCCGTGAGCATGCCGAGAACATTCTAGGCATGAAGATTTCGGGCCTTACGGTGGAGAAAGTGCTCATCACGCCGGCGGAAGACATCGATACGGAGGCCTACGTGGGTGTCCTCATGGATCGAAAAGCGCAGGCGCCCACATTCATCGTCTCCGCTGAGGGCGGGGTCGACATTGAGGAAGTTGCGCACTCCGATCCGGATGCCATACGGAAGCTCACGATCGACCCCCGTTATGGCCTGATGCGTCATCAGGCCTACGGGCTGGCCAACTCCCTCTACCAGGACGCAGCCTTGGTGAAGCAAGCCACCAAGATCATCCACCAACTATATGCCGCGTTTGCGTCGAGCGGTGCGTCGATGATCGAGATCAATCCGCTCATCTCGACGGATGCGGGCGAGGTCAAGGCGATCGACGCCAAGATGAGTCTCGACGACAGTGAATTGTTCAGGCATCCCGAGCTCGTCGAGTACAGGGATTTGTCCGCAGAACCGACCGCCGAGACCAGAGCCCGGGAAGCCGATCTCAGTTACGTCAAGCTCGACGGGAACGTCGGGTGCTGTGTCAACGGAGCTGGGTTGGCCATGGCGACCATGGACCTTGTGAAGTATTACGGTGGCGAGCCGGCCAATTTCCTCGATATTGGCGGTTCCTCCAACCCCGAAAAAGTTGTCTCCGCGCTGGAGATCATCACCTCGGACCCGAACGTGAAGGTCATCCTGATCAACATTTTCGGGGGAATTACTCGCTGCGACGATGTTGCACGAGGCATCATCGAGGCAACAACACGCATCGATATCAAACCACCGATCGTGATTCGACTCACCGGGACGAACGAGGAGGAAGGGCTCGAAATTCTTGCGAAAGCTGGATTCTCGGCGTCCTCTTCGATGGACGACGTGGTCGAGCGAGGCGTGGAGATGGCGAATGCCGGCTAACGGAGCCTCCGAAGTCTGTAGTTAGTCCCTCTCGTGAATAAATAAGAAGAGACGATAGATGGCGATCTTAGTCGAGGAGAATACCAGGCTGGTGGTCCAAGGGATTACCGGCCGAGACGGGTCGTTCCACACAGTTCAAATGATGGAGTACGGGACGGCCGTCGTGGCGGGTGTTACACCGGGAAAAGGCGGGCGAACCTTCGCGGGCCCCGACGGTGCGGGCGTGCCGATCTTCAACACGGTGGATGAGGCCGTAGCCGAGACCGGGGCCAACACCTCGGTCGTGTACGTGCCGCCTGCCTTCGCTGCGGGTGCGATTGAGGAAGCCGCGGATGCTGGAGTCTCGTTCGTTGTGGCCATCACCGAGGGTGTTCCGGTGCAAGATATGGCGCGCGCGCACGCGTTCGCGCGGGATCACGGCACGCGGATTTTGGGGCCGAATTGTCCTGGTGTCATCTCTCCAGGGAAGGCGAAGGTGGGTATTATTCCGGGCAACATCGTAACACCCGGACCAGTGGGTGTTATCTCTCGCTCGGGGACACTGACGTACGAAGCGGTGATCCATCTTACCAACGCCGGAGTCGGACAGACTACTTGTGTGGGAATCGGCGGTGATACGCTGATCGGGACGAATTTCGTCGATGCACTCGAGGCGTTTGCCGATGACGGCGATACCGAAGCGATCGTCATGATAGGAGAGATCGGGGGTACCGACGAACAGGAGGCCGCCCAGTGGGTGAAGGAGAATCTGCGTGTTCCGGTGGTAGGATTCATCGCCGGCCAGACCGCCCCCCCCGGTCGCCGCATGGGCCATGCCGGTGCGATTATCAGTGGTTCCTCGGGGACCGCCGAAGAAAAAATGAAAATTCTTGAAGAGAACGGAATCTCGGTAGCCAAACGTCCTGTGGATATCGTACGACTCATCCAAGGCGTGCTTCCTGGATGAGAGCTTTCCCGTGAAAGTCGTTGAAATGCTTCGGCGCGGGGCGATTCTCGTTCCGCTCGACGGTCTGGATCTCAGGGGGGCTCTGACCAGTTCGCTCCGAGCCGTTTCCCGGCTCTCAAACGAGGCCGCGGAGAAGCTCGCCGTAGATCTTGTCGCGGGCGCATCTGGGGAGATCTGTCGAATACACGAACGCGTTGTCGTGGCTCTCGCGGAGTCCGTTGACGTCGACGAAATCTCCGCGGTTATCGGTGTTTCACCCGTGGGGTTCACGGGAGATGAGACCGACGCTGCTGCGATCGTAGGCGCCGTCGAAGCGAGCGGAGTCGGTGCCCCCGGAGGCAATCCCGACTCCGAAGCGCTCCTGCTAATCCTGACTCCGCGCCGGCTTGTTTCCATGGGAGATCAGATGCTCCCCACCCTGAGGCGGTTTTTTCAGGAAGAAGCAAGCGTCGCTCCAATCTTGAACGCACGCTCAAGCGCCGACGTTGAGAGCGTAGCCGTGTTCATGGACCTAGATCCCCATCGGAGTCTTCTCGTAGAGGACATGGTCGAGCCCATCCAATATCGAGTATATCCGGATACGCCATACTCGGAGGTGGTGGATCTCATGGTTAGGAGGGATCTTCAGGCAGTTCCCGTGGTAGGCGAGGACTACGAGTTCCTCGGTGTCGTCACGACCGGGACCGCGTTGGACGAGCTCGTCTCACGGGCCCGAGCAGAGAGCGTCGGTGGCGGTCATGCGGCCGCACGGGGAGAGCCGACGGCGAGGGAAGTCATGACTCGTACCGTGATGTGTGTTTCAGAAAATCAGAACCTCATCGAGGCGGCGTCGATCATGGTGAACAGGGGCGTCGAACAACTCCCGGTAATTCGGGACGGAGAGATGGTTGGCTTCCTCACGCGTGGGGAAGTGCTTCGCTGGCTCTTCTCGAATACATCGGTCGAGCACGAAGAATCGCCTTTTCAAGAGGAACAGAGTTAGATGAGCCTTACGCTCGGAATCATAAAGCCGGATGCGGTGGAGTCCGGTAAAGCGGGAAATATTCTTGCCCATCTCGAAGCTTCCGGCTTTACAGTCAGAGCTTTGCGAATGACCGAAATGAACACGGCCCAGGCTGCTGCGTTCTACGCTGTTCATAAAGAGCGCCCGTTCTTCGACTCCCTGGTGACCTTTATGACATCAGGTGCCGTCATTCCGATAGTGTTGGAGGCCGAAGATGCAGTTAGGAAGCTTCGTGCGGTAATCGGAGCGACCGATCCTGCTGAAGCCGATGAAGGAACGGTTCGCAGGCTGTTCGCGGAGTCAAAGGAGCGCAACGCGATCCATGCATCGGATTCGGACGAGAACGCTGTGGTCGAAATCGCTTTCTTTTTTTCCGGAGATGAACAGGTCAGCCCTTGAGAGACTAAACCGCTAATTTGCGGCCTTTCCTGACCTCCCACGCGTTGACTCCCTCTGGGGCTTGGGATAGTTTTTCCGACCATGCTCAAACTCGATTTGTTTGACTTGGAGCGACGAGGAACGCTGCGAGTCGAAGGGCGGATCGAGGCGGACGACGAGGGTCTTCCCTTCGTAAATGAGAAGCCCTTCAACGTTATCTTGAACGCCACCTGGGCAGGGTCCGGCGAGTTGGTGGTGGTGGGTAGCGTGGTCGGTGCAGTGAGCCAGGATTGCCGTCGGTGTCTGGATCGCGTCAAGCACCGAGTCGATGTTGATATCACGCTTCTCTTCGCACCACCGGATCTGTTGGAGGACGACGATACTGAGACGCACCGCCTTGAAATGGGCGTCCGAGAGATCGACCTCGAACCGTACGTTCGGGAAGAGGTGATCCTCGCGATACCCGCCTTTGCCGAATGCAGGGACGATTGTCGTGGTCTGTGCGCCGGCTGCGGTGAGAATCTGAACGAGTCGGAATGTAAGTGTTCGCCGGGAGGTATTGACCCGCGGTGGGATGCCCTCAGAGCACTCGAGAACAAGTGAGTAAGGCCGATGGCTGTACCGAAAAAAAGAACTTCGAAGCAGCGCAAGCGTAAGCGCCGCACTCATTATAAAGCTGAGCCGGTGGTCACAAATACCTGCTCTCGCTGCGGGGATCCCAAGATCCCACATCGAGTGTGCCCCAGTTGCGGGTACTACGGTGGTGAGCAGGTGCTGGACCCCGACTTAGACTAGTCTAGAGCGATCGACGTGCGGATTGCCCTCGATGCCATGGGTACGGATGCGGCTCCGGCAGTCGAGGTAGCCGGCGCCATCAACGCTCTGAAAAACCCTGGATCGGACTTCGACATCATCCTCGTCGGGGACTCCGATGTACTTGAGACGGAACTCGACGAGCACTCTGGATTTCCGGCCGACCGACTGAGCATCGCCCACTCCTCTCAACGGATCATGTCGGGCGAGCCCCCCTCGACGGTTCTGAGGCACAAACCCGATTCGTCCATCGCTGTGGGCCTGGGCCTTCATAAGGAAGGTGAGGCCGACGCGTTCATCAGCGCAGGGTCTACCGGTGCCGTCATGGCGGCATCGCTTTTCATTCTCCGATGTTTGGAAGGAGTGGATCGTCCAGCGATCGGTACCGTGGTCCCCTCGGCGGGTGGTCCGCTGTTACTCTTGGACGCGGGGGCGAACGTCGATTGCAAACCACACCAGCTCGTTCAGTTCGCGCACTTGGGGAAGGTGTACGCCCAAGACCTGATGGGTATCGCCGATCCCCGTGTCGGGCTTCTCAATATTGGCGCGGAGCCGAAGAAAGGTGACGATCTGGCTGTGGCGACGTACGAATTGTTAGCGGGAAGCGGCCTCAACTTCGTGGGAAACGTCGAAGGCCGCGGTATTGTCGAGGGTGGATGCGACGTTCTGGTGTGCGATGGATTCGTCGGGAACGTGCTTCTTAAGTTTTACGAATCGGTGGCGAGCTTCATCGTGGGCTTGTTGACGAATGCCTTGGGCGACGCGCAGAACAGCCATGATCTTGAGGAGGTTTTCCGGTTGTTGGACTATACGGAAACGGGCGGTGCGCCACTGCTCGGTGTGAATGGGATTCCGATCATCTGCCATGGAAGTTCGCCGCCAAAAGCCATCGAAAGTGCGATCTATGTTGCGGACCGGGCAGCCAAGGCCTCGATGGTTTCTCATTTCATAGGGGCGCTGGCCCGGCCAACCGAATCGGGTAGCGCGGTTTGACGGCGGCGACTCCTCTCGTTGAAATCGCGTCTACAGGCCGGTACTTGCCTGACCGCGTGGTGACGAATCGAGATATGGAATCCATCGTCGAGACCTCTGATGAGTGGATCTTCGAGCGAACCGGAATCCGTGAACGCCGGCTCGCGCCTCCAGGGATGACCGCCGCCCATATGGGTGCTGGCGCCGCTCGGATCGCGATGGAGCGGGCTGGGGTGGCGCCCGAAGACGTGGATATCCTCATCGTTTCGACGGCCACCCCCGACCGTTGGCTCCCCGCTACGGCCTGCGATATCCAGGCTCTCATAGGGGCAAGGAAAGCGGTCGCCTTCGACATTACTGCCGCCTGCTCGGGATTTATCTATGCGCTCACGCTCGCGGAGGGTCATCTCTCGACGGGTCGTGGTGAAATCGCCCTCGTCATCGCGACGGAGAAGATGTCTTCGATCGTAGATTGGGAGGATCGCTCCACTTGTGTGTTATTCGGCGACGGAGCGGGCGCCGTGATCGTGCGCAAATCCTCGGAGGAGCGGGGTATCCTGGGTACGCACCACCAATCCGACGGGAACCTGGGGGAACTCCTCTATCGCCCAGCGGGTGGAGCCGCAATCCCGATGGACGAAGAAGTACTACGGGATCGGACACATCTTCTACGCATGTCTGGACCAGAGGTGTTCAAGCATGCGGTGCGGGCGATGGCGGATGCCTCCAAGCAGGCGCTGGCACTCTCCGGCTGGGAACTGGAGGACGTGGACCTGGTGTTCCCCCATCAAGCGAACATCCGAATAATCAAGGGGACTGCCCGCTACGTGGGCCTGCCCATGGAGAAAGTATTCGTCAACGTCGACCGATACGGAAACATGAGCTCGGCAACCATTCCGGTGGCGATGGACGAGGCGATCGAAGAGGGGCGATTACAGCGCGGCATGAAGCTACTACTCGTCGCGTTCGGGGCTGGGTTGACGTGGGGCGCCATGGCTGTTCGCTGGTAGGAATGAGCTGTCCCTGATCATGTGCCTCGCACTTCTTTTCCCTGGACAAGGCTCCCAACACGTGGGGATGGGCCGTTCCCTGGCGGATACTTATCCCGAGGCCGCCTGTGTGTTCGAAGAGGCGGACGACGTCTTGGGGTTCTCGATCTCCAAACTCGCTTGGGAGGGGCCCGAGGAGGACCTCGTACTCACGAAAAACGCCCAACCGGCGATGCTCGTCCATTCCACTGCGGTAAACCGGGTCATCCAGGGCCGCCTCGGCGAGGTGGGCATGGCCGCGGGGCACTCCTTGGGGGAGTTCTCCGCTCACGTCGCGGCGGGCACGCTCGATTTCGCCGAGGCCGTGCTCACCGTGCGCTTGCGCGGAGAACTGATGTACGCCGCCGGACTCGAGCGCCCCGGTACGATGGCCGCCGTGATCGGACTCGATGATGAATCCGTCGTTTCGGTCTGCGAGCAGGCGCAGGACGAAGCCGGCGTGTGTGTCCCTGCGAACTTCAACGCCACAGGTCAGGTGGTCATCAGCGGGGACCTCGCTAGCGTGGAGCTGGCGATGGACTACGCCATGAAGGCCGGCGCCAAACGCGTGGTCCGGCTGAGTGTTTCCGGAGGATTTCATTCACCGCTGATGGCGCCGGCGGAGGCGGAATTCGAGGATTGGCTCGCACCTCTGTCCTTTCACGATCCCGCGTTCCCTGTTATCGCCAATGTTACCGCGAAACCGGTATCGACAGGAGACGCGGCACGGGCGTTATTGATTCGACAATTCACCACGCCTGTACAGTGGGCGGCCTCAGTCCTGCACATGGCGGACTGCGGTGTAGACCGGTTCCTGGAGATCGGACCTGGATCGGTGTTACGCGGGCTGAACCGGAGGATCGTAAGACGCATTCCGTGCGTATCTCTTGGTGAGCCGGAAGATCTCGATGAATGGGAACCTTGAGGCACCACCCATGAAGGAACTCGAAGGACAGGTTACGCTCGTCACGGGAGGCTCCCGTGGTATTGGGCTTGCGATCGCACAGGAACTTGCTCGTGCCGGCGCCGTAGTGGCCGTAGTGGCGCGTAACGGGGAGCCAGCCGCGGCAGCCGCGGCCTCGCTCGAGGGTTCTGGGCACAAGGGGTACGCCTGTGACGTAAGTGAGGCGGCTGGTGTCAAAGTGATGGTCACCGAGCTCGAAGAGGAATTGGGGCCAGTTGACATCCTGGTGAACAACGCGGGCATCACCCGGGACAATATCTTCATCCGAATGAAGGAAGAGGAGTGGGATGAAGTCCTCGCAGTCAATCTCAAGGGCGTGTTCAACATGACACACGCTCTCGCCCGTGGGATGATGAGGCGGCGGCAGGGTGTGGTCTTGAATATCACGTCGGTGGTTGGAGTCATTGGAAACGCCGGTCAGGCGAACTATGCTGCTTCCAAGGCCGGCCTCATCGGGTTTACGAAGAGCATCGCGAAGGAGCTCGCGCCACGAGGGGTCCGGTGCAACGCGATCGCGCCGGGCTTCATCACGACCGACATGACGTCAGAGCTGCCCGAAACCGCACTGGAAGAGTTACATTCGCGAATTCCGCTTGGGCGTTTTGGCGAGCCTGAAGACGTGGGTGGGCTGGCACGCTTTCTTGTGGGACCCGGAGCCCGCTACATTACCGGCCAGGTCGTGGCGGTAGACGGAGGGATGGCCATTTAAGGTGATCCTGATCCGAGTGATCGGATCGACCTGACACATCTTGGACTCACTTTTTCGGAGGCACCATGGCTGACAACACTGCCGCGAAGGTCAAGGCAATCATTATCAACGAGTTGGGAGTGGATCCGGAGAAGGTCACTAACGACGCTTCCTTCGTCGACGACCTCGGAGCCGATTCTCTGGATACCGTAGAGCTTGTGATGGCGTTCGAAGAAGAGTTCACCATCGATATTCCGGACGAGGATGCGGAGCAGATGCGTACTGTGGGCGAAGCGATCGCCTACATCGAGAAGCGCGAGGAGTCGTGAGCCCACTAGAACCTCTATTGTAAGGGCGTTCTGGCGATGAGCGATAGCCGTCGTAGGGTGGTTATTACGGGCCTGGGGGCGATCACTCCGGTAGGAAATGACGTGCCGGCGACCTGGGGCCAGTTGTTGGCCGGCGGGAGCGGGGCGGCACCCATCACCATTTTCGAGGCCACGGCGGAGTTCACCTCCCGAATCGCTTGTGAGGTGAAAGACTTCGATCCCCTCAATTTCCTCGAGAAGAAGGAAGCTCGCCGGTACGACCGTTTCGCGCAGTTCAGCGTCGGGGCCGCCGCCGAGGCCATGCGAAGCGCCGGACTCGAGGGCGCACCCCACGGTGTCTCCGCCGAACGCTTCGGTGTGATCTTCGGCAGCGGAATCGGCGGCATCGCCACAATGGAAGCCCAGCATGATCAGCTGCACGCGCGCGGTCCTAGGCGAGTGAGCCCTTTCTTCATCCCTATGTTCATTCCCGACATTGCGGCGGGCCTGATTTCGATCCGCTTCGAGGCGAAGGGGCCGAATTATGCGACGGTATCCGCGTGCGCGTCAGGCGCCCACGCAATCGGGGATGCGTTTCGGTTCATCGAGCGCGGTGATGCCGACGTAATGATCGCCGGGGGCGGGGAAGCCACGATCACTCCGCTGGCCGTGGCCGGATTCGCGTCCATGAAGGCGCTCTCCACCAGAAACGATGATCCCGCTTCTGCCTCCCGCCCCTTCGACAAGGGCCGGGACGGATTCGTGATCGGAGAGGGAGCTGGTTGTGTCGTCTTGGAGGCATTCGAGACGGCGGATGCCCGTGGTGCGACGATCGTCGCCGAGGTAATCGGATATGGTGTGTCGGCTGATGCCCACCACATCACCATGCCGGCGCCGGAAGGACGGGGTGCCCAACACGCCATACGGATGGCCATGGATGACGCGGGAGTGAACGCAGAGGACGTGGACTACATCAACGCCCACGGTACGTCGACCCAAGCCAATGACCGGAACGAGACCGCGGCGATCAAGCAAGTTATGGGGGATTCAGCGTATTCGGCGATCGTGGGCTCGACAAAATCCATGACGGGCCACCTGCTGGGTGCGGCCGGCGGCGTCGAGGCCGTTGTCACGGCGTTGGTCTGCCAGCATGGTCTTATTCCCCCCACCATCAACTTGACCGATCCAGACCCGGATTGTGACCTCGACTACGCACCGCACGGTGTCGTCGAACGCCCGGTGAACGTAGCACTTTCCAACTCCTTCGGATTTGGCGGGCACAACGCTTGTTTGGCCATTCGGGCCTGGGGAGGGCAATAGCTCCACTGGGAAAGCTCCAATGGGCTGAACGGGGGGCGATTACGATGGGCTCGATGAGGATTGGCTTCGGATACGACTCGCACCGCTTCGACAGGGCACGTCCCCTTGTGCTTGGTGGTGTCCGGATCCCGGATCACCCCGGACTTCGAGGGCACTCCGACGGAGATGCCATCGCGCACGCGGTCACGGACGCCTTGTTGGGCGCCGCAGCCTTGGGTGACATCGGGCGGCATTTCCCCCCTTCCGAGGCTCGGTGGAAGGACGCGGACTCTATGGAATTGCTGGCGCGCGCCGTAGAACTCATCGGTGAATCCAACTTCCGGATCTGCAATCTCGACGTCACCGTGATCACGGAGCAGCCCAAGATCGCCCCCAACGCGCAGGAAATGGTAGCGCGGCTCTCAGAGGTACTCGGTACCACTCCCGATGCCATTTCCGTCAAAGGGAAAACGAACGAGGGTATGGGCTGGATCGGGTCTGGGGAGGGTATGGCAGTGCACGCGGTGGCACTTATGGAGAGGGAGTGAGGTGATGACGCCCGTCGGGTCCCCTAAGGCGGCTCGCTTTGCCTCCGCAACAGCTTTCGGTTGAGCGAGTACGTGGACGGGCTTCTGGTCTGGCTGGGGGACGTACCCCCGTTCCTGATGTATCTGGTTCTGGGTGTGGGCGCCGCGCTGGAGAACGTCGTCCCTCCGATTCCCGCAGACACGTTCGTGCTGCTCGGCGGTTTTTTGTCTGCCCGAGGAAGCGCTGCAGTGGGGGTCGTCTTCTTTGTCACGTGGACAGCCAACGTGCTTTCTGCACTTGCGGTCTACACGGTCGCCTATCGCTACGGCGATGTGTTTTTCCAGACTCGACTCGGGAGATACCTGCTCGACCCCAAGCAAGTCGGAATCGTGCGAAAGTTTCACCAGCGGTGGGGGGCGGCGGCCATTTTCTACACACGGTTCTTACCCGGGTTGCGGGCGATCGCGCCCATGTTTGTGGGTCTCATCCGACAGCGTCCAGTTACAGTGGTGTTCCCCCTCCTGCTGGCTTCGGCGATCTGGTATGGAGCCCTCGTCTGGATCGGAGCATTCGCCGGGCGCAACATCGACCATCTCCTGCGGACACAAACCCGCCTCAACTGGACCCTGGCCAGTATCGCGGGCGTGATTCTTGCGCTGTTGGTCTGGTGGTGGTTCCGTTCGCGGGGGACTGGAGGAGTGGATGCCGAGGTGGGGTCGGCGCCGGGGCAGCAGGGTGACGAACCCCAACAACCGAATGAATGAGCCAAGCAAATTTCGGGCCGAACAATAC
>Ga0209752_1001173_pt1 | contig 12885 bp, 9 predicted proteins | sample METZYME_3_250m_FD_187548 | JGI IMG/M metagenome (GOLD analysis project Ga0209752, IMG submission 187548) | Marine microbial communities from oxygen minimum zone in mesopelagic equatorial Pacific - METZYME_3_250m (SPAdes) (version 2) | ecosystem: Environmental > Aquatic > Marine > Oceanic | place...
CACCCTTTGCGGCCGATGCGGATGATTATCCGATCGTGGGGGAAGAGACGGGAACGGACACCTTCAATTGGCCCCGCGTAGAAGGTGATGCGAACGTGCACGGGCCACTTTCGACCGCTGTTCCGGGTTATCTCAAAGGGGTCAGTGTGGCCTTAGAGACATTCGGCACGATGGAATGGCAAGACGTTATTGCGCCAGCTGTAGCCAGTGCCGAACAGGGTGTCCCCATCGATTGGTATTCGACTCATATGATTACGGGGGCAGCGAGAGGACTTCGTTTGTACGATCAAACGCGAGAGACATACCTACGTGATGGGTTGCCTCCAACTCTTGGAATCGATGGTACTCGCGGACGGCTGCAATTAGGTCGACTTGCCGAAACCTTTCGGCTGATTCAGGAACAAGGGCAGGGCGCTTTGTATGGTGGTGAGGTTGGAGAACGCCTCGCTGCAGATATGGAAGCTGCTGGGTCGCGCATTCGTAATGTTGATTTGGTCGAATATGAAGCGCGCTTGGGTGAGCCGGCGACAACGCAATATCGTGGATCGTCGGTTTATTGCGCAGGCCACTTGACTGCAGGCCCTACGCTCATGAGATCGCTCGACGATTTGGCAGACAGGTGGACCAAGTCTGACGAAGTTCCCGATATCAACGCGTATTCGAGCTACGCCGATACCTTACTGGCAGCATACGAATACCGATTGAAGAATCTGGGCGAAGGTTCTCAAACGAGTCGACCCACCAACACGACACACCTGTGTGTTTCCGACGCGTTTGGTAACGTGGTATCACTGACTCAGACGATCATGTCGGGTTTCGGCTCCCGGATCATGTCCCCCAGTACGGGTATTTTAGTGAACAACGGCATGATGTGGTTTGACCCGAGGCCTGGTGGTCCAAATTCGGTTATCGGGGGCCGACATCCGCTTTGCAACATGTGTCCGACCATTGCGAAGCGAGCGGATGGTGCGATTCTGGCGTTGGGCGCGTGCGGCGGACGACATATTTTCCCCGCGGTTTTCCAATTACTTTCCTTCTTGTTGGACTACGAGATGGATGTCGATGAAGCCGTTCACCAAGCGCGTTTAGATGTATCCGGAACGGACGTGGTCACCTTAATGTCGTCGATGGATGAGATCTTTAAGGCGACACTTGCAGACAGATATCCGGGTTCCAGAATTCGTCCAAACGGGGTTTCACCGATGTTTTTTGGCTTGCCGCAGGTGATCCAGCAATTCCCAGGTGGAGAAGGCGTTGGTGGTTGCTTCATCCCCTCGCCCCATGCACGAGTGGTCGCTGCATGATGGTGATGTCGTTTAGGAAAATAGTGGCTTCGTACTAAGGAACGCACACTCTTGCATCGGGTTGGAAGCGCTACTATGAGTCGGACAGCCGTTCGCCGAGATTGCATGACCTTACGACAACAAAGTTTGGATGATCTTCCCCCCCTCGTCTTTGGGGAGATCCCGACAACTGACGCAGCTCTCGTTATCGGGCGTATTGGCGAGCACGAAATCGAGCTCTTTGAGTCGGAACAGAGTGACGACATCGACAGTTTTTCCCGACAACGAAAATCCGAATACGCCTCCGGTCGTCGCGTCGCTCATGAAGCTATCAAACTACTTGCAGGTGAGCCTCAGGCGGTGACCCGTGACGGGAGATTGCCAGTGTGGCCGGCTGCCTACTGTGGCTCGATCAGTCATTCGCGTGAAATTGCTGTCGCCCTGGTTGCGTCAACGGGGGATTGCCGAGGGGTGGGTTTGGATGTGGTTAAAAAGAATGCCGTCTCCACGAAGGTGGGAATACGCATTATGCTTACCGAAGAAGTGCGCCCATCGTGGGGTTTTACCGACACTGACTGGCGGGCGATTGTGTTTTCAGCCAAGGAATCGGTATACAAAGCCGTTCATCCCTTGATTGGAGAATTCCTCGGATTCCGCGATGTTGAAATAAAGATGAATGAGTCCGATCGGTCGTTCGCGGCCGCGACGGTCAAGGAGGGCCCATCGAGTAAAGTGGTTCAGGCTGGAGTTGGGTTTGTCACGGATTTTGAAGGTCATTGGTTGACTCTATTTTTGGTCTAAAGGATTCAATGATTCATGGGAGGCGGTATGGTCGATTTTTCTATTCGTGGTGATGTTGCGCCCGGCTTTGACGCGGTCGCCGAAGTCTTCGAACGCAACTTCACCGAGGATATTGAAGTTGGGGCGAGCTTTTGTGCCATGGTGAATGGAGTGACAGTTGTCGATCTCTGGGGAGGATATTGTGATCAAAATTGCACAGTTGCTTGGGAGTCCGACACATTGGTTAACGTCTATTCGACCACCAAGGGTATTGCAGCGGCTGTCGTTGCCACACTGGTGGAACAAGGCTTATTCAATTACGACGAGCCCATAGCAAACTATTGGCCCGAATTTCGAGCGGGCGAGGGTGGTTTGACCATAGGGCAGTTTCTATCGCACCAATCCGGCGTATGTGGACTCCGTGAGACTGTCACGATCGAAGATCTATACGACTGGAATGTTATGACGAGTCGGATTGCGGCCGAGGTCCCGCATTGGGAGCCCGGTACGGCGGTTGGTTATCACGCGATACTCTGGGGATTCTTAGCCGGAGAACTCGCGCTGCGAGTGTCGGGAAAGACACTAGGAACGCTGGTTCATGAACGTCTCGCGAAGCCGTTAGACGCGGATTTCTATATTGGTTTGCCCGAGTCGCAGCACGGACGCGTTGCTGATCTTATTGGACCGAATAGGGCTCGCATCTTGCCGGATCCCGCGGCGGCCCAAGCGATCAACGTGCCGCCTTTATTTACCTTTGCGCTGCAGAATCCGACCATCCGGCCCTACCGAGATGCTTGCAGCCCCGCATGGCGGGTCGCGGAGATTGCGGCCGCAAATGGGCACGGGAACGCGCGAGGGATTGCGCGGATCTATGCTGCCCTCGCGCAAGGTGGATCGTCAGGGAAAGTGCAAGTCATGCAACCGGAAACCATTGCGAAGATGACGCGCCAACAATGGGGCCTGGTCGATGACCTTGTCTTGGGAAGGCCGATGCGAAGAGGTTCGGGCATTAACTTGAACACCGACGAGCAATATGGCCCGAATCCGCTGGCCTTCGGACACAGTGGGGCAGGCGGAAGTATCGGCTTTGCCGATCCGCAAAGACGTTTAGGTGTTGGATACGCGATGAATCAAATGCAGCCGGGGATCGAGGCTGATACCCGCGGAAGTCGGCTGGTTCGCGCAATCATTAACTGCATTGGTTAATGCGTCTCGCGAATTGCTTCCTTAACGGTTGGGTCCCCGATGCATCGGTACAGGCTGCCATCGCTGCAGCGGCGTTTTTGGAAGCACCGTAGGGTTGACGCAACTCATTGGCCACTTGCCTTGTAACACCAACGCGACCTCGCGGCCTGCGCGGCGGCGTGCGGTTGGCCGCATCCGGGTTGAGGCGGATGCCACGTGAGGCGTAACGGTGACATTGGGCATCGTAAGTAAGGGATTCTGCGGATTGGGTGGCTCTTGTTCGAGGACGTCCAACCCAGCGGCCTGAACTTTACCGCTGTTAAGCGCGGCGATTAGATCTTCTTCCGCGATGATGGGACCTCGTGCGGTATTGACGATGATCACGCCATCCTTCATTTGAGCAAACGCTTTCGCGTTAAGGGAATGTCGTGTCTCGACGTTGTCCGGCGAGTGCACGCTGATGTAGTCGGATCGCTCGAGTAATTCTCCCCATGCGACCGGCTCGACACCGTATTCGGCGATCGTCAGTTCGCTGACATACGGATCGAAGGCGATCACGTGGCAGCCGAATGCTTGCGCGCGTTTCGCGACACAGCGTGCAACGTTACCGAAGGAGAGTAGTCCGAGGGTTTGGCCCATAAGACGTGGTACATGGTTCAATTGCGGCCTTCCTTTATGCCATTCGTTTTCAGCAGCAAAAATGTTCTGTTCTTTGGTCCTTCGAACGGCATTGAGTAGCAGCATCATCGCGTGATCGCCAACTTCTTCGATAAATACGTCCGGGGTGTTTGTGACGACGATTCCAGCCTCGGTGGCGGCTTCAACGTCAACCATATCGACGCCGACACTGGCGAGGCCGATGACGACACATTTGTCCAACTTCTGGATAATGTCTTCAGAAAGTTGAAGGCCCCACGACGTAATGATTCCGTCGCAGTCCGACGCGCCTTCTGCGAATGCTTCTGCAGTCGGACTCTCTACTTCGACGATGTCCGCGATGGGGGCAAGCGCTTCAAGTTCCAATGAATATTTTTGTTCTAGATTAGCCACGTCTGCCCGACGTGGGAGCTGCATGGCTACTTTTTTTCTTTCACTCATCAGGTTGTCCTTGCAAGTAATTCGATGGCTTCGTCGCGTAAACCGCGTTTAAAAATCTTCTCGGAGGCGATTCTCGGTAAACGATCGGTGCGTATCCAGAAGTACTCTGGAACTTTGAATTTCGCTAAACGGTCGAGCGCAAACGCTTTGAGTTCATCTTCACTAACGGGTTCATCTGGATTAACGCAGATGACGGTCGCGAGGGTCTCTCCCAAGCGTTCATCGGGCACACCAAATACAGCCGCTTCTATGACGGCGGGGTGATCGTAAAGGACCGCCTCGACTTCTTGGCAACCGATGTTTTCGCCTCCACGAATGACCATGTCCTTTTCTCGATCGGTGATGAATACGTAACCTTCTTGATCCATGTGGCCGATATCGCCGGTATGCACCCAGCCATCAACGAGTGTTGATCGTGTTGCTTCAGGCTGGTTCCAATATTCCCGAAAATTCATGACTCCCCAAATACACAATTCGCCTGTTTCGTCTGCGGGGAGATCCTTACCTTCTTTGTCTATTACTTTAACTTTTACAAGGGGGGGAACCGCTCGACCGCAGCTACGTGGACGTTGTAAGAATGCCTCGCCGCCGATGCCGGTGGCGAGACCCTGAGTCTCCGTCATTCCCCAACCGGTACCGGCACTGCCTTTACCCAGCTTATTGTCTATTTGTCTCGCATGTTCAGGGGCCATGGCCGCGCCACCGCCTCCGGCGCTGCGTAGACTCGATAGATCGTGTTTCTCGAACGCACTCGATTGGACGAGTTCCCATGCCATGGTCGGGACACCGTTAAAGGAGGTAATACGTTCACGTTCGATAATGCCCAACGCCTCATCGGCATCCCATTTGTACATTGCCACGAGTTTTCGACCGGGCTTAAACGATTGCAGAAATTGAACGACCAGACCGGTCACATGGAATAACGGTACCGTGAGGATGGTTGCGGGTAGATACAGTGGCGTTGGTGCTGCGGCAGCCTGCGGAAACATGTAAGCGCCGATCGCACCGCCGCATTCCCAACACATAAGCGCATTCAGGATCGCACGGTGGGACGAGAGAACACCTTTCGGATGGGCGGTGGATCCAGACGTGTAAAGAATGGTGGCGTTCGTATCCGTCGGTACGGGTTCTTCGGGCATTAAGCGCGAGCCGTTTTCGACGAATTGATCCCACGGGATATATCCCTCAGGCTGGCAGCGAACGGCGATGGTTTGAATATTGAGCTTGTCGTCGTAGGGGCGAAGTCGTTCGATCCGTTCTTCGTCAGCGAAAAGCAGCTTCAAGCCGCTATCCTCGATCCCGTAAACTATTTCCTCGCCGGACCACCAGGCATTCATGGCAACCGCCACTGCACCGATCGACGTAATGCCCATGAACGCAAAAATCCATTCTGGGTAGTTACGAAGCGAGATGCCGACGCGATCGCCCGTTTTTATCCCTGCATCCTTAAGTTGATTGCCGACGCGGGCAGCTTCTTCCCATGCCTCCTGATAGGTAAAGCGCTCGTCCTGATAGACGAAAAAAACCCTATCCGCGTGTTGCAGTCCTTGTCTGTAGAGTTCACGGAGGTTGTCAGGAGCATTTGAGAAGACGACAAAGTCGACACCGTCAATGGTCCGGGTCTCGGTGGCATAGGGCTGACCCGATTCGGTGACTGCGGCAATAGCCGCATCCAGTCCTCCCTGAACCATGATTCCTCCCGATCGCCGACCGACAATTCTCGCATCGTCGAAAGCTGAAGTCAGCCTCTTGATGTAAGATCTCGAATCGCTTGGAAAGTCATGAAGGGGGGGATTCAATGCGAGAGAATACGGTGCTAAGTGCATGGCGTGAAGGTCGTCAGACAGTTGGCGGCTGGTTGAGTATTGGTAACGCATTCACAGCGGAGAGCATGTCGAGCTTAGGGTTCGATTGGTTGTGTATAGATTTACAGCATGGAATGCTCAGTTACGATGATCTGAAGTACATGCTTCCCGCAATTTCGACCCGAGATACTGTTCCAATGGTTCGCGTACCTTGGAATGAGCCGTACGAAATCATGAAGGCGTTAGACGCTGGTGCGTATGGCGTTATTGTCCCGATGGTGAATAATCGTGAAGAAGCTCTACAGGCAGTTTCTGCATGTAGGTATCCGCCCGACGGGTTGCGGTCGTGTGGACCTGTTCGGGCTGCAATGTACGCCGGGAGGGGATACCTCGCTGAGGCAAATCAGCAGATAGCATGTGTTGCTATGGTGGAAACTGCCGAGGCACTTGAGAATCTAGATGAGATTGCGACGACGCCGGGACTCGACGGTATATACATAGGCCCGGCCGATCTGGCGTACGCGCTGGGTTTGAGCGGTCCTTCCGAAATGGGAAACCCTAAACACGCAGAAACTGTGGAGCTCATATTGTCGACGTGCAAGAAACACGGGATGGCGGTTGGAATCCATACCGGTAGTCTTGAACTCACGCAAACTTACCTTCAGCAAGGGTTCAATTTCGTCAATTTGGGCACAGATAGCGGTTTTTTGATGCGTTTGGCGAGTACCGAATTAGCACAAGCGAAGCAAACGAAGGAAGCAGAACGCGAAAAAACCGGCTACTAACACGCGATGGTTGTCTGACCGGAATCATGTTCGTGCGGTTTTCGCGGCGTAGCGTACGGGGTCGCGTGGAATCACGCCGTTATTAGCGCATACTGGCGATTCCGAGTAGGTGAGAAAGCGTATTCCCATGCCGTTTAAGCAAATAACGCTTGAGAAGGAAGAGGACATCGCGGTCGTCACCCTGAATCGTCCAGAACGGCTCAATGCATGGACGCAGCAGATGAACGGAGAACTTGTCGACGCGGTCGTTCGCTGCAACGATGATCCTGAAGTAGGGGCCATGGTCTTCACGGGGGCTGGTCGCGGCTTTTGTGCAGGCGCCGATATTCGGGATAATTTCCAGGCCCGTCTTGATGGTGACAACGAGCGAATCGAGCACGACTGGGTAGGTTTGGTGCGTTCATCTAAACCGATGGTCGCGGCTGTTAACGGTGCGAGCGTTGGGGTCGGAGCAACGATGATTCTTCCGATGGACGTTATCGTAGCGTCCGACGAAGCCAAATTCGGGATGTTTTTCATCAAGATGGGTGTCGTGCCGGAGCTTGCGAGCTCTCACTTCCTTGTACAACGCATGGGCTTTGGTCGTGCCAGTGAGATGTGTTTAACGGGACGCCTCTATTCTGGGCAAGAAGCTTTTGACCAGGGCCTGGCCGACCGGTTGGTGCCGCATGCCGATTTGATGACGGAAGCCAAAACGATTGCATCGATGATGGCGGCGAATCCGGCACCGCACTTACGTTGGGTAAAAGAATTGCTCAGCCTTAACGGCTCCGAGACCGATATGCGGCGCGTACAACAGCGAGAAGGCGAAGCGCTGCAAAAAGCGTATGCCAGTAACGAACATAAAGAAGCGGTTGCCGCGTTTCTTGAGAAGCGCGAGCCACAATTTAAGCGCGAGTAGTCATGGTCGAGGCGATATCCATAACGGATAACAGCACTGAATAGAGAGGCGTACGTACGTACGGTTTGTTAGAGCAATCTGAAATGCTTGTGATGCTGTTAGCAGGACTGATGGGACTCATTGTTGGTGCTGTGGTTGTTTTTTGGCGGCTGGAACGCCGTCATCAGCAAGCGATGGAGCTCACGCGAGTGAGAACCTCGGAGACGACCGTAGCTGAAAAACAACTGATGGATGAGCGCTTGCAATTTCGCGAGCGAAATCTTCTGTCGACCAAGGCTGAGCTAAAAGAACTTCAGAAAACGTTCGACGAATTAATCGAGTCGAGCAAGGTAGCTAGCGCCGATGTCGTTCGTCTCTCGACTGTTAATGCGCAGCAGAGCGAAGACTTGAGTAAGCTCCGGCGGGAAATTATCGACGCGCGGTCCGAAGCCGGTTCTTCTGGACTAAAACTAGCGGAGTTTAAGACCAGGCTCGAAGAAACCGAGCGCGCGTTTGCTGAAAAAGAGGCTCTCTTCAGGCAGACGGGCGAGTCACTAAAGCAGGAATTTCAGTTGCTCGCTAATCAAATTTTTGAGAAGCAAGGTGAGGTTTTTCGCGTTCGTAATGAGGCACATCTTTCGACGGTCTTGGCTCCATTCAAGACACAATTGACTGACTTTCGGCAGAAAGTCGACCAGGTCTATACCACCGATGCCAAAGACCGGGCTTCGTTACTTACCGAGGTTCGGAATTTGCAGCGGGCAAGTGAAAAGGTCAACGAAGAGGCGGAAAATCTCACCCGCGCACTGAAAGGGGATAAGCGTTTACAAGGGAACTGGGGTGAACTCGTGTTAGAGCGAGTCCTGGAAGAATCGGGTTTACGTAAAGATCACGAATATATTTTGCAGCATTCACTAAGGAATGCTGAAGGCGATATCAAACGGCCTGACGTGATTATTCACCTGCCTGAAAATAAGGACGTTGTTGTAGATGCGAAAGTATCGCTCATCGCGTACGAGACGGCGGTGTCGAGCGACGACGACGCGGCGCGCGAAGTAGCGATTAAACGACATGTTCAGAGCGTCCGCACGCATGTCAACAAGCTTTCCGAACAATCATACGATCAATTACCTGGGATCAGATCATTGGATTTTGTGTTGCTTTTTGTGCCGGTAGAGTCAGCCTTCACGCTTGCGATGGAAAAAGATCCCTCGTTATTTACCGAAGCGTTTGAAAAGCGTCTGGTGATCGTTAGCCCCACCACACTGATGATGACACTCCGAATTATCGATAACGTTTGGCGCTATGAGAAACAAAACAAAAATGCTCAGGAAATTGCTAGGCGCGCGGGGGCGCTTTACGACAAGCTACGTGTCGTACTCGAAGACATGGACCAACTCGGCCGAAACCTTGATCAGGCATCAAGGTCTTACGATTCTGCGTTCGCTCGTCTGGCTAAGGGTAGGGGCAATCTTGTTCGACAAGTCGAACAATTCCGAGAGTTAGGGGCAACCGTAAAGCGCTCCATACCCCAAGAGATTGTCGACGAAGCCGACGATTAGAAAAACAACTCGCTAAAAACCGTTCTGGTAATTCAATTGCTAATCGACGCGACGATGAAGGACGGTGTTTCGCATATGGCGTACGGGCGAATTGTCGTGGGGTCTAAAGGTTGTCGACGTATACGGATAGGTTCGAGATCTTCTCGCCGAAGTTGTTCAACCGATGGAGCCAGACTGACGCTATCAAGGGACGTCCAGATTGGATTTACTGGCGTTAGAACATCAAACGTACAGCGTGTTTCGAACGCTCCTACATGAAGCTCATTGACGTCGATCGATTCAACGATACCCCAGTGCGAGAACTCTAAGGGCTCACCGGTGGCAAATACGATGGGGACTCGTTCGGCGCCTTCTTGAGCCTCGCGAAATCGTTCGGCCGCAATGATCCAAGGATGGTTGTCGCGATACGCGCCTTGGGTATGGCCGTCGAGAATGGCCTTTAATGCTTTTTCCGATACCACGACGCAAAGGCAGAAGGCCGCGACACTCATAGGGAACATGCTGTATATATATACATGGTTTATATAATGCGGCGATATGCGACCGATTGGAAGTTAGTTGACTGCCTAAATTATTCCTTAATGAAGCACCACCCAGCGACTACTATGCGAGCAATCTGCTCGCCCTCATCACAGACGTTGAAGATCAATACGAATCCGTTCTCAACCAGAAAGAACTTGATTTTGGTCGGTGTGTCCGTGATTTAGGAGCTGACTCAAAGCGCCTGTACGCACGCATCCTCTCCCGCAGAGGGCCCTATCTAAGAACTAAAAAACTGAAATATACGGAAGTCGTTTCGTGTGCCGACGCGCTTTCCGAACTCTGTTCTGTAGGGTTGGTAGATTGGTGTCCCAGCACCAATTTGGACGACCTGTTGGCGGGTTGGAGCGTGGCCGAACTTCGTTGTCTTTTTCCAGAGATCACACTTGCGAAGCCGAAGAACGGCTATATAACGCGAATCGTCGATAACCAAGCTGCCGATACGATTGTCGACCGGTTGCAAGGCCACGATCCATGGGTAGCTCTAAACTTGGTCGAGAGTTTGACCGTGTATCGATTACTTTTTTTTGGTGATCCCTATCGAGACTTAAGTACCTTTGTGTTGCGCGACCTCGGTGTGTATCGGTTCGAATCATATGAATTACCGGCGAAACGACGTCTATTCGGCGACCGCCCAATGCTTGATGCATACCTTGAGTTAATGCGAGTGACGGAGATCGTGCATGAGCTAGGTCCACGCCCGGACCGATCGGCCGCCTCGTTGGTGCCGCGCCTATGGGACAAATTTCCGCATCGTCTCCTCGAGCGGCGCCGGTCGCGCACCTTGAATCGACTGGCTCGGGGTTTTGAGAGAGTGGGTGAATTTGACGCGGCTCTGACCGGTTACGGGCGATCGACCCTTGCACCAGCGAGAGAACGTAGACTCCGAATCCTCAAGAAACTTGGAGATACCCAAGCCGCCAACGAACTTTCCGAAGAGATGATTCAGCGGCCATGGACGGCTCTCGAAGGGGAGTTTGCACGACGAGTCACAAATGTCTCAGCAACCAAGTTACCCATTCCGCAAACTGATGTTTGTTTGTTTGGATCGAAACCTGAATCGATCGAACTCTATGCGTTAGCTCAATTGATTGAAGATTCTGGTACCGGGTGGCACTTGGAGAACCAATTTCCGATTGGACTTTTCGCACTCGCCTTTTGGGATTGGATTTATGCGCCAGTTGATGGGGTATTCGTTAACCCATTTCAAAGCGGACCGATCGACCTATTTTGGCCCGACTTTTTCGCCGTCAGGGAATCGCAATGCGAAGATCCGCTCGAATGTGCGGAGTCACTATCCGAGAAACTCTTACGTACCCACCGTGACAAGAACGGAATCGCAAACCAACTCATTAACTGGTCTGTGCTCAGCCACGAACGCCTTGAGAAGATCGTCGAGGTCGTCGACACAGCAACGCTTTGCCACGTCTTAAGTATCGTCCGAGGGGGGCTCGAAGAAGCACGTGCCGGATTCCCCGATCTAACCGTACTTTACGGGTCCGGGAAGTTCGAGTTTGTTGAGGTGAAAGGTCCGGGCGACCGTGTTCAGAGAAATCAACAACTTTGGATAGGTCGCCTTTTGGAGCGTGGAATCCCGGCACGCGTTATGCGCTTTTCGCTGGTATGAAGTTTCGTGTAGCAGTTCGCGAAATGGCGGAACACGTCCATCGCAGTGGCGATATTCATTATCGGTTCGATCAATCAACGACATCGGCCGAGGGAATAGAGGCGCAACGGCGTTATCAAATCGACACCATTAGAACGAATGCTAACTACCTGACCGAACACGTTGTTACTGAAGAGGTTAAGGATGAGGATCTGGAGCTCAGAGTCAGCGGTCGGATTGATGGCGTTCTTTTTCGCGACGAACGTGGTGGTCGTAATCGATCCGCACTAGTGGAAGAAATAAAGACAACCCGGGGCGACTTTGAGCAGCTATACGCGCATGCAGGCGAGCTGCATTTCGCTCAGTTGAAAATTTACGCGGCGATGCTGTGCAAACGTGAATCGCTTGATAGTTGTGAGTTGCGATTGACCTATTTGCACCCCGATCGGAACGAGCAAGTTGCGTTTGAGGACGTCGCGACCTCGCAACAACTTCGAACGTATTTTGTAGAGACGTCTACGACTTATCTGAGTTGGCTTTTTTTCATCCAACATCTCCATGCTCGGCGCACAAATTTCTTACGCACCATGGATTTCCCGCATGCGGAGTTTCGTGACGACCAGAGAAATATTGCACGCTCGTGTTACCGCACTTTTAGGGATTCGGGTCATTTATTGGTCGAAGCGCCGACCGGCACCGGGAAAACTGTGGCAACGCTGTTTCCGGCCGCGAAGGCAATGGGTGAAGGTATCCTGGAACAGGTGATTTATACGACGGCGCGGAATACGGGTCAGAGAGCCGCAGAACAAGCACTTAAGGAAATTGCGGCCAGCGATTCACAACTAACCGCCATAACGTTAACAGCAAAGGAGAAAACTTGTTTTAACCCGGGCGTTCCCTGCGACCCCGATGTTTGCACATACGCTCGGGGTTACTACGATCGTGTCGGGAACGCTCGCGAGGATTTGATGGCCAACGGTATCAACGATCGTGGCGCGGTGGAATCCGCGGCACGTGAGCACGAGGTCTGTCCGTTTGAGTTGGCGTCAGATGTTTCTCGCTGGACCGATGTTGTGGTCTGCGACTATAACCATGTGTTCGACCCCGTCTTCAGCCGGGTTCGGCAGCTTGGCAAAGGGTCCACCGACGTCGGTCTTCTGATTGATGAGGCTCACCAACTTGGAGACCGCGTTCGAGAGATGTTGTCAACATGCATCGATAGAGCCCAACTTAAACGGCTTGAAGCTTCTACGCCGCTGGGCGCGCTAGCGAAGAAAGTACGTTCCATCGATCGCGCGTTGGCGAATCTCGGACGTATCTACTTGCCGGAAGGGGGTGAGCTGGTTCTGCCGGAAGCGCCG
>Ga0209752_1001174_pt1 | contig 12880 bp, 8 predicted proteins | sample METZYME_3_250m_FD_187548 | JGI IMG/M metagenome (GOLD analysis project Ga0209752, IMG submission 187548) | Marine microbial communities from oxygen minimum zone in mesopelagic equatorial Pacific - METZYME_3_250m (SPAdes) (version 2) | ecosystem: Environmental > Aquatic > Marine > Oceanic | place...
TACTTCAACCTTGACCCTGGCGCAGGTCCTATCAAGGGTTTCTTCCTCGAAGGAAATGAGGCAGTGCGACCGTTTTTCGCTGCCAACCTCGAGCCATTTGCTGACCTCAATTCAACTATCCTGACTGCGGGCGGCATTTGCTGCACTGATCACCTCAGCTTTATCGACGAAGGCCTACCAGGCTTTCAACCCATCCATTCGTACGACGACTATGACGTACGTACGCACCACACTAACGTCGACTCGTACGAGCGCATCAATAAGGAAGATCTTGAGCAAGCTTCGGTCGTGATGGCCTCGTTGCTGTACCACGCGGCGATGCGGGACAAGAAAATCCCGCGCAATGCAGAGATCGGTGCCCACTGAGTCCCAACTGGTTCACAACCTCGACGGTTCAGGGGTTCCCCAGGGCACACTGGGAGCTTAGGATAGACAAGTGTGTGGGGTGCGTCGGGTTCATGGATCCGCGGGGAGGCAGGGTCCGGGCCCCATATATTGATCCTAGATGAGACGCGCATGAATAGTGACACCGAACCATATTTATCGCTTAACCAGTGGCATATGTCCAAGCTATCTTGGGCCACGATTGCCACGATCATCATATTCGCAACATCGATGGCAAGCGTGGGCGCTAAGCAGCAAGGGTTTCGAACCGTCGTAATCGACCCGGGCCACGGTGGTGCCGAAGTAGGAGCCGTTGGAGCGACTGGTCTTATGGAAAAGAACGTCGTGCTCGATATCTCGAAACGCCTCGGGAAGCTTCTCGAAGAACAGCTCGGTCTTGAGGTTTACCTGACCCGTGACCAAGACATCTATAAGGAAAAGGAAGCTCGCACTGCTCTAGCCAATAACGTAAAGGCCAATGTGTTTCTTTCTATTCACGCAAATTCCTACCGTGGCCGTGGCGTGCATGGCGCCGAAACTTTCTTTCTTTCCGATCAAGCGACCGATGACGACGCCCGTCGCCTCGCGGCCATAGAGAACCAAGCAATGGGACTAGAGGGCCCAACCGGCAACGATTCGAGCCTTCAGATGTTGCTCTGGGACATGGCACAGACAACACACTTGCGCGAGAGCAGCGTGCTGGCCGAAATGGTCCAATCCAACATGAACTCGCTGGGAGGGACAACGGATCGAGGCATCAAACAGGCACCTTTCGTGGTCCTGAAGGGCGCCAACATGCCCGCGGTTCTGGTTGAAGTTGGTTTTCTATCCAATCCTGATGAAGAACGCCTGCTTGCCGATGCTGCCTATCGGCAGCAGGTCGCCAACATGCTATTTCAGAGTCTCAACCGGTACCGGCAACGTCATGCGGCGCTGATCGGTGGTGGCTCTAACCACTAACTTCGACAAAATCATCGACTTGGAGCCGCAGCCCGTATGAGTCGAAATGACACCAAGTTTCCATGGAGAGTCATTACAATCTCCACGATGCTTTTTGGCGCCCTTGTGCTTATTAGTTGGATGCTTTTCTTCTCCGCCGGTTCCAACAATTCCGGGGTGACTGCTACTACTGACGACACCATCGAGATGGCTCCAGTATCACCCGCAACTGCTGTCACCAGTGTACCGGCTATACAACCCACCGTTGGCGACCCTCCATCCCTTGAATCGGTGGCCGGGCCAACCACGTTTGAGCTAACAGGCCCCAAGACCCTAGAGGGCTTATCGATCGCACGCGCCGAAGCTGGCACGATGGACCTTCGGCTCTTCCTGATTGTTTCAGGTCTTGAACGTCTGATCCCGGTGCTGCACACGGTAGCCGCCCCACCAACCATTGACTTACAGGTGCGCAGCGCCGTCGATGAGCTGATCAACTGGGCCGGCGACGAAACCATTTCCCCGGTCCCACCGGAGTCCCGTGTTCGTGAGATATGGGTCGCCCAGAGTGGCGTCGCATATATCGATTTCTATCAGTCTTTCTTCGATTTTTCCGGCGGTGGATCGTTGAGTGAACTCCATACCGTATACAGCATCGTGGCAACATTAACGGAGAGCTTTCCAGAGGTATTTGCTGTGCAATTCCTTGTCGAGGGGAAACAAATCGAGACGCTCGCAGGCCATCTAGACCTTTCGCACCCGCTGCAACCCTCAGCAGACTGGGTACTGATCGAACAGGAAGGAGGAGCCGCCCAGCAACCTCAGGATTCGCGTGAGGGCGATGGATAACCGGCAAAGCGGGCGCCTTCGTTTGGTCTTCGCGACCCGTAACGAAGGCAAGGTGGCCGAACTCACTGCGTTGCTAAAAGAAACTTGTTGGGCCCCTGAACGACTACCGCCCAGCTTTGGCAACTATGAGGAAACCGGCGAAACATTCGCCGACAATGCTCGTGGAAAGGCACTCTTCGCCTCTGCGCAGCTTAGTTCGCCCGTTCTGGCCGATGATTCAGGCCTTGAGATCGACGCTCTTGGTGGTGAACCGGGAGTCCGATCAGCACGTTATATCGACGAGTCACTAAGCCAAGAAAAGAGGAACAAAGCGGTGCTCGATAAGTTGTCTGGCACCCCAGGCGAACTCCGCACAGCGCATTTTTTCTGTCATCTTGCACTCGCACTGGACAACGATATCGTCCACGAGACAACCGGGAGGTGCAGCGGCTCAATTGGCTTAGCCCCCCGTGGCAACCAGGGGTTCGGTTACGATTCGATATTCATTGTGCCCAACCTCGGCTTGACTTTTGCCGAAATTAGCCTTGAACAAAAATCAGCGCAGTCGCATCGGGGTGCTGCAATGCGTGCCATGGTTGAGTTTTTGGGTCGCTGGCAACCCAACTGAGAACAGTTGCACGGCCCTGAGAAGACCAAGAAAAGCTTCGCAGAGTGTTTCAAGTTACAAAATCGTTTGGTAACACGGGGTTGGTGTCGGTATCCTCAGGTTTTAATCGGGGTGTGGCGCAGTCCGGAAGCGCACCTGCTTTGGGAGCAGGGGGTCGGAGGTTCAAATCCTCTCACCCCGACTGATGGAAACATAAGTCCTGCAATCACTTAGGTGGTTGCGGGGCTTATGCTGTTACCCCGCTGCCGTTAGTCAGCCTACTGGCTGCCCATAGTCTCTGGATCAGCCCGAATACTAATCGTAGTCATGTGAGTCTCACCTCCAACCACCAACTTCACCAGGTAGGTCCCCGGCGTAGCATCGGAGCTCTGGATCCCACGTAAGCCACCGCGACCACCGCGACCACCGGGACCACCGGGACCTGCGTCGCCAGAGCCTTGCGAGAACCGCATCGGCCAGAAGTATCGGTTGATGCCTGCGGTGGCATCGATCGTCACCTCGAAAGTCTCCTCGCCGCTGATGTCACTGATCGAGATGCTCACATCATCTTGCGGCTTGTTCTTCAAGTAGAAGTGGATGGCTGCGGAGTTAATCAGCTCACTCGGCGAGTTGCCCGGCTCCCGTTGGTCGATCGAAAGTGGGTTTCGGCCCATGAAGAGCTTGTGCCCGCGGGTAGCGCCCCGACTAACGCCCCGCCACTGGGTCCCCACCTTGTTGTCAAACAGATGGACACTGGCTGCGATCACATCGGCGTTGAGCTGTTGTAACGGTGTAATGTCGTCAAGGATCCAGATACTTCGTCCATGGGTAGCGGCGATCAAGTCCCCATCGCGGGGATGGATAATTAGGTCGTGCACCGGGACGGTGGGCATACCGTTCATGAACCGGGCCCATCTCTTGCCTCCGTCGACCGTGCCATAGACAGCGAACTCGGTACCAATGAAAAGCAGGTTGGCGTTCTTATGGTCTTCGACGATAACGTACACTGGTTCATCTGGCAGGTTGCTGCTGATATCAGTCCATGTAGCGCCATAGTCATCGGTCCGAAAGATCCAGGAGCCGAAGTTGTCTGAGCGGTGACCGTCAAAAGTGACGTAGGCTCGCTCTTCAGCGTAACGTGAGGCGACGACGCGGCTGACCCAGAGGCCACTGCGCACGCCAGGGAAGTTCGGGCGAACATCAGTCCATTCCCCGCCATCATCGCGCGTCATCTGCACGCGCCCATCGTCGGTGCCAGCCCAGATCAGCCCTGGCTTGATTGGCGACTCTGCGATCGTGATCACAGTGGCGTGAGTCTCGGCGCCACTGGTGTCGCTCGTTAAACCACCTGATTCGCGATCGGTCGTCTCCGGATCGTTGTACGAAAGGTCGGGGCTAACGATCGTCCACGTATCACCCCGGTCGATACTCTTGAAAACGTGGTTGCCACCGAAATAGATCGTAGTCGTCTGATGCGGCGATAGGATCAGTGGGGAGCTCCAGTTGAAGCGGAATTGATCCTGCGGCAGCCGGTTGCCACCCCCGCGGCCTCCGCCGCGACGGCCACCGGCTTGCGCTGGCTGTGGCTCAGCGCTCTCAAAAAGGTAATCGTCAATGTTCAGTACGTTCTGACGACCCGGCGTGATGCTCTTGCCCTGCTGGCGAAACAAGGCATCGAGCCGGCGTATGTTGCCGCCCTGACTCTCGGTATAAACGGTGCGCCAGTCGTTTGGATCGACGGTCGTATGGAAGCCATCTCCACTGTGAAACTTGAACCAGTGGTCGTTGAGAATACCGTTGTAGTCACGACTATTGGATGGTCCACCCCAGTTGCCATTGTCTTGCAATCCGCCATACACGTAGTACGGATCGCGCGAGTCGGCTGTAATGGCATAGAACTGCCCAAGGTCCATATTGTCGAACATGATGAAGCTGTAGCCCTTATCGTAGGTTACGTAAGACCCCTTATCATTGCCGACGTAGAAGATGTCGGGATTAAAGGGATTGAGCCAAAGGGCATGGAAATCGCCGGAAATTCCGCCCATGCTTCGACCGAATGTGCGCCCGCCATCATGTGAAATCTGGGCACTCCCAGAAAGCACATACACCGTCTCATCATCGACCGGATCGATCCATATGTGGCTGTAGTAGAACGGCCGGTTGTTATAACGACTGACATACTCCCAGCTATCACCGCCGTCCTCAGACCGGTAGATGCCGGTGCCAAGCTGGTTCATATCCTCGTAGTCAGGGTTGGGCTGTCCATCGACACGCTGTGGCGGCTGGAAACCATGCTCAACGATCGCCATGACTGTGTCGGGATTGGATAGAGCGATCGCCAGACCAATTTTCCCCGTATCTCCCTCAGGTAGTCCGTTGACAAGCTCTTCCCAGGTCGCCCCGCCGTCGGTCGACTTGAAGATACCGCCGTTCGGCCCACCTGAGTCGAAACGATGCGGCTGCCTTAGGCGCTGCCAGAAAGCTACATACAGAATTTCTGGGTTGCGGGGGTCCATAATTAAGTCGGTCGCCCCGGTACGGTTGTCATCTGGAAGCCCGCCTACCCCACCGTCCGTCGCAACGGGAGCGTTGGTACCAAGCTTGACCCAGGTAGCGCCACCATCGGTAGTTTTGAAGAGACCGCGATCACCCGTGTAGCCCCACAAGTGCCCTTGGGCCGCCACGTACACGGTATCCGGGTCCGTCGGATGGGTTAGTACCTCCCCGATGTGGTGAGTGTCGGCGAGGCCAACATTGACGAACGTCTCGCCACCGTCGGTCGATTTATAGACACCATCGCCCCAGCCAATGCTATTGCGTGTGCAGGACTCTCCGGTGCCCACCCAGACAATGTCGGGGTCGGACTGAAAGACACCGATATCACCGATGTTCGAAGTGCCGTAATTTTCGAAAATAGGCGTCCACGTTGTTCCAGCGTTAGTCGACTTCCATACACCTCCTGAGGCTGCACCTACGAACACCGTTGAAAAGTCATCGCCGACAGCTTCGATGTCCGTTACCCGTCCCGCCATGTTCGCAGGGCCAATGTTTCGCCACTGCAGGTCGGCGAACAAAGTATCTTCCAGGATGGACGGACTTTGCGGCGCGGGGATAGCCGCTGACGGACTGGGCAAACTCACCACTGACATCACCAGTGTGAGCGACAGCAAGACAGTCAAAACGAGTGGCTGCGTTCGAAACTTCGGGCACATATCAGTGAACTCCTAACTGGGGATCAATACTGCCGCCGACAAGCCGCCGGCACAGGAAACCAGTAGCGTCCTACGGCATCGTTCGATCTTCAAGAGGCTATCCGCAGCCTCAGGCAGCAAGCATCAACTAAGATGTTTCTCTTTGTGACAAAGAACCGAGTCAAACGCGGAGAAAAGATGGTCGGCTAAGAGCCGCGTATTGCGACCACCCGGAACCTGCCACTTTCGCATTTCCCTTGCCTCTGGAGCATGGGCTGTTAGGCTTCTCGCTTCCCTCCCTAGAACCGCCCCGTGAGATCCGCCATGCAACGTTCTTTTAGATTGCGAAGCTTGCTTTTCCTGATGGTTTTCACTGCTTTTTTCTCCTTGCTAGCGTGCGCAGCAGCCCCGCCAGACGGCAACACCAATATTGACTCCTTGCTAACCACAGCGGAGCGCTCCAGTTTCGCCGAAACAACACGCTACGCTGACGTCATCGAACTGATGAACGCATTCGACGCGTCCTCCGATCGGATGCACATGGCGACGTTCGGCTACACATACGAAGGTCTCGCGTTACCGATGATGGTCGTCGGTGACGTCTCCGATGCTTCCCGCGAGGCTGTAGTTAACAGCGGCAAGACGCGCGTCTGGATCCAGGGCGGCATCCACTCCGGCGAGGCTTGTGGAAAAGAAGCGATGCTCATGATGTTGCGTGACCTGGCGCTGGACAAGCATGCTGAGTGGGACGATTCACTGGTGCTCCTGATCGCACCCCTCTACAACGCTGATGGCAACGAACTTGTAAAGGTAGACAACCGCGGCTCGCAAAATGGCCCGGTAGCAGGTATGGGACAACGCCCGAACGCGCAAGGCTACGACCTGAACCGTGACCACATGAAGCTCGACTCTCCTGAGGCACGATCGCTGGTTCAGATGATGAATAACTACGATCCCCACGTTGCAATCGACCTGCACACAACCAACGGCACTCGCCATGCCTACCACGTGACTTATTCGCCGCCACTGCACCCAAATACGTATACCCAAATCGACGAAATGTTGCGTGGCGATTGGCTTCCAACCGTCACCCAACAGATCAAAGATAAACACGGCTGGGACTACTACTACTACGGCAACGCGGGCTTCGGCGGCGGCACCAGGGGACGCGGTAGTCGAGGTGGCCGGCGCGGAGTATCCGGTGGTGGCGCTGGGCAGGCCCAAGGCATGCAGGTGTGGCGAACGTTCGATCATCGGCCGCGTTTCAACAATAACTACGTCGGCTTGCGCAATCGTTTCGCCATCCTTAGCGAGGCCTACGCGTACGCCACCTTCGAAGACCGTGTAATGGCAAGCCTGTGGTTCGTCGAGGAAATCCTCAACCACGCAGCAACCAATGCCGATGCCATCCGCGAGATCGTTACCGCGGCTGATCAGCACTCGATCATCGGTGAAAAACTTGCCGTCCGTGCCTCTTTTTTACCATCGGAGGAGCCGGTCGAGATCCTGATGGGCGAGACCGAGCCCGTGCTCAACCCGTACAGCGGTCGGACGATCACCCAGCGCCTCGACGCCGTGAACCCGGTGATGATGCTTGAGGCGGGTACAGCACAACCGACCGAGACAGAAACGGCACCAGCAGCCTACTTCATCCCTGTCAACGAGCGAGCAGCACTAACCAAGCTCGAACTTCACGGCATGATAATGGAACCTCTCGGCACGGAAATAATGATCCAGGCCGAGCAGTTCGTCATCCAATCATCGACCGAGGCCGAAAGACCCTTTCAAGGACACAACGAGCGTACGCTGGAGGGAAGCTGGGAGCCCATTGAGGTCACGCTGCCGGCAGACACCATAGTGGTCCTGGTTGGACAGCCGCTTGGACGACTGGCGTTTTCTTTGTTGGAGCCACGCTCCGACGACGGGCTAACCAATTGGAACGTGTTCGACAGGTCACTGGCAGGCGCCAACGTGTTCCCGGTGCTGAGGACGTCGGAGGAGTTCCGACGCTAGTGTGCTGTCCCAGGAGCCCGCTAAAGGATTGTCAATCGACGGATTCCGGCTGATGCCCTGAACCATCTGGCCGCCGGAGCACAGAAAGGTACTCGACGTGTGCTTCGCGCGCTCGGATAAGCGCCTCGTGGCCCAGGTTTAGCTCTCTGGCAATCTTGCCGATCTCGTTGTCCTCTATGGTCGAGATGTTTTCGTCGCTGGCGGAAACCGTGTACAGACAATCGAGCAGTTGTAACTTCTGGGTGCCATCAGCGATCTCGTTGAACTCTCGGGTGACGAGGAAGTTCTCGGTGCCTCCGAACAACAGGTTCTGACTTTGGGCGATCTGCACCACCATGACCGCTTGCTCTGGTGGCAATCCGCTTCGATCTGCGACGATCTGTTCCATAGCTCGCGTTTCGTCCTCGCTGATTTCCAGGTCGGCCATTGCAACGCGGCCAAGAATATAGGCAAAAGCGGCAATGTAGCTCGCCCGGTCGGTGTCGAGCTCGTTCAGAGCGCGGGCAATCTTGCGCACCGTTTCGGTCTCGTCGACACCGGCCTTTTGCATACGAGGCGAGCCGCCCCGCAACGCGTCAAACAACGATTCGAGTAGCGACATCTGAACTCCCATTGCGGTGGGGGAGTGAAGCCCGGTACCAGACCGCACCGGGCCTTGCCACGGCCCGCTATAGCTCGGCGTTACGAAGCCGCAATGCGTTGGTAATCACTGAAACTGAGCTGAGCGTCATGGCAGCAGCAGCGATCATCGGACTCAGCAACAAATCGACGATAGGATAGAGGATTCCGGCGGCAACCGGCACTCCGAGGGAGTTATAGACGAAAGCGAAGAACAGGTTCTGTCGTATGTTCTTCATCGTCGTGCGACTCAACCGGATAGCGCGGACAACGCCACGGAGATCACCTTTTACCAGCGTCACGTCGGCGCTCTCGATGGCAACGTCGCTTCCGGTCCCCATGGCGATGCCGACGTTGGCCTTAGCGAGCGCCGGCGCATCGTTGATTCCGTCACCGGCCATCGCCACGACGTGCCCCGCGCCAATCAAGCGTTCGACGGCCGCGCTCTTACCTTCCGGTAGAACTTCGGCCTCGAACTCCTCGATGCCCAGGCTCGATGCCACCGACACCGCGGTCGCCACATTGTCACCGGTGATCATCACTACCCGCACACCTTCGGCGGCCAACATGCGTAGAGCCTCCGGAGTTGACTGCTTGACCGGGTCAGCAAGCCCCAGCAAACCGACCAAGCGACCATCCAGAACGACGTACATCACCGTCTGTCCATCATCTCGCAGTGCCGCGCCACGATCGGCGAGAGCCACCGTCCCGACGCCGAGATCCTTCATCAACGCTTCATTGCCCACGGCGACCGCCCGCCCGCCGACGTTCCCGGTGATTCCCTTGCCGGTATGGGAGGCAAAATCGTCAGACGAAGGAACAGAGTGCCCCTTCTCGATTGCACCTGCGACGATAGCCGCGGCAAGCGGATGCTCGCTGGACTTCTCTAACGCAGCAGCGAGGGCAAGAAAGCTGTCGGCATCGCCCCCGGAGTTTGCACCCATGGCTTCAGGTCCGTCGACCGCGAGCACGGAGACCAGCTTCGGTCGACCCTCTGTCAGCGTCCCAGTCTTGTCGACGACCAACGTATCGATGTTCTCGAGGATTTCGAGGACTTCGGCATTCTTGGTCAACACGCCAGCTCTCGCGCCGCGCCCCATGCCAACCATGATCGACATCGGCGTCGCCAACCCGAGGGCACAGGGGCAGGCAATGATCAACACAGCAATGGCGTTGACCAAAGCGTGGGCCATCCTTGGGCTGGGACCCAAAGTCGCCCAAAACGCGAACGTCAACACTGCGATCAACACGACAGCGGGAACGAAGTAGGCGGACACGACGTCAGCTAGCTTTTGGATAGGCGCCCGGCTACGCTGCGCCTCGCTCACCATTTGAACGATGCGGGCGAGCAGCGTGTGACGGCCGACCTTTCGAGCCTCCATTATCAGGGCCCCGGTGCCGTTCACAGTTCCTCCGGTAAGCGTGTCACCGACAGTCTTCTCCACTGGGACAGGCTCACCGGTCACCATCGACTCATCAACGGCGCTACCGCCGTCGGTCACGACGCCGTCGACGGGCACCCTTTCACCGGGGCGCACGCGAAGGTGGTCGCCAACTTGGACCTTGTCGAGAGGAACGTCCTGCTCGGATCCATCGCCATCGATCCACCTAGCGGTCACGGGTGCGAGGCCAAGCAGTTCCTTGATCGCTGAGTTCGTGCGGCTGCGCGCCTGTAGTTCGAGTACCTGACCGAGCAAAACAAGTGTGATAATGACCGCCGCCGCCTCGAAGTAGACGGCAACGAAACCTTCCTCGCTGCGGAAGGATCCGGGAAACACATCCGGCGCCAGGATCGCGACCAAGCTGTATACGTAGGCCAGTCCCGTCCCCAACCCGACGAGCGTGAACATATTGGGGCTGCGGTTGCGCAGTGACGCCACGGCGCGCTCGAAGAACGGAAGTCCGGCCCACAAGACCACTGGCGTCGCCAGCAACCACTGCACCCAACCGAGCCACACCGGCGAGAGAACCTCCTGTAGGAGCTGCCCGGGAACCATCTCTGACATCGCCAGAACAAACACTGGCACTGTGAAAACGAGGCTGACGTAGAAACGTCGCCGCATGTTATCGAGCTCTGGATTGTCCTCTTCGAGCACGACCGTCATAGGCTCCAGCGCCATGCCACAGATCGGGCAAGACCCCGGCTTTTCTTTTTGCACATCGGCGTGCATCGGGCAGGTGTAGCAGATCGCCACTCCGGCGACCTCCTCCGACTCGAGCGCCATGCCGCACATCGGACAGGCTCCGGGGCCTGGCTCGCGCACCGAGGGACACATCGGACACACCCAGGCAGGGACACTCGGCGGTACGTCTACCTTACCTTTCCCGCCACTTTCAACCTCGGTGGAACCTTCTCCATGACAGCAATGATGTTCAGGTTCATCCATGCCTTGAATAGTAGCCTGTGGGCGGAAGGGTGTCGTAGAAGGCTGTGGCGTCACCAAAGTTAACTCAGCGCGCCGACGCCTTGAAGATCCGGTACACACCGACCGTGCACAGCGGCAGAGCGAACAACAAGAGGAACCCGTAGGCCATCAACGTATAGCCCCTCGCCACTAACTCGATCAACCCGAAGCGTGACAGAACAGCGGCAAGGACTAGCACCGCAACCGTCAATGTCCCGACCTGGCGGCGGCTCATCGGTTGACGGCCCACTTCAGCGAGGTTCACGGTGACACGCTCGATGATCGCGTGGATCATCCCGGTGCTTGTTTCGACCAGTGTCCAGACGACAACAAAAGCAAAGACCGCGAGTAGAGTGTCGCCACCAACGCGGCCCAGCATAACCAACCAGGGTACGTTCGCCGTAGTCACTTCAGCATCGGGGTAGTAGCCCATGATCGCCAGGTAGGTGAGAACAAACGGCACTGTCGCCATCAGGCCACCAATGATGCCAGCCCCGAACGCCTGCCGGCGCGTAGTCTGCCGATCCAATGTAAAGAACGCCGCCGGCAAGCTTGCCAGGTTGTAACCAACGTAGAGAATCCCAACACCGAAAGCGGCGGCGATCGAAGCCCCGGCATCACCCCCGGCTGTGCCTGGCCCCTCGCGCAACGCCACCATGGTCTGCGGCCAGCGCTCATACAGGACAGCACCAGCAAACAAGATGTAGCCAACATACAGCACCACCGAGCCCACCGTTTTGAAACGCTCGATAGCAGCGCGACCACTAGTGTTGAGCGCACCGACCAAACAAACAACCACAACGACACCGACCCAGTACGGCAAACCAAGGATTTCCTCAACAACATCGCCAGATGCTGCGCCTACAACGGCGATCACTAGAATCGCCATGGCAAAAAACAACACATCGAACAGGGGCCAGGCAGGACCAATCAATGCCCGTACAAAGTTCCTGTAATCATAGGCCCGGCTGACACGGGAGAACTCGAAAGCCAGCGCGCACATAAGCGAAAAGCCCAGAAAAATGGCGACGATACTCCATAGGCCGCGGGGACCAAAACGCGCCCCATATTGAACGATCTCTCGGCCGGTCGAATAAGCACCGCCAATCAAGACTGACTGAAAGATGATTCCTGGCAAAACATACTGCTGGAACCTGCGCATGGTCAGCCGAGCTGTGAATACTGGGGACGGAACACGGCAATCGAACTCGTATATCCATGCAGAAAGCTCCGGCCACCAACAGGGCCAATTTCGCCGCTGCAAAAGAAGCCACCGATTGGCACGCTGCCGAGACTCGAAGCAATCAGATTGATATCGTGATCAACGACTCCGTAGAGACTCTCGCCCCGCCCAAGGCACGAAAATAGCAAAGCGCCTTCTGGACTGGCCGTTCCAAGATCTTGTTTGCAACGGCTTAGCATCGCTTCCAGATCGGATGCCGACGTCTTGGCGTCACGTACATGGAACTGCACCACCTGCCCGTTTTCGAGTTGCTCGCCAACCGCCAGTACACCGGACTCTGGGTCCATACCGATGACGTTGCGGATGAGAAAATCGCCGTGACGATATTCCTGCTCACCCTCCTGCATAACCACTCCGAGGTGGAGCGAACGGCGGAAAAGCTTCTGATCATCGGACGAGAGCGAATCATAAAGCTCGGAAAGAACCTCTGTAGCACGCCTACCCTCCAGATGACACAAAACATTGTTTTCGGCCCACGTGACAAAAAGTGGGGCACCGATTGGTCGGCACCCCTGCGCAACGATCGTGTCCATCACAATATTGCCGCGCAGCACCAAGCCAACAGCACCCACGGAGTGAATCTCCTCCCCTGCAAATAATTGGGTCTCGCCGGGAGCTCTGCCGCCACTGGCTAAGCCCCCTACCTTCGGACTTG
>Ga0209752_1001177_pt1 | contig 12874 bp, 11 predicted proteins | sample METZYME_3_250m_FD_187548 | JGI IMG/M metagenome (GOLD analysis project Ga0209752, IMG submission 187548) | Marine microbial communities from oxygen minimum zone in mesopelagic equatorial Pacific - METZYME_3_250m (SPAdes) (version 2) | ecosystem: Environmental > Aquatic > Marine > Oceanic...
AGACTCCGAGTTAGTCTACTCCCCGGTAGCTCAGTTGGTAGAGCGGTTGACTGTTAATCAATTGGTCGCTGGTTCGAGTCCGGCCCGGGGAGCCAGACAAGACCTATCTAATCAGTCAAACTTTTAGCCAAGAGTTGTTTGTATTTTGTTGTACTCCAACCGTGAGATCTATCTAGATAATGAATTGGGATATTCAATTCCATACCAGTAAATTCTTTATTTTGGTAATCATCACCTAAAAACCTAATGTCTATTTTATGATTCTTTAGAAGTATCAATAGTTCTGCTTCAGTTTTGTAACTGATGATTTCATCAACTTGATTTAAAGAAGATAAAATTAGGATTCTTTCTTCAAGAGTCAAAATGGGTTTTAATTTAGTTTCTCTTTCTAATGAAGGGTCTTCATGTAGGAAAACTAATAGTTTGTTGCAGTATTTTTTGCATTGATTAAAAAGATGGATGTAACCTGGATGAATGACATCAAAGTTCCCTGCAATTACTCCAGTTATTTTATTAATTTTCACGATAGTCAAGAATAGTTTCATTATTTGTAATGAAATTTATTGGATCAGATGATTCCCAATTTCTGCAAGTTGGACATTGCCATGAAAGTTTTATAGTTCTGTATCCACAATTCTTACATAAATATTTGAATTTATTTTTAGATCTTTGATTCAATTTAACCCTGATATTATTGATTAGTTCTTTGCTCATTAACTCAGATATTGATTTCATATCATTAAAATTTAGCAATTCAGAAAAATAAAGTTCATTGGATAAAAACTCATTGAGTGATTGCATGATAAATTTTTCATCAATATCTAAGTTCATTATTGCTAGAAGTGCTAAATGTTTTTTTACAGATGATTTTTTATCACAAACCTCTTTTATCATTTTACTAACTTGATCTATTTGACCATTTTGCTTTGTGTTTGTAATTAAATCAGGTAAAAGAATCTGGTGCCCTAAGTCACTGAAGTCGCATAATTTTTTATATAATTTAATTGCTTCTATTTGATTTTCTTTTTTTAAGGCAATTTGAATTGATATAAAAATTATTCTTGAAGATTTAGATTTAGTAGCTTTTGCTTGATCAGTGTATTGTTCTGCTTTTTTAAGATTATTTTGAGAAATGTATTTCTCAGAAATTTGACATAAATATTGAGGGATATTTTTTATATATTCATTTGATGGATCAATTTTGTTAAGTTTTTCAGTAGTTGACAAAGCCTTATCCCATTCACAGGTGTACTCATAAATTTGGATTAGTTTTCTTAATGAGGAGTTTTGATGGTCTTTTATATCAATAAGTTTTTTAAATATTTCTTCTGATTTATCATATAAACCTGCTGTGTAATAGTCTTCAGCTAATTCTTCAAGTGTTTGAAAATAATGATGTTCCTTTAGTTCTTTTTTGGAAATAATGTTCTCGTGTAATTTGATAGCTTGATCAATCTTTCCTTGTTTCCTAAAAAGTACTCCTAGGGCTAAATGCGTTTCAATGGTCTCTTCATCAACCTGAACAATTTCAGAGAAAAGATTGATGGCTTTATCAGCTTGTTCATTTAATAAAAACTTTAAACCTGTTAAATATTCTGGACTAATTTTTGAGTCTTCATCATCTTTATCGATAAATTTAAAGTATAAATATCCGAGTAGAGCAGATACAAAAATGATTGCTGCAAGATATATAGTGTTTTCTGATGGCATTTACAGTTTTGATCTAACTAGATTAATCTGTGCCTTGATTGACTCTCTTTTTTAAATTTTTTCCTGGTTTAAAGTGAGGGACATAACGTTCATTAATGTTAACTTTCATGCCTGATTTTGGGTTACGGCCTATTCTTGGTTTACGGTATCGAAGTGAAAAACTACCAAAGCCTCTGATTTCAATTCTTTCACCAGATGAAAGTGCTCGGGTCATACAGTTGATTATTGTTTTTACTGATAATTCAATATCACGGTGTGGTAGCTGATCCTGGTTGCTGGAAATTCTATCTATAAGTTCTTTCTTGTTAATTTTCATGGTTTTATTAGAACATCAAAATATTTCTAATTGCAATTTTAATCACTTTTTTCTTTTTTTGTAAATTTTGATTTTAACAAATCACCAAGACTTGTTTTAGCAATGGATGCCGACTCATCGGCTTTGTAAGATTCAAGAGCTTCTTTCTCTTCCGTTACTTCTTTAGCTTTTATTGACAATTTAACTGTTCTATTTTTTTTATCGAAACCAATAATTTTTGCTTCAACTTTATCTCCACCCTTAAAAACAGTTCTTATGTCCTGAAGATTATCTCGTGATACTTCAGAGATATTTAATAAACCCTTTACATTCTCATCAATCATAACTAATGCATTACTTTGATCAATTTCACTTGCAATACCATTAACAATTTTCCCCTTAGGATTATTGGTCATGAAAATAGTAAATGGGTCGTCTTCTAGTTGCTTAATTCCTAAAGAAATTCTTTGTCTTTGTGGATCAATCGATAGGATAACAGCTTCGATCTCAGTACCTTTTTTATAATCACCTAGATTTATGGTATTTTCATTTTCCCAAGAAATATCAGAAACATGAACTAAACCATCAATATTTCCTTCTAAACCAATAAATATTCCAAAATCAGTGATGGATTTAATCGTGCCTTTGATTCTGTCATTGTTGGAGAAATTTTGTGAGAATATTTCCCATGGGTTTGGTAAACATTGTTTAATGCCAAGTGAAACTCTCCTTTTTATACTATCAATGTCAAGAATCATAACTTCAACGTCATCACCAATTTTTGCTATCTTATGAGGATTAGGGTTGTTGTTTGTCCAATCTACTTCAGAAACATGGACTAATCCTTCAATACCGTCTTTAATTTCAACAAAAAGACCATAATCTGTTATGTTTGATATTCCACAAGTCATTTTATTCCCAACCTCAAATTCTTCGATAATTTTATCCCATGGATCTTGATCTAATTGTTTTAATCCAAGTGAAACTCTTTGTTTTTCTTTATCAAGTGCTAAAATTTTTACTTTTACTTTATCTGCAATTGTAAGGTGTTGTGAAGGATGTTTTATTTTTTTCCATGAAATATCAGTTATATGTAATAAGCCATCAATGCCGCCAAGATCAATAAACGCTCCATAATCTGTTAAGTTTTTTACTATACCTTCAATGGTGTCACCCTCATTAATTTTTTCCATCAGTTCAGTTTTTGATTCAATGTTGTCACCTTGAATAGCTGCTTTTCTAGAAAGAACGATATTATTTGCTCTTTTCTCAGCCTTAATAACCTTAAATTCAGAGTTTGTTCCTTCTAAGTATTGAGTATCACGAACAGGCCTAATATCAACCAAAGAACCAGGTAAGAAGGCATTAATTTGACCAATTAAAACAGTAAAACCCCCTTTGACTCTATTTTTGATAAATCCATTGATTACAGAGTTCTCTTCCAAAGCCTTCATTATTTCTTGCCATGTAGCTTCATTTTTAGCCCTTTGTCGTGATAATTTTGTTCTACCTTCACCGTCCTCAATATCCTCAAGAGACACCTCAACGGTATCACCAATTTTAATTTCTATTTCTCCTTCTGGATTTTTAAATTGACTTATAGAAACGGTAGATTCAGATTTTAATCCTGCATTTAGAATGGCGTGATCAGATGTGATTTCGATGACATCTGCTTGTACTATCTGACCTTTTTTTAAATTTTGACTGTACTTACTGTTCTCAAATAGTGTTTCAAAATTTTCATTCATAATTAATTCTACTTTTTAGCTTCTATTAATTCTTTACAATGCTTAGTTACTTGGTGCATTACTTCACCAACTGTCAATTCATCAGTGTTAATCACCATAGCACCCTTAGGTATGATCAATGGTGAATTTTTTCTAGATAAATCCCTATTGTCTCTTTGATCTAACTCACTGATTAGTCGCGAGAGGCTAACATTTATACCCTTTTGTTTCAACTGCTTATGCCTACGTTTAGCTCTTATTTTTGTACTTGCTTGTAAAAAATATTTATATTTTGCCTCTTTAAAAATCACACTACCCATGTCACGACCTTCAGCTACGAGACCTGGTTTTTTGTAAAATGATCTTTGAGTGCCTATCAGTGATTTTCTTATGGCATTGTTGGAAGCGATAATTGAAGCTCTTCTTGCACATTCTTCAGTTTGAATACAATCAGATATGTTTTCATTATCTGAAGTAACAACAAGTTCTTTGTTAATTATCTTAAAATCTACATTAAGATTTTTTGTCAACTTAACTAAATTCTTAGTATTAGAATGTTCTATCTTTTGTTGATCAGAAAGATATGCAAGAATTCTATAAAGTGATCCACTGTTTAAGTAGTGCCATTTTAACTTCTTGGCAAGTGAGATAGCCAAAGTTCCTTTGCCTACACCGCTTGGCCCATCTATTGTAATTATGTTGTCCATATTCAGTGATCTGGATTAATTATATCCATGCCGAGATGGTTCACTGTTTCTACAAAGTTTGGGAATGATGTATTAATATTTTCTGTGTTATGAACCAAAATTTCTGACTTAGAACAAGCAGAAGCAATTAGGGCTACCATAGCTATTCTATGATCACCAAACGAATCAATCTCTCCTCCCGTTATAACGCCTCCATTAATAACCAGACCATCTTTTAGTTCTTTTACTTCAATTGACAATTTAGATAGTAATGCAACCATAGCAGTAATTCTGTCTGATTCTTTGAATCGAAGCTCCGAAGCATTTCTGATTGTCGTGATTCCTTGAGCACAAGCAGCAGCTAAACAGACAAGTGGTAATTCGTCTATTGAGAGTGAAACTAAGTTATTAGGAACAGTGATACCTTGTAATACAGAAGACCTAACTTTGATAGTGCCTTGGATTTCAAAACTACTATTTGGATCTATGGTGGTTGTAATGTCTCCCCCCATCATTTGTAAGATTTTTATAAAACCAGTACGTGTTGGATTTAAGCCAACATCTTTGATAATAATTTGACTATTCTTTGCTAGCAACGTTGCCAAAATTAAGAAAGCAGCTGAAGAGAAATCTCCTGGTATAGTAAGAGCATCCATACCGTTGATTTCTCCATATTTTATAATAACTTCTTTATTATTGTGACTAATTGGACACCCAAAGAATTCCAGCATTAGTTCAGTGTGATTTCTGGTAACCCAATCTGTAGTTAAAATAGTTTTAGAGTTGGCATAAAGTGCAGCCAAAAGTATTGCAGATTTGACTTGTGCACTTGGTACATTTAATTTTTGTTTGCAACCAATTATTTGTTCTGATGGGTATATTTGCACTGGCGCATGATCTTCTTCCATCTCAATGCATGCTCCCATATTTCGAAGCGGTATAGCTACTCTTTCCATTGGTCTAGAGTTTAAAGAAGAATCGCCAGCTAAAGTACTTGAGAATTTCTGGGCAGATAAAACACCCATAAATAACCTCATAGATGTTCCTGAATTGCCAAAAAAAAGCTCTTGTTCAGGAGGCTTTAACCCATATAAACCTTTTCCTCTGACTTTCAATAACTCGCCCTTTTTTTCACACTCAATTCCAAGTTGAATAGCAGCACTTAAAGACTTATTTGTATCAGTCGAATCAAGAAAATTATATATGCTAGTTGTTTTATGAGTAAGCATTGATAAGACAATTGCTCGATGTGAAATAGACTTATCACCTGGAACTGAAATAACACCAGAAAGAGAACCAGGTCTTTTAGCAAGCAATTTTTGTGTAGCCTCTAATTTTGTCATTGCGATAGAAAACTAAAAAATCAATTTTTTGGTTAATTATTTTTAGGGTAAGAACCAAGAAATTTTATTTCAACATCCCTTTCTTTTAAAGCATCTATTGTATCTTGCATACTTTTATCCTCTATATGCCCATCAACATCTATGAAAAAAACATAGTTCCAATTTTTTGTTTTTGAAGGTCTTGATTCAATACGTGATAGATTTATCTCATTCTTAGCAAATGGCTGAAGAAGACGATATAAAGAGCCAGAATCACCTGTATTTGGAGGTATTATGAGCAGTGATGTTTTGTCAAATCCTGTTGCTGTTGAAGTAGAGGTTCCTAAGATTAAAAAACGTGTTGCGTTATTACTGTAGTCTTGAATATTTTTTTTATTTATTTCTAAAGAATAATAGTCAGCGATTATTTCAGCACCAACACATGCATCACCAGATTTTTTTATACTAAGTGCACCCGATGTGTTACTAACCACGGAAATTAATTCTGCATCTGGAATATTGTCAGCTATCCAATTTTTGCATTGTGCTAAAGATTGTGGGTGTCCAAAAATTCTTTTTACTGATTTTATTTTTGTATCTCTTGATAGTAAACATTGATTAATAGTTAGTTCCATTTCTCCAGTAATTACAACTTCAGAGTCTGATAATAAGTCTAAGGTATTGTTGATTGAACCTTCAACAGAGTTTTCTATTGGTACCATTCCGTAATTTACCTCTAATTCTTGTACAGATTTGAATACATCTTCAATAGAGGATTTCGGATGTTTGTTGATGTTGCTTGGAAAGTAATTTATAACAGCAATTTCTGAAAAAGTTCCTTTTGGGCCTAAATACGATACGTTCATTGATTATTTTTTTTAGTTAAGGCTTTTGATAGAAATTACACCCTCTATCTGTGATATCTTTTTAATTATTTCCAACGTTACAAGTTTATCAATATCAATTAATGTGTAACCTATCTCTTTGAAGCTTTTATGCGAAAGATCATTGATATTGATACCTGCCTCTCCTAAACAAGTAGTAAATTGGCCTACCATGTTTGGTTGGTTTTGATTTGTTACAGATAAACGAGAGCCTGATTTTCTATCAAGGTGAACTTCAGGAAAATTCACAGAGTTATAGATATTTCCATTTTCTAGAAATGATCTTATGCTCCTGGAAACCATTTGAGCGCAGTTGGTTTCAGCTTCTTTTGTAGACGCACCAAGATGTGGTAAGAGAAGAACATTAGGCCTTCCTACTAAAGATCTATCAGGAAAATCAGTAACGTAGGTTTTAATTTTATTATCTGTAAGGGACAATTTTATGGCATTTTCATCTACAATTTCTGCTCTCGATAAATTGATCAGGGTAAGACTGTCTTTGACCATGGATAGTTCATCACTTCCAATAAAATTTTTAGTTTCGTTTGTTGATGGTATGTGTATTGTTATAACATCAGCTCTTGTTAATAAATCACTTAAATTGTCAGAGTTTTCAATGCCCGGTTGAAGTTCCCAAGCGTTATTTACAGTCATCATTGGATCAAAACCAATAACATTCATTCCTAAATTAAGACAGGCATTCGCTACCTTTACTCCAATTGCACCAAGTCCAATAACACCAATAGTTTTACCTGGTAACTCGTATCCAACATACTTGTTCTTGCTGTATTCAATTCGTTGTTTAAAATCTTCAGAGTTATTGGATGCTTCAACAAAGTCTAAAGCTTGATGAATGTTTCTAGCACAGATTAAAATAGCTGCGATCACCAGTTCTTTAACTGCATTTGAATTAGCGCCTGGAGCATTGAATACAGGTATCGCCAAATCTGACAACTTTCTAATAGGGATATTGTTAACACCCGATCCTGCACGACCTACTGCTTTAAGTGAAGAAGGGATTTCCATAGAATGCATATCAAATGATCTTAATATAATTGCATCAGGATCTGATATGTCATCTCCTACAATGTAATTATCAGAAGGAAATGAATTGATTCCTTCTTCTGCTATTTTATTCAGTTTCAGCACTTTATACATTTGTTACAGATTGTAATTTTCAAAATCTTCCATGAAAGCAATTAATTTAGTAATGGCTTCAATCGGCATGGCATTGTACACACTCGCTCTCATTCCTCCAACTGTTCTATGTCCTCTAAGGTTTTTAAATCCAGCATCTGAAGACACTTTTAAAAATTTCTCTTCCAAACCATCTTGAGTCAGGGTAAAAGGGATATTTACCCAAGATCTAAATTTAGGATTTACATGGTTTTGATACAATGTCGAATTATCAATGTAGTTGTAGATAAGCGAAGCTTTTTTTTCATTTAACTTTGCCATTGCATTTAGACCGCCCTGTTCAAGGATCCATTCAAATACCAACCCAGCAACATACCAAGAAAACACAGGAGATGTATTCAACATAGATTTATCATTGTAGTGTGAATCAAATCTCATTAGTGGAGGTAAGTCTGTTGCTTTGCCTATGATTAAATCTTTTTTCACAATCACGATTGTGAGACCTGCAATTCCTAAATTCTTCTGAGCTCCAGCGAAGATAAGATCATATTTTTCTATGTCTATAGGTCTTGTACAAAGTGTCGAAGACATATCTGAAATAATGGGAACACTAACACTAGGAATTTGATGAATTTCCAGACCATGAATGGTTTCATTGGCACAATAATAGAAATACTCTGCATCTTTAGAGTGTGTCCAGTTTTTTTGGTCAGAAACATCTCTAAATTTACTATCTGAAGAATCTGCTACTACATTTAATATAGAGTGGTAGGCAGCGTAATCAGCTGCTTTTTTTGACCAGGCGCCTGTTATTAAATAATCAACTGTGCCTCGATTGGCCAGATTCATTGGTACCATACTAAATTGCTGTGTTGCTCCTCCTTGAAGAAAAAGTACTGCATAACTGTCATTTATTTGAAGTAGAGACCTTAAATTTTTTTCTGACTGAGAAGCAAAGTCTTTAAATGCTGAACTTCTATGACTGATTTCCATAATAGACATTCCGTCAGTGAAATTGCCTAAACGGTCTGTTATTTTATCAATAACTATTTTTGGTAAGGTGGCAGGTCCTGCGCCAAAATTGTAAACATTTGTTGGCATTATTTTTAGTCATCGTTGCTGTCATTGACGATTGGTTCCATTTCAAGAAGTTTATCCTCTTCGTTTAAACGTATTAATTTCACACCTTGGGTATTACGACCAATAACAGAGATGTTTTCTATTGTTGTACGGATTAAATTTCCTACAGAGCTTATAAAAATAACTTCATCGCCAGACTGTACTTGATTGGCAGCAATTAATTTTCCATTACGTTTTGACGTTTGAATAGCAATCACACCTTTACCGCCTCTTTTGCGTAGATTAAATTCTTTAATAAGTGTTTGTTTTCCGTATCCATTTTCAGTTGCAGTTAAAACATTGCCCTCTTCTTTTGCAACAATTAAAGAAATTACTTTTTGATTCTTATCAAGTCGCATTCCTATTACGCCTTGTGATACTCTTCCCATAGGCCTTGCGTCTTTCTCTGAAAAACGAATCGCTTTTCCAGCATCTGAAAAAAGCATGATTTCTTTTGTGCCATCCGTAATTTCAACATTTACTACTTTATCATTTTCCTTAAGTTTGATTGCTTTGATCCCATTTTTCATTGGTCTTGAGTAAGCGGAGAGACTGGTTTTCTTAACGGTTCCTTGTTCTGTTGCCATAAAAACAAATTTATCTTCTTCAAATGCATTTACTGGGAGAACTGCTTGGATTCTTTCATCTTTTTGCAGTGGCAACAGATTTACAATTGGCCTACCTTTGGCGTTTCTTCCAGCCCTAGGTAAACGGTAAACCTTAATCCAGTAGACTTTTCCATAGCTGGAAAAACACAGTAAAGTGTCATGGGTGTTAGCGACAAATAATTTAGAAATGAAATCTTCTTCTTTAAAAGCAGTCGCTTTTTTCCCTGTGCCACCCCTTCTTTGAGCTCTATAGACATCTAATGATTGGGTTTTAGCATAACCCTCTCTTGACAAAGTTACGATGAGATCTTCTCTAGGTATAAGGTCTTCATCGGTGAAATCAGAATAAAATGAGATGATTTCAGTTTTACGTTCATCTCCGTATTTACTTTTAGTTTCTAATAATTCATCTTTAATCAATTGTGTTAGGGAGTCGGCATTCTCAAGGACATTCATAAATTCTTTAATATTTTCTAAAAGTGAAGAGTATTCTTTGAAAATACTGTCCTGTTCGAGTCCAGTTAGTCGATTTAATTTAAGTTCTAATATTGCTTTCGCTTGGTCAACAGAGAGTTTATAACCCTTCTTTTGAACTCCAAACTTGATATTTTGATCAAAAGCTTGTGGTCTGGTGGAAACGTTGTCTGCTTTTTTCAACATCTCAATTACTTTACCTGGCTTCCATAATTTAGAAGTTATTTTTTTTTGTGCCTCTGCTGGTGTTTTAGATCCTTTTATTAAAGCGATCATTTTATCTATATTTGTTAACGCAATAGTCTGTCCTTCAAGGATATGAGCTCTGTTGATTGACTTGTTTAGATTAAATAGTGTTCGCCTAGTTACAATTTCTCTTCTATGAGCAAGAAAGGATTCAAGAATCTGTTTAAGGTTTAATAGTTTTGGCTGTCCGTTTATAAGGGCAACCATATTGATACCAAAAACGCTACCAAGCATGGTTTGTTTATAGAGGTTATTCAGAAGAACGTCTGCCACTTGCCCTCGTTTAAGCTCTATTGCTATCCTTAATCCATCTTTATCTGACTCATCTCTTAACTCAGAAATTCCTTCAATTCGTTTGTCTCTAACTAGCTCAGCAATTTTTTCAATTAATCTAGCCTTATTAACCTGGTATGGGAGTTCAGTGACTATAATTGATTCTCTATCAGAATCACGAATAGGTTCGATGTGGGTTCTAGCTCGAATGTGAACTCTTCCGCGACCTGTTTCATAAGCAGACTTAATTCCATCAATTCCATGAATGGTTGCAGAAGTTGGAAAATCTGGTGCTGGTATAACAGTCATCAACTCATCTATGCTTGCATTGGGTTGTTCAAGTAACATAAATAAACCATCAATAACCTCACTTAGGTTATGAGGAGGTATGTTGGTTGCCATACCAACTGCAATTCCAGCTGAACCATTAATTAGTAAATTTGGAATTCTTGTTGGTAAAACAGAAGGTTCAAACTCAGATTCGTCATAATTAGGGGTAAAATCAACTGTATCCTTATCCAAATCAGCGAGGAGCTCTTGGGTAATTTTCTCCATGCGGATCTCGGTGTAACGCATGGCAGCAGCAGAATCACCGTCTATAGATCCAAAATTACCTTGACCGTCAACCAGTGTGTATCTTAATGAAAAATCCTGGGCCATTCTGACAATGGTTTCATATACTGCACTGTCACCATGAGGATGATATTTACCGATGACGTCACCAACGATTCTTGCTGATTTTTTATATGCTTTGCTATGATCGTTTCCTAAGACTTTCATTGCATATAAAACTCTTCTATGTACTGGCTTTAATCCATCCCTAACATCTGGTAGAGCCCTACCTATAATTACGCTCATAGCATAATCAAGGTATGATTTACGCATCTCATCTTCTAAGTTTATTTGTGATATTTTAGAGCTCATATAGGTTCAATTGGTATGCTGGAATATGCATTTTCCAACTGTTTTATAAAGTTAATATTATTAGCCGTTATAATGATCCAAAAACAGCTACAATTTTACCATATTGACCAGCAATCAAGAACAATTAAAGTCAGTTAAAAAGATAATATAAATGAATAAATCAAACTTAAATTTTAGCCAAGAAGAACTCAATAAATTTAACAAATTAACCGATCATTGGTGGGATCCAAAAGGTGATTTTTACTCGTTACATATGCTCAACCCATTAAGGTTTAATTACATAAAACAACACACTGATCTTCGGTCTAAAAAATGCCTTGATGTAGGCTGTGGAGGTGGCATACTCACTGAATCATTAGCTACAAAAGCATCTACTGTTACTGGTATTGATTTAGCTGAAAATGCACTGACTGTTGCTAATGAGCATTCAAATATATCCAATTTGAAGAATATCAATTATCTACAAACTACTGTTGAGGATCATTGTGCAGAAAATAAATCAGAATACGATGTTTTAACCTGTATGGAAATGCTAGAACACGTCCCAAATCCAGAACAAATTGTCATGGCTTGCTCTACTGGTGTTAAACAAGGCGGTCATCTTTATTTTTCGACTATCAACCGAAATCCAAAGTCATTTTTAATGGCTATAGTTGGCGCTGAGTACATCTTAAAATTATTGCCTAAAGGAACCCACGAATATGATCAGCTTATCAAACCTTCAGAAATGGATCGATGGGCCAGAAATGCAAATTTACAATTAGTTGATCTTTCTGGTGTCTCTTACAACCCGATCAATGAAACATTCAAATTAAGCAGTGATGTTTCCGTCAACTATATGATGCACTTCATAAAGAATTAACAGCCAACATGGAAAACCATGGAAAAATTGTTTTATTTGACTTAGATGGAACTTTGGTTGATACCGCTCCTGAAATGCACCTGGCAATGAATGTCCTATTAAAAGAAGAAGGGTTAAAACCCCTGCCTTATAAATCTATCCGTCCCCATGTTTCAAATGGTGTTATGGGTATTTTTAAAAATGTTTTCAAAGATAACCCAAAAGTTGGTGGAAGAAGATTCAACAGGTATCTGGATATATATGAAGAACATTTAGGGATAAATGCGATAACTTTTCCAGGCATAGATGAAGTTATATTAAAAATTCAAGAACGGAACATTAAATGGGGCATTGTGACAAATAAATCAAAACGATTTGCCAAGCCTCTACTTAGAAAGTTAAAACTTTTAAATCAAACTTCATGTCTTGTATGTGGTGACACAACAAACAACTTAAAACCTGATCCAGAGCCTATTAATTATGCTCTATCGTTGATGCAAACTAAGAATAAAAAAGGATCATTTTACATAGGTGATTCCAAGAAAGATGTTGATGCTGCTAAAGCTGCTGGAATCATTTCCATTGCTTGTACTTATGGTTATATTACTGATGAAACTGAGCCAAAAGA
>Ga0209752_1001182_pt1 | contig 12847 bp, 14 predicted proteins | sample METZYME_3_250m_FD_187548 | JGI IMG/M metagenome (GOLD analysis project Ga0209752, IMG submission 187548) | Marine microbial communities from oxygen minimum zone in mesopelagic equatorial Pacific - METZYME_3_250m (SPAdes) (version 2) | ecosystem: Environmental > Aquatic > Marine > Oceanic...
GAAGCCAGCAAAAAAAGTAACGTATGCGTCTTGAGTCGCAAGAATAGCCTCCATCTCCTTCTCAACTTTAGAGGGTCTCTCTGCTTTTGATTGATATTCGCCACCGAAGTGAACATGCATATCCATGAGCCCTGGAAGAACTGTATGGCGCTTCAGATCGAGGTAGGTCTCATCGTCTTTAGGGTTTTTATAGCCCTTAATCACATCTGTAATAAGATTATCATTAATCACAATAGTCATTTTTGTCTGAGCTTTATCTGACTTGCCGTCAATCAATTTTCCAGCATGGATCAGGGTTGTTGCTTGAAGAAAAAATGGAGCAAAAGCTATTGCCAATAATAGCCCTAATTTTAGCGACCTTGTATGCTTCGTGTTTATTTTTCTCATATTATTTCTCCTAACATCATCAAGATTTCTGTGTTTTCTTTATAACATAACTGTTCAAGGTTATCTGTTAGTATGTTGCCATGAAAAGACAATGCAATCATTTTTTATCAACAATCTTTTTGTTCCTATTTCTATTTAATTTTAACGTCTTTGGGCATGATTCTGATCAAGGAAAAATGACTTATACCTCTAAAAATATTATTGGCTTTGAGAATATTTTTGACAATGCCATAAATACTCAACCTGACCAAGAGGTGTTTGGTTATTTGAGGTTTCCTGATGAAATTAATGACAAATACCCATTGATCATTGCATCGCATGGTTCGCTTAATTGGGGGGAACATCACCTCAAATACCTCGAGCTAATGCGACAAGCTGGTTTTGCTGTCTTTGCCATGCATCCTTTCGACTCCAGAGGCACCACATCCACCGTTGGTGATCAGATTAATTTGACGCTCGAGACAGTGATCTGGGACATGGCCATGGCTCTCAAAATGCTCTGGGATGACCCCAGAATTGATAACAGGAAAATTTATGCAGCTGGCTGGAGTTTGGGAGGCTCTGCTGTCTTGTTTAACGCGTGGATGCCGTTTCAACGAGAAGCATTTGAAAAAGGAGAAAGTTTTACCGGGTATTTAATGTGGTATCCCGGGTGCATGGCCCTGCCAGATGTTGATGACTGGGACAAAGACTTGATGCAGATCTATATGGGTGCGGCAGACAATTGGACTCCACCAAAACCGTGCATCGAGCTTGTTTCTAGGATTAACAAAATGGGTGGCAATGCCAAAATTGAATTGTACCCAGGTGCGTATCATACCTTTGACGGCCTTTTACCACTGAAATTATGGCCTGATGCTTACAGTTTTGCAGAATGTGAATTTTGGGTGTCTGGGGAAACAAAAACAGTTTACGTTCCCAATAAGGGAGAATTTGATTTCAGTGATCCGCAAGCCAGAAGGCGGGCCTATGAAACATGTGCGATTAAAGGCAAGGTAATGGCTGGGTCAAGCCCAGAGTATCAAAATGCAGCTTACGTGCATTTAGCAACTTTACTCAAAAACTAAACTTATTCTCGCTCGTACGCTTTTAAAGCTTCGGATATAACCGACAAATTGTCCTCATCTGCTTGATATTTTATCCCATATCCACCCGCTTGCCGCCATTTGTCAATGTTCGGACCGCGGTCGTCAATTAAGATGTTTTGTACACCGTTTGCATCTGCATAGAGGGTTTTATCTCTAACAATAATTGTTTCTCTAGGTTGTGGAGACAGATTATTCGTTACCCAAGTCTGTTTGTGTTTACTGCTGTTGGCAATATCTCCTCTCAACGGTGAAGATAAAATGGAATAAGATCCTGCAAAGTCTATAGCCATTTCTATAATGTTATCGCAGACCTTTGTTTTAGGTAGCTTGGCAAAATAATCTGAGCCTGTTATTTTATCCAATACGTCTTGCAGCTTTCGTTGATCAATGTGTTTCCAGTGTTCCACTCCAGCAAATTTTGCAAAAGCACTAAAAAAATCAACCAACACGCCATCCATGTCCAGATAGATTGTTGGGTCGCTAATATTCATAACTGCAAGACAGGCTTTTTCACTTGCCATTCAGCTGATAAGACAGCAACTACGATAATTGAATTGCATGAAGCGCCTTGATAATAAATTCTCTGGTTGCTGCCGGGTCAATGACGGCATCAATCTCCAAGTGGGAAGCCATCTCCGTTGCCTTGCCCGCATCATACATCCGAGCCACCAGTTCATCGTATAATTCAGCCCTCTGTTCTGGGTCCTTCTCTGAGTCAAGCTCCTTCTTAAACCCAAGCTTCACCGCACCCTCAAGACCCATCGCACCAAACTCACCGGTGGGCCAAGCGGCGGAATACAAAGGATCGAGAAAACTACCACCGACCATTGCCATCGCGCCAAGACCGTAACCTTTGCGTAGAAAAATTGCCACCACCGGTGACTTTAACGCTGCACCAGCAATGAATAAAGATGCCATTTTACGCACCGCACCTTCCTTTTCACTGTCAGGACCTACCATAAAGCCAGGGGTGTCTGTAAGAGATACCAGTGGTAGTTTGAATGCATTGCAAATGTTAAGAAATTGAGCGGCTTTTTCAGCAGATACAGAATCAACGGCACCGCCCATTTGCTGGCAGTCGTTTGCAATTAAGGCGACAGGACGGCCTTCAAGTCGCATAAAACCGGTAATAATGTTGCGTCCATAGACACGGCGAATTTCTAAAAAACTGCCTTCATCCGCTATTATCTGGATGATATCACGAACCGAATAAGCCCAGCGACGGTCTTTGGGAATGATATCCCGGAGCAGCTCCTGATCTGCGGCAGACCAGGAGCTGGTTGCACCTTGAAAGTACGACAGAAGTTGCTTGGCAAGCTGGGTTGCTTGCGCTTCATTCTCAGCGAGAATATCAATGACACCATTACTTTCCTGCATTTCGGCAGGTCCGATCTCTGTTGGCTCAAATGTGCCAAGCCCACCTCCTTCTATCATGGCAGGTCCTGCCATGCCAATCCAAGAATCACGAGTGGCAATTTTGAAATCGGCACATCCAAACAGAGCCGCATTTCCAGCAAAACAAAAACCATTGTTTATTGCTATACGGGGAACCTTGCCTGCCAGCCTGGCCCAGTTGGTAAACGAGAGAACATTGAGTCCGGCAATGTGTGTGGTGACATCGGTATCACCGGGTCTGCCACCACCGCCTTCGGTGTACATGATTACGGGCAGGGCTAATCGGTCAGCCAAATCACACATCCTGTCTAATTTTTTGTGGTGAAAGAAGCCCTGAGTACCAGCAAGCACCGAGTAATCATTAATGATGACAATCGCCTTAGCTGCATCAGCTCCCACGAGTTCAGAGTTGATGGTACACAGACCGGTGATGATGCCATCGGCTGCGGTGCTGTTCTGTAGCTCTTCGTAGTCTCGACGATTACGCTGTGCTGCAACAGCCAGTTGCCCATACTCCACAAATGAATCGGGGTCTGCTATATCCTGTAGGTTTTCCCTGGCTGTACGAAAACCAAGCTCGTGTCGCTTATCTCGCGCCTTGGTGCGCTGTTCATCTAAGGTTTTCGCAAGACGTTCATAAAGCTCTTGCAGTGCAGATTTTGCATCACCGTCCATCCGTCTTACGCTTCCCAATCAAAAGCACTCCTTTCCTTAGTTAGTGGGCGCCATTCGTGACGCTTCTCTAATCGATCTGAACTCATTGCCTTCATACCATTCTGGCCAGTCTTCTGAATTGGCAAGATCAAGGATCATTTCAGCCGTTATCGATAATTGTTCTGCGATGCCACTGAGATCCCAGTCGGTAGTGTATTCATCAGAGGGTTGATGATAGTCCTTGGTGACATAGTTGAGTGCCAGTTGCTCGCCGGCTTCGATGCCGCCTTCGACTTTATCAATGCCCCCATCTGCATAAAGCATTGGCACTCCTTTTTTAGACAGGCTTATGTGATCCGAACGATAGAAATAACCTTTCTCAGGTTCTGGGTCTGGAACTAAATATTTATCATATTTCTGCAGTTTCTTCTCCAGTATATCTTCCAGCTGTGATGCACCATAACCAACAACAACCACGTCTTTTAACTTTCCTCTCGGTTGCATGGCGTCAAAATTAAATCCTGCAACCACTTGAGATAAATCTATAGGGGGGTATTCAGCAAAATACGCTGACCCAAGAAGTCCCGACTCCTCTGCAGTGACCGCAAGGTAAAGCAAGGATCTTTCATTGTTGTAGTCGTTTAAGGTTTCTGCCAGTTCCAGTATTCCAGCAACACCGGTGGCATTGTCCACCGCTCCGTTGTAGATATTGTCTCCTGCTTGTTCCTCCTTGGTACCTAAATGATCCCAATGAGCCATCATCAGAATGTATTCATTGGGTCTGAGTGATCCTTTTTTTACAGCAGCGACGTTATGAGAATTCGTAAATCTAATGGTGTTATTTAATCTCGCTTTGAAATTAAGGCCTTTCATCGCTACAGGCTTAAACGCAGCGGTCAGAGCTTGTTGTTTTAATCTTTCTAAATCCAGTCCAGATTTTGCGAACAGACCTTGTGCTATGGAATGAGTGATCCAAGACTCCACCTTAACTCGGTTTAGGCCCATGTCTTCTCGTTTTAAATCAATCTGTTTTCCTTGCCAACTGGTTTCAACGACTTGCCAAGGATAAGCAGCTGGAGCGGTTTCGTGAATGATCACCACAGCTTCTGCGCCTTGTCTGGCAGCTTCCTCGTATTTGTAAGTCCATCTTCCGTAGTAAGTCATGGCATTGCCTTTAAATAGGGCATCGTCTTGGGTTGCAAAGCCTGGATCGTTGATCAGCATTACCGCTGTCTTTCCAGTCATATCCATACCTTCGTAGTCATTCCATCCGTATTCCGGAGCAACAATTCCATAGCCGACAAATACCATTTCACTGTCATCGACGGCAACTTGTTCCTGAACTCTCTTGGTCCAAAAAACGGTTTCACCACCTTGCTCAAGCATCTTTTCACCGTCGTCTTGAAGAATGGAGACATAGGATCCTTTATCCACTGATACTTCAACCAAGGGAACATCCAGCAGGTAATTTCCGTTAATTGTTTGCAGCGATAATTGCTGAAAAGCATTCACCAGATATTCTTTTGTTTTCTCCCCGCCTTCACTACCTGGTGCCCTGCCCCCAAATGCATCGGATGCAAGCATCGCTATATGTTGATGCAGGTTTTGTTCTTCAATTGTGTTTGCCGAGAGTATTTGGTCGTTTTCAGCAGCATAGCTGCTAAAAAAAACCAGTGAGATTAGAGGTACCAAGTAAATCTTTTTCATATTTATCTCCAAATTAAACCCAGGATTGGCTAGTTGCCTTCAAATTTAACAGGTTTCTTCGTCAGAAACCCTTCAATGGCCTTTTTCTGATCTTCTGTGCTTGTTGTCAGCATAAATTGCTCAATTTCCATGTGCATGATCCCTTTAAAAAGACTCATGGCCAATTCATTGGAACTGCGTTTAATCATTTGTGCAGCTAAAGGGGGCTTCTCTGCATATTTTGTCACCCATTTCTTCAGGCAAAGTTCTCGATTCTCGGCGGTAAAAACCTCGTCAATGAACCCCCAAGATGCCAGTTGATCTGCATCGTGAAAGTCTCCACCGATAACCATTTGTTTGGCTCTGGATATGCCTACCAAATTAATTGCCAAAGGCAGACCCAGCCAGTTTAAATTCATCCCTAAATTAATTTCAGGATAGCCGACTTTTGTATTTTTTTCGGCGATTCTAAAATCGCAAGCAGAAGCAATGACGGCAGCCCCTCCGAGACAATAACCGTGCATCAAACAAATGGTTATTTGCTCAACATTCAAAATAGCCTGGATAAGATCCTTTCCTCTGTTGTGCTTCCATTGATACAGCTTTGTTTGATTTGATCTCGGTTCCTTTAGGTCGGCACCAACTGAAAAATTCTTGGCATTTGATCTGAACACTACAAGTCTTGTTTTAACGTCTTTTCTTATTGTTGAACAAAAATCGGTCAACTCAACCATTAACCCTTCATTCAAGGCATTCTGGTTCTCTACCCTATTGAGAAAAACATTGGCCACGCCCAATCTTTTTTTGACTACAATGTACTTGTATTTATTCATTACAGACTACCCAAATATTCTAATCGGATCCTGTAGTATGCCACGACAACGATATTTTTCTAGGGTAGCTCAATCGTCGGGTTATTTAACCAATAAGTGGCAGGCAATCGGTCTTTTCCAGCAAATCAGCAAGGATTGCTTGATCTTGATCCGCCAGTTTTGAGAACTCTTCTCTGATCCAAGCCAAGCATTTGGCTTGGTAGGGAAAAGAACCTTGAGACCAAATTCTGCCATCTATTTCTGCTTCCCATTGCTTTTGCCCGGCATCCAAGGCTTTACCGTTAGCAATCAGATAAGGAACATAGGTTCTGCCTATCTCCCTCAATATCGCCATTAAGGTTTCCGGAAATGAATCAAATTCCATCCAGTCTTCCTCTTTAGGTTCAAGGCCGCTGAGATCTTCAACGTTGTCGCACCATGCAAATATCCTTGGGGCATTTTTTAAAGTGACCGCTCTACAAGTCGGGTCGGTTTGAGCGAGCTGGGTTAATTGTCCAAAAACTCCAAAATCTCCACAACCGGGACGATTACCAAGAATAAATCTCCTACCAATAAGATGACGGTCCATAAGCTTTAGAAACCTGATATAGCTGTCTTCAATGAACTGCCCGGTTAGTTCATTCGAGCCGACGTATCGAAGCCGCTCAATTTGCCTCGTGGATATATATTCTGATATCGGTTCTATCTCCTCCATTGCAGCATCAGTCTTCACCCAAAGAGGTAAAACAGAACGGGCAAAGTCCACGTTTTCTTGATGCGACCAGCGATAGTGAAACATGGCTTTTGTTAGCCACTCATCGCCATAGTCTTCTATTAAATAATCCAAAAAACCCATAATTGGGTTGGTGGGTATCAGTGAACGTTCTTTGTGTTCATCCTCCAAATATCTAAGAATCGGAGTTGAATCTATCTTTGCTTCCTTGTAGTCACCGCTCGCACCCGGTAAAACTAACACCGGCAACAGGTTCACTGGTACTGTCGGAGTATTGACATCTTCAGAACCATTTCTATTGGCCCAAATGTATGAAAGTCTGCGGTATCTGATTGCTGAGCGAAGTTTCCTGCTGTATGGAGAGCCTGGAGCTCCTAATATTTTATAGGGTAGTTGCATATGGCCGTGCACCTAAAGAACTATTACCAGGAGTTAAATTTATTGGCTATTCAGGCCTTGCAGTTACCTCTAAGGGCACCATAACGTGAACATAGTCACTTCCCTTCCACATAACGTAAGGACCTCCAGAGTATGGATCGGTGGGGAGGTCAGCCATCAAGCTTTCAGGCAATAGCATCATAAGATGTGGCCCCTCTGCCACCCATGTTCCTTTAGATTGATCTTGATTGCTAGGATCATCGTTATCAACAGGTATATCTCCAAGTAACATATAGGATAAGCCGAAAGACTCAGATTCTGAGTCATAAGGTGATTGAGTCATGTAGGCTTGTAGCCATTTTTGCCAAGCTTGGTCAACACACATGGGTGCGACATTTTCATTGGGAGGAGAACCAGGCATGCAAGTCCATCCATTGCTTCCCTCTCTTAAAATTGATCCGTCTGAACCCATAATCGTGGCATTGCCACTGACATTAGAAGGCGCAGCAGACATGGCAATATCTATTATTTCAGATTTATCGTGCTCATGATCATCATGCCCATAAACAATTGAAACACAAACTAGCATTACAAGGGTTATTAGTGTTTTTTTCATTAGATGTTCCTCAAAAATTCGAAACTTAAGTATAAAAGGATAAAAAAAATATTCCTACTCCTGTGAACTAAATAAGTATCTCTCCTTCCAGGTATCTTGCTGTTTTGCCCCCAATCAATACCCTGCTCTCAAGCAACTCGCATTCAACATCTCCAGATCTAAATGATAACTGTTTAGCTGAGAATTTTTTCTTTCCCAATATGCCATGCCAATATGGAATCATTAATGTATAAGCAGAGCCAGTAACGGGGTCTTCGTTAACTCCTGATTGAGGGGAAAAAAATCTAGAAACAAAATCAACTTCTTCTCCGGGGGCAGTGATAATTAAACCTCTGGAATCTAACTGAGAAAGTTTATTGAAATCAGGCTCTATCGCTCTAATAATTTCTTCCGCAGCAAAGACAGCTAAATAATCGTCCTGCCCCTTGTATGTTTTAAGCGGTTTTTCTCCCAATCCTTTGTAAATAACTTTATTTTGCTCGACTTCTTTTGGTTGATCTGCAGGAAAATCTAAATAAATCAGATCACCTTTTTTGAATGCGGTAAGTGTGCCTCTATTTATAGAAGTAAAAATCACCTGGGAACAATCACCAGGAAGATACTCATCAAACAAAATCCTGGCACTGGCAAGGGTAGCATGTCCGCATAAATCAACCTCAACGGTTGGAGTAAACCAACGGATTAAGTATGGAGACGAGGATATATTTACATACGCTGTTTCTGAGAGATTATTTTCAAAAGCTATGGCTTGCATAGTTTCATCGGCTAAATTTTCCTTAACAACGACTACTGCAGCAGGGTTGCCTTGAAAAACATTTTCTGTGAATGCATCAATGTAATAGATTGGCAGTTTCAATTTTCTTTATTATTCAAGCAAGTTAAGTGAATTCCAAGACCAAGACTCACTGTGATTGTGCGTGATCGTATAGTTTGGGTATAAAGTGTTCACTCTCCCCTGATTCCTCAATATTATGCTGAATCCAAGCTTTAATCTTTTTCTCGTGCATGACAAATTTTGTTGCCACCCATGTTATTAATCCTCCAATAATAGGAGTCTCACATCTAATCGTCATTTCAGTTTTGAATTTAACACCTCCTTCAACCTCTTTGTAAGCATGAATGAGTTCGCCAACTTTCAAACCAAATTTTTTAAAATCAAAATTATATTCTTCATCGTCAAATCTAGAAATTAATGCATTCTCTTCAATCAAATAACCACCAAATGTTTCCTTTATCCTCATCACAGAACCCGGTAAAACCCTTCCTTGTGGACTGAGTAACTTTTTCTTCCAAGCTACTTTTATATGATCGTAAGGATGCCAAAGACGATAGACGTCGACTTCTAACCCATTAAAATCTTGTCCGTTATAAGTAGTAACCCCATCTATATTTTCAAACCACCAGACAAGGTGTTTTATTTTTACATTGTTTAGTAAAGCATGATGGATGGTTGCTTTTAATCCTCCACCAGGAATCTTTTCGAAAGATGATTCGGCGGAATCAAAAGATCTCATTAACCCAAAAAAACCCATCTTGCTTTTCATTTTATTCCAACTCATGGCTGATAGATTCCTTGATTTCACCATAGCCATTCATCATAAGAAATACAATAGTGAAGTAACACCAATGACCAAAGACCATAGCAGAACAGCAAAACTGACAGGTTTTGAAGATATCTGTTTTATGGCATTGAAACTTATTTCCGTGCCAATAAAAAATAAACCCAATGAAAGAAAAATTTTGCTGGTATTTTTAAAAAATAAAATCCATGAATCCTCAAAAATAAAAAAAGAACCTGCAATAACAAAAAATATAAACAGTAAAATAAAATATGGAAAATCTAGACTTTCTTTTCGTCTGTTGAAATACCAGGATGAAAGTAAGACCAATGGAATAATCCATAAAGTTCTTCCTAGCTTCATGATAGTAGCAACTTCCAATGCTTCATTACCAAATATGGAGGCAGCACCAATAACCGAAGCCGTATCGTGAATTGTCAGTGCGGCAAAGATACCAAATTGTCGTTGCGATAAGCCTATAGCTTCGCCAATCAATGGGAATGCAATGATTGCGAATAAATTAAGTAAAAAAACAATTGTTATAGAGGATGCGAGTTCTTCCTTTTTTGATTTTATGATAGGAGCCAAAGCAGCCATTGCTGTGCCTCCACAGATTGCCGTCCCTGAAATTAGTAGAAGTAAATGCTTTTTTTCAACCTTCAGCAATGATCCTAGTAAAAAACCTAAAATCATTACAGTAATTACATACAGAGAAATCAAAGGAAAATAATCAATACTGACATTGGACAAAGATGCATAACTGATAGTACCTCCTAAAAAAATAATCCCTATTTTTAAAAATTTTGACCCTATCTTTTTTGGAATTAAGATTTGATCTTTTTTATTGAGGGAAGAAAAAAGAATGCCCAACAAAAGACTAATAGCAGCATTGCCTATGAAAAGAGCAATCGCCAATAATAATATAATAAATAGATACAGCACTTTTTTTAGCTGTTTAGATTATTGTGTAACTTTTTTTCAATTGATACTCGCTGATGGTTTGATAGCTTCCTTGATTTCACCATAGCCAGCTTCTTTAGGAACAGTTATAAATATTCCTTCATCAAGTTTTTCAATTAATGGAGTCACTGTAACAATATTAGAATTCTTAGCATTATTTATAGCTTCTGCAACGGTTTTAGATTGATTAAGTTTTTCTAAATTAAGCCGTGTGGGAAATATAATATTTCTTTTTTCAGATAAACAATCATCCAATGCTTGCTGGGGATTTATCCATATTGAATCAACTGATTCATTTCCATCATGTTGTCCTTCATGTCCTTTAGGCGCTGCTGCAATATAAAAATGTGTATCAAATCTCTTTGGCACCTTTTCTGGTGTTATCCAATGCGAGAAAGGGATAAGAGCATCAATAGAAAACAATAAATTTTCCAAACGAGCAAATTCATACATTGATGTTGATTCATTAATAAATGCATCTCGCCATTTTTTAAGTTTGAATAATTCATCTGCATCAATAATTTCTCTTCCATCTTTATTTTTAGCAAATAAAATATTTGCTTCTTCAAAGCATTCTCGAACGGCTGCAATCTTAAAAGGAACGTTCTCTCTATCAGAAATTTCTTCTTCACTTAAATATTGATTAAGTTTTTTATCGAAGTCAGATTTATCTACTTTTCCTCCAGGAAAAACAAGGGCGCCAGCAGCGAAATCTATTTGGTGATGTCTAACAACCATGAAAACTTCTAATCCGGATGCACCATCACGAATTATTAATACGGTAGAAGCTGGGATTATTTTATTTATCAAATTTTTCAATTTGCTCTATCAATCTTGACGCCCATTCGCCTAGTATTGGTATGAATTCAATTTGTGAAAGAATAACAGTCAACAGATATACTAAAATTGTTGCGCCAATTACCCAGCCTAAACCGGATGCGAGCCCTCGAATTAAGCTGAAGAACGTTAGTCTCCATAACGAATCATGCATCCGAAAAAATTATGCTCCCTTAAATCGGTAATTGCTTTTTCAAGACGTTTGATTGAATCTTGGTCTAAATCCATTATTTTACTCCAATTTGATAGTGTCAGATTTTAACGAAAAGAGAAAGAAGAGTATGCTTATAAAACTATTTGTTACATAGAAGGAAGGAATAGAGAAATGTATATTAATTTTTGGTATCCAATCATTATCGGAGAGGAACTTACACCAGGTAAACCAGAAAAGGTAAAAGTACTTGGCGTTAATCTTGTAGCCTTCAGAGACAGTAAAGGGGATGCTCAGGTTATTAGTGATACCTGTTGTCACCGAGGAGGATCATTGGGCGGTGCTTGGTCAAATTTACCAACTGAACCAAGAATTGTTGATGATACAATAGTCTGTCCATATCATGGTTGGGAATTTGGTGGTGACGGTAAATGCAAAAATATCCCTTCTTTGGGGTATGGCGCGAAAGTACCTGATCGCGCTAAGGTAGATGCATACCCCGTGCAAGAGAAGTATGGGATCGTCTTCGCTTTTCTTGGCAGTCTCTCTGAAGAAGAACGCCCACCTCTTCTTGAAATTGAGGAATATGAACAAGAAGGATGGCGAACCAATAAGATTCTTACTTTTGAGGTCGGTTGTAACTTTGAACGCTCTATAGAAAATGGTCTGGATCCTGCCCACAATGAATTTGTTCACCCGTACCAAGGTTTTACAGGAATCAACAGAGACACTTATAAGGTCAATGAGATGGTCTCTGAAGATCACAACCAGGGATGGGGTTTTTGGTTTATGCATACTTTTGATGCTCAATCTTTGTCTGAGAGTGATGATCCGACATCTAAAGGAACAACATCGTGGGGAGATTCGAGGCCAGAGCAAAGTAATGTGCAAGCAGGAGGAGGGACTCATGGCCCTAATATCTTGATTACACATATCAGGATTACTCCTGAAATTGGATTCAGACAATACTTCTTTGAAGCTCCCATTGATGAGAACAGAACAAAAATTTTCTTTGTGAATAATCGCAACTTTTTACTTGACCCTGATATGGATGAATCAATTTATGGACGGAGTTTTGTTATTGCTCAACAAGACATCGATATCTTGGAGGACGTTTATCCACTAAAGACTCCTCTTACAATAGACGAGGAAGTACTCGTTCCAGCTGATGCACCAATTGTGGCTTATCGTGAATGGCTAGCAAAATTTGATGTTGCTGGGTGGAGAATTAATGTTGAGGAGTTCAATAGGCTCAATGGTAACAGCAGAGCTTTCTCTATTCCTAGTCCTGGAAGGAATGAATCAGAAAATTATCCGATCGAACCAATTCCACTGATCAAAACCTTTGATGAGCATGGGATTTAATAAATTTCAATTGTTAAGGTCTCGACCGAGTCAAATGACAGGTTATTAGTTACTCCCCCACGTGAATATCTCTTTTTGACATAGATCAAGTGCTCCTATTTGGATGAAAAAACCCTCATAATGTTAGAACATTTATAACAAGGGGTGTTAAAGCCCATTTTTTCTACCATTTGCACTCTACCTAATCCAATTTTTAATTGTGAGTATAGCTTTATTATCTTTATTT
>Ga0209752_1001183_pt1 | contig 12823 bp, 10 predicted proteins | sample METZYME_3_250m_FD_187548 | JGI IMG/M metagenome (GOLD analysis project Ga0209752, IMG submission 187548) | Marine microbial communities from oxygen minimum zone in mesopelagic equatorial Pacific - METZYME_3_250m (SPAdes) (version 2) | ecosystem: Environmental > Aquatic > Marine > Oceanic...
CGCTGTAGGTAGTTAGCATTTGAACACCATCTTCAATTACAGTTTCAGTTATTGTGTTCCCACCAGAAGTTAATTCAAATTCATAAGAAGCATCATAAACAGCACCAGTTAGACCTTGAGTCAGTTTACCTTCCCATTTTCCTAGCTTTTTCTTAACATGATTAAATGCAGTGCTATTTTGGACTTCAGGCATTTCTACACCTCCAACGACAGTTGTTTCATTTTCTGCAGAAAAAGCAGAGAAGGAGATGATCATTGATGTTGCTAAAACAATTATTACTCTAAATTTGTTCATATTACTTATCCTGTCTTTGTTGATATCTACATAAATACTACATCAATAACACATAATTCATAGTAACAAGACTATATAACTTAAGAAGGAGGGTTACTAAATAATGTTCAAACATACTATATATTCACCAAATTTGATGAAACTTATACCACATCTGGTATATAGATATTCGTATAATATATATTATGTTAAATTAGTTATATAAAGTAGTTTATCTCTACTTTTCTCACTGCCCTTTTAAGTAATGTTTATATACACGTATAGTACAATGCGCGTTCTATGAAGCCTCTAGAGGGAATTAAGGTATTAGATCTCACTCATATGTTAGCAGGTCCTTATGCAGGAATGGTTCTAGCTGATTTAGGTGCTGATGTAGTTAAAGTAGAACCTTTAGGCACTGGTGAAATGACACGAGGCCTTTTATCTGATGATCCCAATAACTCTTTTAAAGGATTTGGTGCTTATTTCTTAACTTTAAATAGAAATAAAAAAAGCGTGTCTCTTGACCTTAAGGATGCACAAGGACTTGATGTTTTTTATGATTTAGTTAAGTCTACTGATGTTGTTTTAAACAATTTTAGTGCTGGAGTAGTAAAAAAATTAAAAATTGATTATGACCATTTATGTAAGATAAATTCTAAGATTATCACTTGTTCAATAACTGGTTTTGGAGAAACAGGCAAACATTCTTCTAGACCGGCTTACGACCAAATAGTACAGGCTTATAGCGGAGGAATGTCTATAACTGGTGCAGACGCATCTACACCAACTAGAGCAGGTATTCCTATAGGAGATCTTGGATCAGGTTTGTTTAGTGTAATTGGGATGCTTTCTGCCCTGCTTTCACGTGAAAAAACAGGTAAAGGTCAACATCTAGATCTATCTTTACTAGATGTACAAATATCTCTTCTAACTTATATGGCAACCATGCAAACATTATCAGGTGTGAATCCTGAACCCATAGGCAATGCTCATTTTGTGCACGTTCCTTATAACAGTTTTACGACAAAAGATGGTTTTGTTGTCATTGCTGTAATAACGGATGCTTTTTGGCAAGGACTATTAAATATCGTTGATGTAGATAATTTAAGGAAAGAAGAATTTAAAAGCTCGATAGGTAGGCTTCAAAATCAGAAATTTATTGAATCAGAATTAAATAAGAAGCTTTCTACTGAAACTTCGGAACACTGGATTAATGCTCTAAACTCTGCAAAAGTACCTTGCGCGCCTATTAATAGCTTTAGTCAGGCTTTGTCGGATGAACAAGTTATTCATAGGAATATGGTAGTTGAGGTTGAACACCCTGACGGAGGCAAAGTAAAAATGCCAGGTAATCCCATTAAACTCTCTTACACAGATGAAGATTCTTTCTCCCCTCCTCCACATCTAGGACAGCATACAAAAGAGACTCTTATTGAATGGTGTAATTATTCAGAATCAGAAATAATTGAATTAATTAAGAAAAAGGTTATTGCTACCTAACGTGATATGATTCTGTCCACTAAAAAGCTTGAAAGAGCGATAAAAGCTATTACCAGGAAGAGTACTAGCATAAGTTTCCAGAATCTAAATTTTTTTTCTTCCATATTCAATTTTGATTAATTAATACTACTAAGGCAAAATCTATTATATATGGCAAAACAAGACCTAATAGAAATGGATGGAGAGGTAATTGAAACTCTACCTAACACTACTTTTAGGGTTAAATTGGAAAACGAACATGTAGTAACTGCTCATATATCAGGCCGCATGAGAAAAAATTACATAAGAATTCTTACTGGTGATAAGGTTAAATTAGAAATTACACCGTATGATCTGTCTAAAGGAAGGATAGTATTTAGAGAAAGATAAAACTAAGATACCTTATCTTTATTTTTAATTGATTCTTTAAATTTTAACGACAACCCATCTTCTTTCTGGTCGACATAGACCACCCCTCCTTTTGAAGAGAATTGACCAAAAAGTAGTTCTTCTGCTAAAGGCTTTTTAATATTTTCTTGAATTAGTCGTTGCATAGGCCTTGCCCCCATAGTTTTGTCATACCCTTTATCTGCTATCCAGTCTCGTGCTTTTTCAGATACTTCTAATTGGACTTTCTTCTCATCTAATTGAGCCTGAAGTTCTACAAGGAATTTATCAACTACCGTTTTAATAACTTCAATACTTAGAGGATTAAAGGGGATGATCGCATCCAATCTGTTTCTAAATTCTGGTGAAAAAGTTTTTTTAATAATTTCGGCTCCATCACTAGTATGATCTTGATCATTAAATCCCATTGAAGCCCTACTCATATCATGGGCACCTGCATTGGTAGTCATAACTAAAACTACATTTCTAAAATCTGCCTTACGCCCATTGTTGTCTGTTAGAGTTCCGTGATCCATAACCTGCAAAAGTATATTAAAAACCTCAGGGTGAGCCTTTTCCATCTCATCAAGTAAGATTACTGAATGAGGGTGTTTCGTTACTGATTCAGTTAAAAGACCTCCTTGGTCATAACCGACATATCCTGGAGGAGCTCCGATTAATCTAGAGACTGTATGCCTTTCCATATATTCAGACATATCAAACCTAATAAACTCTATCCCCATAATTAAAGCTAGTTGTTTAGATAATTCTGTTTTACCTACTCCAGTTGGGCCTGAAAAAAGGAAGGAACCAACAGGTTTTTCAACTAGACCAAGGCCAGCCCTTGATAATTTTATAGAAGCAGCTAGGCTGCCAACAGCTTGGTCCTGACCGAATATAACTCTTTTTAGGTTTTCTTCTAATTTTTCTAAGGAAACTTTGTCAGAAGATGAGACAGTTTTCTCGGGTATTCTGGCAATTGAAGCAACTATTTTTTCAACATCTATTTCAGATATTGTCTTTTTTCTCTTAGATTTTGGTAAGAGCTGTTGCTTAGCACCTGCTTCATCGACTACATCAATTGCTTTATCTGGTAAATATCTATCATTAATATAACGAGAAGAAAGTTCAGCAGCAGCCTTTAAAGAATTTTCAGTATATTTAATATTATGATGATTTTCGAACCTGCTTTTTAAACCTTTCAGAATTTTTATAGTTTCTTCTACCGTAGGTTCTAGCACTTCTATTTTTTGAAATCTTCTTGAAAGAGCTCTATCCTTTTCAAAAATTCCTCTAAATTCTTTGTACGTTGTTGAACCAACGAAACGCAAGCCGCTTTTTGCTAAGGCTGGTTTTAAAAGGTTAGATGCATCCATTACTCCTCCCGAAGTTGCTCCAGCTCCAATAACTGTATGAATCTCATCAATAAATAAAATTGAGTTGCCCTTCTCTTCTAATTCCTTTAAGACAAGCTTTAGTCTTTTTTCAAAATCTCCCCTGTATTTAGTACCTGCTAGAAGTGCCCCCATGTCTAAAGAATATATGGTGCTCTCTTTTACTAAATCAGGTACTTTATTCTCAACTATTAACTTAGCAATGCCTTCAGCAATTGCAGTTTTACCTACTCCTGACTCCCCTACTAACAGTGGATTATTTTTATTTCTTCTAGCTAGAATCTGTATTACTCTTTCAACTTCTGCTTTTCTACCAATTAGAGGATCTATTTTTCCATCGATAGCCTCTTGGTTCAGGTTCAAGGTAAAAGCTTCAAGTGCTGAGCTATCTTTAGCTTTTTGATTTTGATCTTCAGCTAAAGACTCTTCCTCGAATTCGTTATCTTCCTTTCCATGACTGATAAATGAAACTACATCTAGCCTTGTTATACCTTCTTGTTGTAATAAATAAACACTGTGAGATTCTTTTTCGCTAAATATTGCTACTAAAAGATTTGCTCCATCAACCTCTTTCTTTCCTGAGGATTGAACATGAAAAACTGCTCTCTGTAGAACTCTTTGGAAGCCTAAAGTTGGTTGGATCTCTTGGTCATCTTCTTCAGAAAGAACTGGCGTAGTTTCAGCTATATAAGTCTCAAGGTTTTTTTGAAGAGCTTCAACATCTACACTGCAATAATTTAAAACTTCTAAAGCTTCGTTGTTGTCTAAAAGAGATAAAAAAAGGTGCTCCACAGTAACAAACTCATGCTTTTTTTTATGAGCTAATTTAAATGCGTCGTTAAGATTTTTTTCTAATTCACTATCTAACATTACTCTTCATCTACAGGTTCTATTTCACTTATTAAAGGATGCTCATTCTTTCTTGCAAAATTATTTACTTGAGCAGCTTTAGTTTCAGCAACCTCTTTCGTAAATATACCGCAAACTCCCTTCCCTTGGGTATGTATTGCTAACATAATTTGTGTGGCTTTGTCTCTATCTATTCCAAAAAAAGTTTGTAATATATAAACAACAAACTCCATAGGAGTGTAATCGTCATTAAAGATGATTACTCTATAAAGAGGAGGTTTTTTTAATTTAGGTTCAATTGTTGCTACTGCAACTGAAGTTCCTTCGTCTTCTTGATCTTCTTGAGATCCAACAGTTATTTTAGATCGAGTCTTGTCTATGAACATTAGTTCATATTATCAATAATTGCTTCTCCAAACTCAGAACATTTTACTAAGCTAGCTCCAGTCATCAGGCGTTCAAAGTCATAGGTTACGGTCTTATTTTTTATAGTTTTGGAAAGTCCTTTAATTATGAGATCAGCAGCATCAACCCAACCCAAATATCTAAGCATCATTTCAGCAGAAAGAATTAGTGAACCTGGGTTCACTTTGTCTAAGCCCGTATATTTTGGAGCTGTTCCATGAGTAGCTTCAAATAAGGCAACTTTATCACCTAAATTTGCTCCTGGAGAAATCCCTATTCCGCCTACTTCAGCTGCTAGAGCATCTGAAATATAATCGCCATTTAAATTAAGAGTAGCAATAACGCTGTACTCATCAGGCCTGGTAAGTATTTGTTGTAGAAAAGCGTCAGCAATAACATCTTTAATGATAATGTCATTACCGGTGAGAGGATTTTTTATCTTATGCCAAGGACCTCCATCCAATTCTTCTGCTCCATATTTTTCTACTGCTAATTGATAGCCCCAATCTTTAAACGAACCTTCTGTAAATTTCATGATATTGCCTTTATGAACTAGAGTAACTGAGCTTTTATCATTTGTAATTGCATACTGAATTGCTTTATCCACTAATCGATCAGTTCCTTCTTTTGAAACTGGCTTAATACCTATTCCGCAATTTTCTGGAAATCTAATTTTGGTTACACCTAATTCCTCAGTTAGAAACTTAAGAAGTTTTTTAGCTTCATCAGAATTAGCTTCCCATTCAATTCCTGCATAAATATCTTCAGAGTTTTCTCTAAATATAATCATGTCAGTTTTTTCAGGACTAACAACTGGACTAGGAACACCTTCAAAATATCTTATTGGTCTTTGGCATACATATAAATCTAGTTCCTGCCTTAAAGATACATTTAGGGATCTGATTCCGCCTCCAACTGGAGTAGTTAAAGGACCTTTAATACCAACCAGGTAAGTTTCAAGAGCTAATAGAGTTTCAGATGGAAGCCAATTACCTTCACCATAAACTTCTACGGATTTTTCTCCGCAGTAAATCTCCATCCAAGATATTTTCTTGTCTTCACCATAAGCTTTAAACACAGCGTTATTTACTACATCAATCATTGTAGGAGTTATATCAGAACCTATTCCATCTCCTTCGATAAAGGGAATAATTGGATTATCTGGAACAATCAGATTTCCCGTAGAGTCAAAATGAATTAATTCTCCTTCTTTTGGTATTTTAATATGCTTAAATTCCATATTTAGCGAAAAGTTTAGTGAGCGGGACCGGAATTATATAGCATATAAAAGCTAAATCTAAGGTAATCCAAGAATAATGAGTAAAGGAAAAGTATTACTGGGCTTGTCAGGAGGGGTAGATTCCTCTGTATCTGCTTTGATTTTAAAAAATGAAGGCTACAAGGTTGATGCGCTCTTTATGAGAAACTGGGAAGATGACGATGGATCTCCTTACTGCAGTATCAAAGAAGATTTCTTAGATGCTGTCTTTGTTGCAGATCAGCTAAAAATAGACTTGGAAGAAGAGAATTTTTCTCAAGAATATAAAGATAAAGTATTTAGTTACTTTCTTAAGGAATTAGAACTTGGAAGGACTCCTAACCCAGATATTTTATGTAATAGAGAGATTAAATTTGATAGTTTTTTTAATCACGCAATGAATGCTGGATATGATTATATTGCAACTGGACATTATGTAAGAAATAAGACCCTTAAAGGAAAAACATCTCTTTTAAAGGGCAAGGACAAGACAAAAGACCAAAGTTATTTTCTTCACTCAGTTAGAGGTGAAGCTCTTGCAAAATCTATTTTTCCTTTAGGCAATTTAAATAAAACGAAAGTAAGAGAAATAGCCAAAAGTGAAGGATTAATTACCAGCGAAAAAAAGGATAGTACCGGTATATGCTTTATTGGAGAAAGGCCATTCCCTGAATTTCTAAACAACTACCTATCTCATAATCCTGGAAAAATTGAAGATGAATATGGTAAACAAATAGGAGAGCACAAAGGACTTCCTTTTTATACCTTAGGACAAAGACAAGGTCTAGGGATAGGAGGTTTAAAAGATTCTAAAGATTCTCCATGGTATGTGGCCAAAAAAAATCTAAAGGACAATACCTTAGTTGCTGTTCAAGGAAACAACCACCCTCTTCTGTTGTCCAAAGAATTAGATACGATAAATTTAAGCCTTGTTAACTTATTAGAAGAAAAAGAATTCTATGGAAAAGCAAAAGTTAGATATAGACAAGAAGATCAAGATTGTTTAATTCAAATTACTAACAAAAAATTAATAATTAAGTTTGATAAATTACAAAGGGCTGTTACTCCAGGACAGTCAGTTGTGATATACAAAGAAGAAGTTTGTCTTGGTGGTGGAGAAATAAATAATATTTATTAAGGAGATTTATAAACCTTTCCTGCTTTCATAACAAAATCTACTTCCTCTAAAATACTAATGTCTTCCAATGGGTTTCCACTCACTGCAATTATGTCTGCAGATTTTCCTCCAACCAAACTCCCTAAACTACGATATTCACCTAATAATTTAGAGGCTTCTACGGTGGCAGACTGTATAGCCTTCATAGGCGGCATTCCAGCTTCCACCATGTGTTTAAATTCTGAAGCATTTTTTCCATGAGCTGAAACACCAGTGTCTGTACCAAAAGCTATTTTTACTCCAGCTTGATAAGCTTTTCCAAAAGTAACCTTTATTTGTGGTCCTATTTCAGCCGCCTTAGGTCTTACAAGCTCCGGAAAGAAATCTGGGTCCTTAGCTTTTTCTGCTACCCATAATCCAGCTATTATTGTAGGGACATAGTAAGTTCCTTTTTCTCTCATTAACCTCATGCCTTCAGCATCCATTAAAGTTCCATGCTCTATAGAATGTACACCTGCTCGAACTGCTCTTTTTATACCTTCAGCTCCATGTGCATGAGCAGCAACTTTAAATCCATAGTCGTCAGCTATATTAACTATTTGAGTAATTTCTTGTTCGGTTAGCTGAGGATTTTGACTATTTTTTGCATTACTCAATACCCCACCAGTAGCAGTTATCTTGATTAAATCTGATCCTTCTTTATACCTATATCTAACAGCTTTTGAAGCGTCATCTAAGTTATTTATTATTCCTTTAGCAGCTCCTGGATCAGAAGTTAAAGACTTGTTTAATGAGTTAGTAGAATCACCATGCCCTCCAGAGGAAGCTATGGTAGTACCCGAAGAGAAGATTCTTGGTCCTGTCACTATTCCTTTGGTGATAGCATTTCTTAAACTAATTGTGACTCCATCACTACCACCTAAATTCCTGACAGTAGTAAATCCTGCCATTAAAGTCTTTTGAGCATTTGCTACCGCTCTTATTGCATAGTCTCCAGCGTTTAGGGTTATTCTTTCTTGATAAGAGTTTTTACTATACTCAGACCCTAAATGTACATGCATATCTATTAATCCAGGCAATACTGTATAACCACTAAGATCTATAAATTCGTCTTCCGAATCTGGAGTAATAAATCCAGTTTCAATTGCTTGAATCTTTGAACCTTCTATAACAATACTCATTTCAGGAGAAGGAAAAGAACTGTCTCCATTTATTAATAACCCTGCATGAATTACTGTGGCTGATGATAGAGCGAAAAAGCAACCAATATAGAATAAAGATAAGACTAAAATTAATTTTCTCATGAACGCCAGTTTGCTTCTTACCTAGAGATAACGCAAGTATAGTTAGCTATAAGTTATAATTCACTTTTTACTCTAAAATCTATGAAGTTAACCGAACTATCTGCAATATCTCCTATTGATGGTAGGTACTCTAAACTTGTACCTGAACTACAAGAGATTTTTAGTGAATATGCTTTAATTAAAAATAGAATTTTTGTAGAAATTGAATGGTTTATCCACCTCTCAAACCAATCAAATATCAAAGAACTGCCTAATTTAACTAAGCAGTCAATAACCTTTCTTTCCAAGATAGAAAAAAACTTCAATCTAGCAGAAGCAAGAAAAGTAAAGAATATAGAAAAAAAGACTAACCATGACGTTAAGGCAGTTGAATATTACTTACGTGACCAATTTATGCAATCTAAGCAGTTAAAAGGATTAGTTGAATTCATACATTTTGGGTGTACTTCAGAAGATATTAATAATATTTGTTACGCATTAATGGTAAAAGATGCTTCTAAACTATTAGTCTCAAAAAGCATCAATAAGCTTAATAGCTTATTAAAAAAGAAAGCCCATCAATATGCAGAGATTCCTATGGTATCAAGAACGCATGGGCAAGTGGCGACACCAACTACTGTGGGTAAAGAATTTGCTAACTTTTCTTCTAGAATAGATCGTATATCAATTGTAATAAAAGAAACTAGTTTGAGAGGAAAAATGAATGGTGCTGTAGGAAACTATAATGCTCATTTAATAGCTTATCCTAAAGTGAATTGGGAGAAGGTTTCAAAAACCTTTATAACAAAAGTCGGTCTCCTTTGGTCTCCTTATACAACACAGGTAGAACCCAAAGACAGTATGGCTAAGTTATTTCATGGCCATGAGCGTCTAAATAATGTTCTTCTAGATTTCTCTAAGGACATGTGGGGTTATATCTCTCTAAATTATTTTTCACAGAAAACGGCTAAAGGAGAGGTTGGATCATCAACTATGCCGCATAAAGTCAATCCTATTGATTTTGAAAATGCAGAAGGCAACTTAGGCCTGGCCAATACTGTTTTCCATCATCTTTCTTCAAAAATTACTATATCTAGATGGCAGAGAGACCTTTCAGATTCGACTTCTATGAGAAATATAGGTAGTTGTTTTGCCTATACTTTGATAGCTACTTCTTCCTTAATTAACGGAATAAAAAAGCTTGAAGTGAATAAAGAATCAATAAATGATGACATAGAAGATGCTTGGGAGGTAATTACAGAAGCCATCCAGACAGTAATGAGAAAACATCGAATAGATGGAGGGTATGAGGTAATGAAAAAAGCCTCACGGGGAAAAAAGGTTACAAAAGAAGATTTACATTCAATAATTAAAAGTTTAGATATTCCGGCAACTGAAAAAAGAAAGCTGCTGGACCTCACTCCTTCTACTTACTTAGGTCTATCTAAAAAACTTGCTAGAGAAATTTGAAGTTGCCACTAACCTTTTATTGATTTATTGTTGGTCTTGTTTAAAATCCTCATCTTTCTTACAACACGTTGTTAAAATCACTTAAAATTTTACTGTTAAAATTATATCTTTAGAACATATGGTCAAATATAAAGAACTCGTAACTGAATTTGAAAATCTAAAAAATGCTAAAGGCTCGCTTTTAGGGGGGGTTGATCCTGAACATGCAGCTAGGATGAAACTTCAAAACAGATTCTCTACCGGGGTTGATATTGCAAAATATACTTCAGATATTATGCATGCAGATATGGAAGCATACGATCAAGATCCTTCAAACTACACTCAGTCTTTGGGTTGTTGGCACGGCTTTTCTGCCCAACAAATGGTTATGGCAGTAAAAAAATACCAGAAAACAACTTCTAAAAGTTATGTCTACCTTAGTGGCTGGATGGTAGCTGGTTTAAGATCAGAGTTTGGACCTCTACCTGACCAGAGTATGCATGAAAAGACTGCAGTACCAAGCTTAATAAATGAGATATATACGTTCTTAAAACAAGCTGATGCAAGGGAACTTCAACATCTATTCCTTAGTCTTGATGAAGCTCGAGAAAAAGGAACTAATGAAGATGAAATAATCCAACAAATAGATAATTTTGAAACTCACGTGGTACCTATTATTGCAGACATAGATGCAGGATTTGGTAACGAAGAAGCAACTTACTTATTAGCTAAAAAAATGATTGAAGCAGGTGCTTGTTGCATACAAATTGAGAATCAAGTTTCTGATGCAAAACAGTGTGGTCATCAAGCAGGAAAGGTGACTGTGCCTCATGAAGATTTCTTATCAAAAATTAATGCAATAAGGTATGCGTATTTAGAGTTAGGTGTAGAAAATGGTTTGATTGTAGCTAGAACAGATTCGCTTGGTGCTGGATTAACACAAAAAGTTCCTGTTTCTAAAGAACCAGGAGATATTGCTAGTAGATACAATGACTTTCTTGAAACTAAAGAAATTGAGGATCTAAGTGAACTTACTCAATATGATATTGCTATCCAACAAAATGGAAAATTAGTAAAGCCTGTGAGACTGGAGAATGGTCTATACACTTTTAGAGAAGGGACGGGTTTTGACAGAGTAATTTTGGATTGTATAACCAGCCTTGAATCGGGTGCTGATTTATTGTGGATAGAAACTGAAAGGCCTAATGTTAAGCAAATTGCCGATATGGTTAAAGAGATTAGAAAGGTACATCCTCAAGCCAAGCTAGTTTATAACAATTCTCCTTCTTTCAATTGGACTTTAGCTTTTAGAGAACAAGTTTTTAATGAATGGTCTGAATCAGGTAAGGATATATCTGAATACCCTGATCCAAAAAAGGAACCAAAAGGTTTAATGAATGAAAAATTTGATAAGTCTGAACTGTCTAAAGAGGCAGATAAATTAATCCAAAGGTTCCAAAAGGATGCTGCAAATCAAGCTGGAATATTTCATCACTTAATTACCTTACCTACTTACCACGACACAGCGCTTGGAACACATGTGTTAGCTGAAGGTTATTTCGGTGATAAAGGCATGTTGGCTTATGTTAAAGAAATACAACGCAAGGAGATAAGACGTGATCTAGCTTCAGTTAAGCACCAAGACTTAGCTGGATCTACAGTTGGCGACGAACACAAAGAATATTTTTCTGGAGACAATGCGCTACTGGCTGGAGGTAAAGGCAGTACTATGGACCGATTTTAGGTTCTAGGTAATTTCTTTATTTACACTTAGCTGGATCGCCCCCACATATCTCACAGTCTCCGATTTCTCCCATAGTCTTGAGGCCACCACAAGACCCTGCTATAGGTTTTCTTCCAAAAACTACACCTATAGACATAGCTGTGAATATCAGAAGAAGGATACTAAAGGTGATTAGAATGGTGCTCATACCTTAATCGTAAAGTTGATTAGAACCATTTTGAAGTCTTTAGAACCAAATTACCATCCTCTTTTACTATATAAAGAGACTTGATATGATTTTTATTGGAGTATTCTAGTCCTTTTTCTAAGCCCATAACATTTAAAGCAGTAGCTAATGCATCTGCTTTCATTACATTTTCTGCTATTACTGAGACTGAGATGTGTTTCTTATTAATCGGCTTGAAAGTAATAGGATCAATAGTATGAGATACAAGGTTACCCTCTCGACGGGAAAAATTTCTATACTCTCCAGATGTTGCCAAGGATAGATTTTCGTATTCCTTAGAAGATAAAGTTAATATAGGGGAGCTAGTTAAATCAGGGTTTTCTATTGCTACTAACCAAGCCTGATTTGGTGATTTGTGACCTTTATATTTAATTTCTCCTCCCAACTCAATGAAATATGAATCAATAGAGTAAGAATCTAAGTAAGAGGACAATAAATCTATAGCAAAGCCTTTAGCAACAGCAGACATATCTAAATAAACATCATTTAAGCGTTTAATTCTTTTATTTTCTGAATCTACTTTATAAGAACTGCAGCTAATTTGATCTCTTAGTTTCATTAATTTACTGTCATCATAAGAATTAGCTATTTCAGGAGGACCGAATCCATAATAATTTACAAAATATCCAATACTTATATTGAAAGAACCTTCTGTGGCCAAACAAGTCTCTTGAGAGAAGACAGCAACTTTAAGAAAATTATCTGAAACATAAACCCATTCATCTATCTTGGATTCATTTAGCTCAGAAATAAGAGAGGTTTTAAGGTAAGTAGACATTTCTTTATTAACGGAATTCAACACATTAAAAACATTCCTTTCTGCTTCACTATCATCATAATTAATGAGAACTACTTTATAAGTAGTACCCATAATTTCTCCGCGAAATGTAACTAAACTATTTCTTTCCCAAGTGAGTAAAACTATTACTGCTAATGAGGTTATTAATAAGAGAGA
>Ga0209752_1001191_pt1 | contig 12764 bp, 9 predicted proteins | sample METZYME_3_250m_FD_187548 | JGI IMG/M metagenome (GOLD analysis project Ga0209752, IMG submission 187548) | Marine microbial communities from oxygen minimum zone in mesopelagic equatorial Pacific - METZYME_3_250m (SPAdes) (version 2) | ecosystem: Environmental > Aquatic > Marine > Oceanic | place...
GTAGAAGGAGTCCGAGAGGATTTCATCTTGACACTGCGGCGCACGTTCCCTACGATGCAGGTCGCTTTGGGGGGTAGTTCGTTGGCGGGTCTATCTGGCGTTTGGCGTGAGGTAAGTTGTGCTCGGTTTCGTTCCTAAAGAAATCTTCTTAACCAAGGGTGTAGGCAGACATCGCGAGAAGCTCACGTCTTTTGAGCGGGCGCTGAGGTCGGCTGGAATCGCGGCGTGCAATCTTGTACGGGTCTCGAGTATCTTCCCACCAGGCTGTAAGATTTTGTCACGCACTGAAGGCGTGCGGCGGCTTCAGCCTGGGCAGGTCACTTTTGTAGTCATGTCGGATGCAGCATCTCGGGAACCACACCGACTTATTGCTGCTACGATCGGTTTAGCGATTCCACGAGACCCGAAGGTTCACGGCTATCTTTCTGAGCACCATAGCTATGGCGAGAACGAGGAAACCGCTGGCGACTACGCCGAAGAGTTGGCTGCCGAGATGCTGGCGACTGCGCTGGATCTCGACTTCGATCCTGATAAGAGCTGGGACGAGAAGAAAGAGGTATACCGCCTCTCCAATCAGATCGTCAACACTAGAAACGTTACTCAGTCTGCCGTTGGTGACAAGCAAGGCCGATGGACCACAGTGATTGCTGCTGCTGTCCTCGTTGGTTAAGTTTCTCAACGCTAATCAATTCACGGTCTATCTTCTTGTTGTTTAGGTAAGTTAGTTTTTCGTATGGATGCTATCGCGCCGACCAAAACAACTGGCCGATGCTTTGTGAAGCATATTAAAATCGACTGGAGACTGTGAAGGCTAATAATAGTTTCTCTTGGGTCGAGCTACTGATCGTCGTCGCGGTTGTAGGCATAGTTGGAACTATTTCAGTTCCGAGTTGGCTTCGTGCTCGTGTAGCGGGCAGTGAAGCGTCCATAGTTACTTTGTTGCACGCTATTAACAGTGCACAGTCGCGCTATGCAGTTAGCTGCGCTAATGGCTACTATGCGCCGAACTTAGCTTTGTTGGCCACACCACCTGCCACGGGTGGTGACCATGGTTTCCTTGGTCAAGATTTTGAAAACGATCCTTCGCTGAAGAAGTCGTATAGCATCACATTAACTGCTGGTTTGGAAGCACCCGGCGTTCCTGCTCCGTGTAACGGTACAGTGCCTGGCACGGTCGTGACGACTTACTTCGTAACCGCTGTTCCGACGAACGATGGAGATCATGTTTTTGGTACGAATCAGAGCGGAAGGATTTATCAATCGAACGGGCCTATGAAGGTGACGTATAGTGGGGTCCCGTTTGGAGCGAGAGAGATTCAGTAAATATGGTGGTGCTCTTATGAGTTTAGCAGCCTTTCGGTTAAGTGCGGTGTTCGTGTTGGTTGGGCTTGGCGCTTCAGTCACGTCTACTTATGTGCACGCTCGGATATTCAGCGATCCGACCTACGTCAGCTTTTGCGACGTTAGTAGCACACTCAATTGCACGCAGGTCTACCTTAGCCAATACGGTAGCATCGGCGGAGTCCCAGTTGCCTATCTTGGCCTAGTGTGGTTCATGTTTACCGGAGCCCTCATTCTGGCAGCTCGGCGAAGTACGTCTCTAATCAGGGCACATCTCGCAGCGTATCTGTTCTTGTTGTCGACTGTGGCGCTGGCGTTTGTGTTTTATCTAGCCTACGCCTCGTTTGTCGTCCTAGGGGCTATCTGCATGCTGTGTGTTGCTGTATACGTGGCGGTTGCAGGACTCTTCGTTGTGTCGGGGGCCTCAACTTCGACGGCGATATCCCAGGTGCCTGGCCTAATAGTGGCGGACATTCGGATCCTAAGAGGATTTCCGATCGGGCTTGGCTTAATGATTTCATTGGTTCTTGGGTCAGTGTTGGGTGGGGCATGGCTTAGAACGACGACGGAATTAGAGGGGGTTACAACGGCGCCAGCGACCTTGTCGGTCAGCGAGCGGGAGGAGTTTATTCGCTGGTGGAGTTCGCAACGTCGCGTGGAATTACCGATCGTAGATGAAGATGCTGAAGTTCTTGTCTTGAAGTTTAACGACTACATGTGTCCACCATGCAAGCAGACCTATCTGAACTATAAGTCAGTGTTCGCGAAGTACGAGGCCATACGACCTGGAGCTGTCAAGCTGTTGACTAAGCATTATCCACTCGACCCGGAGTGTAATGAGACAGCACCTAACGGCATACACTATGCGTCTTGTGAGGCCGCCGCCGCGGTGTTGCTGGCCGGGCGGGGTGGTGAGGAAAGGGTTGGGGCACTCGAAGACTGGCTTTTTGAGCACCAAGCTACTTTGTCAGCGAGCAGCGTTCAAACCGCCGCTCGTGATATCGGTGGGGTAGATGACTTTGAAGCCGAGTACTCATCGATACTTGAGAAGGTGCGCGACGACATTGCACTTGGTGTGAGTCTTAATGTCGAAGCGACACCGACATTCGTTATCAACGGTGTAGCTATTACCGGTGGCTTAACGGTGCAGTACTTTGATGCAGCGATCGCTTTCGAGCTCGAACGAGCCGGAACAACTCAATAGGATCGTTTGGGGCAGGTTGATGGTTGCACTGGCTACTCGATCAGTTAGGGTCTTAAGCCTAGGCGTTTCAATGCGGCGTTGATCTGTCTAGTTGTTACGTCGTCTACGACCACCGTTGTTCCGATCGACGACGGCAGGACAAAGTGTAACTTTCCATCCTTAATCTTCTTATCACGATTGATCATGTCAATGACCTGCTTTGAGGAGAGGTCGGTGACTGATGGCATAGGCCCAAGCTTAGCAACTAACTCTGACAATGCCTTACTGGACTCTGGCGCGAGTGTTCGACGTCGTTCTGCAATATCGGCCGCTACTAACATGCCGTAGCCGACAGCTTCACCGTGTTTGAAGCGACGGTATTTTGTTACTGCCTCGATCGCATGACCGACCGTGTGGCCAAAATTTAGTATGCGGCGAAGTCCGGCTTCCCGCTCATCTGTTTCTACGATTGAACCCTTAATTTGACAACATGCTGCAATGATCGGTTGGAGAGCCGTCTGGTTATGATCGAACAGCGCTGACAGATCGCGTTCAACGCGCTCGAAAAGATCACGGTTCGCAATCATCCCGTACTTGATGACTTCATAGAGCCCAGCTCGGAATTCCCGCCGAGGCAATGTGGTCAGTAGTTCAGGATCGATGAGTACTGACGCGGGCGGGTAGAATGCCCCAATTAGATTTTTTCCAAGTGTGTGGTTGACTCCAACTTTGCCGCCAATCGCGCTGTCAACCTGTGCGAGTAGAGTGGTCGGGACATGGAAAATAGTGATACCTCGAAGAAACGTAGCGGCTGCGAATCCCGCCACATCTCCTACGATGCCACCGCCGACCGCTACCAGGGTCGCCTGACGGTCTGCTCCAGCGCGGATTAACGATTCATAGATTCGGCTGACTGTATGGAGTGTTTTGAAGCGTTCGCCGTCAGGAATCTGAATAAGTTCTGCATCAGGAAGTGCGGTGCTAATAGTTTGTCCGTGAATCCGCCAGATGGTGGAGTTAGAGACGATGAACCGCCTGCCTTTTGGCGTTGCCTGGTCAACTAGCGATGAAAGACGCGAGATCAGGCCGGTCGCGATATGAATCGGGTATGTGTGTGTACCAGAGGTTATGTTGATGCAAGTCGGCTTCATCGGTGGAAGAAATCCTTCGACCAGGGATCAGATGGTAGGATAGCAGTAATTTGGAGTTTTCGTGCGACCCACTCGGTGACCTGAGCGCGTTTTACGGAACGTCACCGGATGGGCAGATGTAGTCGGGCTGCGCTATTAAGTTTTATTATTCGCAATCCGACACGTTTAGGAAGAGTGAGGCGGCGGGTCGATGGCGGACAAGAAAATCGCGTTTGTTACGGAAATCACACCCAGGTCGAAAGATTTTTCCCGATGGTATCTCGACGTTGTGAAGCGGGCTGAGCTGGCAGATTATTCACCAGTTAAAGGATGCATGATCATCCGGCCATACGGCTATGCAATCTGGGAGTTGATGCAGCAGGCGCTGGATCGTCGATTCAAGGCCACCGGCCACGTTAACGCGTATTTCCCTTTATTCATTCCAGAGAGTTTGCTACGGAAAGAAGCGGCTCACGTTGAGGGTTTTGCGCCACAGGTGGCTTGGGTGACCCGAGGTGGTGATGAGGAGTTAGAAGAGCGACTGGTCATTCGCCCGACTTCCGAAGCGATAATCGGCATGATGTACGCTAAGTGGATCCAATCGTGGCGTGACCTGCCGATCCTAATTAATCAATGGGCGAACGTGGTTCGGTGGGAAAAGGTAACACGGCCATTTTTACGAACCACGGAATTCCTCTGGCAGGAGGGACACACCGCCCATGAGACGGAGCAAGAAGCGGAAGAGGAAGCACTCCGCATGTTGGGAGTCTACAAGGATTTCGCTGAACAGGAACTTGCGATGCCCGTGATTGAAGGCCGCAAGAGTGAAAGTGAAAAATTCGCGGGAGCGGTGCACACCTACTCGATTGAGGCACTTATGGGTGACGCACGTGCCCTCCAGGCAGGCACTTCCCATCATTTGGGCCAAAACTTCGCCAAAGTGTTTGATATTACATTTCAAGCGAGGGACAAGTCAGTCCAGCACGTGTGGCAGACCTCGTGGGGAATGTCTACGCGTCTCGTTGGTGGCGTGATCATGATGCACGGCGACGATTCTGGGTTAATTTTGCCGCCTAGAATTGCACCTTACCAAGTTGTCATCGTGCCGATCTTGCGTGGTAACTGGCAGGAAACCATCTTGCCTTACGCTGAATCGGTTCGCGACGAACTCAATGCGGCAGGCGTTCGGGTAACTTTGGATGCTCGTGACTCGTATACGCCGGGGTGGAAGTTCGCCGAATGGGAACTTAAAGGGGTGCCAGTACGCCTCGAAGTCGGACCGAAGGATATAGAAAAATCACAGGTCCTGTCGGTTCGCCGTGATAACCGTAATAAGGTGGCTTTTGCTCGTAAAGAGGTTGTCTCCGGAGTTCAGACGCTTCTCAGCGAGATTCAGCAGGATTTGTTCGACCGTGCGTGTCAGTTCCGTGAGGAATATACGGTCAGGACGACGTCGTATGAGGAATTTAAGAAGATGATGGAGGGCCGACCGGGATTCGTTATTTCGCCGTGGTGTGGGGAAACGATCTGCGAGGCCGCCATCAAGGCTGAAACGCAGGCGACCATTCGGAACCTACCTATGAGCGGTTTAGAAGTGTCCGCAACCTGTGTTCGCTGCGAAGCTCCGGCACGAGAACAGGCGTACTTCGCCAAGTCCTACTGATTTCTACTCAACGAGATGTCCGCTTTAATCGTCGTCGGGTTGGCTCTTCTGGAAGACCCACGCGATGCCGATGCTAATCCCATACAGGACAATCATTGGTGCGGCCATAGCAGTTTGTGTCACTGGATCGGCGGACGGTGTCAGAACAGCTGCAATGATGAAGATGATCAGGATTGCATACTTTGTATTCTTGATTAGAAACTTTGGTGTAACGAGTCCTAGCTTCGCGAGGAAGAACACGAGTGTTGGTAGTTGGAACACGATGCCCATTGCCAGCATCATCTTGACGTAGAGAGAAAACACCGGAGCGATTTTTGGCATGAAGTCCATGTAGTCGGTTGAGAATCCTGCGAAGAAGCTCCAGGCTAATCGGAACACTACAAAGTGCGAGAACAGTGCGCCTCCAAGGAAGAAGATCGAAGTGAATGCAACAAACGGGATCGCCCACTTTTTTTCGCGTGTGTAGAGACCTGGCGCAATGAACATCCAGATCTGTGACACGAGGATCGGCATTGCCAGTAAGAGACCCGCGAGCGCCGCCATCTTCATCCAGAGGAAGAAAGCTTCTCCAGGCTCTGTGTATATGAGTTTCCCGCCAGGCGGTAGCGCCTCCTGAAGCGGTACCATGATGAATTCGAAGATGAACTTGATGAACGCGAACGCAATGACGAAGCCGCCGAGAATGCCGTATACGCTATAGACGAGTCGCTTCCGAAGCTCGTCCAGATGCTCAAGGAAGCCCATCCGACCGCCAGCCGAGTCTCCCTCGTCGTCAGCGACCCGAGGGTCCTCAAGCGATTGCGGTTGAACGGGTGCGGGATGCGGGTCTTTTTCTGACTCCGACGACATCGAGTTCCGTTAGGGACAATCAGACACCCGATTTTGGCGGGCTCTGTTCTGAAGCCGCGTTCGTGTCGGCCGGTGCAGATACTGGCTCTGGCGCGGCGGCTGTGGAAGATTTTGCTTCCGGGGGAGCTGGAGTCGGTGTTTCTGATTTGTTTGGCTCTGGCGTGCGGGTATCCTCGACCCGAATTTCCTCTTCCAGTGTGTTGCGTAGGTCGTTTGATGCACGCTTGAACTCACCGATGCTCTTGCCTAACGATCGACCCAGTTCCGGTAATTTCCGAGGACCGAAGATGATCAAGGCGATAACGAAGATGATGATGAGCTCGGGCATTCCAATTGAGCCAAACATGTTCTAGCGCTCCTTAAACCCTTCATTTTTGGTCGCCTCGGTCGGACAATCCACGTCCCCGGGACGATGCGCAGCGCGGCAATCAGATCTTAATTGAATTGTCAGCGCGTAAAAACATACCACTCGCATTATAGGAACGTGCTCAGATCCGGTCAAGCTTGGCTCGACAGGGCCATGTTCGGAACTCATTGCGAGGTATGAGCTTATTTTAGTACGATCCCTATCATGCGGATTATACGGTCGCTTCCGGTGCTGGTGATGGTCGTAGTTGTTTCTGCGCTTGCTGGCGGTCTGTTTGGCGGCCGGGTATTGGCGACGCAGGACCAGGTGGCGGAGCAGTATAAGGCTTTCTCCAATGCCCTTGCGGTAATCGAAACTAACTACGTTGACGAGGTCGACACTGATCGACTGATTTACAGTGCGATCAATGGAATGCTGCAAACACTCGATCCGCACTCGAGCTTTATGGACCCGCGTACCTATTCACAGATGCGAGAGCGTCAAGAGGGGCGCTACTATGGTCTCGGCATTACGATTCAAGTAATAAACGGTGATATTAAAGTTATCGCGTTGTTCGAGGGGTCGCCAGCCTATATGGAGGGGATCAGGCGCGGTGATGTGATCGCTGAGATTGAAGGGGAGTCCGCGAAAGGCTGGACCAGTGACCAAGCGGTAAGAAGTCTCCGAGGCCCTAAGGGTTCAGTGGTTAATATCGCCATTCGCCGTCTTGGCTACGACGTCCTGATACCTCTTGAAGTGATGCGCGACGAGATCAACATCCAAACTATTCTTGGCGCATTCATGGTTAGCGAGTCGACAGGTTATATCCGTCTGCGAGACTTTTCCGAGACAACCGATCGTGATTTAGGTGTGGCCCTTGAGGAATTGGCTACACAGGGGATGCAGCAACTACTTCTAGATCTCCGTGACAATCCCGGTGGGCCACTCGATCAAGCTATTCGTATTGCGAACCGATTTCTTCCACGCGGTGACATGATCGTCTACACGAGGGGGCGAGTACAGAACGCAGATCAAGATTATTATGCTAGAGAGGACAGTGATTTTGCCGATCTCACACTGATCGTTCTAGTGAATCGTAACAGTGCCAGTGCTTCGGAGATCGTTGCGGGAGCCATTCAGGATCATGATCGAGGTCTCATTGTTGGGGAGACCACTTTCGGGAAAGCGCTCGTGCAGTCGATCTACCAGGTAAGCCAAGGTGCTGGATTGGCTCTTACAACAGCTCGTTACTACACCCCAAGTGGTCGGTTGATTCAACGACCTTGGGACGGCACATTCGACGAGTATCTGAACTATTCCCTGCAGGACCAGGAAAGGGAGCGCGACCATTCAATCACTGACCTGAAGTACACCGATTCAGGTCGACATGTCTACAGTGGTGGTGGTATCGAACCAGATCGATTTATGGCCGGGCCTCTTGAAGGTTTCGACCCCACCCCTTTGGGTCGCCGCTTGTTCACGCGACAGGCGTTTTCTGACTACGCTCAGAGGTATTCGGCGGCTGGGGATACGCGAATCACTGAACAAGGTCAGGACCGCATCAACGTTGACAGAGATTTTGAGGTTACAGACGAAATGCTGTCTGACTTCATGGATTTTGTGACCCAGAGACGGATAGCGATTGATGACGAGGAACTGGTTGAGGACGAGGCATTCGTGAGGGCCATGATCAGGTATTACATCGACTTAGACCTCTTTGGCGTTGGTGATGCGAGGCGGCATTTAGTCGAGATTGATCCGCAGGCGACGTTCGCAATGAGCCTGTTTGCTGATGCAGAGGCCCTGACGCAACTGTCTGTGGCAGGCCAGTCCATCCATTAGTGGCCGGGCGATGCCACGGTCCTTCCGTGGGCTGGCGTCCTGGCTCCAGATACTATATTTAGTGGCGTAAATTCAGCTTGCCCCAAGGCCTAGCCCCTTGGTACACTCCCGTCGTGCCCGTGCAGCATCGAGGCTCTCTGCTGGAGGGTATGAGTGGGCGGGGGACGGGCGTCTAGTAACCCGTGGAATCTGGTGGCGTTTCCTTAGGGGGCGCTAACCGACGTGTATTTTCCCTGGTGGCACCTGCCTTCGTTCCGGCCGCCGAGGTAGCTTTCAGGACAACGTATCGAGCGTCCCCAGCCGCTCGATTGGCAAGGTGAAATGACCGTTAATAACGCAGCTGGTGTTTCGTACGTTTCTGGTCTGGCCCCAGTCCGTAGCCATTGAAGGATTCTTGATGTATTTGCAAAACCTTGAGATTTCTGGCTTCAAGAGCTTTCCCGATCGTTCCAAATTGAAGTTTGACGATGGGATGACTGCGATCGTCGGCCCCAACGGGTGTGGTAAGAGCAATGTTGTTGATGCCATCACTTGGGTGTTGGGTGAGCAGAGCGCAAAAAGTCTTCGTGGTGATCGGATGCAAGACGTCATCTTTAGTGGTAGCGATGGTCGGAAGCCGATTGGTGCTGCTGAAGTCAAGCTTCTCCTTCGAGGTGTCACCGCAGCTAGCGTTGGACGGTCTAATGGGCACAGCCAAGGTGGTGGGAAGAACGGGCATGACAAATCCGATGTGAATCGGAAGAGCAATGGCCACGGCAACGTCACGAATATTTTGCTTGATGAGGGTGAGTCAGTGTCTGGCTCCGAAGCCGATTTAGGGGCTTCTGTGTCCAGCGTGGCACGTGATGTAGAGGTCTCCCGTCGGCTATATCGTTCGGGTGAAAGTGAATACTTGATTGATGGCAAGATTTGTCGCCTGCGAGACGTGCAGGACCTATTGATGGATTCTGGTGTTGGGGTGAAGGCTTATGCCGTCATCGAGCAGGGGAAAATTGGCCAGATTTTGAGCGCGCGTCCGATCGACCGACGCCAGTTAATTGAAGAGGCTGCTGGCGTCACGAAGTATAAAAGCCGTCGTCATGCTGCTGAGTTAAAAGTTGAAGCTGCGAAGCAAAACCTCGCTCGTGTGGACGACATCGTCCACGAGGTTGACAAGCAACGAAATGCACTCAAGCGTCAAGCAGCGAAAGCACGACGGTACCGGCGGCTACGGGAGGAGTTACGTCGATGGGAGAAGGTGCTATTCACTCGTCGGCACCGAGCGCTCGCCCTGACCGTCGCAACTGCTGATGCTAACTTAGCCGACGTACGTACTGATGAGCAGGCCGCTTCGGCTCACCTGGCCGAACTTGAGAGTCGGCAAGAGCGGCAACGGATCGAATTGACCGAAAGTGAGATTCAGGCGACATCGACGCGAGACACGGCTCACACCCGAGAATTGGAAATCGGTCGGTGTCAACAGCAGTTGGAATTTTGTCGGCAGCAGGTCGACGAATTGAACGTCTCCTCTGAAGAGCTTCGTGAGAGGTTGATGAAGCTCGAGGCTCAACGTGCCCCAGCTAGTGAAAAGCTCGAGAGACAGCGAGTTGATGTGACCAAGGCCGAGGCAGCGTGCCATGAAGCTGAACAGAAAATTATTGCGGACGAGAAAGCGTACGCCGCCGCCCGTCTCGAAATTCAAAATAGTGAAGCTAATGTCGAATCTTCCCGGGACGAATTGTTTTCATTAGCTGATGCAGCTACCGCCCTGCGCCATGAAGTCGAGCAAGCGGGCGGCGCGCGCGAACGGGTGGTTGAAGATCTTGGCAAACTTGATTTAGAGAAGGTTGACTTGGCGTCCGAACGGGACAAATTGACGGTCAACAGCCAGCTGGCGTCGGATGGTCATGTTGAGGCGCAGCAGGCGGTGGATCGGGTCGAGGTTGCTCACGCTGAAGGAAGTGGAGAGCTGGACGGCATTCAGCGTGAACTGCAAACAGTCACTGAGGAGCTACGATCGGATGAACACGAACTGGCCGCTCTAACCGCGACGCTGAAGTCGTTAGAGGAGGTTGAGGCTGCGAGGGTAGGGTATGCCGATGCTGCGCGGCTTATTCTAACTGAGTCGAACGGTGAGATTAGCCACATGGGTTCCGTGGCAGATTATCTTGAGGTTGACGACAAGTACGAACTTGCTGTCGAAGCCTGTCTTGGTGAGTTGCTTCAGTACGTCGTGGTGGCTCGTAGTGAGCACGCCGTTGCTGGACTCAAGTTTGTTCGTGAAAAGGATGCTGGACGATGTGGATTCCTCGTGATTGCGACCGACGACAATAGCGGGGCCAAGGCTCACGTTGCCAGTTCTCCCGAGTCACTTCCCTCTGGACTATTACCCTTGATGTCGGTTGTTCGCGTCAGTGGACCCTGCGCGCCTGCTATTCGTTCAGTGCTCGGTCGTGCTTACTTCGCTGATTCATTGGAGCAGGCTGTGGAAGCGGCCACGGTCGTTGCTGGATCGATTGCGACACTATCCGGAGAGGTCGTCCGGGGAGTTCATTTGGTGTCTAGTGGTGCCAAGTCCTCGGCCAAGGGTCTTCTTTCGACAAGGCGTGAGATTAAGGTTTTGCGTCATACGATCGTAGAGAAACAAACGAGTGTCGAGACGATAGGGCGGCGATTGGACGACCTTAAGCGACGTGTCTCGGCAGCGGTCGAAGTTTTGGCAAAGCTCGATGAGGAACGACAAGTCCATGAAAAGACGGCCCTGGAACTTAGTCTCCGGTTAGCCACATTGGGCGAGGAATCAGAACGGGTCACGCGTAAGAGTGAGTTGCTTGATGCTGAGTGTCGGCGTGCTGAGGAAGAGCAGGCTTCTGCGGAGAGCTGTCAACGGCAGGCGCGGGAGTCACTTGTCAAGCTCGATGACGAGAAGCAAAAGGCGGAGGAAGTGCTCACAGTGGCCCAAGAGAAGCTATCTAAGGCGCGCACGTCGTTTGACACAGTGGGCCAAAGCTTTGCTGACAGCAAGGCCTCCCATGCACGCTTCGTCGAGAGAGCTTTGGCCGAAAAGGCTGCAGTGAACCGTCTTCAGGAGGAGACTACGGAATTAGAGTCACGCGTTCTGAGTAGTCGAGACGACCTGTCCCGCGCAAACAGTCGGAAACAGTTATTGCAAGCGAAGATCATTGAATCAGAGCGCGCTCTCGATGATGGAGTTCGGGAGCTGGAGAGCATCAGGGGGCAGGTGCGAACAGCCGACGACCTTCTAGTCGAGTTGAGAGGTCATGTTGAGACAGAAGATGTGACCATTCGATCGGCACGCGAGACGCTCGAGGAGGTTCGGGATCGCTTAAGTAAATTCGAGGTATCACAGGCGACTGCTCAGGCAGAGCTCTCGCATCTGGCGACTTCGTGTTTGGAGACATTGCAGGTCGATCTAGATTCAGTCATTAACGAGGTTGAGGAGCTTGAAGCTGATGGTGAGGTTATGCCTGACGACGGATTTGCACAGTTGCCTCCTGCCGGTGCGGTCGCTGAGGTTAGTGAAGACGATTACGGGCATGAAGTCGGCAGTGACAGTGCAGAAACGACTGACACTAGTGTTCCTGTCACGACAGAGGACGTGATCGCCGGGCTAAAGGGAAAAATCGAACGGTTGGGCGCCGTCAATATGATGGCGATCGAGCAGTTTGACGAACTGGATACCCGCCACGACTTTCTGACTACGCAACGTAAGGATTTGGTCGATTCGATTGCCGCGACGGCAGAAGCAATCCGACGTATCAATAAGACGACGAGAGAACGTTTCCGTGCTGCATTTGACGCGATCAACATGCACTATCAGAAGACGTTCTCCACACTATTCGGTGGTGGCAAGGCAGGTTTGGTCCTTCTCGACGAGGCTGATTTACTAGAGAGTGGTATCGAAATCATCGCACAGCCACCCGGTAAGCGGCTTCAGAGCGTACAGTTACTTTCTGGTGGCGAGAAGGCTCTTTCGGCGATGGCATTCATGTTTGCAATTTTTAAGTACCGGCCAAGTCCGTTTTGTCTACTGGATGAGATCGATGCGCCGCTTGATGATGTCAACATTGGTCGGTTTATTGAGATGTTGCGTGAGATGGTTGACGAGACTCAGTTCGTGCTCATCACTCACAACAGAAAGACGATGGAGCACGCGGATCGACTCTACGGTATTACGATGGAAGAACCCGGAGTATCCAAGTTGATTTCCGTCCAGTTTAACTGAGTTAGTGGTCCTTCGCTTTGGTTCAGGCGAAGCTCAGTCGAATTCCTGGTGTGCTCGTTGGTTCGGTTTACGGCCGGTAAGGCATTCTTGCACCGGCCCTACTGCTCCCGCATGTTCAAGAAGCCGTGAATGAAGATAAGGCCACCCGCTATCATAGGCTCAGGCGTAGGGCGCTGTCGTCGGTA
>Ga0209752_1001194_pt1 | contig 12756 bp, 8 predicted proteins | sample METZYME_3_250m_FD_187548 | JGI IMG/M metagenome (GOLD analysis project Ga0209752, IMG submission 187548) | Marine microbial communities from oxygen minimum zone in mesopelagic equatorial Pacific - METZYME_3_250m (SPAdes) (version 2) | ecosystem: Environmental > Aquatic > Marine > Oceanic | place...
GTACCTCGTGATCGCCGCCTCTGATAAGCTGGTTGGCTACAGCCTTCCTTGATTTGATTTTAGTCCTTCGTTTAGGAGACCAAGCATGAGATTTCTTATAAAGGCAATTATAGCCCTTCTATCCTGCGCATTTATCACATCAGCCATAGGGCAGCCGGCACAACACCACCAATTGCGATTTTACCACGGTCACCTGGCTTTCTCCGATGACATCTCCAATGCAGATTTTTCGGCTGGATTAACCCTCGAAGGCTGGTTTAAGGTTGATGAAAATACAGTAATTGACACATTGTTAGCCTTTGGAGAGATCAATTCGGGTTTGGGTCAGCTTTATAACAGTAGCCACTCACTCGGATCACAGGATGGGGTGCATCTTAGGTCCAAAGTCATTATCGAAATCGCGGATGGTACTCGAGAGACGGTCACTGATGCCTCGGATATTCCAATTCCCATCGGGGTTTGGACCCATTTAGCGCTTAGTTACAATAATCAGCTAAATCGTGTCTATATAGATGGTCAGCTAGTTGGTGAGAGTCAGGCAATGGGTAATTTGGCCGAGCTTAACGGCCGATTTCAGATTGGTCATGTATATAATCAAGGCTTTCGAGGATTTGCCCGCGAAATTCGCATATGGAACAAGGGCTTGAGCCAGGTAGAGATCCAACAGGTATCCCAATCACAAGTTATTGCAAGCTCTGCCAACCTTGTTGCGAATTGGCCTCTTAACAAAGGTTTTGGCCAGGTAGAAGCAGACCAGGTTGCTGGCGCCCAGCTTTTTTTGGGCGAATCGGAACAGAGAGAAGTCCCGGGTGTCGAGCCGAGTTGGGCCTTAACAAACCCCTACTATTTGGTGAATGACACAGCCGTCGATGACGTCGAGCCCCTCAATCAAACAGAGGGAAAATTAGGAATCGTTGCTGCTTGGGGGGTCGGGGATTTTAATCAGGACGGCTTTCAAGATTTTATCTATGGCGGCCCCGAATCTTATACCGAGATAAATGAGGTTCCCTATCGGATTTTCCTGAATGATGGAACCGGTGTATTCAACGAATCCACCAGCGAGGTAATCGATGGTCCTATTCCTCACGTACAGCATGCTTACTCAAAATTTGTTGTTGAAGACTTGAATGGCGATGGGTTGGTCGATGTTTTCGGTGCTGGTCACGGATTGGACGACTCTTATGAAGGAGTGGGTGAACCCAATGTGCTGCTTCTGAGTAGCGCTACCTCTGGAAAACTTACCTGGGTTACTGGGAATATCTTGGGACCACCGTGTGTCAACACGACCCCGGCTTATGAAGGCCAGACACCCTGTGGTGAAGAAGATTTTGGTGATCCGAAAATAATACTGTATCCGGATGTGTCTGCCATTCCAGTTATTCCACCCATAGGCTGGACTCATTCGTTGAGCCATGCCGATATAGACAACGATGGAGATATCGACATTTACGTTGGTAATGTCGCAGGTGCCCTAGTTCAAACCTCGGCCTATTTTCTGATCAATGACGGCGAAGGTCGTTTTACAGTGGATTGGCAGAAAGCGCCTGAGCGGGCCCTTAATCTGTCAACTGCTTCACGATCGAAGTTGCAATCTTTGCTTGAGGACCTTGACGGTGATGGATTCGTGGACCTGACTCTAACTTCTGGCGCTCTGAAAACGAATACAGATCAAGGCGTCGATTTCGGTTTGAGTTACATCTTCTGGGGAGATGGCACTGGGGTCTATGACACGACCGAGTATCTAGAGATTGCGACAATAGCAGGCTTTGCAAAGGCCCCGACTCCACCGTTGGCCTTAGACATTGATAACGATGGAGATCTGGATTTAGTTCTAGGCAGGACAGGACCCAATTATTCAGGGCGTTATTTACAGATATTTAGGAACGAAGGAAACAGGAATTTCTTAGAAGTTACAAGCTTGGCGCTACCTGCTCAAGATACGACTGGAGCGCCGGCCATTTCTACCCACCGCTTAGATTTTGACAGTAATGGCTGTGATGACATACTGCTTTCGACAGAAGCGTATGGTTTTCAATCTGAGTTAGTATGGATTAGCGACTGCGCCGGTGGATTCAGGGCACTCCCCAATGCAGTCTTCGGAAAGTTGGGCTTTCTTATTCCTATCGACGCACATGGGGACGGGGATCTGGATTTTATCGTAGCGCAGCGCAAGCCAGCAAAGAACTTCGGTGATAACCCTTTCATCAACATTCTCGCCTTTGCCCTATTGGAAAAATTGCGCCCTCTGGATATGGGGAATATCTTTAGCAAGTCTGAACCGCTTACCGGTCCTGCCACTTATTCCGATCCAGTATTGACCATTCCAGTTGTCGCGGTAGAGAGTACTTACTACCGTGTAGGTCTTACGCTTTACAACCTAGAGACTCTCGAGTTTCAAGTTACTACTGCTGACTTGCTAATCGATCCAGAATTAGATGGCCAAACAGTATTTGATGGCTCTAAATTAATAATTCCGGAGGTTGTCTTAGGAACGAGCAGATATAAAGTAGAACTTACCTTATCGGACATCGACACTCTGATGTTTGTCGTCTCTTTGGCAGAAGAATTATAGAGTTGTTATGAAAGCAAATGTGTGTCAGAAGACTTGGGACACCGCGGGAGAAGAACATGAAAATAATTAGTGCGAGACTTTATACCTTGCTTTTAACACTGATAGCGGCTTTGTTTATTCCTTTTTCTACCGCCCAAGAATCCCGTCTGGACGCCGATGGCAACATTCGTGAAGACGCGTATATCCGCATTCCCTTGAATGAGGAAAACCAACGTTATGCTGATATCGATGGCTCTAGAATGAAGCAGCTGGTGCAAGAAGTTGTAGACATATCCCTGGCTAATCGAGATGACCGGACCCATTACTGGGGACGGATTGCAGGTACAAGGGGTGAAGAGATGGCCAGAGAATATGTCGAAGCCAAGTTTAGGGAATTTGGCCTGAACGATATTCATGCCCAGGAATTCGACCTGCCTACTCAGTGGTTTCCGGAAAGCTACGAAATTACCGTCGATGCAGGTGGCGAAACTTATCAATTTGATTCCATGGTACCTGCTCTGCGCTCTTCAGCAACCGACGGTATGCTTAGCATGAACGCGGTGTGGGTTGGAACCGGGTCTGCGGCTGACTTCGCTGGGCGTGATTTGAACGGCAAGGCAGTTTTCATTCACAGCATTCCTGCTCCGGGTTCAATGGGTCATTCCGCGGGTTCCAGCTGGGAAGGTGCAATACAACGAGCCGAAGAACGCGGAGCACGGGCTATCTTTGTCATCTATGGTATCTCGGATAACTTCACTATCTGGCAAGGCCTGGGTCGCAATATCAACACACCAGGAGCCTTTCTCGGCTACGAAGACGGCAATGTTATTAAGGAATTGTTCGGTAAAGGCCTCGACGTTCGCGTCAACATGGAAGTGAATATCGATTACCGCAATGAGCTTAAGACTGCCAGCATATTCGGCACCCTGCCTGGCACCAGTGACGAAGAGATTTACGTGCTGGCACACCTTGATGGCTACTTTGAGGCGGCACTGGATAATGCCTCAGGCATCTCTGTCATGTTAACCCTGGCAGAACATTTTGCCGCCATTCCTCAATCGCAACGCCGTCGTAACATCGTTTTCGTCGGCACCGCCGGTCATCACGTGGGCTCGCCCGGTTCTCGGTGGATGCACGAAAACCGAGATACTGCGCTAGAGGACGCTGTTCTCATGATCAATTGTGAGCATGTATCAGTTAAACAAACCGTCTACTGGGGTCCGGAAATGCGCATGACTGATATTCCCTCACCGCGACGTTGGTGGGTAAATGGCAGTAACCAACTCATCGACCTGGTTTTGGACTCTTACCAGGAATTCGGTGTGTCCGTATGGGACCATATGGAGGATCGTGCAGCCGGCGAGATGGGCAGCGTGGCGTTAGATTTACCTTCAGTGCAAATCATTCGTTCACCGGAGATCAAGCACACCCACATGGATATCCCGGAGTGGGTGCCTGAAGTCGGGCTTGAATCGGTCGCCCGCGCATTTGCCAGAATCATTGATCAGGCCAATGAGCTTGATCGCTCTGAATTGCAACCCATGTAATGATTGTTAAGGCAATGACAAAATCAAATTGTAGTTCATGGATGCAGTTAAAACTTCGCTATGCTTTTCTGCTCACTATTACTTGCATGCAAGCCAATGCGCAGTACGGGACCCAGTCCGGTGACTGGCCCAGTTATGGTGGAGACACCGGATCCACCAAGTACTCCCCTCTAACCCAAATCTCAGCAGAGAATTTCGGAGATCTTGAAATTGCCTGGCGCTGGACCTCTGTGGATTCAGAGTTGGACGTCGAGGCTCTGCAGGAAACCAACCCTGATGTAAACATCAATAACTTTCAGGGCACACCGCTAAAGGTTGGCGACAAACTCTATATCATTACGTCGATGAACCTGATATCCGCTCTTGATGCAGCTACGGGTGAAACACTATGGACCTATAATCCGGAAGTTTACTTATCCGGCTCTCCGGTTAACATAATTGGATACCACAGCCGCGGCGTGGCTTACTGGTCCGATGGTGAGGAAGAACGTATTCTCGCAGGGCTCAATGACGGTTATCTCGTATCCCTTGACGCTAAAACCGGTTTACCTGATCCGGCTTTTAATGGAGGCAAGGTGGACTTGTCACTAGGTATCCCACGAGCGAATAGAAATGATCTCGACTATCTGGGAGCCCAGCCTGTTTCCGTGGTTTCACCGCCCATCGTTATCGGCGACATACTTGTAACCTCACAGATTACCCAGGCCCGTCCGCTGCTGCGCGACCGTCCACCGATGTGGGTGCGGGGCTTCGATATACACACCGGCCAAACAGTATGGACCTTTCACACCATACCTCTGGCCGGTGAGTTTGGCGTGGATACCTGGGAAGAGGAATCTTGGCGCGGCACTGGCAACAACGGTGTGTGGTCGATGATGAGCGCCGATCCTGAACTGGGTCTGGTTTATCTCCCAATTGAAGCGCCCACTGACGATTTCTGGGGAGGCAATCGCCCGGGAGACAACCTATTCAGCCAGAGCATTGTTGCGGTAGACGCACAAACCGGTGAACGGCAGTGGCATTTCCAGATGATTCATCATGGCATCTGGGATTACGATCCGGCCAGCGCTCCGAACCTCATCGACATTACGGTGGAAGGACGGGAAATAAAAGCTGTTGCCCAAGTGACCAAGCAAGGATTTGTGTACACCTTCGATCGGGCAACCGGCGAACCAATCTGGCTTATCGAAGAACGGGAAGTACTGCAGTCGCCAACTATCCCAGGTGAGCGGCTTTCGCTGACCCAGCCTCTACCAACCAGGCCGCCGGCGTTTGAAGAACAAGGTTTGACGATCGACGATCTTATTAATTTCACACCCGAGTTGCGCGCTGAAGCGATAGAAATCATCAGTGAATACACTTATGGCCCGCTTTATACGCCTACGACCCTGACGGAGCGTGGTGGTAATCGGGGTACTATACTCAGGCCAAGTGCCGGGGGCGGAGCCAACTGGATGGGCGCCGGTGTCGATCCGGAAACCGGTATTATTTATATCCCCTCTTCGGATTCTCTCACGGTGCCAATTATGGTGGAAACCGACCCCGCTGAATCCACTCTCACTTACCGGCGCATCAGTAATGCTGGAGTGCCCGGACCACAGGGATTACCAATCCTAAAACCTCCCTATGCCACCATCACAGCCATCGATATGAACACTGGCGATATTCTTTGGCGGGCGCCTAATGGTGACCGTTTCCCGCGGGTTAACAATCACCCGGCGTTGCAAGGCATCGACCTACCCCCGTTGGGTGGTGGTGGTCGTAATCCAATCCTGGTAACTCCTAACATGTTAGTGCATGCACAAAACTACAGTGATGGCGCATTGCTGGTAGCTAGAGATAAGACAACCGGGGAGGAGTTGACTGCCATTCCAATACCGGCAGCGGCACGCGCTGCGCCAATGACGTACAGCCAGGACGGAAAGCAATACATTGTAATAGCGGTCTTGACCGATCCGGCTCCGCAATTAATTGCTTTTAGATTGCCAGACTGATTAAACGTATCTTGAACTATTGATTACCGGATGCTACGCCCCGCTCTTCGATCCGCGCACCGCGCAACGTGTTAAGCAGCCCGTAGTTGCCCTCGTGGCAGGCATACTCGTACATCAATCCATCCAGCTTCGCCATGGGTACCATTGCCTCTATTTTGTCAGTAAAGGTAGTAGGATCGACCAGGGTGAATTCATAATTAATGGTAAAGGGATCAACACGGGTAAATCGCTCCGTCAGAGTCTTGTGGTAGCCCGTGCCATAATCAGCCGCAAGAAAAGGAGGAAGGCTCTGGGTAAAACCGCTAAAGTTACGCGTTTCCACGACCAGGGTTTCGCCTTCCCAATAGCCTAATGAGTCTCCGCTCCACAGGCGAATGTCATCATGTAACGAATGATCGCGATCGAGAGGGACAATACGCGCATCGTGCACCATTTCAGTCATGATAACGACGTGGTCCTTGTGCTGGATGATTTGAAGGTTGTTGTTGTAACCACTGGGAAGGAACGGTGGTCCAGAATTAAAACCGATAATACAACGCTCGGAAAGTCCCCTGTCTTCAGGCCCGTCCTTGCCAATGCCACCAACCACGAAACGTACAGGGCGCTGGCTGGGAATATCATCTCCCAACCCGCCAAATTGGTGCTCGGCACCCTCAGCAATTTCCGGCAATTGCCCATTGAGGGGATAGGTAATCAGGGAAGTTCGATAGTTATCGCCTCGCCCCGCCATCTCAAACCAGAATGTATTATAGCCACCTACACCTTCTGCTGACCGGCTCCCTTCTTCCTGCACGGAAAGAGTTCTTTCAAAACGCTCACGGGTTTCTTCCGGGGTCATGTATTCCCGATCGCCGAATTCTTCGGGACGTAGAAAGGGGGTATTGGAACTAAAATTCCAGACACCCTGAAAATCAGGTTGGCCATACTCAGTTCGGGGTGCCTTGTAAGCATCGCCCGCCTGCGCGACGGAGTATCCAGATAAAATAGCAAACAAAGAAATTACAAATATTGCACTTGATTTCATTGTGATGTCCCGCAATAAGAAACCTCCGAACTCTATTCCCATTCGACAAGAGAATCAATCAAAACGATGGCGGGAGCTATGCGGTTTCCACTCAAGGCAATCACTGAAGAGAATGTTAATTACCGCCGCAAACTTTGAAAATACTGGCGGAATTTTTCCAGGCCCTCTTCAGCCGGAGAGGTATTGTCATACACCGGCAAGTCAGATAGGTCCACACTAAACCACTCCTCTGATTCATTGCCAATCAGAAGTGTTTCATTGTCGAGCCAGGTGAGCGCTTCCGCAAACTTGGTTACTGTAATATCCATTGGCAAACGGCGGATGGTTCCTGATAACCATTCATCGCCATTCACGGGATCAGAGAAAAACCACAAATCGGTATAACCCAGTGCCGCTAGCTGAGACCCATCAGGTGATAATTCAGCAGCTGTAAGAAGTGATGCATCGGCAAAGCTATCTACCAGAGTGAGTACATTGATCTGGTCGGCATCCATTGAATCCAGACGATAGAGCTTGGTGCCACTTGATAGCCCAATCGCAGATCCCCGGTGTTTGGTCAGAAAATAGAGCTTATCCTGATGCACAAACATGGCTTCACTGTCGAAGTGCCATTCCTCGGGAGGGTACGCATCCTGGTCAGGATACCTTACAGGTATGAACTTGAACGGACGAGCATGCTGTCGTGCCCGCGGGTTGGGTTCTGCTATTAGATAAACGCCCAAATCCCTACGAGCGTTGCCATTGTTGCCCATGTCAGCGATGTATAGAAAATCTTCATCGACGGCGATGTCTTCCCAGTCAATGTTAACGGCCGTCTCGATGATTAGCCCTGGCCAAGGATTTTTACCAGCCTCTTCCCGTTCGCCATGGTAAAAACTGCTCATGAAACTGGGAATGATGACCTTCCCTTCACTATCGGCGGCAAACAGTCGTGCCCTGTCACCGCTATCGTTGTGCATCCAGTAGACATCGGCGTACCGCCGACTCTTAGCCAACCCACTCATTTCCGATATGGCTTCGAATTCGATATTAGTGACTTTTTGAATTCGCCCAGATTGAGGAAAAACGGGATTACTAATAAGTACAATTGCAAATAAACCGAACAATAACGTCATGGTTATATCAACTAATTTTGTACGCTGCTTCGTAGCCAGTGTCCGTTTATTCATATCTGAACGTCTATCCATCGCTCTTGGCTCAAGCGACATGTTCCATAAATTCTGGGGGGGTATAGGCTTGCTTTGATGACTGCTTGCTTAATAGATCCGCCAATTCAATGAGACTCTTTAAATTATGTGCCGCCTTGAAGTCATCAACATAGGGTAGCATGGCACGAATGCCTTTGGCCTTGGGTTCAAAACTCTCAAAGCGCAAAAGCGGATTCAACCAGACCAGGCGTCGAGATGATTTGCTTAACCGATCCATTTCTTTCTTCAAGCCGTCGGCGTTATCCCTGTCAAGCCCATCGGAGATAATGAGAGTAATAGCGCCCTGTGTCAAAACACGCCGTGACCAATGATTGTTAAACTCTTTAAGACAGGCACCTATACGGGTCCCACCTGACCAGTCTTTCACCACCACTGCGGCTTTGTCTAAAGCCACATCCACATCTCGATGTTTTAGATACCTCGAAATGTAGGTCAGCCGAGTGCCAAATACGAAACAGTGTACTCTCTGGCGGCCATTGGTCATGGCATGCATGAAGTGTAGGAACATTCGTGAATATTGGTTCATAGAACCAGAGATATCACAGAGCAGAACTAGTGGAGGCTGACGCCGTTTTGGCTTCTTGAGTTTAAGCGGGACCACATCCGGTGAGCGTAGCGCTGCGCGTAAAGTCGCTCGCATATCAATTTGTGTTCCTCGTTCAGCGCGTTTAAACCGTCGTGTTGGCAAATCCATTACTGGCAACCGCAATTGGGCAATGGCCTGCTTGGCCACAGCGATTTCTTCAGCTGACATCTTCTCGAAATCTTTCTCCTGCAGCACTTCCTTTTCTGAGAAAGTAAAGCTGGCATCAAATTCCACTTTGCTGGAGGCAGCCTCGGAATTACTAGTCGAGCTTCCATTGCTCATTGCTTCGCTCAGGCGGCGACTCATTTCTTCCAGCTCCTCCTCCTGTTCCACTTTTATTATGGGCAACATGGCACCCATCATACGTTCCATAATATGGGGATTACGCCAGAATATATGGAAAGCTTGATTGAATAGTTCGCGTTGATCGTTTCTATTTACAAACTGGGAGAACAGGCACCAATAGAGATCTTCCTGTTCACCAATGCCAACCAGTCTTACGGCACTAATAGCATCCAGCACTTTCCCCGGCCCGACTGGTAACCCCGCTGAACGCAGCAAGCGTGCAAAATACATGATATTTTCTGCAATGCGGCCTTGATTGCCGGAAGGTGCTTGCATTGGACTATACGTTCGCCAGTTCTAGCTTGACCTGTTCAAGCAATTGCGCGGCCTCGCTGCCGCGGATTCTGGCAATATCGTCCTGGTACTTCAGTAATGCCCCGAGGGTGTTATCAATGGCATCACTGTCGAGTGCTACTTTATCTAACTGGGTGAGCGCATCTGCCCAATCCAGGGTTTCAGCCACACCCGGAGACTTGAATAAATCCTGCTCTCTCAGACGCTGAACGAACGCCACCAGCTGTTGCGAGAGTTTGGTATCGATACCAGGCAACTTTGCGTTAACTATCTGCAGTTCCCGTTCTGCATTAGGGTAGTCCACCCAATGGTAAAGGCAACGGCGCTTCAACGCGTCATGAATTTCCCGGGTACGGTTGGAAGTAATAATTACTATAGGTGGCTGCTTAGCCTTTATAGTGCCTATCTCAGGAATAGTGATCTGGAAATCTGACAGAATTTCTAAAAGATAGGCTTCGAAAGGTTCATCAGTGCGATCCAGCTCATCTATCAAAAGCACCGAAGGACCATTTTCGTTGCCGCGCAGCGCTTGCAATAGCGGTCGCTCGATAAGAAATTCACTGGAGAACACATCGCTCGACAAGTCTTTTTTATCCATGTCTCCAGCCGCCTCCGCCAGGCGAATTTCGATCATCTGCCGGGAGTAATTCCATTCATAGACAGCAGAGGCAATATCAAGCCCTTCGTAGCACTGCAACCGTACTAACCTGCAACCTAGGCCCTCAGAGAGCACCTTGGCAATTTCAGTTTTGCCCACTCCAGCCTCGCCTTCAAGGAAAAGAGGCCGTCCCATCTTTAGAGCCAAAAACAAAGTGGTAGCCAGGGACCGGTCCGCAACATAGTTCTCCCGACTCAACAGAGCTAGGGTGTCGTCGATATTGTTTGGCAGCGTTAAGGACATTCAGTCTACGCACAGGCTTCCACAGCACGTTTAGCCATCACCTTTACCAGGTGGGCCCGGTACTCGGCACTGGCATGAATATCCGAATTCATTTTTTCAACTGGAATTTCCACGCCTTCGATGGCTTCCCCCGAGAAATCTGCGTTAAGCGGTTCTTCTAACTTCATGCCGCGGTGCGCGCAGGGCGTGGCACCGGTAATACCGACCCGGACCGAATCACCAGTTCTAGCGACAAACACTCCGACAATGGCATACCGGGAGGCCGGGTTTTCAAACTTCATGTAAGACGCCGCATCTGGTTTCGAGAACATCACTGCAGTAATTATTTCATCCTCTTCCAGAGCAGTTTCGAACATACCTGTGAAAAACTCATTGCCGGGAATTTCCCGCTTACTAGTTTTTACGACAGCATCCAGGGCAATGACTGCTGCCGGATAATCCGCTGCCGGATCGTTATTTGCGATGGAACCACCAATAGTACCGCGGTTGCGCACTGCCGGATCGCCGATATTGCCCGCCAGTTTTGCGAGAGCTGGAATCGTGTTCTGGACTTCTGACGATGCGGCAACTGCAGCGTGAGTAGTCATCGCGCCAATTATCACTGTATCGCCATCGATGTTGATACCATTGAGCTCGGTGATACCGCCGAGATCGATGAGGTCACTTGGACTGGCCAATCGATGTTTCATGGTTGGCAACATAGTCTGACCGCCAGCAATGAATTTGCCGTCTTCTGCGTTCTGGATGGCGGCAACTGCGTCCGTCACACTGCTTACTTTTTGATAGGAAAAATCGTACATAAGTAAATCCTCAGAATTCTTTTATAGTCAAGAGGCAGACTGAGCTGCTCTCCAGACATTTTCCGGTGTGGCTGGCATATCAATATGCTTAACGTTCAGAGCATTTGTAATTGCATTGATGATCGCGGGAGGCGCTCCGATAGCTCCAGCCTCTCCGCACCCTTTAACTCCCAGGGGGTTGTGCGGTGGATTGGTGGGCGCATAGTCCACATCGAAGCTGGGTACATCATCAGCTCTTGGCATGGCATAGTCCATATAGGAAGCCGTGATCAGTTGCCCGTCACTATCGTAGCGACACTCCTCTAATAAAGCCTGTCCGATGCCGTGAACAATGCCCCCATGTACCTGGCCTTCGACGATCATCGGGTTAATAAGTTTGCCGAAGTCATCAACGGCGGAATATTTCACGATCTCTACTTCACCCGTTTCCAGATCCACTTCCACTTCGCAGATGTGTGTACCAGCCGGAAAAGAAAAATTCATGGGATCGAAGAAGGCGTTTTCATCAAATCCTGGTTCCAGGTCTTCCGGATAACTGTGAGGAACATAAGCGTTAAAGGCGACCTCTCCGATAGACATGGCCTTATCTGTTCCAGTCACCGTGAAGTTGCCGTCGGCAAACTCGATATCACCTTCCGCGGCTTCTAGTGCATGAGCAGCAATCTTTTTACCTTTCGCGACCAATTTCTCGCAAGCCTTGGCGATGGCAACACCACCAACAGCCAGTGACCGGGACCCATAGGTACCCATACCGAACTGGGTCTTAGCTGTGTCGCCATGAATTACTTCAATATCTTCAAACGGCACACCAAGTTGTTCAGTAACCAATTGGGCGAAGGTAGTCTCATGCCCCTGGCCATGTGAGTGGGTGCCGGTAAATACCTGCACGTTACCGGTGGGATTGAAGCGCACTTGAGCACTTTCCCACAGGCCAACGCCGGCCCCTAGCTGACCTACTGCGGCAGATGGAGCAATTCCACAGGCCTCCACATATGAGGAAAGCCCGATACCTCGACGCTTGCCTCGGGACTTTGCCTCTTCGGCTCGAAGCGCAAATCCGTCGTAATCTGCCAGGGCCAGCGCCTTATCAAGCGCGGTCTCATAATCCCCACTGTCATAGCACTGCACTACCGGGGTCTGGTACGGAAAGGCTTCGACTGGAATAAAGTTTCTTCGACGTATCTCAGCCGGATCCAGCCCTAAATCAGCAGCACAAACATCTACCAAGCGCTCCAGCAAGAAAGTCGCTTCCGGTCTCCCAGCTCCTCGACTGGCATCTACTGGAGAAGTATTTGTGAAAACCGCCTTTACTTCTGAATAAATGAGCGGTGTGGTGTACTGACCTGCGAGTAAAAACGCATAAAGATAACTAGGAACCATTGTACTGAAAGTTGACAAATAAGCTCCAAGATTGGCCTTAGTGTACACACGCAAGGCCAGGAACTTGCCGTTCTCATCGATGGCCATCTCGGCGGTGGACACATGGTCGCGGCCATGGGCATCGGA
>Ga0209752_1001195_pt1 | contig 12749 bp, 5 predicted proteins | sample METZYME_3_250m_FD_187548 | JGI IMG/M metagenome (GOLD analysis project Ga0209752, IMG submission 187548) | Marine microbial communities from oxygen minimum zone in mesopelagic equatorial Pacific - METZYME_3_250m (SPAdes) (version 2) | ecosystem: Environmental > Aquatic > Marine > Oceanic | place...
ATTACCAAAATTAAAAATTGGATAGGCCATAGGCTAAAAGAAAGAACTACTGCTGATGGTATAGTTCTTATCGTAGCAGGTATTGTTTACTTAATTTTTAAACCTATAGCAAGTTTAGTGGCTTATGCCGCTATTTTCTATGGTGGTTGGACAATTTATAAAAAAGAAAATAAATCCGACAATTAAAAATCACTTACTCGCTTTGTACTAGATACAGGCATATCTAAGAGTTTTCTTTGTTTAACACCTTGTTGTTGAGCAAACTTTTTAGGATCACATTTAGCACATACGTGCTTATAAAAATCTGTTAATCTCTTTACTTCAATACTACCTCTAGGTCTGATAAATTTTTCAGAGCAAGAATCACATTTAAAAATGTAAAGGGTTTGAATCCTTTTACATTTGTGCTTTTTACCTAATTTGCTGGTCCTTTCAGACCAAGTAGTTTTTTTCTCTTCACCAATAAACATATAATTTTATTTACATTAGGATTAATGGATTTACCATAAATAGTGTTAACAGGAAACATTAAAGATGGCGATATTAACACTTACAGACTCAGCAAAGCAAAAAATTAAAGAACTTTGTACAGAAAATAGCAAATATGCTGTGAGATTAGGAATTAAAGGCGGCGGATGTGCTGGTTTTTCCTATGATTGGGGATTTGCAAATCAAGACGAAATAGAAACAAATGATGAATTAATTCAAGTAGATGGTGGAAATCTATTAATAGATTCTGGTAGTATAATGTTTCTACTTGGTTCAGAATTAAGCTACGTAAAAGAAGTATTTGGTTCACAATTTAATATTACAAGTCCTAAAGTAAAATCGTCATGTGGTTGTGGAGAAAGTGTAACTTTTGATATGGATAAGGTAACTGTAGATGTCTAAACAGATTATTAATATAGGTATAGAAGGTAATGACGGTACGGGTGATGCGATAAGAGACGCATTTCGTAAAGCCAATGAAAACTTTACAGAATTATATGCAGTATTTGGTCAAGGTGGTCAAATTACTTTTTCTGCATTAAGTGATACACCTGCCTCACTAGGTTCTAAAAAAATCCCAATATCTAACGATGCCGGTAACGCCATCGAAATGAGAACAATAACAGGTGGCACAGGAATGGCTGTTGACTTAACAACAAATTCCGATGCTATTATTTTAAACAGTACAGGAACCACAGTTGATTCTGACGCTACACCAGGATTAGGCGGTCCACTTAATGGTAATACTTTTCCTATAGGAAATATATCCATTACTGATCAAGCAGTAATAGATTACAATACAGCCCACGGGGCAAATATATCTATAGATGATCTTGTAATTAATAAAAAATATGCAGATCAAAGATATTTAAAAGTTTCAGGAGGTCCTAGTGGAGCATCAGGACAACTTAGAGTTAGAAATGAACCTACAGACGGTTCAGAATATACATTAACAATAACTGCTTTTAATAATGGTGACCCTACAATAACTAATCACGGATTTGACGCAGGTTCAAATGGTTTAGCTTTCATTTATAATTCTACGGCAACTGATGCAGTAAATTTAGTATCAGAGTCTATTTACTACATTAGATACATTGATGTTAATACTTTATCTCTTCACGCCAGTGTAGCAGAAGCTACAAATGATGATGACAGTACAAGAATTAAAATTTCTGCTAGTGGTGGTTCAGGAACTCAAACACTTGCTGATAATGAATACGATAGTACGTTAACAGGTAATTGGTTAAGTTCAGAAGCTCTTCCTAGAAAAGCTATAGTTCGAAGACAAGGCGATACTATGGAAGGAATACTTAATTTATTTGACCACCCAGGAGCAATGGCTGGATTAGGAAGAACATATCCAGATGCTTACGCAAATATAGTTGCAAATAGAGAATTTTTAGCAGACGAAGTAATGGCTTGGTTTGATACTGCTTATCCAAACGCTCACAATCAACTTTTTAGTGTATCAGCCGCAACATACTCTCCTGCATCAGGAGTAATGGAATTAACTGTTGGGTCACACACTTTACAAGCTGGTACTACTATTAAGATTGACGCAAATAGTTTAACATTTACTTGTGCTTTAGATAGTCATGCAACAAATCATACCTATCCAAGAGCAACTGGATCATCTGCACCAGGCGGATATGATCCTGTTTACAATACAGCAATTGCAATTACTGGAGTAACAGCAACAACAATTACTGTAAATGTTGGTATATCAAGTGATACGTCAGCACATACATTTGTAAGTGCTACTTCTAATTGTATATCTACTGAACGTCATGAAAAATGTGAACGTGATACAAAATTTAATATTGATGCAATTGCACATGACGTAAAACATGGAGGTAATGCAGAAATAATTAGAGTATCAAAATATTATTGGGAAGGTGCATCATCACAACTTGCCGCTGGCGAAATAAATTATGCTATTCTAATTAATAATAAATTAAGAGATTTTATTAATACTAATATTATACCTAATGTTGCACTTTCTACAAATCAAAATCCAGTAGTTACTACACAAACTACTACAACTAAAAATGGAGAAGCAGGAGCTGATACAAAAGTAACTTCGTTAGTTGCAACTATTAATAATATTACTGAAAACGGTTTAGATGTCATACCAACACCAACACCTGCAGTAGATGTCGGTGATTTACAGGCGGCAACAAAAAAATATGTTGATTCAGCAGTTACACATTCAGCAACTAATTTATTTGTAAACACCAAAGGTGACGATTCAATGGAAGGGATACCTCAAGACAAATGGGGTAGAACTTTAGGTACTGCTTATGCTACAATAGGAGCCGCGGCGGCTAGAGCAGAAGAAATAATGAATACTACTCCTTATGAACCAGGTCCTTGGAGACAAGTTATTACATATAATAATGGTGCTAATGATTCTACAATAACATCTTCCGGTGTTGACAATAGTAGCGGTTATGGTGATGTAAAATTATTAATTGATGCTAATAGACAATTTATAATTGAAGAAGCAGTTGCAAGTACAGAGGCATCATATCCTACTCACGTAAATTTTGGAACTTTATGTAGAAGAGATTTAGGTTATGCTCTTGATGGATTAATTATAGATATAATAAATGGATTAAATGCTAATTACCAAGCAATTTTAGTAGGGCAAAGATTTTATAACAGTAATAGTGGATTGTATGCAATTACTACACAAAAAGATCAAACATTACACGCAATAGGTTATGCTAAACAACTTGTAAATTATATTTTAACTAATACATCACCAGGTAGTTTATTCCAAACAGATTATACTCAAACAATTAATAATTCTTGGACTGTAGATGCTAATGGATTAGCTTCTGCTCAAGCAAAATTTACAATTATAGAAAATATTGTTACTAATGGTTTAAGTGTTTCTCCTGCTCTTGTTGATGGTAGTACTTGGGAAATTAAACTTGACAATGGTGGCACAGGTAACGTAGATCCTAATCCAACTAATAGTCCAGATTTAATTGCTGGAAAAATGGTTAGAGGTTTAACTACTCACGCAACAGGAAAAGTAGTTTCTGTAACACAAGGAGCTTCTGTAGATACAGTCCTAGTTGATTTATTAGAACCAAAAACATTTGCAATAGGTGAAAAAGTAGAATTTGCTCAACCAATAAGAGAGAAACATATAGCTATAAAAGTTGAATCAGGCGTATATTACGAAGACCTTCCAATCAAATTACCTGATAACGTTTCTCTTCAAGGTGATGAAATGAGAAGAAGTATTATTAGACCTCGTGACAGAGTTTCTCAATCTCCTTGGGTAAGAATGTATTTTTATAGAGATTTAACATTTGATGGTTTAACAATTGCTACACAAAATTATGGTTATCACTATTTGTCAGATACAAATGACAACGCCAGTACTCCTAAAAATAATAAAGAATTAGATATTCTTTTATTAAACAACTCAAGTATTATAAAAAATATAACATTTCAAGGACATGGAGGCTTTGCACAGGTATTAGATCCTGAAGGAGCAATTCTTACTAAATCTCCTTATACGTTTGACGCCGCTTGTTATTCTCAATCTATAAATGCTAAAGCATTTAGAGGTGGAATGTATATTGATGCATTCGCAGGTAATTTACCTACAAAAGTAACTAATGTTGTTAGTCCTTTTATTTTAGACGTAACAAGTGATGCAGGAACAGGTTTAAGAATTAGAAAACCAATGACACCTTGTCCTTTTTATATTGATGGTGATAGATATCAAATTAATGCAATAAAAAATTATGATCAAGCAAACGGTACAGCTCAATTACTTCTTGACTCCACATCCAATAGTGGTAATGGTTGGACTGGTGCATATTCTCCACCTTATTCTATTAATGTTCAAACAGCAGGTAATAAATCAGCTTTAGGCCACGCATTTACTCAAATAAATGATTTAGGTTATGGTATAGTTGTTACTAATAGTGGATTATCAGAATTAGTATCTTGTTTTACATATTTCTGTCAAACAGGTATGTATGCAAATCAAGGTGGAAAAATAAGATCTTTAAATAGTTCTTGTTGTCATGGAACATACGGACTTGTTTCATCAGGCAGTGACCCTAACGAATCTGTTGATCCTATAACATTAACAAGTGACATGGTTCAAACAGCACTAGCCCGAGATGATGGTGCTAGTCTAACAAATCCTAGTGGAGCATTATCAATTTATGTTTTTGATTTAGATTATGTTGTTACTAATAATTCTGAAGTAGAAGTAGATCACGGTGGAATAACAGGTGTTATAAGATATGAAGTTACAACTATTGAAACAACTACGGAAACTGCTCCGGCAAGTACTAGAGATTCAGCAATCTATAAAATTAATTTAGGAACAAGTGGTAAAAACGAAACATCTACAACAGGATTAAAACAAGCTATTGCAGATGATCAAACAATAACGATTAGAGCAAATTCTCAATTTGTATTTGGTGCTGTAGATGATCCGTCCCCAACAAAACCTACTACTGCTATAGTTTTTGATGAAACTCCTACAGTAACATATAGAAGTATTTCTTATTCAACATCTAACCCAGTTGGTGTTGCCTTACCAGCCAATAGTGCCTTAATTGCTTTTGATGATGTTTATGACTATATTAAAGTAGTTGTAAATGATGCAGAAGCTCAAAATAGCACTCACGCAGGTGCAGGAACAACAATGGGACATACAGTAGGTGATGTTGTAATTGCAATTGATAAAGTTGCAGAATCAGTAGATATTGCAAGATTAAACAATGGCGATATGACATTTGGTTGGGATGGTAAAACTCACAAAATTACAAGTTATACAGATAGAACAACATATGCCACAATAGAAATTACAGATGTATCAAATATTAATCCTACCCCAATAGGTGCAGGAATTCATAGTCCTATGTCAGGATATACTGGAAGTTCTGGTGCTCCTACATTAAGAGTTGGCTTGTCATCTACTGAACCAGCTACAATTACTGTATTTGTTTCTACACTAAGAGCATCAAATCATGATTTCTTAGATATAGGAACTGGTGGTTGGAATAGTACTAACTTTCCTAATGTAATTTATGGAGCTCCAACAACAGCTCCAGCTCAAGCTAATGAAACTTTAGAATTAGATAAAGGAAGAATTTACTATGTTAGTACTGATCAAGATGGTTTCTTTAGAGTAGGAAAATATTTTACAGTTGATCAAGCCACAGGAACAGTTTCTTTTGCGGCGGCAATTGCAATTAGTAATCTTGATGGTATAGGATTTAAAAGAGGTGTTGTTGTAGCAGAATTTAGTACAGACGGCTCAATGATTGACAATTCTACTGATACTGTACCAACAGAATCAGCTGTTAGACAATATGTTAATAGAAGATTAGGTTTTGACCATGCAAATACTTTAGTAGGTAATCCAATTGGTGCAGGTGCAGTTGCTAGAGATGGTTCTGCTCCATTTACAGCAAACGTAGGTGCAGGCGGACATAAATTAATTGACTTATCAGATCCTTCAGCAGATCAAGATGCCGCTACAAAAAGTTATACAGATAGCATCATATATGAAACAGATCAAATTGAAGATATAAGAAATATTAATATTTCTAGTTTAGCTTCAGGTCACCTTTTAGTATTCAATGGAGCATATAGATTATTTTCTAATCCAGCATCAGGTGGAAATTTTGCGGCTAGTGATGTAATCACTGGTTCTGTTACAGGTGCAACAGGAACAATAACAGAAGTTGAAGTTCTTGTATTACCTGGAGGCGTTAATGCTACTAGAATTACTTTTAATTGGACTTCTAGCCCAACAGCTTTCACAACAGCAGATATAATTGACACAGGTGGTGGAGTTACAGCTCAAGTTATTGATGCTCCTATGAATGAAGTAGCCAATGCTGTAATGTCTGCATCTAGTGATGTTAGTATAACTGCAACTAGAGGAGCAAATGATACTGAAATAGATTTCCAAATAGAATCAGATGTTATTGTAAATGCAGATGTTAAATCCGACGCCAACATATCACAAAGTAAATTAAACTTAAATGCGGCAACTACAAGAGCAAATGCTTCAGGAATTAGTCAAGCAGACTTAGGTGTTGCAAGTTTTGATAGTAGCACTTTTACTATTACTGATGGTTGGGTTGAAATTACTCCTAGTTCACTTACATTTAGTGACTTACCTAATTTAGCTCAAAATGAAGCATATGCTAGAACAGCCGTTGGTTCAGGTTCAGCAAGTGCAATTAGTTTTGATGATATAATTAGTGGAGGTGGTGCAGTTATTGATTCTGACTTTGTTACAGAAGTAGGACAAGCAGATGATCCTGGAGAAGCACTTATAAAAATTGGTGCAGGTCAATACAAAATTACTAATGTATCAAAAACAGGAGAATCAAACAGTATAATTAAATCAGATGGTACTGGTGTAGTTAATATTTCATCATTGTCTATAGATAGTAATCCGACAATGGATGTTGTTTCAAGTACTCTTGAATTTCACACACCTGGCGGAATAAAATTTTTATCAGGAGTTGGAAGTACATCTGCTACTACTGTTGTTGATTTTATAGGAAAAGAATTTAGCCTTAATCATGTTTCTACTGGAGATGCTTCAGCAAGTAATTCTCAAGAAGCAAATGACGCCGCTCTTGCAGTTAGTCATTTATATACAAAATTTATAGAATCAGAAGAAAAAGATACTGATCCAACTGGAATAGGTTTAGGTCAAAGTAGTGCATACGTTTCTGCCAGTGATACAGGTACAGAAGGTAGAATAGCACTTGTGGCTGACGGAGTTGTTCCAGTATTAGTTACAGCAACAGGAATTATTCCTGATGCAGATGTAACATATAACATTGGTACATCTACAAGAAAATATAATACAATGTATGCAACTACTTTTGAAGGTACAGCAACATCGGCACAATACGCTGACTTGGCGGAAAAATATATTGCCGATAATGAATATGACCCAGGCACAGTTATAATATTTGGTGGGGACAAAGAAGTTACTACTACACAATTATCTGAAGACACAAGAGTTGCTGGAGTTGTTTCAGACAAACCAGCATACTTAATGAATTCAGAACAAGAAGGTGGAACAGCAATTGCTCTTCAAGGTAGAGTTAAAGTTAAAATAGCTGGAATGTGTAGAAAAGGTGATATGTTAGTTACAAGTAGTATTAGAGGATACGCTTCATCTAGTCCTGATCCTAGAGTTGGAACAGTATTAGGTAAAGCATTAGAAGATCATATGAGCCCAGGACAAGGTATGATAGAAATGGTAGTAGGTAGAGTATAATGGCACAACAAAATATAAATGTAGGTACAAGTGCAAACAAAGGTGATGGTGATCCATTAAGAACGGCGTTTACTAAAATAAACTCCAATTTTACTGACGCAGACACTAGAATAGTTGCATTAGAAGATGGAACAATTTCTTTAGCAACTTTAAAATCAGTAGTGGCGGCAAGTACAGATTTTAATGATTTTAAAACAAGGGTAGCGGCATTATAGGATAGATTATGGCAGATAGAATACCACTTATAGTAGATACATCGGACGGTAATAAAATAAAAGAATTACCAGTAGGTGATAATTTAGATTTATCTAATTCATCATTAGTTAATGTTACATCTGTAACAGCTACTAGTGTAAATGTAGGCGGAAATCTTTTTACTGGATCATATGCAGATCTTACAAACACTCCTACAATTCCAACAGATATTAGTGACTTAACAGATACTCAAAGTTTGCTTGGTGCAGGAGGTGGTGGTACAACTATTATATCAGGCGGTGGTGCTGGACGATGGATGTTAACTGCTGATGACAGTACTCAAGTTGATATATTATCAGACAATACAGTAAAAATTGCAGGAGCAGGTAATATTACTACTGCTACATCTGATGTATCAGGTACTACTGTTCTTACTGTAACTGGAACAGAATCAATAAGATGGGATTCCGGTTCAGGTTTATTTGAATTATTCACCGGTGTTGATTGGATCCCAATTATAGATACTACATATACATTTGAAGCAGGTGATGGTGATGACGCAACTTCTAAAAAAATTCGATTAACAGGTACTGGTCAATCTACTCAAGACGTAACAGTTAAAGAAGGAACAGGCGTTACTATAACTAGAACAAGCAACGAATTAACATTTACAGCTACAGACACAGATACAACTTATTCTATATCAGCGGCTGAGGATGGTAATACAAATGCTGTACTAAGATTAACAGCTTCTAGTCTTTTAACAGATGACGTAATATTTGCTCCAGGTTCAGGTATTGGTATTGCTAAAACAGATGATAACACATTAACTATTTCAAATACTGCGGCGGGAGCCAATGCTTTTGGAACTGTTACTGTTGGAGTAACTGATATTGAAGCAGATACTACTAATGATACTTTAACCATTGTAGGAGGAGCTAATATTGATGTAACAGGAGATGCAGGAACTGATACTATCACAATTGCTAATACTCATGCTGATCAAAATCTTTTTAATCAAGTAGCAGGAGATACAGGAAGTAGAATAGCTCAAACTACTACAGAAACTTTAACAATAGCCGGTGGCACAAATGTTACAACAACTGTTGCAGGTTCTACTGTAACTATTGACGCAACAGGTGGCGGCGGTTCACAAAATGTATTTGGAGTAATTGCAGTTAGTGGTCAAAGTAATGTAGTAGCAGATTCTACAACAGATACTTTAACTCTTGTTGCTGGTACAGGAATAACACTTACAACTAATCCTACGAATGATAGTATAACTGTTACAAATAGTTCTACGGGATCATCACAAAATTTATTCCAAACAGTTGCAGTTTCCGGACAAAATAATATTGTTGCAGATTCGGCTACTGACACTTTAACTTTTGTAGGAGGTTCAGGAATAACACTTACAACTAATAGTACAACTGACGCTGTAACTATTGTTAATGCAGATCCAAATGTAGATCAAAATATATTCCAATCAATTGCGGTTAGTGGTCAAGGTAATGTAGTAGCAGATTCTACAACAGATACATTAACTTTCGTTGCTGGCAGTAATATGACAATTACTACTGATGTAGCAACTGATACTGTTACATTTGCATCAACAGGTGGTGGAGGTGGATCTCAAAACGTATTTGATAAAATTGCTGTTAGTGGAGAAACAGATGTTGTAGCAGATTCTACAACAGATACATTAACTTTCGTTGCTGGTGCTGGTATAGGAATTACAACTACTCCTGGTACTGATAGCGTAACTATTTCTGCCTCAGGTGGAGCAGGATCACAAAGTTTATTTGAAACAATTGCAGTTAGTGGTCAAAGTGATGTTGTAGCAGATACAACAACTGACACATTAACTTTTGTTGCAGGTACTAATATGACAATTACCACTGATGCTGGAACTGATACTGTTACATTTGATTCAAGTGGTGGTGGAGGTTCACAAGATTTATTCAAAACAATTACAGTTGCAGGACAAGATGATGTTGTTGCAGATTCAACTGCTGATGTTTTAACTTTTGTTGCTGGTACAGACATATCAATAACAACTAATCAGGCGGCTGATAGTATTACAATTAATTCTACTGGTAGTGGTGGTGAAGATAATGAATTTTCATTTAAAACAATTGAAGTTTCAGGACAAAGTGATGTTGTAGCAGATACAACAACTGATACATTAACATTTATTGAAGGTAGTAATATGACAATTACTACTAGTGGTGATTCAATTACATTTGCATCAACAGGCGGCGGTGGAGGCTCACAAAATTTATGGGCAACTGTGGCAGGAGATACAGGTAGTACAACAGCTAACACTACTACAGATATTTTAGGAATAGTAGGTGGAACAGATATTAGTACTTCTATTGTAGCAGATCTTTTAACAATTAATTACACAGGAGGAGCTAGTGCTCAAAATTTATTCAGTACAATTGCTATATCAGGACAAAATTCAATAGTAGCTGATGCTCCTACTGACACATTAACTATAGCGTCAGGGGCAGGTATAGTATTAGTAACTACTGCCGCTACAGATACTCTAACTATTGCAAATTCGGCACCAAATATAGTTCAAGATGTATTCTCCGAAATTGCAGTTTCAGGACAATCAAGTCTTTTTGCAGATTCATCTGCAGATACGTTAAATGTGGCAGAAGGTGCAGGAATAACAGTAACAACAAATGCTGGTAATGATACTTTAACAATTACAAATTCTGCTCCTAATGTAGTTCAAAGTTTATGGTCACAAATAAGTTCAGATTCAGGTAGCACAACAGCTAATACTTCTACAGACGCTTTAGCAATACTAGGTGGTACAGATATTAGTACTTCTGTATCCGGTGACACCTTAACTATTGCTTACACAGGGTCTAGTGGTTCTAATCAAAATTTATGGTATACTATAGATTCAGATTCAGGTTCTACAACAGCAAATTCAACAACAGATACATTATCAATTGCCGGTGGTACAAGTATTGGAACATCTGTATCAGGAGATACTTTAACTATTACAAATCAGGCTCCAAATGTAGATCAAAATTTATTCAATACAATTGCAGTCTCAGGACAAAGTGATGTTATTGCAGATACAACAACTGACACATTAACTTTTGTTGCTGGTACAGATATAACAATTACAACTAATGCAACAAATGATAGTATTACTATTAATTCTACTGGTGGAGGTGGAGCAGGAACTCCAGGTGGTTCTACAACAGAAGTTCAATATAATGACGGTGGATCGTTTGCTGGTGATTCTGATTTAACATGGAACTCAGGCACTAATACATTATCAGCTAAAAATATTATTGCTGAAACTGTAGAAACAGAAACTATCGAAGCTCCTTCCGGTTTAGTAGGAACTTATACAATTTCTTCTCCAACAACTATTACTTTAGATCCAGTTAGTGAAGTTATACTTGATGCTCCAATAAAATTACTTGGAAAAACATCGGCTCAATTAGCAACCTTCACTGCAAGTGCTGGAACAATAGTTGCTGTATCAGATCAAAGTTATAAACCAGCATACTACGATGGTTCAAATTGGAGATATGTTGCAACTGATGGTGCTGTATAATGCCTACACCAAAAGAACAATACGAAGCTCAAGAAATAGCATTTTCTAATATGTCTCCTGCTGACAAAGAAGCAGAAATTACTAGACGAAAAGCAGAAATTCAAACTCATTTTGACAGCCTTCCTGAAGAACACAAAAAATCTTTTCGAGAAAAATTAAAACCTATTGATCCAAATATTATAGAAGAATATGTTGTTATAACAAAAAGAGGTTTAGAATATACTGATCTTCACAATGAACTGATCAGAGATACTTCTGCAGACGATTCAGTAGATTCAAATATAGTTCCAGATAGAGTTGTAACTATAACTAATGAAAAAAAACATAATCCTAGACTTACTAATTATAATCTTTATAGTGGAGAAGCTGAAAAATTAAAAAATGATTCAAGAGTAGAAACTGTTGAAAGAAAAATAGACAATTATTATACACCATATAAGTATCAAGATGGAAATTTTAATAAAAGTACTTCTGCTTCAGGAGAAAATCAAAATTGGGGATTATTAAGACATATTAATAAAACTAATAATTTTGGATCATCTACTAATGATCCAGGTGGTACATATGATTATGTTTTAGACGGTACAGGTGTAGATGTAGTTATTATGGATACAGGAATTAATGCAAATCATCCTGAAGTAGATGATGAAGATGGAACTACACGTTTACAAGAAATTGATTGGTTTCAAGCCGCAGGAGTAAGTGGCTATTCAATGCCAGGTGATATGTATACTGATACACACGGTCATGGTTCTCATGTTACAGGAACAGTTGCAGGAAAAAAGTTTGGTTGGGCAAAAAATTCCCACATATATATTTTTAAAATGATGAACGGTGGTGTTAATCTTAATGATGTTGAAAGTAGTGGTTATACTGGATATGATTTAGTTAGACTATGGCATACTAAGAAAAATGATCCTAGTGATGCCGCATATACAGGAAGACCTACCGTAATTAATATGAGTTTCGGTAACACCTCCTGGTGGGTCCTTATAAGTCCTTACGGTGATGGAGAAGATTATTTAAATGGATATGGTGCTATTTCCAAATGCACTTATAGAGGTACTGATTATACAGCTTCTAATAAGAACTTAACAGACTTAGAAGATTATGGAATGAAACCTGTTGATTATACTTATAAGTATATAAACTCCACTTGGTACACGGTTAGAGAAATACCTTCTTATA
>Ga0209752_1001199_pt1 | contig 12699 bp, 11 predicted proteins | sample METZYME_3_250m_FD_187548 | JGI IMG/M metagenome (GOLD analysis project Ga0209752, IMG submission 187548) | Marine microbial communities from oxygen minimum zone in mesopelagic equatorial Pacific - METZYME_3_250m (SPAdes) (version 2) | ecosystem: Environmental > Aquatic > Marine > Oceanic...
GAAGCTGAAACCGAAGCCGAACCTGAGGCAGCTGAAGAAGCTCCAGCAGAAGAGCCTGAAGCTGAAACCGAAGCCGAACCTGAGGCAGCTGAAGAAGCACAGACAGAAAAACTTAAGAATGAGGAGTAGTTAGGGTATGTCAACAACAACTGTTACCAAATTGGCTACGGCATTAAAGCTATCTGATGAAAAACTAATATTACAATTAAATGAAGCTGGGATTGCTGTGTCAAATAAAGATGACATAGTTTCAAATGATCAAAAACTTCAGTTGTTAAATCATTTAAGAGGAAGCCATGGAACAAAATCAACAGCTTCATCAGCACCAAAAAAATTAACCATCAATAGAAGATCACAAAGTGAACTAAAACTATCTGGTAGTTTTGGTAGATCAAGAACAGTGAATGTTGAGGTAAGAAAAAAAAGAACTTATTTAAAGAAAGAAACATTAATTGATCAAGCAAAAAAAGAACTTGAAGAAGAGCAGAAACTTGAACAGGAAAAACAAAGAGCGATTGAAGAAGAAATTCAAAATCAACAATTGGTAGAAGAGTCAGTTGAAATTATTGATAAGGACCAATCCAAGATTGTGCAAACCGATGAGAAACCCAAAGAAGGTCCTCTAAAAAAAGATAAAGGACCAAAAAGAAAAAAGAAGAAAAAACAGATTGCAGAAGATCCTTATCTGATTAAAGAGCTTCACGTTAAAGGAAAATTTAAGAAAAGAAAAAAAAGGAAAATTAGAAGATCTATTAGTACCGCAATGCTTGACCAAGTACATACATTTGAAAAACCCACTTCACCTGTAGTTAAAGAGGTATCAATACCTGAAGCTATTACACCACAAGAATTAGCTCAAAAATTGTCCATGAAAGTTAATGAGATAATCAGCAGCATGATGACCTTAGGCGTCATTGCTACAGCAAACGATAATCTCGATCAGGAAACTGCAATTTTGATTGTACAAGAGATAGGACACAAAGCAGTGCCTATGGATGAACGAACAATTGAAGACACTTTAATTGATGATGAAGATAATACGAACGAAAAAGTCAACAGACCTCCAGTTGTTACAATTATGGGGCATGTTGATCATGGTAAGACCTCACTATTAGATTACATTAGGAACAGCAAAGTTGTTGATAAAGAAGCTGGGGGTATTACTCAACATATTGGTGCCTATACCATAGAGCATCAATCAAACCCCATCACATTTCTAGATACACCAGGACATGCCGCTTTTAGCAATATGAGAGCACGCGGGGCAAATGTTACTGACATTATCATTCTTGTTGTTGCGGCTAATGATGGAGTGAAACCTCAAACAATTGAATCTATTGAGCACGCTAAAGCATCTAATGTTCCTATAATTGTTGCTATAAATAAAGTTGATATACCTGAAGCAGATATAGACAAAGTACGAAATGAAATGATTGCCAATGAAATTGTTCCTGATGATTTAGGCGGCGATTGTTTATTTGTTAATGTTTCAGCAAAAACTGGTGATGGCATTGATCATTTATTAGAGACTATCGTCTTACAATCTGAAATTTTAGAACTAAAGGCTGCAAAGGAAGGAAGAGCTGTTGGTACTGTTATTGAATCCGGAGTAGAAAGTGGAAAAGGCGCAGTCGCAACGATTTTGATTACTGAAGGGCGATTAAACAAGGGTGATTTAATTATTGCAGGGGAAGAATTTGGAAAAGCAAGAATATTGATGAATGAAAATAATGAGACGCTTGACTTTGTTACACCATCCATGCCCGTACGTGTTTTTGGATTACCTGACACTCCAAATGCCGGAGATGAAATGAGGGTTATTGAAAATGAAAAGCAAGGAAAAGAAATTTCATCACTCAGGAAAGACAGAAATAGAGTTAATAAATTAAATGATCAGCAACTCTTAAAAATGAGAAAATTTATGGAGCAACCGATGGATAGTTCCAAGAAATCAATTGCTCTGATAGTTAAAGCAGATGTACAAGGTAGTGTCGAAGCGATTAGGGATGCTTTACTAAAACTCTCAACCGAAGAAGTTGAAGTAGAAATTATATCTTCAGGTGTTGGCGGCATTAGTGAATCCGATATTAACCTGGCCACTGCTTCAAACGCATTCATTATAGGGTTTAATGTTAGAGCAGACACCGGTGCTAGGAAGACTATAAAAGAATCAGATGTTGAGATTAAATACTATAGTGTAATTTATGAAACAATTGACGATGTTTCAGACATTATTGATGGTCATAAAACGCCTGTTATAAAAGAAGAAATAACAGGGCTTGCAGAAGTTAGGGATATCTTTGATTCGCCCAAACTTGGAAAAATAGCAGGCTGTTTAGTAACTGAGGGCTCAGTCATCAAATCCAATCCGATAAGAGTTCTAAGAGACAACACAGTGATTTATGAAGGAGAATTAGAGTCACTAAGGAGATTCAAAGACTCGGTCAATAAAGTACAGTCTGGAACAGAATGTGGAATTGGTGTTAAAAATTACAACGACGTTAAAATTGGTGATCAAATTGAATGTTATATCAAGTTAGAAATAGATCAGTAATCTATGTCGAATGAATTTTCTAGTAATAAAAAAGTTGAAGCCAAAATTCAACGAATACTCAGCGAATTAATTTCAATTAAAGTCAGTGACCCTAGATTACGAAATGTCATTATTAGTGAAGTTAGGGTAAATAAAGACATCAGCACTGCAAAAGTTTATTTTGTTCTCTTAAATAAACAAAATAAAAGCAAACAAATTGAATTAACTTTGAATAAAGCAACTGGCTTTCTTAGAAAGGAGATGAGTGCCCAGTTAAATTTAAAAAAATTACCAAATCTGATCTTTATTTATGACACAAAAGAACAGGATGCCTTACGCATGAACAAACTAATTGACAAGACCATATTAAATGACCAGAAAAATAAATAAAATAAATGGAATATTCTTACTCGATAAACCAGCTGGAATAACTTCAAATAAGGCATTGCAGATCACGAAAAAGATTTTCAAAGCAGAAAAAGCAGGTCATACAGGTAGTTTAGACCCTATAGCAACTGGTTTATTGCCGATTTGTTTTGGTCAGGCAACAAAAGTCTCAAAATATTTGATTGAATCATCAAAAACCTACCGTGTAAAAGCTAAACTTGGCATCAAAACGACAACAGGTGATAGTGAAGGAAGTGTATTAGAAAAAAAAACAACTAAGAACATAGAGACTGAAACAATTGAAGAAGTCTTAAAGTTATTTATTGGTAATACAGAACAAAAACCACCTATGTTTTCTGCAATTAAAGTTAATGGTATTAGATTGTATAAACATGCAAGAAAAGGCTTAACAATACCTAGGAAAAACAGACAAATAACGGTACACAATATTTGTTTGAAAAATTACAAAAAAGATTTATTAGAACTAATCATCCATTGTGGTAAGGGTACCTATATTCGTACTCTAATAGAAGATATTGGAACACAACTGAATACGCATGCACATGTTATTGAACTAAGAAGGATCTCCATCGATTTACTTAATGATCAGAAAATAATAACTCTCAAAGAACTGGAAAATACAAAAAATATTCAAGGATTACGTAGATACTTGCTGCCTTTAGACACGGCGCTTCAATCTATGCGAAAGATATGTATAAGCAAAGAATATTATTTAAACTTTAGTCAAGGTCAAAAAATTATGTTGCCACCTAAAGATGCCTATAAGGATCAAAATATAAGGGTTTATAATCATGAAGATCAGATTGTTGGGCTTGGATGCATTGGTGAAGATGGTCTTTTAAAACCGACAAGAGTTTTTAATTTAAATTAATTAATTATTATCTAGTTGTTGTCATCAATAAACTATGTAGAATAGCCTCTTAAAATAATATTTGATGTAGTAAATATGCCTTTAACAGCTGAAACGAAAAAAGAAGTAATAGAAAAATACAAGCTATCTGATCAAGATACTGGATCAGCTGGGGTTCAAGTAGCGCTTTTGTCTGAAAGAATCAATTCTTTAATGGACCATTTTAATTTACATAAAAAAGACCATCACTCGAGACGAGGACTTCTAATGATGGTAAATAAGAGAAGAAAGCTTCTGGACTACCTAAAAAATAAAGATATAGGTCAATATCAACAATTAATTTCTAAATTAGGTTTAAGAAAGTAAGGTATAAATAAAAAAGAAACTAGGTTTTCTTAGTGTTCTTTTAAAAAAAAGGATTAATAGTGAAAGTAATATCAAAAACGATCCCATATGGGGACCAAAAAATAGTTATAGAATCAGGTAAAATAGCAAGACAAGCACACGGATCAGTTGTAATTTCATCAGGAGGCACATCCATATTAGTTACTGTTGTAGCTAAAAGAGAACCAAACCCAGGACAAAGCTTCTTTCCTTTAGGAGTTCATTATCAAGAAAAAACTTATGCTGCAGGAAAAATTCCTGGTGGTTTTTTTAAACGTGAAGGCAGACCATCAGAAAAAGAAACTTTGATATCAAGACTAATAGATCGACCTCTGAGACCACTTTTTCCTAAGGGTTTTATGAATGAAGTTCAAGTTATTGCAACCTTGTTGAGTATGGACCCTGAGATACAGACAGATGTCATTGCCATGATTGGAGCATCAGCAGCATTAGCCATATCTGGCATTCCTTTCAATGGCCCTATTGGTGGAGCAAGAGTAGGGTATATAGACAACAAATATTGCTTAAACCCAGAGTTATCAAGTATGTCAGATTCACAATTGAATCTGGTCGTTGCTGGAACGAGTGAAGCAATACTAATGGTCGAATCAGAAGCTAATGAATTATCAGAAGAAATTATGTTGGGTGCAGTCCTGTTTGGTCATGAACAAATGCAACCCGTTATTAATGTTATCAATGAATTAAAAACAGAAATTGGTAAAGAAACTTGGAAACATGAAGCAATACCAACAGATCCTGACTTAACTACTCAGATCCTTAATTTAAGTGAGAGTAAATTAAATGATGCATATCAAATTGCAGACAAAGTTATTAGACAAGGACAATTAGAAGAGATAAGACTTGATACTGAAGCAAAAATTCTTGATGAAAACCCAGAAAAAGAATTTGAGGCTTCAACCATCAGTAATGAACTTAAATCAATAGAGAAAAATATTGTAAGAAAAAGAATATTAGAAGGTCAACCAAGAATTGATGGGAGAGACAGTAAAACTGTTAGGGACATTAATATAGAGGTAGGGTTGTTGGAGAGAACCCATGGTTCTGCACTATTTACCAGAGGAGAAACACAAGCAATTGTGGCTGCAACATTAGGAACTGAAAGGTACTCACAGATTATTGATGCATTGGAAGGTGAGTATAAGGATAAATTTATGCTCCATTACAACTTTCCTCCATTTTCAGTTGGTGAAACAGGTTTCATGGGGGGGCCAAAAAGAAGAGAAATAGGACATGGTAAATTAGCTCGAAGGTCTCTAGAAGCAGTTTTGCCTGATATGGAGTCTTTTCCTTATACCATCAGGCTTGTTTCAGAAATAACAGAATCAAATGGCTCTAGCTCTATGGCTACAGTTTGTGGTTCCAGTTTAGCGCTCATGCAAGCTGGTGTTCCTATTAAAACTCATGTAGCTGGTGTTGCTATGGGATTGGTCAAAGAAGACGAAAAATATACAGTTCTAACAGACATTTTAGGAGATGAAGACCATTTAGGTGATATGGATTTTAAAGTTGCTGGCACAAAAGATGGAGTCACAGCCTTACAGATGGATATCAAGATTCAAGGGATTACTGAACCCATTATGAAAGATTCATTAGAACAAGCAAAAATAGCGCGTTTAAGTATTTTAGAAGAAATGAATAATGCTATAGATAAACCATCCGAGCAATATTCAGAATATGCACCTTCGATTATTACTGTAACTGTTCAAAAAGACAAAATAAGGGATGTAATTGGTAAAGGTGGAGCTACGATCAGGTCAATTACTGAAATTACCGGTGCTCAGGTTGATATTAACGATACAGGATTGGTTACCATTGCATCTGTAGATCAAGCTTCAGGTGAAGCTGCGAAGAAAAAAATATTACTCTTAACTGCCGATGTTGAGGTAGGAAAGATTTATGAGGGCAGAGTCGCAAAAATTATGGATTTTGGTGCTTTTGTAACCATTCTTCCAGGTAAAGATGGACTAGTTCATATATCAGAGATTTCTGAGGAGAGAGTTAAGTCCGTAAACGATGTACTCAGTGAAGGGCAAATCATCAATGTTAAGGTAATAGAAATAGATAGACAGAAGAGAATTAGGCTATCAATGAGAAAACTAGATGAATCACCTTCATCTTAGGTAGTCATCTCCTTCACTATATTGTCTATCTTTAATTTCTCTTCTCTCTTGAGCCTCTAGACAAAGTGTTGCAACAGGGCGGGCTTCCAATCTCTGAAGTCCAATCTCTTCTCCGGTCTCTTCACAGTAACCATAATTACCATTTTCTATGTTTTTAAGTGAGAATTGGATTTTTTTAAGTAATTTTCTTTCTCTATCCCTAGTTCTAAGTTCAAGTCCAAAATCAGATTCTTGACTGGCACGGTCATTTGGATCAGCAAAATTAACGCTTTCATTTTTCATATGATTTACAGTTTTCCCTGCTTCTGTTTCAAGTTGGCTTTTCCATGTTAAAAGTATCTTTTTGAAATGATTCAGTTGTTTTTTAGACATATACTTTTCTCGAGCTTTGGCTTTATAAGATGGTATTCCAAATCTAGTCAAAACATCATTTTGATTGTTATTTATTTTTTTTCGTGTCATCTAACGTTATGTATTGGTAGTTGTAGGAAATTTAAATGATGCATTATACTTATGAATAATAAATTGTGAAGTATTAAATACTCCATTTACTTTAAAAAATCGAATTTATATAAGATTGTTATTATCTTGCCAATTATCAGATGTTCTTAGGCATTCAATGGTGGAGTAGATTCCACCTCTAACATTAAATATTCCTTTTACTTTTAAGTAATTTGGGGTAATAATTTTTGTTAGATCGTTACATATTTGGTTTGTCACTGCTTCATGAAAAGTTCCAATCTGTCTAAAACTTGCAATATAGAGTTTAAAGGATTTCAATTCAATACAAAGTTTTTTTGGGACATAACTTATATATAAAGTGGCAAAGTCAGGTTGCCCAGTTTTAGGACAAAGGCAGGTAAACTCCGGTACTTTAATTTTAATTAAGTATTCGTTTTTCTTTTCTGGATTACTGAAATGATCAAGCAACTGAATCTGATTTATTTCACTCATGTTTTTCTGTCGAAAGGCTCGAATAATTAATAAAATATTTTAATGTATATAACAGTAATTTAATTTAAACTAATCAGTGATATTTTTTAAGTTTTTTTATGCGATTAAGTAAAATAAAACTCTCTGGTTTTAAGACTTTCGTTGAACCTACAACCTTAACTCTCCCATCAAGTATCGTTGGTATAGTTGGGCCAAACGGATGTGGGAAGTCCAATGTAATTGATGCTGTTCGTTGGGTTCTTGGTGAATCTTCTGCAAAGTACCTTAGAGGTGAATCAATGGCAGACGTTATATTCAATGGCTCTTCATCTCGTAAACCTGTCAGTACTGCAACCATAGAGTTACTATTTGATAACACTGATAAAAAAGTGGCTGGTGAGTTTTCCAAATATAATGAAATATCTACCAAAAGAGTTGTCAGTAGAGACGGTCAGTCTCGATATTTTTTGAATGGCACCAAATGTAGGAGAAAAGATATTACCTCGTTATTTCTAGGTACCGGACTTGGGCCAAGAAGTTATGCAATCGTTCAACAAGACACAATCTCAAAACTAATTGAGGCTAAGCCTGATGATATGAGAGTCTTTTTAGAAGAAGCATCAGGCGTTTCTAAATATAAGCAGAAAAGAAAAGAAACTGAATCCAGGATAAAAAATACAAGAGAAAATTTAAATCGTTTGAATGATTTAAGAGAAGAAATTGAAAAACAACTACGAAGGCTCAAGACACAATCTAATGCAGCAAAAAGATACAAAAAATATAAAACTAGGGAAAAGGAAATTCATGCAGAAGTACTATTTACTAGAATTAACAGTCTTCTTTCTGAATTAACTGGCCATCAAGAAGAAGTAAAACAGCATCAAAGTACTTTTGATCAAAATTTAACTGAATTAAGAAAAATCGAAGCAGATATTGAAGAACAGAGAGTCACAGACGCAGAGGCAACACAAAGCTTTAATGACTCACAAAAGGGTCATTTTGAGTTGCAATCAAAAATTGCCAGACTAGAACAATCAATTGAATATGAGAAAGAACTGCAGTCTCAAAAAAGTATCAACGTCCAAGAAATTCAACGAGAACTTCAGAGAATAAACAAAGAATATGAAGAAGATTCAGTTCAAATTAGTCAAATATCTTCTTCTCTATCCAAACTTGAACAAGCTGTCGTTAAAGCAAGTTCTGTTGTTAATGAGTTGGAACAAGAGCTAAGTTTACTTGAAGATAGCTTGCAGAGTACTAACGAGCACAATGAATCAGTCACAAATAAAATCAATGAATTGAATACAACCGTTGAGACAGAATCAGTTAAAATTAATGTATTATCAAAACAGCTTACACAAATTGATGATCAAAAAAGAACTATAAAAAATCTTCATGAAGCCGAGTCAGTTTTTGATCAACTGAAAAATGAAATTGAGAAATCAAAAGTATATTTTGACCCGCAGAGCTTTGAGACTATTTCAAATAGACTTAATATACTCGGTGAAAAACTTGTTGCTCTAATCCAAAAATTTCAATCTCTAGAACAAGAGATTGCTAAAAATGAAAGCCAAGTTGAATTATCACAAGAGATTTTAAGTTCTGCCAAAGAAAAATTAGGTGTGCTAACGACCGATAAAGAACAATTAGATAAACAAAAAATTGATTTATCTAATGAAATCAACACACTCAAGCAAAAAATAAGTACTCAAAGACCTTCATTACAAAAACTTGAATTGAAAGCCGAGTCTAACCGAACCACAATGTCTGCTTTAGAAAATGCTATGAATCGTCTTGAATCACAAAAAATACAAATTAAGGCGAAATCATTAGAAATCAAAAAAGGGACTAGAGAAAAATCTGATCCTACAAATGAAGTGAAAAAAGAACTTAAATCATTGTTAAATCAAAGTCTGGAGTCTGAGCAAACGTTGAATACTTATAGAGAACAACTAGAAATAATTCAGACGACATTAAGGAATTATGAAATTGATCGAACTAATAAAAATGCAGAAGTTAATCAGGCCAGAGAAACACTTGAAAAATACAAACTTTCAATTAGGGAACTAGAAGTTAGAAAAGAAGGCCTAGATGATCAGTTATCTGAGAATGGTTATTCTTATGAAATAATCAAAGAGAAAGTTGTTGAAACACTTGATGTAACTGAACTTGAACAAGAATTAGATAAAATATTACGATCAATTACAAGGTTGGGGCCCATTAATCTTGCTGCTTCAAATGAATACGAAGAAGAGTCGAAAAGAAAAGAAAATCTTGACTCGCAATTTGATGACTTGAACCGGGCGTTAGACACCTTGAATGGAGCTATAAAGCAAATAGATGATGAGTCGATGAAAAGATTCAATGAAACTTTTAAAAAAGTAAACACAGGCCTCAAAAAACATTTCCCACGTTTATTTGAAGGTGGTAAAGCATACCTTGAATTAGAAAATAATGATGCTTTAGATGGCGGCGTCATTGTAATGGCAAGACCTCCTGGAAAAAGAAACAGTAACATTCATTTGCTTTCTGGGGGTGAGAAAGCACTGACCGCTGTAGCATTGTTATTCTCCATATTTGAATTAAATCCAGCACCTTTCTGTTTACTTGATGAGGTAGATGCACCGCTTGATGATACTAACGTTGCTAGATTTTGTGACATCGTTAAAGAGATGAGTGGCAACGTACAATTTGTAGTGATCACTCATAATAAAACTACGATGGAATTAACCAATCAATTGATTGGTGTCACTATGAGTGAGCCTGGTGTTTCAAGACTAGTTTCTGTTGACTTGGATGAAGCAGTCGCCCTCACAGAAGAATCTAGTTCAGCGTGAAAGACATTAGTTGGATCTTACTTTCCATAGGTCTTGCTACACTGGTTATACTTCTGATTAAACCCTTGTGGGTAAACAAAAAAAACCATTCAAAAATAAAAATAAATAATAAGTTTGTTATAAACGATGCCCAATATCCTAATAAGAAATCAAATCAAATCATTACCTTAAGATTCTCACCAAAGGTTAAAAGTAATATACCTTTTGATGAGGTAATGAAGTTGTTTAAAAATAATAATTTATCTTTTAACAACATGAACATATTTGAAAAGAAAGAAGGAAATAAGACACTCTTCAACGTAGCAAACCTTATTGAACCGGGAACCTTTGAAGAAAACAAAGGCATTCCTGGATTCACATTTTTTTTCCAGCAAAGTGATTCTAATACTGACTTAAACATCCTCAATGAAATGATTGAAATAATGCATGAACTTTGTAAATACTACGATGCATGGATACTTGATGATAATGGAAAAAATATTGATCGCAGTAATTTAGATAAACTGCTAACTTTTAACGAATAAAATGGGCTCAGGTCAGAATGGATGAACCAAATATAAAGTTAATTAAAAACAAAGATATAGATAATCAAATAAATCAACCACAACAAGTTGAAATGCCATTTGCAGTTGTTGATGGTGAATCCATAACTGAACTCCCAAGCGATTTATACATACCACCAGTAGCACTTAAAGTTTTTCTTGACACTTTTGAAGGCCCATTGGATTTATTACTGTATCTAATTAGGAAACAGAATCTGAATATATTAGATGTTCCAATAGCTGACATTACTGATCAATATGTAAATTACATTAACTTGATGAAAGAATTGGAACTGGAGTTGGCAGGAGAATATTTACTTATGGCCGCTATGTTGGCAGAGATTAAATCAAAGATGCTGCTGCCATTATTTGAAGAGGTTGAAGATGAAGAAGACCCTAGAGCAGAATTGGTTCGACGACTTCTTGAATATGAACGTTATCGAACAGCATCTGAAGAGTTAAATAAATTACAAAGACTGGAAAGGGATGTTTTTATTACTGGAGTTGAATCAAATCATTTAGCACAACCAATCGAACTTCCAGAAATTGCACTCCAAGAACTTCTGGTGTCATTTCAAGAAGTGTTGAAACGTGCAGAGATGTTTACATCATTGCATTTACTGAAAGAACCACTGTCAGTTAGAGAAAGAATGGCTACAATACTGGAAAAGCTCAAAAATAAGGATTTTATTGATTTCACAGAATTATTTGACCTTGAAGAACAAAAAACAGGCTTGGTGGTCACTTTCCTCGCAATATTGGAACTTATGAAAGAATCGTTAATTGAAATTGTCCAAACAAAAGCCTTCGGAGTCATTCACGTTAAAGCGCTTTTAAGTGATAATGAAAAGAATACCGAGCATTAGTATGTATGACGATAAATTAAAAAATGTAGTCGAAGCAATCTTATTGGCATCGTATGAGCCACTATCTGTGGATAAACTCTTTAGGATAATCACCAGTAAAGTGAAAACAAATAAAACTGATATATTGTCTGCGATTGATAATCTTGAAAAAGATTATAAGGATAAAGATATTGAGATTGTCAAAGTTGCAAGTGGTTATAGAATTCAGGCTAAAAGTGAAATTGGCGACTATCTTAATATTATGTTTGCAGATAGAACACCAAGATATTCCCGAGCACTATTGGAAACACTGTCAATTATAGCTTACCGACAACCAGTAACTAGAGGTGATATCGAGGCAATAAGAGGTGTATCTGTTAGCACAAGTATCATGCGGACTCTCACTGAAAGAAACTGGATCAGAATCATCGGTTACAGAAATGTTCCAGGTAAACCCGCAATGTTTGCAACCACGCCTGAATTTTTGGATTATTTTAACTTGCAAAGACTGGATGAACTCCCAGATTTACCTGAGAAAAAAGAACCCATGGATCTTGATCTGGAACTTGATGATCAATCAGTAGAAAGTCAGGATTTAGAAGGCAACGGAAGCGAGCTAGTTTCGGTAGATTCAAATCAGGATATGGAGGCGCCAACAATTCAGGATTGAAAAGTTCAGTCCTGATTTTTTATTACTTGTCTTGCAGCAAAACAGCGTATTCTTTTTCACTCATGATTTGGATGCCGAGTTTTTTAGCTTTGCTTATTTTTGTTGGCCCTACTTTTTCACCACATATCAAGATGTTCGTTTTACTAGAAATTGAGCTTTGCACATTGGCCCCGAGTTCTAGTGCATGCTTTTGCATCTGATTTCGTGATCCCTGTATCATTTTTCCAGTAAAGACGATCTTCATTCCTGCGATGGGAGATTCAATCGCTCCTGATTCTTCAAGTAATTGGGTTTCAGAGAGGTTAAATCCTAGGCTGAGCATATGTTTTATCATTGGCCACTTTTTTGTCAACCCATCGACAATGTTTGTCGATGAAATATCGGCAAAACCGTCAATGGACATGATTTCTATTTTGGTCACTTTTGCAAGATCATTAAGTCGCATGTGTTGCAATAAGTGCCTGGAATCACCGCGACCCAGTTGTGGAATGCCAAAGGCGCCGAGAAAACGCCAATCCTCAGTCTCTACCTGAAGGGATCGGTCCAGTTCCGTTCT
>Ga0209752_1001203_pt1 | contig 12680 bp, 5 predicted proteins | sample METZYME_3_250m_FD_187548 | JGI IMG/M metagenome (GOLD analysis project Ga0209752, IMG submission 187548) | Marine microbial communities from oxygen minimum zone in mesopelagic equatorial Pacific - METZYME_3_250m (SPAdes) (version 2) | ecosystem: Environmental > Aquatic > Marine > Oceanic | place...
CCCGCCAATTCCACTTCCGCCGCCGCTCATGCCGCCGCCCATGCCGCCGCCCATGCCGCCACCCATGCCGCCACCCATGCCGCCGCCCATGCCGCCGCCCATGCCGCCGCCGCCCTGGCCGGAATCAGCGCTGACGTAGGAAACGCCAACCGACTGCAGGCCCTGAATGAACGTGTCGGGATCGACCCGGTAAGTGCGGGTCTCGAGACGCGGCCCCTCGACGGGCGCATGGGAAAACATGATGCCCCAATCCTCGACCGAGTATTTGATCGGGATGTTGGAGAGTTTCATGATAATCTCCAGTGTCTGGCCAAGCGTGACATTGCTCAGCGGGGGATCGATCGTGATGCTGACCTCCTGGGCGATGTTGATCTGCTCAGCCTCCTGCGCCTGCGGGAAGCCGCCCATGCCAAAGGGGTCATTCGGGTCACCACCCAATGACGGATCTAACAGATCGAGCGACTGCGCAATCACGCCGGTGTTCTGGTCGATGATGATGTTGACTCCATCCTCGTCGATTGTCTGGATGGTTTCGTGAAGATCCTTGACGATATCCTGCAGCGAGAGACTGTCCACAATGCCGCTCACGGGGAACTTCTCCAGCCGGACATTGTTGAGCAGGCGATGGATGCGGATGCGGCCCGGCCCGGTGTAGATGCGATCGGGATAGCTGTTGGTCGGCGAAACGTTGGCCAGGGGGTTCGATGTCGGCAGGCCTTCACCGGCGGCTGCATCGCCCAAATTAAAGCTCATTGAAGGCGCCACCCAATCCTTGGTCACATTCTTGATGGAATCACGAGAGGTCTCGTCGCGCTTCTTGACCTGGATCATGTTCTTGGCCTCATGCACAAGATGCAGATAATAGGTGGCGCCGCGGTTGGCAGGATCGATCTTGGTTGCCTGTCTCAATTTGGCCTCGGCCTCGTCGTATCGGGCCATCTCGTAAAACAGCTTGCCGTCCTGCACGAGGGAGGCCGCCTGTATTTTTTCCTCAACGACATCCTTGACCTGCTCGAAGGTTTCCTCAGAGGGCATCCGGCCACGGAGCTTCTCGATCTGGGTGTCAATGGCCTGCAACTGTTCGCGCGCCGTGAGATTCCCCGGCGAGAGCACCAGCACACGCTGTACCTGCTTGCGCGCCTCGGTGAGTTTACCGCTGATCGTATGTTTCTCACCCAATGCCAAGCGCACGCGGGTCAGGCCCTCGATGGTAGCTGCGCTCTCGGCGTCGATCCCCTTGGCCCCGACACCGATCGACTCGACCCGTTTTTGCGCTTCCTCATAAAGGATGGCGGCCGCAACGATGTTGCCGCTTTGCTCGACCGTCCCGGCCTCCTTCAGTTTGTTGCGAAGCTCGATGATGGCTGCCTGCCGTCGCACCACTTCCTGGGCCGCATTTTGGGCCGGGGTCTGTGCCTGCGCAAATGGCAGCACAACGACACCCAAAAGCATTGCGATGCTGGCTGTCTTGATTGGTTTGATCATGATTGCTTGAGTCAGTCTGTTAAATTGATTGGGGTTCGGGGTTAAAGCTGGTGGATCAGTTCATCGAAAATAGATTTGTCTGTAGCACCGCACATGCCACAGTCAAAACGACATAGGCATGGGGTATTTGGCTGGTTTCAGCGCCTGACCAAATGCAGGCCGGGCGTGAGAAGGACACGTTTCGCGTGAATGCCACGCGGAGATACCAGGCCAAGCCGGCTTTTTTTGGGTCTAAAGGAAACGACCCGGTCTCGCGGCCGGAACTCAGTTGACACACACCAAAAGCCCCTCGGGATACGAGGGGTACCTTACGGTTGCACGAAACCGGATGATAATCCATTGGTTGTTGGTTCTAGCGCAGGCGGATTGAGGTCCGCTTGGACGTTGAAGCGGTGGAAAGTACAACTTCCCTCTCCCCGATGGCAACGATATTGTGACCATCTTCCGCAAAAAAAAGTTTATCCCCGACCCGCTTGTTGACGTAGCTCTTCTTTTCACCACGTGTATCGTAAGCGAGGCTGGCCGTGTAGCCGTCGATGCGCTGAAACAGCTTGCCCTTCTCGACCGTGATGGCTCCGGGGTCGCCAGCCAGCCTTAGTTGAAAGGCGGTCGGGGCGAGTTTGTCGCCCTCAATCTTTAAAAGAGTGAATAAATCCCGAGTGTCCTTGTTTGACTCTTTCGTGGCCGTGGTGGTCATGCGAAGCCGTTCCCTCTTCTTCTTGGCCGACTCGCGGGTGACGGCGAAGCGGTAACGAATGTTCTGGCCGGTGCCGCTGGTACCACGATACTCCACCTTCAGGTAGAGCGGCTTGGTTTCGCTGAGCACGATGGCACCGGCACCGATTTCGTTGCCGCTCTCGACCTTGAGAACGGTTCCATCCCGGGCCACCCGCCACTGGACAGGATTGAACAGGTTGTGCGGGTTGCCGAGGTTCAGCGCCTTGGCGTTTTCCAGCCGGGCCAGCGTGGCCCGATAATCGGACATGTCCATCTCGGGCATTTCTTTTTTCGACTCCAAGTCGGGCCGGCTCCGGGCCTGCTTTTGTTCCTCAATGCTTTCCTTGGAGGGGTCCATCACAATGCCATAAGCCACATACACCAGGGCCAGCATGGCTAAGCCAAGGATGATCTTCTCGTAATGTTCTTTCAGTTGCTCCATTCGCACCAAAGTTTCATTTGGTTTTCAAGTTGTTCAATAAATCCACCGCCCGTTTAATTCTCAATCGCTGGCAGTCGCTTCTATTTTTGCGTCCACTTCCTCCTGTGTCGGCTTGCTCTCTTTATCGTTCGGGTCGTGGCCGGTCAGTTCTTCTTCCCAATCATAAAATCCATCATCGTCGCTGTCTACAGTGCTGCTCTGATCTCCGCCTTCCTCCTCCTCCTTCTGCTTCGAGCTCTCTATCTTTTGGGCCAGGGCCGTGATGGCATCGCTCTTGTCCTTCTCCTTCGCCACGACTTTCAGTGAGTTGATCTTGATGGTGACCTTGAGCGGGCTCTCGTCGAGCAGAAGCGAAGCAGGCCGGTGGCGCTTGTTCTCGCCCCCAATTCCGCCAAAGCCCTGCCCGCCGTAGAGCATGGCCTGGTAGCGCGGATCCATCATGCCTCGCGCTCCCATGCCGTACATTTCCCTGCCACTTCGTGTGCCGCCAAAGGCGCCGAGGCTCATCTCTTTCTCCTCCTCCTCGAAAACATCCACGACATCGGTGGCCTCGATGACGGCAATGTTTTTCACCACGAAAAAGACCTTCGACTTATAGAGTTCCTCAAGCACCTTGGACAGTTCGGTGCTAAACCCGCGAAACGTCACCTCGTAGGGCAACACCCGTGCGCCGGGAACGAGTTGAAGCCGATCAGTACCGTCCGCGTTATTGCCGGTGGCAAATTCCATCACGTCATTAAGCGAGAACTCCATCTCGTGCAGGTATTCCAGCGAATCCTCCCCCATATCCATATCGGTCGGGTTGCGGACGACCTTGAGCCGCTTGAGATTGTAAATCTCATGGATATTGGCTGCAAAGAGGGCTTTGCATAATACCTCGATCTCCGCCAGTTGGTGCGACATGAGCTCACGCTCGTGCGGTTCGAACTCAAACGTGTCCCAGATCTTGGAAAAACTGAAACGGAACTCCCTCTCTTCATCATCGATCTTGGGAAGCCGAATGCGTTGCGCCTTGCACCGGCTTTGGAGTTCGAAGACAGTTTTCTGCATGTAGTTCCTGAACGTGTTGTTGTCCAGCCCGTAGCGGGCCTCGGAATCGTCCCCAACACCTCCACTACCCATCATCCCCATGCCCGGCATCCCCATGCCCGGCATCCCCATGCCCGGCATCCCCACGCCCGGGACCGGGGGAGCGTTAAAGCCGGGATCGGCGACCGCCGCCGGATCAATGCTATTGGGATCGAAACCGCCTCCACCTGAATCATCGCCGATGATGATTGCAATGTCGCCCTTGGTGTAGCCGGAGCCTCCGTCGACCACATCGATTTTTTCTACGTAGTACCCGGGCGTCTCTCCTCCGAGATCACGGGTGCTCGCCTCAAGCTTAGCCCCCTTGCCCTTGACGCTCTTTACTATAACGGGCGGGGCGGTTTCGTTGTACTTGGTTCCGCCCTGCATCAACGTAACGCTTATGATTGCCCCGGTCTTTTCGTCGAGCACGATCCCGTCCGGTATATCCAGCGGTTTAAATTTTTCGCGAACCCGATCCAGGTGGGTGACAAAGTTGGTCCCAGCCCTTTTCACCAAGGCCAAGTTTCCGTGGGCCTCGTCAGTGGTGATGGAGGGCGAGTTGGTCAGGCCAAGGCTATCGGGAAGCGATAAGTTTTTCTTGTTATTGTATCGGGCGGTTTCCGCTTCCAGCTTTTGAGCACTCTCTTCCTGGGTCGACTTGGTCGCTGCGAGTTGGAGCCAGCCAAAGCCTATCAGGCCAAGGGCCGCCACCGTGACAATAATCAGGCCAATGTTCCCCTTGATTACGTCGAGATTGATGTTGATTTTAGCAGCCATGATTACAGTTCAATCGGTTCACGCAGCACCAGGTTCAAGCCGAAAAGGTAGGTCTTCAACCGTGCCTTGCCCCCCTCCTCGCTATTGTCGTCCCTGATGTCCGCCAGTTCCATCCGCTCCGTTTCATCCAGCTCCCTCGGCTTGGTTTCGTTGTAGTCAAACAATCCCTTATTCTTCACCTGCTGAACCAACTCGGTGATGAGCCGGTTGTTCGCCGTGGGATCCACGTCGCGCATGTCGATCGCCTTGCAGACCACCTTGAGAGGCTTGTCCTTGGACCCGACAACCTTCACGTTGTTTGTGTCGCCCATCATCATCCCGCCCATGCCATACATTCCCCCCATCATCATCGGGTTGCCCATCATCGGGTTGCCGTAGGGATTCATCCCGGCAGGATTACCGGGTTCGCCCGCCGGCTTAGTACCTCCCCCCGGCATGCCCATCCCGTAGGGATTCATGCCAGGCATCCCCATGCCCATGCCGTAGGGCATCATGCCAGGCATCCCCATCCCCATGCCCATGCCCATGCCACCCATCATGCCCATGCCGTAAATACTCCCAACGGCATCCTCGTAGCCCTCATCAGCATCGACCTGGTTGAACGCTGCCACCCAGACGCCAACCTGCGAGCCGGTGGATTGACGCATTCTCTTCTCGGTGGTGATCATCGATTGGCGCACCGCCTGCAGAACGTCCGCCCAAAGGAACCGCTCCCCAATCCACTTGTTGAACTGGTCCGCCTCCGTTTTCAAGGTTTCCAGTTTCCCCACCTCGGTACTAAGCTTTGACTCGGGTAAACTGTATCGTTCAACCAAGCTTGCCAGTTCGATATTTTCAGCATCCTGTGCGCTGTGCACGGTTTTGTTGAAGTAAACACCCATCCAAACCGCTGCCACCAGACAGGCTGCCGCTCCGTAAAAGTAGGGCCTCTTCCGGTCCACATCCTGCTGCAGACGGGCCGTACTCGGCATCAGGTTCATCTCCAGCGGGCAGTTGGCCACCTCGCGGATGGCCAGACCCACGAGTTGGCCGAACGCATGGCCGACCTTCTCCAACTCGGCGACATCCACGCTCTCCTGGTCAATCTCCACCCCGATGAACGGGTTGAAGTACTCGATCGGCACGCTGAGTTTCTCCGCGAAGAACTCCGGCAGATACGGCATGATGGTCGCGCCACCGTGCAGGAACACCCGCACCGGGTTGCTGCCTCCCTGCTGCTTCTGCCAGAATTGCAGCGTCTGGTTCACCTGCACGTGCAGACGGGTCATCACCTGCCGGGCAATCTTGGAGAGCGCCGCCTCATGCGGATCCTCCGATTCGGCATACGCACCGCCCAGGCCGACCAAGCCCTTCTGCAGCTTGATCGCCTCCGCCTCCGAAAAGCGCATCTTCGTTTCCGTCGCAAACTCCTGGGTGATGGAGTTGGCCCCGATGTTGATGGTGCGGATGAAAAATTTCTCGCCCTCGAAAAACAATGCGTGCGTCGTCTTGGCCCCGATATCAAGCACTACGGAGCAGCCCTCAAGATCGCCGTAATTAAAACGGAAGGCGTTGACGAGCGCGGCCTGCGCCGTGTCAACCACTTCCACGTTCACGCCCTGCGCCTTGGCCACCTTGATCATCCCGTCCGCAACCTCGCTCTTGAGCGCGGAGAGCAACACCTCGACCTCGCCCGACTTGGCCACGCCCATCGTGTAATGATCCCACGCGGCCTCCTCCAGCGGGAACGGAATGTTCTGCTGCGCCTCAAACTTAATCAGTTGCGCAACCTTCGTCTTGTCGATCGCCGGCAGGCGGATCGGCTTGGACAATACCTGAAAACCAGGAGCCGCCACCAAGCCGCGCGTGGCCGTGAAGCCGGCCTCATTCCACAATTCCTGCGCGGCCTTCTCCATCGCCTTGGGACGCGCCCTCTCGCTGGAGCCCTCCAGCCCCATCGGCTTTACCCCAAAACGAAGCAGGCGCACGCCGCCCTCAGCGGTGGGCTCGAACTCGGCGGCACGCAGTGTGCCGGCACCCATATCAATTGTTAGGAAGGAATTGGAACTCATTTTATTTCAACTGTTTGGACGGCAAACCATGCCAATCCGTTCAACAACGCGCGGACCCGCCGAGGGCTTCACTTCCTGAAAAGCGGCTGCGGTTGCTAAATTAATTGCCACACAGCGTCAAACAGAAAAACCCGAAGCCGCATAATCGTATCAAAAAGCTCAGCCAGAAACAAGAACGAAGCAGCTTAGGCAGCGTTCACATCCCGGGTGGAAATGCTCGGGCCAAATCGTGGCTGAGCGGTCGCCGCAGACGCTAATCAACCCTACGAGCCAACCCTACGAGATCGATCCCAAAAGCACTCCATGGCCTTCACCCGATTACCAGTTGCTTGCGATGGGTAATCGGGAACCGGTGCCAGGAGCCGATCATCCGACGGGGGATTAACCCAATAGCTCGGCTGCTTTGGCAGAGATGTCGGGTTGGCGCATTAGGGAGGTGCCGACGAGAATGGCTCTGGCTCCGCATTTTTCCAAGCGCTCGACGTCCGCCCGGGAATGGATGCCGCTCTCGGCAACGAGGACTTTTTCGGCTCCGCCACTTTCAGTGATGCGCTTGGCCAAGTGCTCGGTGGTACCAAGGTCGACGGTGAAATTGGTTAGGTCTCGGTTGTTGACACCGATCAACCGCGCATCAATGGCCAGGGCGCGTTCTAGCTCAGCCTCGTTGTGCACCTCGACCAATGCCGCCAATCCGGCCCCGGTGGCCAAGCGATGCAGATGGGCAAGTTGCTCGTCCTCGAGGCAGGCGACGATCAGCAGGATGGCGTCCGCGCCGTGCTCGATCGACTCGGGCAACTGCCGCTCGTCGATCATGAAATCCTTGCGCAACAACGGGAGTGAAACGGCCTCACGAATGTCGCGCAGATAGTCGAGTGATCCTTGAAAAAACTCGCGGTCGGTCAGCACTGACAGACAACTCGCTCCCGCGTCCTCACAGGTCTTTGCGATCGCAACCGGATCGAAATCCCCGCGGATGATGCCCTCAGAGGGTGAGGCTTTTTTAACCTCGGCGATGAGGCCGACCTGCCCACGTCGCGGAGCCAGAAGCCCGCCGATGAAGTCGCGCCTCGAGCCGTGCTGCCCGATGGCGGCGCACAACGACTCGGCGCTCACCGGCGCGTTGGACAGATGCCCGAGCTCGGTGCGCTTGTGGGCAACGATCTTGTCGAGGATGTTCACGGGTGGCCGACTCCCGCTTGGCCAAGCTTACTTGAGCGGCTTGACGCGGATGTTGCGGTAGTGGATGACGCTCTTGGGGTCGTGCGCCTGCAGGGCAAATGTGCCACTGCCAAGCTTGCGACCGGGCATCGACTTGAGGTGAGGGGCGTTTGGCACCTCGGTCCAGCTTGAGGTCAACTTGCCGTTGATCTTGATGTTGACCTTCTTGCCCTTCACGCGAATCTCGTATTTGAACCATTCGTTGTCCTTGGCCGGTGCAGGGTTGACATCCTTCACGGCGTAGAGGCCTCCCGTTTTCTTGGGGTCGCCGTGGGTGTTGTTCACCTGCGCCTCGAACCCGGCATCCGGCCAGCCGGAGTCCTGGTACTTGGTGTGAAAATAAATGCCGGAGTTGGCGCTTGGCTTGGTCATCACCTCGGCGCGCAGCACAAAGTTCTTGAAGTTGTGATTCTCGACTTCGCCATCATAGAAGAGGTGCGCCCTCGGTCCATCGATGACGATGTTGCCGTCCTTAACCACGATCGACTTGGGATTCTCCTTGTTGACCTTCCAGCCGTTGAGCGACTTGCCGTCGAACAGACTGATGAAGCCTTTTTCGCCTTTCTTTTTGCCCTTGGCCTCGTCCGCGCCAATCACCGCCAACGGAGCCACCAACATTGCCACCAATAGGAACTTGTTCATGGGCCGGGCACTCTAAAGCAAATTACCCGGCTGTAAACAGATAAAACACAAGGTTCCACGCTTGGCCAAGGGCACTGTTGGGCGGTAGCATTGCGTCGGTTGAAATGGTACTCCTCCAGTCTTAAAGCCAAGCGCCGCTCCTGTGCGATGGCACTCCTGCTTGGGCTGTGGGCGATGGCCCAGCCGTTGTTTGCCGAGCCGAGGATCAATGAGTTCCTAGCGGTGAACAATCGTGGACTGGCCGACGGAGACGAAGAAGCGACGGACTGGATCGAGATTTACAATCCCGGCTCGAAGGCGGTTTCGCTGGGCGGTTGGTCGCTGACCGATGACACGGTGTCGCCGGACAAGTGGTTGTTTCCAAACGTTACCCTTGGCCCAAGAAAATACCTCGTGGTGTTCGCCTCCGGAAAAGACCGAACGGAAGGGAACCAACTGCACACCAACTTCAAGCTGAACGGTGACGGGGAATATCTGGCGTTGGTGCAACCGGATGGTTCAACGGCGGCCAGTGACTTCGCGCCAGAGTATCCCGATCAACGTGAGAACATCTCCTTCGGAGTGGGTGCCGGCGGCAAGCTCCAGTTTTTCGACAAGCCGACCCCGGGGCGCGGCAACGGCAGCGGCTTTGGCGGGTTTGTGCAGGATACCAAGTTCGAACCGAATCGCGGATTTTTCGACGCGCCGTTTCATGTGACCATCACCGTCGCCACGCCGGGCGCAGAGATTCGGTATACGCTCGACGGCAGCAAGCCGACGGCAGCCAATGGTAAGGTTTATGCGGGGCCAATCGCCATCGATACGACCACCACGCTGCGGGCGGCGGCGTTCAAATCCGGCCTGCGTGCCAGCAACATCGACACACACACTTACCTGTTCGCGGAGGAGATCATCCGGCAACCGGCCAAGCCGGCCGGCTTTCCCACCTCATGGAACGGCCACCCCGCCGATTACGAGATGGATCCGGAGGTGGTCAACGATCGCAACTATAAGGGTCGTGTCGCCGGCGCTTTAAAAGCGATCCCCTCGCTATCGCTCGTGTTGAACCGAGACGACTTCTTCAAAACCGGTCAGGGCATTTACCCCAAAGGCGAAAATATAGAGAAAGCAACTTCGGTTGAATTGATTTATCCGGATCCAACGGAGAGCATCCAGGCTGACGGATCTGTGCAGATCGTCGGGGGCAGCAGCACCGGCCGCTGGAAGGTGGACAAGCTCTCCATGCGACTGAAATTCACCTCGCAGTTTGGAGACTCCAGTTTTCGACATCCGCTTTTTGGTGAAGATGCCATGGCCCAGTTTGACACCCTGGTGGTGGACGCCCGATTGAATCAAGTTTGGTCCTACGGCGGTGGTTCCGGACCCAGCGACCAGAGGCGCCGAGGACAAAACACGCGCGACCAGTTCGTAGCCGACCTCCAAAACCAAATGGGCGGTTTTGCCCCACATGGAATCCATGTGCACGTCTACATCAACGGCCTTTACTGGGGCCTGCATACCCTGCACGAACGGCCCGACGAACACTTCGCCGCCCACTACATGGGCGGAAGCAAGGATGATTATGACGTGATGAAACACCGTAAATCCACTGTGGTCAGTGGTAACAGCCGTGGCTACAACGCCCTCATCGCCGCCACCTCCAAAAACCTGTCGAACGCCTCCGCCCTCGCCGCAGTTGAGCAGCAGCTCGATATCACCAACTTTATCGACTACATGCTGTTAAACTTCTACGTCGGTAACACCGACTGGTCGCACCAGAACTGGTATGCCTCCTTCAACCGCAACAACCCCGAGGGACGCTGGCGGTTCCACAGTTGGGACGCTGAACATGTGCTCAAGGAAATCAACGACAACTCTGTCGGAAAAAACAATGCGGCCAGCCCGACTGGCTTTCACCAGAGTCTGAAACGCAACGAGGAATACCGGGTGTTGTTTGGAGACAGGATTCATCGGCATTTTTTTAACAACGGCGTGTTAACCCCGGAAAAGGCGGCTGCAAGCTATCAGGTCCGGCTCGACAACATTGATGAGGCAATCGTTGCCGAGTCCGCGCGCTGGGGGGACAACCAACGGTCCACACCCTTCACCCGCGACAAGGAATGGGTCGCCGAAAAGAACCGGCTGCTGAAACAGTATTTTCCGAGACGAACCGGCATCGTCCTCAACCAATTGCGAGCTCAAAATCTTTACCCCTCGCTCGCCGCGCCAACGTTTAGTCAACACGGCGGATCAGTCCCGAACGGTTTCAATCTTACGCTTAAGGCGTCCAAGGGAGAGATATACTTCACGCTTGATGGAAGTGATCCGCGACTTTCAGGGGGCGACCTGTCCGAAACCGCAAATCGATACAGCAAGGCTTTTCACATTGAGAACATCACCCGGATAAAGTCCCGAGCAAGATATCAAAATGAATGGAGTGCCTTGGCCGAGACGCAATTCATCGTTGAAGGTTCCCTCGAGAAACTGCTGATCACCGAGGTGATGTACCACCCACTCCAAGGCCACCCCGAATTCCTGGAACTGAAAAATACCGGGACAGAGGCTCTGGACCTCAGCGGGGTGAAGATCAGCGAAGCAATCCGGTTTACCTTCCCGGAAGGCTTCCAACTGGCTCCCGGCACCTTCGTCGTGCTAGCCGGGGATGCGGACTCTTTCACCGACCAATTCCCCGACCTGACCCTAGGGGGCGTGTACGACGGGCGCCTCTCGAACGGCTCGGAAAAAATCGAGTTGATCGACAGCTTGGGCAAGCCCTTCCTCAGCGTGATCTACTCGGATCAACCGCCCTGGCCCTCGACCGCGGACGGCCGTGGCTTCTCATTGGTGCCCAGGTTGGCCGATCCAGACACCAACCCGAATGATCCCGGTAACTGGCGTGCCAGCGCCGCTCCTGGCGGATCGCCGGGGCGCAATGATCTACCCCCGGACATCAAGCCGGCATGGATCACAGAAGTGCTGGCCCACAGCGATCCCCCCAGCGTTGACTCCGTTGAAATTCACAATCCCAACGCTGCCGCCCTGGACCTCAGCCATTGGTTTCTAACTGATGATTGGAGTGAGCCTGCAAAATACGCCATACCTGAAGACACGATTCTTTCACCTGGAGGCTACATCGTTTTCACCGAGGAACAGTTCAATCCCAATAACAACGGGTTTGCCCTCGATTCCCATGGTGATCAGGTTTTTCTGTTTTCCGCCGATGCCAACGGCAAACTCACCGGATTTTCCGATGGGTTTACTTTCGGCGCTTCGGAAAACGGCGTGACTTTTGGCAGGCTCGTGACAGCCAGCGGCCAAGCCCAATATCCTGCTCAATCAAGACCAAGTTTGGGCCTTCCCAACATCGGCCCCAAAGTGGGACCGGTCGTCATCAACGAGATTCATTATCATCCGCAAGGCACCGGACCAGAGTTCGTGGAGTTGAAGAACATCACCTCACATACGGTTCTGCTGTATGATCCGCAGCACCCCGGAAACACCTGGCGCGTGGGCGGGATTGACTTCCAGTTTCCAACGGGGACATCCATTCACCCGGGCGGGCTGATGATAATCACCAATGCCGACCCGGCTGATTTTGGCTCGCATTACGCAATCCCGGACGATGTGCCTGTTCTGGGGCCGTTCCTCGGAACCCTTCAGGACAGTGGAGAACGCCTGGAGCTGTTGAAGCCGGACGAACCGGACACAGATCCTGACGGCAGTGAAATTGTCCCCTACATTGTCATTGACGCGGTACGCTACAACGACAACCCACCCTGGCCGTCTGAACCTGACGGGAACGGTCTATCGCTTGAGAAACTCAAGCCGGAGCGCCACGGCAATGATTCCGCCAATTGGCGGTCCAGCCCGGGCGGACCATCCCCCGGCGTGGAAAATATGGGCAACCGCCCACCCCGAGTCATGGCCGGGGTGGACCAAGTCATCGAGACGGAATCACTTCCGGTGTCTGTCCACCTATCCGGTATGGTTAATGACGATACGAACCCGAATTTTCCCACGGTCAAAACCGAGTGGTCTCTCTCCAACAATCAAACAACCGTGATGTTTACCAACAGTGGCGAGCTACAAACCACCGCTGAGTTGTTCGGGCTTGGGAAACACACCTTCCGTCTCACGGCGGACGACGCTCAATACGCTGTCTCGGATGAATTAACTGTCGAAATAAAGCGCGCCCCAATGGAGCGAACTTTCATCGCGGCAGGTTCGGAATGGCGCTATCTCGACAACGGCTCAAACCAGGGCACGAAATGGCGCGCCCGCCTGTTCGATGACACCAA
>Ga0209752_1001204_pt1 | contig 12673 bp, 13 predicted proteins | sample METZYME_3_250m_FD_187548 | JGI IMG/M metagenome (GOLD analysis project Ga0209752, IMG submission 187548) | Marine microbial communities from oxygen minimum zone in mesopelagic equatorial Pacific - METZYME_3_250m (SPAdes) (version 2) | ecosystem: Environmental > Aquatic > Marine > Oceanic...
GGCACCGGCGGTCTGCGCGACTCTCGCTTGGTCAGCGGTATCGTCGTCAACAGGCGGGTGATAATGGATGGACTTCCCAACGACCTGAGTGACGCCCAAGTCGCCTGCCTCGACGGGGACCTCAAGATGAGGGAGCTGACTAGGGACGTCGAGATCAAGATCACCAATGCGGGCGAACTGGACTCTTTCATCGAAGCCGAGCACGAGCGCAGGGATGCGATTGCCGCGAGCGTCATCGGCAGTGGAGCGAGCGCCGTGCTATGCTCCGGCGAGGTCGATAGGGACATCCTACACCGTCTTGCAGATTCGGGCGTCCTCGCCGTCGGCGAGTTGGACTCAAGTGAGATACGCAACGCATCCGAGGCTTTGGGTGCGAGGTTGGTCGACTCACCCTTGGATCTTGAGGCCTCGGATCTGGGTTACTGCGGCCGCCTCTCGTGGGAGAGGCGAGAGGAATCAGATAGCGTAGAGGACGTGATTCGCATCGAGAACTGCCCAAGCCCAGCTATTGTTACCATAGAAGTGGGAGGGGCCGGTGAGACTGGAACTGAGGAGATTATTCGCGGGCTACACGACTCCCTACGAGCAACCTCGCTGGCATTCGATGAGGAACTGCTGCCCGGAGCAGGTTCCATCCACGCTAGGATGGCCCACGCGGTTAGAAGGGCATTGGAGGCTCAGGGAGGCCGGGAGAGGCTCGCCATGGAGGCGTTTGCCAGAGCACTTGAGACGATACCAGCAACCCTGGCGGAAAACGGAGGCGATGATCCCCTAGACCGCGTGCTGGAGCTCCGAGCCGCTGCGAGGGAGGGAACCGCCCCGGTGGGCATTTCTCCGGAAGGCAAGACTTGGAAGGTCAATGGAGTCTGGCACCCCCGTTCGGTCATAGAGAACTCTCTCGTGTCCGCTACCGGGACCGCGATGAGCATGCTCAGAATCGATCAGGTCATCTCGGCACGAGGCGACTAGGGCTGTGGACGCGAACCATTCAAGGCCGCCGCACTCACGCAAAATCATGGTTTCGCCGCGCGCCCTGCTGAGCGTTTGGGATAAGTCAGGAATCGAAGACCTCGGAGCGGCTCTCGCAGGCATGGGCTGGGAGTTGCTGTCCACAGGTGGAACTGCACGCGCACTCAGCGAATCGGGACTAGAAGTCAAAGAAGTGAGCGAAGACACTGGCCACCCGGAGGCCTTCGATGGGCGCGTCAAGACGCTTCACCCCGCTGTCCACGGAGGAATCCTCGCACGTCGTGACCGTAAGGACGACATGGACACCCTCTCAGATCTAGGATACGGAACAATCGACCTCGTGTGCGTCAACCTGTATCCCTTTGAAGCAGTCGCTGCGCGCGACCCCCCTGCGCCGATTGACGAACTCATCGAGATGATTGACATCGGCGGGCCCACCATGATTCGTTCAGCCGCTAAGAACCACCACGACGTGCTGGTGCTCACCCATCCCGACCAGTATCCAGGAGTGCTGGACGCTCTCGCCACCGCTGACGGCAGCCCATCGGGAGTCGACGTCGAGGCCCGAGAGGCGTTGGCGCTCGCCGCCTACCAGAGGACGACGGCCTACGATGCGACGGTCTCCAACGAACTGGAGGGCAGGTTCACAGACTCGGACGTGCCCTCGCGCATCCTCCTCGCATCCGGTTTGGGAACCGGGCTGCGCTACGGCGAGAACCCTCACCAACCCGCTGCGTTCTACCCCGAATCATCAGTATCCGGACCATTGGGCCTCGCAGCAGCCGTCCAGCACGGCGGGAAGGAACTATCGTACAACAACTACCTCGACCTCGACGGCGCCCTGCGCCTCGCACGTTCCCTCTATGTCACCTGCTCTGGCGAGCCCCACTGCTGCGTTCTCATCAAGCACACCAATCCCTGTGGTGCAGCAGTCGACGCCACTCAGGTCGACGCGTGGAGAAACGCACTGGCAAGCGATTCCGAGAGTGCGTTTGGCTGCGTCATCGCCTTCACGAAACCGGTCGAGAAGGGGACTGCTGAGGCAATAGGGGGCCATTTCTTCGAGTGCGTGATCGCACCGGGCTACGAACCGGGGGCACTGGACATCCTCTCCGCCAAGAAGAATCGCAGGATTCTCACTCTTGACCCGTTCGAGCCGAGGGTAGATGAGGTCAGGTTACGACAGATCGATGGAGGCTGGCTGTCCCAGATGCAGGGTCCACCGAAGATTGACTGGGACGAGGTGAGTTGCGTCACCGAGCGGCAGGTCGGCATTCCTGAGGTCTCTCTGGCCCGTTTCGGCTCAGCGGTGCTAGCAGAGGTCAAGTCTAACGCGATTATTTTGGTTGCGAGGACAGAGACGGGCTGCGCGACGGTAGGCGTTGGCCCGGGTCAGACCAGCAGGGTCGAGGCGGTGAGGATCGCTGCCCATAGAGCGAGCGAGCGAGCTCAGGGATCAATGATGGTCTCAGATGCCTTCTTCCCGTTCAGAGATGGTATCGATGCGGCTCACGAGGCCGGCGTGACCGTCGTGGTACAGCCAGGCGGCTCGGTGCGTGACCAGGAATCGATAGATGCAGCCAACGAGCACGGCATGGCCATGATTCTCACCGGAACCAGATTGTTCCTCCACTGAGTCAGCCATGCCCCCGGGTGACTCGGCGACGATTCACCTCATTTTTTCATCCATTACAAATGTCGACATCATCATACCCCAGATTCAGATGGCGATGCATGGTCTCTGACTCCCCGGGTCCACCGAATGCTTACGACGATGTCGTCTCCGCTATCGGAAACACCCCACTAATCAGGCTCAACCGCCTTACTGAGGGGTTGCAGGACTCCTCCGTCTGGGCCAAGTTGGAACGCTGCAATCCAGGTGGTTCCATCAAGGACAGGATTGGCTTGCAGATGGTCCTAGACGCCGAGGCTAAGGGGCTGCTGAAATCAGGAGGGGTAATCGTCGAAGCGACCTCTGGTAATACCGGAATAGGGTTGGCAATCGTGGCAGCACAGCGAGGGTACCGCTGCATCTTCACCATTCCCGACAAGATGAGCGACGAGAAGATCACATTGCTGCGGGCGATAGGAGCCGAGGTACACGTTTGCCCCACTGCGGTCGAGAAGGAGGATCCTCGCTCCTACTACGAGGTCGCAGCCCGCTTGGCTAGGGAGATTCCTGGGGCCTGGTATCCTGACCAGTATTCCCATCAGGCCAACCCTTTGGCCCACCTGCTCTCCACCGGTCCTGAGATTTGGGAGCAGACCGGAGGCAGATTGACCCACTTCGTGGCGACGATGGGAACGGGTGGCACGATTACAGGAACCGCACGTGCACTGAGGGATCTGGCCGAATCCAACGGTCGAAATCCACCGTTGATCGTCGGTGTCGACGCAGTTGGCTCCATTCTGAAACAATGGTTTGAGGAAGGCACCGTGGGGGCGCCCCACACCTACGCGGTCGAAGGCTTCGGGGAGGATTTCATCCCCATAGCCACCGATTTCTCTCTAATCGACGAAATACACCAGGTCGATGACGGCACGTGCTTCCGCTGGGCTAGGGCGTTGGCTAAGCGCGAGGGAATGTTCTGTGGGGGCTCATGTGGCGGGGCGATCAAGGTGGCCCTCGACATCGCCGAGCGGGCCGATGCGGCTGGCGAGGCAGCGATGATTGTGGTCATCCTCCCGGATGGGGGTAATCCATACCTCTCCAAATTCTATGACGACGAGTGGTTGTTGGAAAACGGATGGGACCCGAAGGACTGGGAGTGAATCGCTCAGGCACTCTTGAAGGCCTGTTCCAGATCGGCGATTATGTCATCCGGGTCCTCGACTCCGACAGACAGGCGTACCAGTCCGTCGGAGAAGCCGCGAGCCAGCCTCTCTTCTCGAGGAACCTCTGCATGGGTCATGGTGGCCGGGTGGGTAATCATCGTCTCCACCGAACCCAGACTCTCAGCCAGCAGACACAACTCCACGGAATTCATCAGCGCCTTTCCTGATTTCAAACCACCCTTCAGCTCGAAGGAAATCATTCCGCTGTACCCGCTCATCTGTTCGACTGCAATCTGATGGCCCGGATGGGAGACCAGTCCGGGATACGTCACATTCGCTACCTTGGCGTGCCCCTCTAGATAAGCAGCCACCTTCTCAGCATTCTCCCAGTGGCGCTGCATCCTCAGATGCAGCGTCTTGAGACCGAGAATTGTGAGCCAGCAGTCGAACGGACCAGGAACGGCCCCCACGGTCTTCTGGATGAACTTCAGCCTCTCGTAGAGATCATCGCGGTTGGTAATGACCGCGCCGCCGATTAGTTGGTTGTGCCCACTGAGATACTTCGTGGTGCTGTGCAGGACTATGTCAACGCCATACTCGAGAGGTTTGAGGAAGACCGGAGTGGCGAAGGTCGAATCAACCACATACAGTAGATCGTGCTCCTTGGCGATTTTGCCGACTGCATCCAGATCGGTGATTCTGAGCAACGGGTTGGTGGGCGTCTCGATCCAGATCATCTTCGTCTCGGGCCTGATGGCTGCTTCCACGTTCGTCGCGTCCTGGGAGTCCACATACGAGAAATGCATGTTATAATTCACCAACAGTCGATTGAAATGGCGCGAAGTGCCGCCATAGACATCATCCGAGCAAATGACGTGGTCACCGGATCCGAGCAGTTTCAGGCAACTGTCCACACTTGCCATCCCACTGGAGAAGGCCACTCCGTAGCTGCCCCCTTCAATGGCGGCAAGATGCTCCTCCAACACCTGTCGGGTCGGGTTGGAGGATCTGGTGTAATCGAAGCCCTTGTCCCGACCCACTTCTTCCAATACATAGGTTGCAGTCTGATACAGAGGAGGAATGATTGCCCCCGTGGTGGGGTCGGGTTCACTGCGTCCTCTCACTATTGTCGTGTCGAATTCCATGCCATCCCTCATACAATGCGTCAAGTAATCTAGCAAAAGTGTTTCAGTGCAACGACCCCATCCCCCTAGGGCTGGATTACTTGCGAGTCGGGACCTTGAAGCCGACGTACCACATTCCAATAATCCCTACTAGGATGATTGTTCCAGCACCGAATCCAGGATCTGCCCCATTCCACGTCGCAGGATCAGTCAGCACTCCCTCCCCTCGCGTTGATACGTACCATACGAAGTAAGCCGAGAGAGACGCCATCAAGGCGATGAATCCGACGGTGACGTACTTGGCGTGCTTAGGAATGGTCTTGCCAGAGGCGTAGTACTCGAACATCGCGGCCCCGAAGTAGGGATTTGTCAGCGTCTTGCGAAACATCCTCTCGCTGGAGAGTGAGAACAGAAAGGCAGCCGGGACCGCCCAGGAGACGGTAGGCCAACCGGGAATCCAGATACCGATAACCGCGAACGCGAGGAAGATCGTTCCGAGGCCGACGTACAGCCTGCTCTTGCTAGGAGTACTCGCCACGCAGTAGTGTTCGACAATCTCATCGACGGTCTGCAGCCTATCCACAGCTGACCCTCCAGTGTGTTGCCGCCACATCATGTGTATAAGGCCAGATGCACCCACCTCTCGACCCTCTCTACGAAAATGTTCGTGCCGAACCCTCAAGCGCACCCTGCCCCTCAACGTGCCATGAGCTTGGGTTACGTATTGCCACGAGCAGCCACTGCCGAGGACCCTATCCGCCTCGCGGTCTTGATTTCGGGAGGTGGTTCTGGCCTTGAGGCCCTGCTGAACTACCAGCATGACCAGCCGCGCTGCCACCGAACCATCCTCGTGCTCGCTACCAGTCCGCACGCGGGTGGTCTGGAGCACGGTAGCAGACACGGCGTTAGATCCGTCAGTGTCCCATTGCCCATGGAGATTAACAAGCCCGAGCGACGCATAGCCCACGAGCATTTGGTACACAACGAGCTGGTCGCCGCGGATGTCGAACTCGTAGTGCTGAGTGGCTACATGCGCATCCTCACCCCCTGGTTCGTATCACTCTGGAAGGGGCGTCTGGTCAACATCCACCCCTCTTTGTTGCCGGAATTTCCAGGTGCACATGCGCACCGGGACGCCCTAGCAGCTGGGGCCAGCGTAACTGGGTGCACGGTGCACCTAGTCGACGAGCGCGTCGATTCGGGACCGATTCTCGCACAGAGGCAGGTGAAGGTGCTACCCGGTGACGACGAGGAGGCCCTGCAGGAGCGCGTCAAGAGGGCCGAGCACGTACTCTACCCGGAGACTCTCGACCGGCTATGCTCAGGACAGGTCTCGCTCTAGGTCCTCTGGATGGTTGACGTTCCGTAGCACTTGAGGATTCTCCACAAGCACGGAGTGTTGTGCCTCCGAGAACTGGACGTGAAGTGGCCTCCGGTCGCCATCACCAATCATTTTGAGGATTTGCTGCGGTCGAATCAGTGCCAATAGGGGGTGCGACCTCTCCCCGTCATGAGGCATGATTAATGCGTCCAGTTCACCGAGTCCCTCCTCCAGCGACCAGAACAGCCCGGCGGAGATCCAAGGCACGTCTACGGGGGCTAGTTGCATGGTTTCAAGCTCCTCGCATTGTGGGTCCTCCAAAGCTTCGACCAGAGCATCGATTGGGCCCGCGTGGATATTTCCGTCCAAGACCCACTCGACTTGTAGCTCCTCACCAATCACAGTTCCGTACCTATCAACATCTTCGGGCCTTGCAACAGCGATTCTGATAGGCTCCCTGCCAGCCTCCGCGAGAACCCTCGCCACTCTCGCAATCATGGCTTCGCCATCGATTTTGACAAGTGCTTTGTCCTCACCCATCCTTGAGGATCGACCTCCGGCGAGTAACAGGGAACGCACCCTGTCACCTCAGGTCGTCCAATCGCCTGAGTGCGTGCTGAATCTCCTCCATGAGATCGAGTGCCCTGTGAATCAGAATCTGCCGGTCCTTGCGAGTCGAAGTCCCCGCGAGCCATCCCATCAGCTGTGAGATGTCCTGCGCATCTCGCTTGACCGTCCACTCGAGAACCTCCTCGGAAACCGGGTCATCGGATGGCAGCAGGCGTTCGGCCATGACTGCGAGAGCGGTCGGTGACGCATCAGTCCTGCGGCTCTCTAGTCACAACTTTGTCCTTTATCCTACCTAGGAGCGAGTCGCCGTCCGGAACTTGGACCCCTGACAACAACATAATCACGTCATGGCTAACCATTGCCCCTCTGACAGTCCCGACGTAAACCGTGATGAGCGCCAAGTGGGCTTCGACGAGCCTACCCCCACACCAAGATGCAAGCACTCCTTCACTAGGCATTGGTTTTCCCGCTCTGAGGAGCTCCTCGATGCTGAGCAGCAGCGCCTCTGCTGGCTCTCTCGGGCCCACCGATGCGGCGAGGGTACTCCAGGGATCGATTCCTAGAAGGGTGTAATCGATGTTAGCTAGTAGCAGCGCTGCCAGCGCCACGTCCTCCCTCCCATGCCTCTTCCAGAGCCCGCCAATCAACTTGAGCAGGACATCCTGCTGCTCGCCTGCCTCGGTTATGAGCCATGAGGCAATGCGCCTCAGCAGTTCGTCAGGGGTTCCTAGGTGGAATGCGTATCCCGCTGAGGCCCCCAGTCTGTCAGTGCTGGACTTCATGATCATCGCGGGCACGCCGATGGGATATGCCTCGCGAACCACATTTGCAAGCCTCCTGTGGGAGCGATGCACACCACCAGACTGCCGTTCGAGGAATTCATCAAGATGTGCTGTGCGACCCATCATCCCTGTTCTTTCCTCGCGAGGATATTGATGTTGTCGAATATATCCCCCATCCTGTCAACGGAGTCCTTCAGCCTCATACGAAACTCCTCGATGAACGTGCGATGAACAATGTCCTCCAGTTGACGGTCTAGGCTCCGTGCTATCGCTCTGTGTTCGGACTCGTCAATGCCGAACATGCTCCTGAGGAACGCAATCTGGGCTAGAACGTCGTCCGATCTGTCAGTGTGGATTAGCATGGCCTCGAGCACTTGCCCGTACACCAGCCTCATTTCCAGCTTGTCCAGAGCCTCACCACCCCGAGGTTCCTTGCCCTCCATTACGGCGTCGTAGATCATCTCCGGCTCGTCGTCCTCTAGTTTCATGGCGTGAGCCAGCTTGACCAGCACCCTCTTTTCACCATTGGACAACTGACCGTCCCGGAGTGCAAGCCTTGTGGCGTTCCAGAAGACTTTCCTTCGATTGGACTCGACCCCTTCCACACCGTCCGATGAAAGCCGCATGACTTAACGACTGGGTCGATGGGGGCCCTGCAAATCCAGCTAAAATTATGACAGGAGGCTTCATGAAGCCCCCTTGCCTCCGCAGGACTGCTTCTCAGCTCTACTCGCGGGCGCCCTGCGCCCATCCGAACCCCCCCGCCAGATTGGCGAAAAACGGGGGCAAGGCCCCGGTTTGGGGCCGGGCGGCAAGGAGAATAGAAAACATGAGTGAAGGAAAATATGTCATACACGCAACCATTCGAGCAGAAGGCACCGTAGCCAGAAAAGACGTCATCGGAGCGATCTTCGGCCAGACCGAGGGACTCCTTGGGGAGGGCTTGCAACTCAGGAAGTTGCAACAAACGGCGCGCATCGGACACGTCGATGTCAACCTGAATAACAACAAAGGAAGGTCGCAGGGACGAATCGCCCTCCCCTCGTCCTTGGATCAGGTGAGCACCGCCGTCATCGGAGCCGCCTTGGAGACAATAGACAGGGTCGGCAACAGCAAGGCCACGATGAAGGTCACGGAGATCGAGAATATTCAATCTGCCAAGAGGGACCACATTATCGACCGCGCCAAGGAACTGCTCCTCGCTATCGTGAACTCGGGTACTGACGAGTCGAGGAACATCATCGACGAGGTCAAGGCCGTGCTCACCCTGGACACCGAGATCGAGTTCGCCGAGATGACCGCGGGTCCTAACGTCCAAGCGTCCGACTCGCTAATCATTGTCGAAGGTCGCAACGATGTCCGGAACCTGCTGAAGTACGGGATCAAGACCGCAATTGCGACCATGGGCTCAGGAATCAAGCCCGAACTGGTCGAGCTAGCCGCTAGCAAGAAGGTGGTAACCGCGTTCATGGACGGTGACAGGGGCGGGCGCCTCCTCCTCTTGGAGATTGAAGGCAAGCTCGGCAAGTCTCTGACCCACGTCGCGCTTGCACCACGGAGCCGCGAGGTCGAGCACCTCGAAGGCAAGGTGGTTACGAAGTGCCTGAACCAGAAAGAGACCGCCTCCAGGATTGTCTCCAGGATTAAAACCGAGGAAGCAAAGTCCGACGATGCCTCGGTAGGAAAGGGAAATGCCTCCTTGGAGGCGCCAGATGAGGTGAAGAACTGGTCCCCATTCCTCGATGGACTCAAGCGAAACCAAGCCGTCATCGTCCTCGATGATGGCTCGGGCTCGGATCCCATTAGCCCAAAGAACCTCGAAGAGGCACTCAACAACTCCGATGGCGCTCAAGGCATTGTGTTCTCAGGCAAGGTCTCGAATAGGATATTCGAGTTGGCCGCTGGCGCCGGCATCGCGAATGTCGTCGGCAAAACCGTTGGACCAGAGTCTCTGAAACTTGGAGTTCAGGCATACTCCGCAAGCGACCTTAATTGAGTGACGTAACCCCCCGTTTGCTGGCAGGGCATAGCCCTGCCAATAATCGGCCTCTCCCGATGGGTGTTAGCAGAAGCCATCAAAAGTCTCTCATGCCCGCTGGAGCCGATGCAAGGCACAACGATGGCTATTCTCACAATTTATGGGGTGTTGGGCGTGGCTTTGTTCGCCCTCTGGCTAAAGCACAAGTCGGTACTGAGGCAGAGGGAGAGGATGAGAGACAAGCTGGTATCAGTGGAAGGAAACTTGAACGAGACCTCACAGAGGTTGGATCTCCTCTCCAGAGGAGTTGATACGGTTCTCTCTGGTACTCCCCAAGTCCATGGTCTGCTTGGAGTCCACCGTTCTCTGGAATCTGCTGAGAACCTCCTCTTCAATCAAGGCATCCCTATCAGTAACAGCGAGTCTTGCGCAATCGCCAGCCATGCTGCCAAGGCCGTGCTAGAACATCATCCGGAGAGGAGCCCCGATGACAATGAATCCACTATTCCCGGCCTTCACCCTCTCTCGGGAAGGCTTGCCGCCATGCTAAGCGAGGCCGAGATGAAGGCAGAGGACATTGAACTCACCGCTGGTGAGCACAGGAGGCTAGGCGAGTTGTTTCACGCAGTTGACAGGACCGACTGGGCCGCAGACTGTTTTCACAGAGCCAACGAACTCGACCCCGAGGACGAGTCTGCCCTGCGGTCCCTCTCGGAAATCCAACGTCAGAAGGGAGATTTGGAAGCACTCGACAGAAGCCTCGAGAGGATTCTTTCCATCGCTCCTGACGATGTGGGGATTCTCAAGGAGCAGGCGCTCTTGCTGGAAGGCTCGGACCCATCGAGAGTGATTAGGAACCGCAAACGACTCGAGGCCTTGGGAATCGACTCCCTATTTTCCGAAGAGACATTGGAGCTCACCGACATCGCAAAGCGCGCCCGGGGCGCCCACCAAGGCGTCAAGCCCGGACTTTTGCAATCAGAGAACGCTGCCGATCTTGTGGAACGCGCAGCCAAACAGCTTCTCCTGGGAGAGGTCCGCGTCGCCCTCGAATCTATTGAGTCAGCCTTGGAAATCGATGCTAAGAAAGGCCCAGCCTGGCTTCTGAAGGCACGCCTGCTAGCAGCGGGCGAGGGAAATACCAAAGCCGCTCTGAAAAGCATTCGTCGGGCAAGTGCACTCGGCGAGTATACAGTGATGCTGGAGTCAGAGATTCTAGAGAACGACGGTAGGACAGACGCCGCCATCCAAGTCCTAGAGGAACACTTAGAGAAAACGCCATCTGACCCTGAAGTTCGAGGCAAGCTCAGTCTACTGTGGTTGAGAAACGGCTCTAATGACACCTCTTGCAGAGTCCTCGACGAGGCTCCCGACGAGTCTTGGGACAGCGCACCTCTACACATCATGAGGGGTAGACTGCATCTAGTCGATGCCGACGAGCACAGGGACAACACTGGGAAGCACGAGCAGATGCTTCTGGTTGACGCTCTTGTTGCCTTTGACAAAGCGATAGAGCACGATCGCGAATCGGGGCTCGCCTGGCTTGGTCGAGCCCGGGCCCTCAGATACCAAGGTACCTACAATGAGGCGGAGGTCGCACTAGTGCGCGCGCGCAGGCTTATCCCAGAGCATCCTTCGATTCCTCTCGAAGAGGCACAGCTTTCTCTTGATGCCAATAATCTGGAACAGGCCAACGCCCTTGCTATCGAAGCGACAACGCATCTCAAGAACAACCCTACTGTGCCTTTCATCCGCGGTATCATCGCTGCTAGACTAGGTCGCCTCGAAGAGGCACGAAATTTCTTCTCCAGCACCTTGGAAATCGACCCAGATCACGTTCGCGCTAGGCTGAACCGCTGTTCGGCCGCACTACTTTGCGAGGATCTCCCTCAGGCGCTCGATGACGCGGACCACTTGGTGAACGCCCGTCCTGAACACGAGCTGGCACGATTGAGGCGTTCCGAGATTCTGATGAACCACGGTGACTGGTCCGAGGCGGAAACCGAACTCAGAAATCTCCTCAAGCGAAACTCGGAGCACACCATGGCCCTTGTGCATCTAGGGACGTGCATGATTGCCGCAGGCAAGTCCGAGCAGGCAGAACGCCCTCTGAACAAAGCGATCGGTATCGATCCTAACCTCTCAGAAGCTTGGTACCAGCGCGGCCTCCTGTACCTTGACTTCGGACGCGTTGATGAGGCAATGTCAGACTTCGAGGGGGCGGCGAGAACCGATACCCATCATATCGATGCCAGACTGAGGATTGCCGCGATACTGCACGAGGGCGAGGATTTTGACAAGGCGGTCGCTGCGTGGAGGCAGGTCCTAGACATCGAGCCCCAGCACCGATTGGCTCGGCGACGGCTAGCAGAGTGCCGTGACCTGACGGCAGCAAGGAACGCCCCCCCTCCAAAGGATTGAACAACGCTCACACCGCCCCAGTGGCATGGCTATGCGATCCGACGTTGAACCAGGCGATTACGCACCAGACTTTGAGCTTCCGAACGCCAATTCCAATGTCGGCGGCGGGAGCATGGCCCTATCGGATGTGATGGGCGAGAAGGGCGTAGTCATCGTCTTCACCTGCAACCACTGTCCCTATGTCGTAGGCTCCGAACCACGAATCGAAGCCATTGCAGGGCGGGCGAGACAGGGCGGGCTAGGGTTCGCCGGAATCAATGCTAACGATCCAGTGGATTACGAATCTGACTCCTGGGAACACATGATTAAGCGCGCTGAAAAGGGCATGACATATTCCTACCTACATGACGCCTCGCAAGAAGTAGCGGCCGCATACGGTGCTGAGAGGACCCCCGAGTTCTACCTCATGGACTCGACCGGCCTTGTATCATATCGCGGTAGGATGGACGATTCTCCGAGAGACCCCTCCCATGCAACGACTTCGGAGCTCGCTGATGCAATTGACGAGATGCTGTCCGGAGTCGGGGTTACGGTCCCTCGGACAGATAGCATCGGATGCTCGGTCAAGTGGAAGATGTAGGTGCTTGCACGGGTTCACACCATAGATTAGTACTGCTCGAGGACTAGTTCGGTCTGCGTCGAACTGATGTCGCCTGGAGCCGCCAGCCACATCTTGTCAAGCATGTCCCGAAGTGCTACTGTGTCATCAACATGTACGACAGCCACTAGGTCC
>Ga0209752_1001206_pt1 | contig 12665 bp, 11 predicted proteins | sample METZYME_3_250m_FD_187548 | JGI IMG/M metagenome (GOLD analysis project Ga0209752, IMG submission 187548) | Marine microbial communities from oxygen minimum zone in mesopelagic equatorial Pacific - METZYME_3_250m (SPAdes) (version 2) | ecosystem: Environmental > Aquatic > Marine > Oceanic...
TTGCTACGTGGCGTTAGCCTTAGCAGCCCAAGCGACCTCAAGCATCAAATTGGGCACTGGTGTAACGAATTCCTTTACAAGGCATCCCGCCGCGACAGCGTCCGCCATCGTATCCATTCAAATGGAAAGCGACGGGCGCGCGTATCTCGGGATTGGCAGAGGGGATTCCGCTTTGGCACACTTAGGCCGTGCGCCTCATTCCGTAGCGGGGTTCGAGAACTATCTCGAGCAACTCCAGAATTACTTAAGGGGCAATGAGGTAGAGTTTGAAGACGATAGTGACCTGGTCTCACTGGGACTAGCAGGCCATTCAAACTCTAGTCGAATATCGTGGATTGCGGGGATCCAACCGAAAGTACCTGTAGATGTCGCCGCAACTGGTCCAAGGGTGATTGCAGCTGCCGCACGCCACGCTGACAGGATAAGTTTGAACGTGGGCGCCGATGTTGAACGCGTTAGATGGGGCATGGATGTAGCGCGCGACGCTCGAGTGAAGGCCGGCATCGCTGGAGATATCCCGTTTACAGCCTACATATCACTGGTAGTACATGATGACCCTGAGGAAGCTATGAGAATTGGGGCAGGGCAAGTTTCATTGTTCGCGAGATTCTCTGCCATGTATGGGAGGGTAGTCGGGCCTACTTCTGCTGAACAGCAAAAAGTGTTTGAAGAAATCCACAGATCATATGACATGCAACAGCATGGTCGGGGTGCGGGAACCCAAGAAACCGCTGTTACTGGGGAATTCGCACGTAACTTCGGTATCTTCGGTTCTCCATCATATTGCGTGAATCGTTTATCAGCACTAATAGAGGCGGGAGTAGACAGGTTTATTTTGAGAGGGAGTCCACTGGATCCCGATGACCCTGACTCTCACACCTCCGAGCGTTTTATTCAAGAAGTCGCTAGCGCATTAAAAGACTAGGGATTTACTTGCCGACGAGCAGTTTTTGAAATCCATGGACCAGGTTGACCCTCCGTTGGAAGACATACCAAACATGCTCTGTATCCAGCCTCATTAGCAGAATCGGCGTCCGGGAATGTGGTGCGGTTTTCCGGTTTCGTACGACGGCCGGGTGGACAGTTGGGTCTGCAAAAAATCCTAGTAGTTGTACAAGCGTTAAACATGTATTGCCATTCCACGTCATTTCTGGATTGTTTGGCCGCTGCTTTTAACCTGGTGGGCAATCAACTGTAGCATGACGAGTCCATCTTTACTGAAAGCCTTCACTGGTGTCTGATTGTGGGTCGTTCCACTCGTTTCTTGCTGTAAGTATAATTCTTGGCGGGCATATATAATGCCCGCAAATTGAACATCCGTGGATTCGCCATGAAATATGACTATATCGTCGTGGGCGGAGGCTCAGCTGGGTGCGTTTTAGCGGCTCGTTTGTCCGAAGATTCCGGCAAATCGGTGCTGCTGCTCGAGGCAGGCCCCGATTATCCAGACTTCGATTACCTACCGGACGAGCTCAAGTTTGGATACGACCCAGTCGCTTCGTACGAGGGAGGGCAGCACAACTGGTCGTTCAAAGGCACGGCAACAAACAATCCTGTTCGGGAGATACCGGTACCTCGCGGTAAGGCGATGGGCGGTTCCAGCGCCATAAATGTTCAGGCGTTCATCCGGGGCGTACCAGAAGACTACGACGCTTGGGCTGCCCTCGGCAACGACGAATGGAAATATATTAACCTCCTCCCCGATTTCCGGAAATCAGAGACCGACCTGGACGTCAAAGATGACTTTCACGGCACTGACGGACCTATACCTGTTCGCCGCCATAAAAGGGCAAATTGGAACAAGGACCAAGAAGCGTTCTTCCAGGCTTGTACGACAGCAGGGTTTCCTGAGGTGTTAGACCAGAACAACCCGGACGCCACAGGTGTGGGGCCTCTTCCCATGAACAATCCAGATGGCATCCGCGTCAGCACCGCTCTAGCATATATAAACCCCGTTCGCCACCGACTCAACCTGTCACTGCGACCGAACGTATTGGTTAGGCGTATCGTGTTCGACGGCAAAAAGGCAACGGGATTGGAAGTGGAAAGCGATGGGGTAAATTTTGTGGTAGAGGGAGAGGAAATCATTTTGAGTGCCGGGGCCATCGGGTCGCCTCACTTGCTCATGCTTTCCGGGGTTGGTCCCGCCAATCAGCTGAAATCCCGGGGAGTTCCCGTGAGGTTGGACTTACCCGGGGTCGGACAGAACCTAAGAGACCACCCATTGGTATTCACCAGTTACCGGGTACAGGAAGGACATTCAATTGATCTCGATGGTCCTCGGACACAAATTTGTTTGCGTTATACCGCCAAAGGCTCATTGACCCGCGATGATTTGATGGTCTTGCCCTCTTCATCCTCGCCGTTCATTCACGAGGAAGAGCCCGTCGTCCGTATCGGGTGTGGTTTGGAGCTTCCGGTTGGCTCCGGTGAGTTGACCCTTGATTCAAATGATCCGAACGTCCAGCCGCAGCTCAATTATCGTTACTTGGAAGAATCTTGGGACCGAGAACGCATGCGGGAAGGCGTGAGATTGGCGATCAGGCTTGCGGAACATGAAGCCTATGGATCCGTTGTGGCAGAGCGAATTAGTCCCACTGATGCCGACCTGGCCTCCGATGACTCTTTAGACGCCTGGCTTTTGGCTAATACTTCCAGCTTCCAGCATATCTCCGGCACATGCAAGATGGGGCCCGCATCCGACCCCTTGGCTGTTGTTGACCAGTATGGCAAAGTCCGTGGTCTCTACAATCTCAGGGTTGCGGACGCCTCCATTTTTCCCGACATCGTGCGGGCCAATACCAACGCCACTACTGTGATGATCGGCGAACGGCTAGCTAGGTTTATCCGGGATGGACGTTAGACGGCAATCTTGTTCCCGGCATGTTGGAGGGTTGGGATTTTCTTGAAACAGCAAGGGAGACCCTATTAGAATTGCGCCTGAGAACGCCTTGGAACATCTATCACCGCAGCACAAACAAGATTAAGAAATAAGGACCACTTTATATTATTACAACCGAGCGGGATTCTTGGGCTCCAAGCCAAGTCTAATCCGGCCATATTCCTCAGCCCCCTTCCCAGGCGAGGCCGAAGTGGTGAGAGGCAGCGTGAGCATCACGATGGAACCGCTGCAACGGGCTGGAGTCAAAGAGGGCGTGCCCACCGCTGGCCTCAAAAAGCCGGTCCACTGCCCGGACAGATAGTTTGGCCACGTAAGCCTGATTACGACGGACGCGAGCCCGCTCTATTAGCGGCAGGGTCTCTTTCATTTTGGCCTTGGCGACAACTTTCATGCCATCGTCTGCCATAGTCAATCGAGCGGAATTGACCTCCGCTTCCGCTTCAGAAAGCCTGATGTGAACAAGAGGGTTTTCAACCATCTTCTCGCCGGTGGTATAGGCTACCCGGCTTCCCGTAAGTTCTTCAAAGGCTTCTAAGGCCCCTTGGGCCATGCCTACGATTGGGGCTGCCAAAGAGTAAGCAAACATGGTTTGTAGAGGAATCCGAAAATTGAGTGTTTTGTGAATGGTACGGCCCGGGGATTGCCCTTGCCGGAGGTCAGCTACGGAGACGACACGGTATTCAGGGACGAAGGCCTCGTGAACCAAGACATCTTTACTACCTGTACCCTTCAGTCCCGAGACGAACCAGTTGTCTTCGATTGTGTAATCAGATTGGTGTACCAGGAGCCAGATCAACCCGCCCGGTCCCATCCCCGCCAATATCGCCCAGGCTGCAGCGTCACATCCGCTGGAAAAGCTCCAGCGTCCGCTGAGCTGGTAGCCGCCCTTGATTGAAGTCACCTCGGCGCGGGATGGGTCCAAGGAAGTGGACGACAACACATCCACTGAATCAGACCAATACTCCTCCTGAGCTTTTTCTGGGAACATACCCGCAGCCCAGTTGTGGGCGGCCCAGATCCCATAGCACCAAGCTGTAGAGCCACAGCCCCGCCCTAGTTCGGCAGCAATGTCCAGTACCACCGGGTAATCGATGTCATATCCACCGAAACGAGTAGGCTGAGCGGCGCGCAAGATTCCTGAAGAGTGGAAGTCATCCAATGTCTCTTGTGGAATTTGGCGCAGTTCCTCGGTCAACTCCGCACGTTCGCGCAGTACGGGGACCAAGTCAGCAGCCCGGCGAATCAGATCTTCTCGGTTCACCATCCGATTACCTCGCTGTGTTGATGCTGCTGGTAATGCTGATACGCATTTTCTTAGGAATTAACGTCCGGTGTCGGGTTTATTAGGACAGCCTGAATAATCATTGGTGGTCGAATGTTTGAGGATACTGTATCCAGATCTCCTATTGGGCAAAAAACGAGGAGCATTAAGGTCGTCTCCTGCAATCCCAAACAATCTATACTCCCCGTTGTGGTGTTCACCACAGTGCTGCTAGGTGCGCAGCTATTGGGCGGTCCACCCGCCGTCGATGACCAGCTCCGCACCGGTAACGAAAGAAGATTCATCAGAGGCCAGATAAAGCGCGCCGTAAGCAACATCCTCAGGCTGCCCCAACCTGGCTAGCGGCGTCGGGTCCAATCGCTGAGCCTTGAACTGAGAGTCGGCGATGGCTTCCCTCGTCATATCAGTCTGGATGACTCCGGGATGAATCGAGTTACACCTGACGCCATCGGTGGCGTATTGGATCGCGGTGGATTTGGTGAAAAGCCGCACCGCTCCCTTTGAGGCACTATAGGCGGATGAGTAGGCTGCTCCGACTAGTCCCGCGACAGATGAGAGATTAATGATGGAGCCGCCACCCGCTTCGCGCATGGCTGGGATGGCGGCTTTGGCACCCAGAAAAACCCCCTTAGCGTTGATGTCCATCACCTGATCCCATTCGGCAGAACTGGTTTCCTCCACCCGACTGGTGCGGAATATACCTGCGTTATTGATCAGAATATCCAGCTTGCCGAAGCGTTTTACGGTTGCGGCTACCGCCTCATTCCATTGGTTTTCGTCGGTTACATCTAGCGGTATAAACAGGCATTCGCCTCCTGTTTCATTAATCTCGCTTTCAATCTGCTTGCCCTCGGTTTCCAGCACATCGCCGATCACGATCCTGGCGCCCTCTTTGGCGAAAAGCTTAGCTTCGACCGCGCCCATGCCTTTGGCACCACCGCTAATCAGTGCCACCTTATTTTGTAGACGCATCGCGTTCGCTCCTTACCGTCACATTTCGATTCAACTGTTGGCAGATATTTCGGGGATACTACATCCGAAGCTACTCTTAAGCAACTAAAAGGCGTGATGTCCCCTGCCTTTGTCCCACTAAGGTCGTTCAGTTCCTTTCATGGCTGTCCTGACCAGTAAATCCACGCAGGGATACCACATCGCGCTGGAATCATTAATGTATGATGGAGCACCTATAAAACGCGTATAAACAAAATAACAAAACAGTTGAGAGCCAGATCATGAGATTAGAAGGGAAAGTAGCTTTGATTTCTGGAGCTGCCAATGGTATGGGAGCGGATGAAGCTAGGCTGTTCGCCTCGGAAGGAGCACGAGTTGTAATCGGAGACATACTCGACGAGCAAGGCAAGCAGCTAGAGTCTGAAATTGGAGAAACCGGTGGACAAGCCCTTTTTGTGCACTTAGACGTGAGGGACGAAACTGACTGGATATCTGCCGTGGAAACCACCGTTTCTAGGTTTGGAACGCTTGATATTCTGATTAACAACGCAGGCATCAGTAGTAGAGGGGTCGACGATCCGGCGAGTCTAGAAAATTGGAACCGCATAATGGACATCAACTCGACCGGGGTATTCTTGGGGACAAAACATGCGGTGCCACGCATGCAAAATAATGGTGGTGGTTCCATCGTGAATATGTCTTCAATTATGGGATTAGTCGGTGGTGAGAGTGGGCATCCGGCATATAATGCTTCTAAAGGTTCTGTAAGGTTGCTAACCAAAGCAACGGCAGTACGGTACGGGAAAGATAACATCAGGGCGAACTCGGTGCACCCAGGCTATATGCCTCCCATGATTTCTAAAATCCCCGATGATGAAGTTCGAAGGAATCGACAGCATCTTATAGACGCAACCCCCCTAAGAAGAGAGGGGGAAAGAATGGAAGTGGCGATGGCGGTCTTGTTCTTAGCTTCCGATGATGCTTCTTTTATTACTGGTGCAGAACTAGCCGTAGATGGTGGGTTTACGGCCGCGTAAACCCACCATCTCGAATTCGTGATTGGTCAACGCCCATTCACTAAATGGGGTCAAAGTTTCGTGCAGCGTTTTTATAGTATTTGGTGACTTATGAGCACTGCTGTAGATAAAAGAGGTGAAGACATCGCCTAATTTGGGAGTGCCCATTAAATCAAAAAAGCTGTTAACACTCGTCCCTGTTGACGCGTTAACAGCTTTCTTCTTTTTCTGGTCGGGGTGGTCGGATTCGAACCGACGACCCCCTACACCCCATGCAGGTGCCCTGCCGGACTGGGCCACACCCCGACGCACCGCAATTATATCACGCACGGGGCAGGAGCGATCAGCCCTAATTCTACCGGGTCCGTCAGGTGTCAGTTTGGGGTCTCGTTTCACCCACCCATTGCAGCGTTTTCTCACCTTGGTCATAATGGCTGAATGCTGTCGGCTGACCGCCGACGACTCCAACCTTGGAGGAACTCCGAATGCCCGGACCTTTAGACGATGTCAAAGTCGTCGACTTCACCGAGATCATCGCGGGCCCCCTAGCCGGCCGCCTGCTGGCCGACCTGGGCGCGGACGTGATCAAGGTGGAGCCTCCCTGGGGCGAACCCTGGCGGCTCACCCAGAGGTTCACTCCCTCCGAAAGCCGCACCTTCATGACCTACAACCGGGGCAAACGCAGCCTGCCCCTGGACCTGACCAAAGATGGCGCAGCCGAGATCCTGAAGCGGCTTATCCCAGAGATGGACATTGCCTTGGTTAACTTCCGGCCGGACGTGGCGGCCAAACTCGGCGTCGATTACGAGACCCTCTCTGCCATAAATCAACGGCTGATTTACTGCGAACTCACCGCCTATGGGAGGGAGGGTCCCGACGCCGACCGGCCCGGTTACGACATGATCGTACAAGGGATGACCGGGATGGTTTCCTCGGAGACCAAAACCCTGGACGGCGTTCCGTCGTGGGTCTGGTCCAGCCCGCTGGTCGACACCTCTGCCGGCATCTGCATGGCTTGGACGGTGTGCGCCGCCCTTTACGCCCGTGAGCGCACGGGCGTGGGCCAAAAGATCGAAACCAGCCTGTTGGCGTCGGCCCTCTCGTTGATGGGAGCCAGGTTCCTGCACGTGGAGTCTCTGGACAAGGAAACCCGAGAGCAAACACTCAAAAAGTTGGAGACCATGCGGGCGGAGGGAGCAACCTACGACGAAATGGTAGCCGCCTCTCCGGGTAGCCGCCGCCGCGAGCACCACGGCAACCTCTATTACCGGGTCTACTACACCAAGGACGCACCCATCGGTGTCGGTTGCCTCAGCGACCCCCTGCGCCGCCGCTTGTTGGACACTCTGGGACTTACCGACGAGGGCCTGGAGCCTGGCTGGGACCCAACCAAACCCGAGTCCCGCGCCTACAGCCAAGCGTTGGAGAAAAAGGCCGAGGAGCTGATCGCCGAGAAACCCAGCGCCGAGTGGCTACGGATATTCGAAGACCTGGCCATCCCCGCCGGGCCTGTTCGGTTCATCGAGGAATTGTTCGAAGACCCTCAGGTGGTCGCCAACGGACTTGTGACCGAAGTTGAACACATTCAAGAAGGCAAAGTGAAGATGGTGGGACCAATGGCCCACTTCCGGGGCACGGTCCCGACTCCTCCTAAAGCGTCTCCGGCCCTGGGCCAGCACGCGACCGAGATTCTGGAGCGCTTGGGCTTCACCAAACAGGAAGTAGACGGCTGGCGAGATGACGGGGTGATTGGGTAGTTAACAGGGGTCAGCGATCAGCAATAAGGAAAGGGTCCTTCCGCGGAAGGACCCTTTCCTTTTTTGTCTTGTTTGAACAATGTGTTTTGCTTAGAGTTCTCCCAAGAAGCCGGCGATGGCGGCATTGAACTCGTCGGGTTTCTCCATCTGCGGACTGTGGCCGCAGTTATCGATCGTCTTCAACGTGGCGTTGGGCAGCAGCTTCGAGTATATCTCGCCGCATTCCACTGGAATGATGGCGTCCTGCTTGCCCCAGACGACCAGCGCCGGAGTTTTCACTTCACCCAGGAAATGGGGCAGACTGGGATTGTGCAGGTAGGGCCTCCAGCAGAGACGGGACAGCATCTCCATATTGCCGTGCAGGACCGCCGCTCCTTCTGGGCTGGGTTCTGCCGCGATGAGGTCGTAACCGGGTACTTGAGAGGGGTCGTGGAAGGCCAGCTTCAGCCGGGTGTCCCCGGAAACCATGAAAACCTCAGTGATCTCACCCTTCTCTGGGCGGACCCCGGCGGCGTCGATCAGCACCAGGCCCTTGATGTTGTGGTGGTCCATGGCGGCCATCTCAGCGGCAATCCATCCGCCCACGGAATGCCCGACCAGGACATAGTTTTCCAGGCCAAGCTGTTGGACCATATCCTTATAGAAATGGGATAGGTCGTTGATCGTGTACAGCCAATCGGGCCGTCCGGAGCCGAAGAAGCCAGGATGTGACGGTGCGTAGACCGTGAATTTTTCAGCCAAAGGGCCGCTGGTGGGGTCAAATGTGCCGAAACCTGCTCCGCCGTGGAGGAAAAGCAGGGGCGGTCCCGATCCGCCTCGATGCATCTCAATGTCGTGCCCGGAAACCGTGACCATTGTTTGGTTGGCGGTTTTCGCTAGAGTCATTAACTTGTTCCTCGTTTTAAACCGAATTCACCGCATGGTATCTATATCGGAATGTCATATAAAAGGGGTCATCTACTATCCGGGGCTGGTGCCCGGCACACCGATTCTGTTACAAACTGAGGGGGATGTCAAGTTGGCTGCCCACGCACGTCTTGACACGGTTCTAGCCCGTCAATACCATAGGATTACTGATCACGCTCTTGTAACCGCCGTCCTTCCGCCGAAGAATGGCTGCGCCGCAACCACCTCGTTGGGGATTAGTCCAGTGGTAGGACGCCTGACTCTGGATCAGGAAGCGGAGGTTCGAACCCTCCATCCCCAGCCATTCCACAATTCTGCAATTCTCTCCCAGCCTTACCGTCTGCGTCCACACTAATTTGCTACCTCGGTGTCATCCAGGCGCCTCGCTGGAAAGAAGGCTTGCTGCTATCTAAGAGCCGTCCGACCACTTGTGCGGCAGATTGGCCAGCCTGCCGAACCCCAAGTCGTGGCATAGCGCTTCGTATCGCTCCCGGTCAACGCCTGGCCATTCCAAAGCTTTGAGGGATGCGTCCATCGGGACATTGGTGCGCAGGGTGGTCAGGTCCTTGTAGAGGTGGGCCTCTCTGGCATGTTGATTGAGGCTATCCGCCGCGGCAGCAGCTCCCCTGACTTTCACATCCCAATCAGCAGCATCAAGGGGTATATCTTCGATGTGCTTGTAATAGGCCAGCAACTGGGCGGATGTCTTCGCTCCCCATTTGGGAATGCCGGGGATGCCGTCGGCAGCGTCGCCGGTCAGTGCCAAAAGGTCGGGGATGGAAGCCGGGGAGACGCCGAATTTCTCGAACACTCCGGCCTCATCAAACACTTTTTCCTGGCGGCGGTCGTAGCAGACCACAGAATCCCCCCGGACCATCTGGGTCAGGTCTTTGTCGGGGGAGCAAATCACCACCTGTTCAACGCCGGGAAGCCCGGTGCAGCGGGTGGAGGCTGTTGCCAGGGCGTCGTCAGCCTCAAATTCAATCATTGGCCAGACCTTGATGCCCAATGATTCCGCGGCCCGCTCAGCCAGTTCGAACTGGGCCAGCAGGTCTGCCTCGATGCCATCTCCGGTCTTGTAGCCGTCAAACAGGTCGTTTCGGAACGACTTCACGTCATGGTCGAATGCGCAGCCAATGTGGGTCACATGGTCTTCCCGGAGGAGATAGAGAAGGCTCTGGACAATGCCGCGTACCGCGCCCACGGGACGTCCATCCGGGGCCTGAATCGGAGGCAGGGCGAAATAGGACCGGAACAGTTCGTAGGTGCCGTCCACCAGATGAACCTTCATAGCACCCCATCTCCCGGATTATCCGGTGACCGTTACTCGGTGAAATACACGTATCTGTATTTGGGTATTACCAACGGGAACAGGAAGTAATCGTTCACGTTGGGTTTGATCAGGACGGAGCCCCCGTTGGAGTGCCACAACGGCACCCACGGCGCGTCCGCGACGATAATCTCTTCAGCTTGGTGATATAGCTCGAATCTGGCTGTTTCGTCAAGTTCCACGCGGGCCCGCTCTAATAAAAGGTCGAGCTTAAAGTTAGTGTACTCCGATTGGTTATTGCTGCTCTGGCTGTGGAACAGGACGTCCAGGAAGTTTTCCGGGTCCGGGTAGTCGGCGATCCAACCGAGGCCGCCAAACATCTGGAACCTTTGTCGGTGCAGGTCCTGCAGGAATATGGCCCATTCCGTCTGGAGGAGTTCGATTCTCACACCCAGGTTAGCCTCCCACATGGCCAACATGGCCTCGATGGAAGGGCTTACCGCGGCGCCAAAGCTGCCTGGGAGGGTGAGGGTGATTCTGGGCAGTTCGTCTAATCCCCCGTATTTGGAGTCTTGGATCAACTGGCGAGCCTTGTCTGGGTTGTATTTGTAGCCTTGCAGGTCCGGGTTGTAGCCGGGGAACCCGGGCGGCAAGATGCCCGCCGCCGGCACCACCAAGTCTTCAAGCAGCGTGCTGGCCAGGGACGCCCGGTCGATGGCGTAGTTGAAGGCCTGCCTCACTTTGACATCGTCGAAGGGGGGCTCAGTGGTATTAAACCCAAAGTAGTCAACGTCGAACTGCGGTGGCGCCGGGACCACCTCTCTAGAGAGGGCATTTGACGGGTCCAAAACTCCTTCCAACAACCCCAGCGGGATACCGGTGATGTGTAACTCGTCGTTCTCGTACATTAACATGCTGTTGCCGCCGCTGATGAGGAATTCCACCTCGTCTATCATGGCTGGACCCAGGTGATAGTCGTTGAATTTTGCCAGCCGCAGCACCTCACCTGGACGATATTCCTCCAACCTGAAGGGGCCAGTGCCGATGGGCTCAAATATCCAGTCTCGGCCTGATTCCACGTTCTGTTGATCCAGGACGAAGCTCACAGGGTAGGTGAGCTTGGAGAGGAAATAGGGTTTAGGGGCGTCGGTTGTGATGGTCAAGGTGCTGTCATTGATCACCTGGACACCGGAAATAGCGTTGGAGGAACCTGCCAGCTTCTGCTGTACGCCGACGATGTCGCCTAGGAAAACACTGGCGTTAAACGCCTCCGTGAGGGGGTCGGCTGCTCGTTCCAACGACCATTTGACATCGTTGGCTGTGACGCTTCTGCCGTTATGGAATTTTGCGTTGGGATGGAGGCGGAAGGTGGTTGTCTTTCCGTCGGCGCTAACGTCCCAACTCTCCGCCAGATCGCCCACGATGGCCAGATTTTTGTCGATGGTCATCAGGCCACCGAAGATCTCCACTGCGTACACAGCAGAGTTAACATCGGTGGTCAGGTGAGGGTCCAGGGTGGGTGGGTCTGCTCCCAGCCTGAGGAAGGTGCCGCCATCCACAACCTTGGCGCCGATGGGACTGGTCCGAGGCACGCGGGTCACCTGAGGAAGGGGAGTGGGCGTCAGCGGCGACCCGAGCGTCGACCGAGGAACCGAAGTCGGATCGACGCCGCCCGCCTTCTCCGAGATGGAGTCCGACGAACACGCGATCCCCACCACTAGAAGTAACCCTAGTAATGCAAGAACGGGTTTCATCCTAATCCTCACTAAACGGCCCTGTCATCGGGATAACCGTGCTCCGCAAGCAGTTTTGATAGCCTGGCGTCGGGGACCGCTTGCCGATCCCAGCAAACTATTCTCATTACCACTTACCGATTATGCCCCTAGCTTGGGCTTAATGGAAGGAACCATCTCTTGGCTGGAGACTGAGACGGTTCCAGAATGCATCTGCCAAGGATTGGCTATACTAGTTATCCATAAGGATACGCCATGACGACACTACCGGATTATTCCTCTCCAGGCCAAACACGATGCAACATCTGAACCGCGACCAAACGCCAGACCCTTCTCCAGGCGGAACGGTGGTTTGTTTTGGCGTGTTGAGCTATCTGCAGTTGATGGTTGTGGACCATGTACCTGCCCATAACGGCGGTACTCCCATCAGCCAGCTGACCGATTCGTTCGGTGACGACGCCGGCATCGTGGCTTGGATGCTCTATCAATGGGACCAGAAAGCAAGGTTCATTTCATCCGCTGTCGGCGCAGACGACCTGGGCGGCAGAGTGGCCCAGACCGTTAAACATCTGGGGGTTCCGGTTGAGCTGGAAGTAAATCCGGACGTCTCCACGGTTGCCGAGTTATCCATCGCAGACCCCAGCGGTGCCAGGACCTATTTCTATAAGCGGACGCCTGAATTGTTGGCAACGCTGGACTCCACAGACCTGGCACCTTTGGTAAGTGCTAGCTATCTATACGTGGACTGGTATGACGGTGGCCACATCCTTCGTCCTATGCAGGCCGCTTCCAGGTTGGGGATACAGGTCTTCGTAAACCTGGAAGACCAACACGATAACGACGAATTG
>Ga0209752_1001208_pt1 | contig 12658 bp, 7 predicted proteins | sample METZYME_3_250m_FD_187548 | JGI IMG/M metagenome (GOLD analysis project Ga0209752, IMG submission 187548) | Marine microbial communities from oxygen minimum zone in mesopelagic equatorial Pacific - METZYME_3_250m (SPAdes) (version 2) | ecosystem: Environmental > Aquatic > Marine > Oceanic | place...
ATCTGTGAGGCATCTATGTCTCCAATCAGCAACGCGTCCACAACTGGCAGTTCGAGGTGGATATCATGGCCTAGGAGGGTAAGTTGTTCACGGTTGGAATCGGTGACGGGGCGATCGTACGAAAGGCCGACGTTGACGGGCCCGAAGGCTGTTTGCAATGAATCGTGGATGCCGTTCCTGTCAGCATCTAAGGAGGCCCATCCCCACCATGGGCCTGGGTTGTCCCAAGTCACGGGTGCTTGTGCTGGCACAATAGTCGTTTGACCATATTCAATCAACTGCAGACCCGGTTCATCCAGCGTCATCACTGATGGCGGAGCTATGCTTCCAGCCAGTGGAAGGACTAGGAAGGCGCACAGGATCGCGTTGAGCGCTTTGGTATCCATCGAGCGAACGAACTGCCCGTAGTCCTTCAATGCAACCTGCTCATCTGCAACTTCGAAACGAAACGCCGAGACGCGTGGTGGGGGCACTGGGATTTGAACCCAGATCAGCGGGTGTCTTCCGCTTAGCGTGCACCCGGATTGCGCACACTCTCGGGTTGCGACGGGTCGGTGCTCCAGTTGGTCATCAAAACCATCAGAAAAACCACTCGTCGTCATTCCCGTGCAACTGGAGCCCGCGGTACTACCAGGTTATACTATACCCCCAAGGGTGGACGACAGAATGAACTCCCTCTTATGATGCTCTCGGTCAATTTCCCCAGAGAGTCGCGCGGAGAGTCACATCGATGACACTATGGGGCCGACGACTATGCTCGTGAGGACCCACAACCCAAAGACCACGGAGGCCAATCCCCAAGCCCTCGGTCGGATTCCGACGCTCAGAAGGCCGAGAATCCTAGACAGCGAACCCGGGAGAAGTGCGATTGTGCGCACAATGAGGACTGCCGTACCCGCACAGACGGCGAATCCGACTAGCAAGATGGGGGCGAGGCCCATTCCTACAATGCCAGACCTAGCGACAGCCCCCACCCCTTGTGGCACCATGGAGGGGACTCTCAGCCAGAGGAGCCATGCAAGCCACAAGCCTAGGTAGACGTCTTCTGTGAACCTTGGGGGGCCCCTCCACTCCCTGTAAGCCTCGGGCAGCTTGGAGTATGCCAATCCCGAGATGGCCTCCAGTTCCCTGATTCTGCCTTTGGTCGCCATTGAATATCCGTGGTATACGAGCATCACCGCGAGAAGCGCTTCTATGAAGTTCCAGTATGCGCCTAATCCAAGCACGGACAACATGGCTAGTGGGAGGGCCCATGCGATGAATCCTACCGAAGCTGCTCCTATGGTCATGAATCCACCCACACCTGGAATCAAAGCCTCCTCAGGGGACTCGTACCTTCTCTCACTCGGCATTGCCAGCACGAATAGGGGGAGTAGGGCCGTACCCAGTAGGAGGGAGAGGACGGTAAGAGGGGAGTTGTCGGATCCGCTGGCAGCGGAGTTCACGGCATCCTGGATCTCCGCAGGGGACATCGAGCCTGGTTTCCAGTCGGTGATGAAGCCGGCTGGGTCGATGACGACGACTGCATCGGTAGCGCCGCTGGGAAGCGCTCTTCCGACAGTCGAGTCATCCATCAAGAGCGGCCAGGTTCCATTGAGGGTATGCGCGTACTCATTCAGGTTGATCGCCTGAAGCCCCTCCCCAGTTGCTATCTGGACGAAGTTTGGATGGCTTCCCTCCTGTTCTAGGATTATCTTGGCCGACTCGAAGTCGTTCATTTGCCTCATTGCGTTAGGCGAGCCAGAGGTGAACATACCCACCACCACAACCTCGGACTCCCCAAGGAGTTCGGAAAGAGAAAGCGACCCGGAGTCTGGGTCGTGCGAGAGCAGTATGAAGGAGGGTGCGGCACCGCCCTCTCGATAGGGATCGGTTTCGATGTCAGGAAGATGAATTGCGGGGCCTAGGCTAGCCAAAGCGAGTAGAAGCAGCACAGCATACGCCGGCAGGGGGAGCATTGCCCCCTTCAAGGAGAACCCAATCCAAGCGATAATGCACAGGGGGATTGCCACTGCAGCCCAGTAGCCGCCAAGAAGCGGAGGGGTATCCTCGGGTACGTTGAATCGAAGAATCGCCCATGAGTCGCAGGTCTCCCCGGGATCTTGGTCTGTGATGGTGAAGCAGGCATCGATCATGTAGTTGCCCGGGGTCAGTGGTCGCTCTGTAGACCACAAGAGGACGGTTCGGTTGGCTTCGCCCTTCGAGGTTCCGTGGGGAATCTCGAAGTGGTCCTGCCAAATGTCCTCCTCGTAGTATCCGTGTCTCATCTCGGACCATCCTATCGGGCCAATCAACTCGATGGCCTGGTTGGAGAAGTCATCCTGACCCCACGGTGAAATAGGTGTGAACTCAACTCTAGCCATTCGATTCTGATCGAGAATGACATCGAGCTCCGTCTCGATGATATCCCCGTCTAGTTGCACTCCAGTGCGAGTGTCATACGTCCCCCACCAGAGGCTTCCGGACAAGGCACACTCATGCCGGACCTGTATCGCCAGGTCGACAACGTCGCCCGAGCTCATCGTCACGTTGACGTTTGATGCTGTGGCAACGAAAACGTGGGGATCCGTGCGGCCCTTGTTCATCACGATCGCGTTGGTCTCTGTGCTGGATAGTACCTCGACCCCTCCAATGGTGAGGGTGATAGTGAATTGCGTTTCAGAGCCAATTGGAGTCCCTCCGACCAGATTAGTCAGCGAGCAGACATCGCTCGAAGCCTCCAGAGAAGCGAAAAGCTGCACCGAGATGTTGCCTTCGTAGCGCAGAGCCTCCTGGACGGGGGGAGTTTGGGCTTCGATGATGGTTGGGGAGGAGACTGAGCTGGTCTTGGAGAATGTTACGCTGCCAGAAGGGAGTCCGGTTACCGTAGTCCAGTTCCTATCGAGGTACTGTGAGTCATCGTCTCCCTTCAGGAACAGCATGTGCCCATCTGGGTAATGGGCTTCGAAACCAGGGCCATCGTAGGCGGTCGAGGTCTGGGCCGTGCTAAGTGAAGAGCCGGCAAGCAGAATCAGGATAGGAACTAGTAGGATTCCACTAGCTCGAATTCTAGCCACTCCGCCGCCTAGTCCCCGCTCAGGCACGGTCTCGTTCAAACCCCTCGTCTCCATGTCAAAGGAACCTCTGTGCGAGCACCAGTGCCATTACGGCACCTGAGATAGTTGATAGAAAATTTACACTGTGCTTGCCGAGGTAGCCGCGATTCTCCAGCACTGCGCCCAGTAGCGAGTCGATCTGGCAGCCCATCCATCCTATGGATATCACCACCGTGAACATGAACACAGGAGGCGTCTGGTCACCGTTGATGGCGCCTAAGATGGTTGAGACAATCGCTATGAGAAGGCCACCGTAGAAGGCGGCTACGGTTCCAGTGGGGGACATGCCTCCGTTGGTCCCCGCGGGTACGGCCTCGAGGGTGGTGATGATGCGCGTCCTAGGATCGAGGCTGCCAATCTCCGAGGCTAGGGTGTCTGCGGCGGCAACGGATACGCACGAGCACAGGACGAGATAGGCCCAGGCGTGACCACCGATATAGAAGTCGATTACAGCCACCGAGGAGGCGATGCCCCCGTTGGCAAGCACGTTCTTCCAACCCCTAACCCCATCGTTGGGCTCTTCTGCGGAAATCTGAGCTTTCTCCTCGAACCTCCATTTCGTGGACACCGATCCAACGAAGAGGAAGGTCATTAGCACGACCAGCCACGTCCAATGTCCCAAGAAAGAGACTATCAGTCCGACGAAAAGGGCAGCGAGAAGGCCACCCCTATCCAATAGATCCTTGACCTTAGAAATCAGCAGGAGGAGAGTGACCAGCAGGAGGGAGATCACCTGCTCATCGCTCAGGTCCACCATATTCTCAATCAGCCTGTTCGTATCTGCGGTCATGAACGATTCGGCAACAGGCCTCGCACACTGTCCAATCATGACTCAGAAGGGCGTGTCCAGAGTGCGTATTCCCCTCAGAAGGCGTCGTGCGACCACTAGTATAGTCGCTATCAGAATAATTGTCCAACCGAGTACGATCAAGCCGGTCCCGACCTCACCAAACCCCATCTTACCCGGAACAAAGCCAGACAGGTACGAGGTTCCGTTCCACAGGGAGTGACCCACCATAGCTAGGCCGAGGGCGGGTCCGAGCGACTTCGGTGAGAATGAAATTGGCAGGTCGGTCGAATCGGGAGGTTTACTGTAACTCACTCCGTAATCTCCCATTTCGGCAGAGTAGTTAGCAGGGTCACCTAGGCCCGGCCGCGAGCTCTGGCTGGGATCCATCACCAGCCAAGCGCCGTCCTGACCGGTCTGCTCAGCCATTGCATCTTTGACAGCCTCTTCAATGGTCGGTCTCTCGCCATCGAATCCAGAAAGATCTCCATCGCCGTCGGTATCAAGTCCGAGTCCCTCGGCAATGTCAATAGCGCTGATGGCAAGTGACTTTGCACGCCATGTCATCCTAGCCTTGAACGCCTTGTCGGTAGCCATCCAACCAATTGCAGTGCCGGTCATTGCAGTCCACACGGCATGGCCCGGAATCGATCCTATGCCCCGTACCAAAATGGTCAGCGTGGCAGCGAGGGGACCACCGAGCAACGAGGATCCGATGTATTGGAAATTCTCAATCAGTGCGAATCCCAAACCGACGGTGAACCCGACCTGAAACCCATGCTTGGGACCCTTGATAGAAGGCAAGAAGAGCGCGACTGCCATCCCCTTGAACAGCTCCTCACACAGAGGAGCGCCGAGTGCGAGAAGAGCGATTTCGGTGGCCCATAACGGGAAGGACGAGGGAATCAGCTCTGGTGCCACTAGGCTGTTGAAGACGAAGGCCGGGAACGCGGAGGCCATTCCCGCAATCAACCATGACTCGGCCTCCCTCCTTCGGGTGGGCAAACCGATGAAGGGAGTCGATGTCCCCCACCACGCCAGAACCGGTAGGGAGAAGCCTGCTAGCCATAGGGGGATTGCGAGAAGAACGAAGAGCGCGTTCCCAGCCAACTCGGTTGAATTCTGAAAAAGCAGCACGGTCAGTATGATGCCGATTGAGATGGTGATGGCGAATATTACCCAGAGTTGCTTGCTCGGAGGCATATCGAGAACCGAGTCGTCTCTGACGAGGAATCTCGTGAAGTTCGTCTTGACCGGGGTTCTCAACGAGCCCCCCTCGGGCAATGCGTGGACGGTAGAGCCTTGCTCGTTTGCAGTTGCGAGCCGGACATGGACGAGTCGGGGACGGTGCAGCCTGAAAATCAAAACGACTAGGGGGAGGCTGCACATCCCCCCAGATAGCACCATTATGGGCTCTGAGTCAACGATTCCAATGATGATGAACAACGAGGCGTACATCAGGAAGAAGGCCGGCAATACCGTCCCTAGCATGCTGAAGTAGATTCGCCATGGCCTGCTGGTCCTTGCGATTCTTAGGTTGGCGGGGGGCTCGCTTAGTCTAGCGGGAACCATGACCCTGAAGCGTCGGTTCAGGGCATCGATTAGTATGCGTTCCCCTTCCATTTCCCCACCGCGGGTGCCACTCAGATCGCCCATCACTCTGGATGCCCAAGGCATCCGGTGCGGTTCCTCATCACTGTGGCATACTCGGGAAGGGGGCTGCGATATTGGGCTTTGGCGTCACATGATGGCCCCGCAAGAGCCGCAGTAGAGCTCTCGGCGGGTGTTGTCCTTCTGCATGCTCCACTGGCCGCATGCCGGGCACGGTGGAAGGCCCTTCACGTTCGGCTTGACCCTAGGCCCCTGTCTGGGTCGCCTTTTCCGAGGCACGAACCAGCCTTTTTTCGGACGCTTCACCTTCGGCACAAGCCCACCGTTCATTCGAGTGGAGCCTTCACTCAAGAGGTTCACCCCGAGGAGCGAACACGTCAGCCGACGCTATCATGTGGAGAGTGCCCATCGCGGGGCATGCGTTGCACGGTAGTCGGTGCTGGGGTGTCGGGACTATCCTGCGCGGAGAGGCTTCTCGAGCGCGGACACGAAGTCGAGGTTGTTGCGGACAAGTTCAGCCCGGACACCGTGTCAGACGCGGCCGCGGCAATCTGGTATCCCTTCCTGACCGCACCCGCTGAGAGGGCTGAAGCCTGGGGAGTGGTGACCTACGCCGAACTGGAGAGGCTGGCCAGAGAGGTGCCAGAGTCGGGCGTCACGATGAGAGATGGCAGGGAATACCACCGGGAGATCGTCGAATTGCCTGCTTGGAAGGACGAAATCGCCGCGTTCAGAGTCCTCGAAGACGACGAAATCGCCGAGGGATATGTGTTCGGATGGGAGTTCAGGGCCCCTGTGATTGAGATGCCACTGTACATGCCCTGGCTACGCTCCATTGTCGAGTCGAAAGGGGGGACATTCAGGCAGTCCTTCGTGACTGAACTATCCGAACTGGAGGGTGAGGTGGTGATCAACTGCGTTGGTCTGGGGGCGCGGGAGCTATGTGGGGACAAGGAGGTACAGCCGGCTCGTGGCCAGGTAATCTTCCTCGACCAAGACCCTGGCATCGGCCACTTCGACCAGCAACCCGAGAGCCTGACCTATACGATACCCCGCAGCGATGTGACCGTTCTTGGGGGGACCGCCCAGATTGGCGATTGGGGCATGGATATTAGAGAAGAGGACAATGAGGCAATTCTGAGTAAGGTCGAGGCTCTGTGGCCCGACCTAGACCGATCTAGGATAGTTGGGGGCACTGTTGGATTGCGCCCCTCTAGAACAGAGGTTCGGCTAGAGTTCGAGAAGGTTGGGGGAAGAACGGTGATTCATAACTACGGTCACGGCGGAGCTGGGGTTACTCTCTCATGGGGCTGCGCCGAGGAAGTGGTCGAGATTGTGTCCCAGTCTGCGTAGGTCTTCATCTCTTCCTGCGTGCCCTTTCGACACGGCTCCTCCCCAGATCTCGCGCGATTTCGGATCGGGCCATTTCCTTTTCTAGCGAGCGCCGCACCAATTCTGCATTGGGGCCACCGACACTCGCGTGACCGGCCCATGCTGCCTCGGCGTGCAGGGTCTTCGATTTGACCGGGATGATCTTTCGATAGACTGCGGACGGGCTCATGACCTCGCCGCCAGCTGTCAGCAGTCTCTGCAGGGGGATGCCGAAGTGCTTCTCGTTCCGTTGCAGCATCGGCTGGACGACTGCCCAGTCTGCCTCGGTCATTTCTGTGAAGGTGCCACCATTGAGTTGTGATTCCGAAAGGCGCCCGTACGGGTCTCGGACGTAGATGGCCCCCCCACTGGCCAACGAGAACAGGTTTCCCCCGGGATACGGCGTCTCTAGGGGGACGAGCTCGCCTCGTTGGTCGAAGCGCATCCCGTTTATGACGACGAAACCCCCGCCTTTCAGGGGGTCTCCTGCCATGAAGGACTCCGCAAGGTAATCGAGGGCAGTGCCGTTGATGACCAGCCTGGGGCTGCCGACCGCGTTAATCATCGGCCTGCCTGCGGCATTGCCTAGAACGAACATCGAGCCCCCCTTAGCACCATAGCCGTAGCACTGCCCGACATCGCCGTGAACGACCAGCTCGCCGCTCTTGTGAATCTGGGCGACTTGGTCCTGGGCATTACCATGCATGTGCATCCCCATGCCGTCGTTGCCGCTACCAAGGTAGTCACCCACCGCACCGAAGACATCGATTCTGACACCATGGGAATCGTGGCCGAAGCCATTGCCGATGAAGCGGTGTCCTCGGCAGTTAATGAGGACGAATCTCTTCCAGCCGGCATCCCTTAATGCTACTAGTTCCAACGCTAGCGAGTCGGTCCCCTCGGGAGGGTATGGGCGGGCGTCTATGACGATACTCTGCGAGGCCGAGGAGGGAAGGGGGTGGTGCCCAAGGGTGCGTTGCCCGACGAAGTGATCGCATGGGGAGTGGGTCGCCGATGACACTGTCCGAATTAGGGAGGACTCCACCAAGTCGAGCCAGAGGCTGCGGCGAAGATAGCCGATGTCGTACCTCCTATCCAAGAGCAGCGTGAGCAGTCCCCAGGACCACTCGCGGCCGTTTTCCGAGGCGTCGGCCTCTATCGACTCCAGAGTGGCACGGGCTTGGGGCCAGTCCATGTGAGGAAGCGCCTCAAGAACTGCCAAGTATGCGTCTTCAACAGACATTCCCGAGAGCTCTAGTGGTGTGTCATCGTCGGCGAGTACGAGGTCGTAATCACCGCTCGGATGGGTATCAACCACCCCCCCGAACTTGTTCGTCATGACCAGTTCCTTACCTCCTGACTCGGTGGGCCTGATATCGAACAGGAATGCCCCCCCATCAGTGTATGAACCGCCTCTGGCATTCCAGTACTCATCAGCGCGCCGCCAGAACCTCTTGTCCTCGGTTGCCAGGCTCTCGAGAACGGCATCTATGACCTGCTTCTCGGATCCGCAGAACGCGATGCCGACCTCTCCACGCTGGTATGCGAACACCTGCGGGCGCAGCATGCTGGTGTCGGTGATTCCAATAAGGCGGTGAATAGGACCCTCTGACTGTGCGATTATGAAGAACCAAGGGCCATCGGGGCTGCCGTGGATGTGGGTCCTCTGGATTGCGGAGTACACCTCCTGCTTGTCCTCAGGCAGCATTACGTAGTCCAGCTCGCTGGTTGGGGCGAGGCTCTCGATTACGTGCTCCATCTTGTATCCGTAGACCCTGCGATGGAGATCGAATGCAAGTGCCCCCACTTCAGTGTCGGTGAAGAACAGGGGCTCCATCCCCCTCTGTGCGAGGTAGTCCTTGACTGCAACGTAGTTGGAGAAATCGCCGTTATGGACTAAGGCGCAGTCGATTCCCTGACCGAACGGGTGCGCACCTCCGGGATGCGTGACCCTGCCTCGGGTCGGATACCTGTGGTGGCCTATCCAGACGTGAGCGGTGGTGTCCTCCAAGCGGTAGTAACGAATCACATCCTCAGCATAGCCGACGATCTTCAGGATGAGCATGTCTCGTCCGTGACTAAGCACGAAGGCGTCGGTTCGACCATCCTTCGCGTAGAACTCAACGTTCAGAGAGTGAGTCGTCTGGAACACGAACTCCTGCTTGGCTGCCTCTCTGTCATTCGGGTCAATCGCCACGTCAAGACTTCTGGAGATGAAGAGGTCGACCTGCTCCTCCCTTGGCCTAACGAAGTAGCACACCACTTCCGGCGGCTGGGTGTCGAGTGCGGTCAGGTCCCTCTGCCATGTTTCTAGAGCGGGCATCTCATGGATGTGGTCCACGTGGAAGTTGGGATGGATACACGACTCCTCGACTGATTCGCGGTAACTCGAGTCGAGATAGGCAACAGCATAGAGGTATGACTCTGAAAGCGTCCGGGAATCGACGCCGAACTGCCTAGGGTCGAGGCCGACAAGAGCAACTCCCCCTCCCTTTCCATTCCCCCTGTTCCTCATCTGCTCTAGCGAGGCGAACAGGTGACGGCCAGCGACTGGAACCTCGGAGGCGAGGCCGACGACGCCACACCCGCCTTCGGCCGCATCGTCCTCTCGCCGCTCGAACTTGGGGTAGCGCGCGTTCAACTCTCGGCGAGAGCGCAAAATGGCATCGGGGTCAATCACTCTCCCAGCTCCTTGGATATGTACTTGAGCAAGTCAGTCCTACCTCTAAGATCCTGCACGCTGCTTAGACCAAGCTTGCGCAGTATGTCGCGTAGTCGCCACTGCATTGCCGTATACAGGTTGTTGAGTCTCTTCGAGCCCCAGTCCTGGTCCACCAACTCCTGCAGTTCCACATCGGTGGTGGTCAGGCCCCACGGGCAACCCCTCCTAGAAGGTCCGCCCTCGCAGTTCGAACAGCGCGTACAGCCCATCCCGACAAGGTCGGTGGTCCCAAGAACACAACCATCTGCACCCAGAGCGATTACCTTGGCGATGTCGTCCGCGGTGCGAACGCCTCCGCTCGCAATTAGAGTGACCTTGTCCCTGACTCCCTCCTTCTGGAGGAACTTGTGCACCTTCGGAATCGCTAGTTCGATAGGCATGGCGATGTTCTTCTTGGCTATCTCTGGGGCCGCTCCGGTTCCCCCATAACTGCCGTCAAGGTGGATAATGTGGGCACCCGCGTAGAAAGATCCGACTGCGACCATGTCGACGTCGTGAGGGGTGCTAACCTTCACCGCGAGAAGGGCCTGTGGGTTCACCGTCTCGATCCAGTCCAGGTGCTTCGAGTGATCCTCGACGGAGTAGGTCGAGTGGAATGGAAACGGGCTGAACAGGCTGACGAAGGGAACTGATCCCCTCATCTTGGCAACCTCCTCGCCGGCCTTTGCGGCTAGGAGATGGCCGCCCAGTCCGGGCTTGGCCCCCTGTGCGTACTTGAATTCGACAATAGGGGAGGCCTTGATTGTCCGCTCTTCCACCCCAAAGTATCCTGTTGCGACCTGCGTAATCACATTGTCCTTGATCTGGAGGAGTTCATTGGGGTAGCCTCCTTCTCCGGTTGACATGAAGGTGTTCCAGCGCTTGGCGTTGAGTGCCCTGGACATCATCACGTTTACGGAGACCGAGCCGTACGACATGCCTCCGCCGTACCAAGGGATGTCGATCTCGATTTCGTTCTTGGAGTCGCCCCGGCGGTTTAGGGGAAGGCTAGTGTCGATTTCTTCGGAGTGACCAAGCCATTCAGACTCTTCGAGATAGTTGAACTCCAGTCTGTCGAAGCCACCATCGCTCTTGCCGGTCTTGAAGTTCAGATTGTCTGGGACCTCGCCGGTCTCTGCCATGTACCACGTAGAGAGGATCAACTCGTCTGTCCAGCGCGCATCGCCCAAGGCCTCGGGCATGCCAAACTCGCCGAAGGCGTGCGCGTTCAATCCATCCCTCATCAGGTGGGTCGTCTTGTTGATTAGGGTCTGAGTGGGCCGAATTATTGTCACGCGAATTCACCTCCGTGGTATCCGAGTATTCCCTCGAAGGCCTCGTCCTCTAGGTGCTTGACCACCATGGAGCGACCGAACTCGCCCCTCAGCCTACGGACCTCGCGGATACCCATCGCCCCGAGAATCTCCAGCAACTGGTCCCTCCACGATCCGCACAGGTTGACGAGGCGTTGCACCGCCCAATCGTGGTCGAGCTTCTTAGGCAGCTTTCCCCGGACCTTGTCGCGATGCTTGAGGGAGCCGCGAGACCGGCCTTGGATTGCGAAGAGAACAGGCAGGTCAAGAGCGACGGCGTCCATGCCCGAGATAATCGCCTTGGGAACGTGGTCGGCTCCGACGATTCCGCCGCCGCCGAGCAGAGTGACTGTATCACGCCTTCCTTGATCGATTAGCAGCGTGTGCGCCTCCTTGAATAGGCCGGAGACAAATGTACCATTCGGATCCCTGCCATGGAGATCGGCTAGCAGATGTATGACCTTGGCACCAGAGTCCACAGCATTGGTCATCCTTCCCTGCCAACCCTCGTCGAAGTGGATTCGAACGCCAACCATCGCATCGGTCGCTTCGGTTGCTTCCTCGAAGGCTTGCGCATCCCAGCCCTCGAGCTCAACCAAGCGGGCAGAATGGAACTCGCTTGCCCTCGCGGCATCCTCGACAGCCAGTACGGGGACGATGTTTGGGGCGTCCATCCCCAAGCGGGAGGCAGTTTTCGCATCGAGGCATGCCAAGGTGTCAACGAGGCTGCTGGTCGAATCGATCACTTTGGCTAGTGCGTCAGAGCCGAGGTCGCCGGGCGGTAGGTCGAAGACTAACGGAATCTGGATTGTGAACATGTCTGGAACCGAACCCAAAAGGCTCCCGTTCTGATCGAATGACAGGTGCATCGGCTTACTGCCGATATCGACGGAGGTCCCAATCAGCTCGCGTCCGTGGATGCCGTCCCTGCTGGGGCGCACGATCTCGGACATGTCAGTTAGCATGCCGTCGAACCCAGGGCCACCGAAGCGCCCCCTATAGCCCTGGCCGCGGACCGGGACCATGCCTCTTTTGGCCTCCTCATCGATGGCGGCAATGTGGCCGTGCGTTGTGTATGAGTCGCCCAGTGCAAGCATTTTCGGGTTAGGCAGCACCTTGACGAATTCGGGGTGCTGGACGGTGCAACGCAGGCAGCCCACGCATAGCTTCGGACGCGGGGCGAAGCCCCCTACCGGTCCAGAGAACACTCCGTAGGTGCAGGGCCGGGAGAAGATGACATCGAAATGGGGGAAGTACATCAGCACCTCCTTGGCGATGAACTTTGCAAGGCCTATTTTGCCGACCTTGACGAGGAACCTGTGAGGTAGTGGATCGATGTCATCGACCTCGTTGATATCGATGTGGTAACGATCGTAGCCGTCGGCGATCTCTCTGCCAATCCTAGCCGATTCCGCCCCGAACTCCTCGAGCGTGAGCAGGTTCGCTCTGCTTTCACGCTCCACGCTGGTTATCGTATCTAGCACTCTGCTCCCCCGGATACGAGTATGCGTGTGAAACAGCGATATAATAATTTGGTCGAATGAGCATCATTATCAAGAAAAATTGTTAGAAGTTTCATTTCAATTGAGTTAAACTAGACAATTATTCAATTAATACGATAAATATTATCTGAATGAGCATTTCATTTATTATAATTTTCTCCTCATCGCTCAATCGTACAATTCACCTCTCTGGCATTCGTGGACATTTCCTCGACGAGCACCTTGAATAACGGATTGCGTGGGGCCGGGGCGTGGGGATGAAAGAGGCCTGGAACATC
>Ga0209752_1001212_pt1 | contig 12628 bp, 12 predicted proteins | sample METZYME_3_250m_FD_187548 | JGI IMG/M metagenome (GOLD analysis project Ga0209752, IMG submission 187548) | Marine microbial communities from oxygen minimum zone in mesopelagic equatorial Pacific - METZYME_3_250m (SPAdes) (version 2) | ecosystem: Environmental > Aquatic > Marine > Oceanic...
ACCTCCCCACCAAATCCTCTGCTCTTAAATTCGTATAGCGCATCAGCATCTTGGCGTTTTTGTGGCCTGTAATTGTTGCGACCTCTACAGAGTTTAATCCTTTCTCAAATAATCGACTGGTGGTGATAGTGATTCATACCACATATTTCTTACACCAGCCGTAACAGGCCTGTTCCGCAATCCCCAAGCTGCGGCAGGATAACTATCTCGTCACTTTGTTCGATCAAACGCCAGAGTAGAAATCAACGACCTTTTGATCACACAGCACGTCCTTGACCTCGAGGGGTCTACTGAACGATATGCCATCCATTGTTCGACAGCGACTGAGCGCCACGTAAGCCTGACCGGGCGCGAATGTGCCTCGGCCGAGATCGATATTGACATCATCTAAGGTCAATCCTTGCGCCTTATGGATTGTGACAGCCCAGGCCAGGATAAACGGCAACTGTCTGTAGGTTCCGATCGTTCGAATATCGATCGTTCGTCGCTTGTCATTCCATTTGTACTGGTATCGATCCCAAGATTCTCTCTTTACGCCCACCGTCGTTCCCTTGTGGGGTTCGGACAACAGTTCAACTTCGATGAACTCGTCATTTAGGTCGACCACTCGACCGATGGTGCCGTTAACCCATTCCTCTCCATTTTTCACGAACATCACCTGTGCATCTTTCTTAAGGCGCAGCGATCTTGGCGCCGGCAGCTGATCATCTCGTTCACTCCAATCCCCCTCCAGTTCCGCTTCGAAACACCACTCCTTCTGATCGATGCCCCGCAACTGTCTCTCATTGTATTGACGCGCCTTGGCATTGACTGTGGTAAGAATCAACAGGGATTCTCGCCGCATGTATCCAGCAGCGTCGTTGAGTACTTGCACCGCTTCCGCGAGATTCCGACCTACACGGATATCATTCAACAGTTCAATGAATGTGTCGTCCGTCTGTCGAAATGGCTTCGAAAGATTTTTGGTCACGAGTTGGATATGACGAAAGCACTCGGCGCTGAAGAAGAAAGGCGAGTCGTAACGTTCTTGGAATAGACGCTCTTCCTCCTCGGTGGCGACCACGGGGGGGAGTTGGTGCAGGTCACCGACCAACAATACGGTCTTACCCCCAAATGGCATGTTCCCAGATTCGGTGTTTCTTCGCAGCGAGGCATCGATGGCATCCAGTAGATCGGCTCGCACCATGGAGACCTCATCAATTACCAGAAGGTCCATTCCATCGATGATCCTTCTCGATTCCCCATGTAGCCTCCTTGGTGAAGGTTGAGGTTTTGGTGGGAATCGAAAGAAGGCATGGATGGTTTGTCCACCGACACGTAGGGCAGCCACGCCGGTCGGCGCGACGACGGCAAGGTTCTTCTTAAGTTGCTGACGAATAATCTGGATCAGTGTGGATTTTCCAGTGCCAGCCGAACCAGTCACGAAGAGGACCGGAGGCGGTTGGTTGGCTAGGAGGTCTAGGACCTCCTTCAACTCGGAAGTAATCTGATACCGGGATGCGGTCACCTGTTCCTCCCAAAAGCACAGAATGTGCAGTAGCAACTTGTGAAAAGATTGCTATTGGTAATTCTAGCCAGGGAATACCATTTTCTCGCCCTCACTGTGACCCAGTTGTGACAGAAGGGGGTCACCACAGGCGGCTTTGATCCGAGCGAAATCGCTAGGTTATTGATGTAGCAAAGAATAAAATGGTGGGCGCGACTAGGATTGAACCAGTGACCCCTGCCGTGTGAAGACAGTAGCCTCCTTGAGGGGTTACACAATATCAACCACATACGCACTCCGATCCCGCGCGTAGGTGACTGAAGAGGACTCAGATGGACTGGAGAGGACTCCTTCCAGTCACATTCTGGTCACAGTGATCTGAATAGATAAGCGCTGCTAACCCTGGGGGTCAATCTTGGGTTCCAGTGGAACGATTCGTTAAGTTTTATTATCAGAAGTTTGATTTGAAGATCCAAGGTCGTCATGCAGTATGAGTCGCTTTTGTACTGGGAATAACTGAATTCCCCAGCGATTATGAATCATTCCCCAGATGCCATGTGGGGCATAGAGCATAAAAACTATTGCCGTTAGACCGAGAATAATCAAATACCAAGTGGCAAAATCAGCAAGAAATTCTCGCAACACAAAATAGACTATAACGCCTATGATCGGGCCTTCCATTGTGCCTAACCCCCCAATTACCACTATAAAAATTACATATGCTGTCCAATCCTGTAACGAGAAGGCCGCATCTGGAGAAATTCTGAGCTTGTTCAAAAAGATGAGCGCGCCTGTCATTCCAGTAACCAGAGCTGCGATGACATAAACAAAATACTTAATCGCAGTTTGATTGATACCTACAGAGCGGGCCGCCCGCTCATTATCACGGATCGCGGCCAAGCGAAGACCATAACGTGACCTCAAGATGAGATATATGGCCGCCATCACTAATATCATCAAGACTGTAGCAATTTCATAAGTAACAATAACTCTGGCCAACGATGACTTAACATCAAGCGTTGACTTGACCCAATCGATTCCATAGGTCGATTTTGCTAACTTTGCTGGCAAACTGTAGCCAGATCCGCCGCCAAGATGTTGTAACTGAAAAAACAGTTGTCGACAGACATCCGCAATTACCCAAGTTCCGATTGCAAAGTAAGCGCCCCTCAATCGAAACATGAGAAATGCAATCGGGATAGAGATGACAGCGCAGATCAGTCCCGCAAGCACGATTGCAACAAGAGGATTTACTCCGTGTATGGACAGATTCCCCGAAAATGAATCACTTTGTGCAAACAGGTTAATTTCCATTCCGATCGCGAAAAGGAACAAAAAATATCCTCCAGCGCCCACGTATGCTTGTTGTCCAGCAGAAACAAGACCGCCATAACCGGCCATCATATTCCAGGTTTGGGCTAAAACCATGTAAGCAAAAATTAGAGTCAGGAGCTCGAGACTCGCCTTGTCTGTCCACAATGGTCCGAGCAAAAAAGCAATACAGAGTAGGATCGCGATTCCCAACCCTAGGCGACTAGTACGGGTGTGTCGGGTAACGCTATATTGAAAGCCAGCGTTAGAGGTACTCATGGAGAATTATTCACGAATACGAGGGAATAGACCCTCTGGGCGGACAAAAAGAATAATAAGAAAAACAACGTGACCTGCTAATACTTGCAGGCCAGGGTGAATGTAAGCGCCAATGGCCTGTCCCAATCCAAGTACTAATCCACCGATTAGAGTTCCCCAGAGATTACCCAATCCGCCGATGATTACTGCTTCAAAGGCAAACAGCAATCGGATAGGTCCCGCAGTTGGATCGAAACTTGTTTTTATTGCCATGAACAGTCCTGCGAGCGAAATTACCGCAAAGCAAACAGCCATCGCGAGAGAGAATATATGTCTGGTATTGAGGCCCATTAATTCTGACGTTTTGTAATCATCTGAAACCGCACGAAACATGCGGCCAAGCGGCATTTTGTAGAACAAATATTGAAGAGCCGCGGTCACAATTATGGCTGCCAAGAAGACGACTAATGGAAAAATACCAACGGCTAATCCCGGAATTACCTCATAACTGTTTACTTCAATCCCGCCAGCTAGTATGCGTCGTGAGTCGGCGGTAAAGCCTTCAAGAAGAGTATTTTGAATAACTATTGAGAGCCCAAAAGTTACTAGCAAGGGAGGCAGGATATCGCTTCCAATAGTTTTATTGAGTACGGCCCGTTGTAGGGCATACCCTAATGCCGTCATAACCGGAATCACGATTAAGATACTTAAAAATGGATTCAGTCCTAGGCTGGTAGTGGCTACCAGGGCTGCGTATGAAGCGAAAACAATAAGGTCTCCGTGAGCAATGTTCACGAGACGCATGACACCGAAAATCAGCGAAAGGCCCGTTGCAAATAGACAATACAGTCCGCCAAGTAATATGCCATTTAATATAGTGGCTGCGATCTGCATTAGGTCGCGTCACCAAAATATGCGCGAGTAATCATCTCGTCATCTAATTTATCAGGTGGTCCCTCTAAAGCAATATGACCTTCCAATAGACAAAATACATAGTCTGCTGCCTCTTGGGCGCGATAAATATCTTGTTCGACGATAATCAAAGACGTTCCCTTAGATTTAATCGCGGGGATACTGTCATAAATTCTGTTGATGACGACCGGTGCTAGACCGAGACTTAGTTCATCAAAAAGTATTAATGAGGGGTTCGCCATCAACGCACGGCCAATAGCCACCATTTGTTGTTGGCCACCTGAGATGTCCATTGAATTACGGTCTAGAAACTGATCGAGTTCTGGAAAGAGTTCTAGAATTGAAGACAAGTTCCAGTCGCCTGACCGCTTCGCCGATGCACCTAACTCAAGATTTTCTAGAACAGTACAAGATTTAAATAAATGACGGCCCTCTGGAACTAGAGATATCCCATGGCCCACAATCTCGGGTGTCTTAGCGTGGTTTAGATCCAATCCATCAAAGGTAGCAGCTGTAGTTGTTTTACTGACTTGCCCTAATAATGCGTGCAGCAAAGTCGACTTTCCGGCACCATTAGAGCCAATAATTGCGATAGTTTGTCCCACCTCAAGAGAAAAACTCACATCAAATAGGGCCTGAAAATCTCCATAAAATGCGTTGAGATTCTGAACCGATAAAAACGATTGCATAGTCATTGTTCTTCTATCGGTTTTATTCCCATGTAGATCCTTTTTACGATCGGATTGTTCATTACCTCTTGGGTCGGACCCTCCGCGATCGATTCGCCGAAATCAAGCACTATTAGGCGTTCTGCAGCCTGAAGAAGGGCGCGAAGCAGATGTTCAATCCAGATAATTGTTACACCCTCTGCATTGATTTTCTTTATGGTATCTACCAATCCCTCACATTCTGCAGTCGTTAGGCCTCCAGCAATTTCATCTAAAAGCAAGAGTTTTGGGTTAGTCGCTACCGCGCGCGCTAATTCGAGTCGTTTTCGTTCTATTAGAGTTAATTGACCGGCAGTCGTGTTGGCACGATGTAATAGACCCGTCAGGGCAAGAATGTCTACTACGCTACCTTCCGCTTTCGATTTGCTTAATTCCCCCCCAGAGATGGCTGCTACGATGAGGTTCTCGAAAGTCGATAGCCCTTCAAATGGAAGTGGTATTTGGTAGGAACGACCAATGCCGGCTATGCAGCGTTTATGGGTTGGGACTGTCGTTATGGGTTGCCCCAGGAATAAGATTTCTCCACTGTCTACAGAAAGATCGCCAGTGATGAGATTGAACAACGTAGATTTTCCAGCACCATTTGGACCAATAATTCCAACAACTTCACCCTCGGCGATGGAACATTCAACGTTTTTTACTGCTTCAAGAGAGCCGAATGCCTTATTTACGGCCGTTAGTTTTAGGAGTGACATTGGTCATCAACAAAAAAACAGAGTCATTGGTTTTGTTCGCGAAACGAGCAAAACATTATTTGTTATAGCAACAGATAGCAGGCACGCCTTGTCGGGCCCAAAAGGAAGGTGGTGGCATATAGCCACCACCAATCTTCCTGAACAAATTGTTTGATAACGAACTTAAAGAGCTTCAAATTGTCCGCTGACAGGGATAGCAGGAGCGTGCTGATTATTCACAATAACAAGATCCCAGGGAAACGTTGTTCCCTTTTTCCACTGTCCACCAACGAGCGGAGTCTTCGAGACGTTTGGTACAGGGCCAGTCGACCAGTTTACGTTGCCAACGATTGTGTTGAGATTCGTTGATTTGATGGCATCCCGGATAGCTTCGGGGCTGTCAAGATCTGCTGCACGGACCAGAACATCATAGGCGACCTCTAGTAAAGCATGCTTGAATCCCAGAGGTTGAGTCCAAGGCCGTCCCGAGTCAGATGTCCAGCCGGACGCGAGATCGGCACACGATTCACCTGTTGCAGAAGAAGAAAATGGATGATTAGGCGTCCACCAGACTTCTGTCGACAAGCCTTCAGCTCGCGGTCCGATTGCTTCTACGGCGGCCGGGAACAACAATGCTTTACCCACTGTTGCGATCTTTGGTTTGAAATTGAGTTGGGCTGCTTGACTCCAAAATGTTCCAAAATCAGGCGGAAGCATGACCCCCGTAACAATTTCTACATTCGCAGCTTTGAAAGCATTAATTTGGCTCGTAAAGTCGTCCGAGAGATTTTGATATCGACCTGGATCGATCAGCGTAAATCCTTGTGCAGCCAAAGGTTTGGGGAAACCAAGATTCTCATCTCCCCATGCGTTTCCGTCAGCATCATTTGGAAATAATCCACCAACTACTTTATTGGTTGAAATCGAATTCCACAAATTCGTGAAGTTTGCAATAACATCTTCCAGGCCCCAGAAAAAGTGGTATGTCCACTCAAAACCTTCAGCAGGATTACCTCCTCGACCAAAAAAATACGGTTGCCATGGGCAGTCTGAACTGACGCACGGCACTTCATTAATTTCGCATTGGTCGGCAACGGGATTCGTTGTGTCTGGTGTCGAAGACGCGAGTACGATATCTACCTCATCTCTCGATATTAGTTCGTTTGTTACTTCTGCTGCCCGATTCCCATTGGATTGAGAATCCTTGTAGATCAAACGAACAGGATGGGTAACACCGTTTATGGTAATTTGATTTCCCATGTCGTTTAGGAACTTGTTAACCACATACTCTGTGGCCTCTCCAAACGCGGCAATTGGTCCTGTTCGAGGATCTACGAATCCTATCTTGATCTCACGGCCTGCAGCCAAAGCTCTTTTTGCACTTAGTAGTGCAGGCGCTGTAACGAGACCAGCAGCGCCGGCCTTTAGGATCGTTCTCCTACTCCACTTACCGTTCTTCATTTCTCACCTCCTATTCACTGGTTGTCGGGTGTTTACTTGGTTATCTTTGATTAATTGCTCTCTCGTAACTGACAGTGTTTCTAAATATATATCACAGAACATATGATGCATATTATCTGGTCGGAGCTAATACCATTGGCAAGTTCCTTCAATTCAGCTCCAATTGATACTTCGTGTAATGCCGAAGCTCATTAGAAGAAAGAAATTTGTAATGGAGAGCCTAAATAAAAATACGTATTCAAAAAGGTAGTCGGAAGTGCTTTTCTGTCCTAGGTGTTATATGGATGTATTTTTTGGATTAGGCTGTATCAGTTCTCTCTTGGGTAGTACGCTGGAATGGAGGCGTTGACATTTACCCATACCGATTTAACGGTTGTGTATTCACGCATAGCTTCGAATCCCATTTCTCGTCCGTACCCGGACGATCGAACACCGCCAAAAGGGGAGCCTGGATGCACTCGCTTGTAGCAGTTAATCCAGACCATGCCAGAAACCATATGTTTTGCAACTCTATGAGCCCTTTGCAGGCTATTGGTCCATAGACCGCCTCCAAGGCCATATTCCGTATGGTTTGCCATTGCGATAACTTCCTCTTCTTCACGAAAGGATGTTACAGAGACAAATGGCCCGAAGACTTCTTCAAGGCAGACTCGATCCGTAGGATTAGCGCGAACAATAGTCGGAGATATATAGCAGCCATTTGCTAGACCAGGATCTTCAGGAATATTTCCACCAATTAGAATTTCGCCGCCTTCTTCTTCTGTAATTTTGCAATACTCAAGAACCCGAGCTTGGTGCACTCGAGAAGTCAACGGTCCCATTTCGGTTTCTTTAGAAAGAGGATTACCCACTCGGATTGAGCGGGTTAACAGAATAAGTTTATCGATAAATTCATTGAGAATTGATTCGTGTATTAACAGACGAGAACCAGCAATGCAAGCTTGTCCCTGATTGTGAAATATCGCAAAGGCTGATCCATTAACCGCAGCATCAACGTTAGCATCTGCGAAGATTATATTTGCCCCTTTTCCTCCAAGTTCTAGTTGCACTTTCTTTAGATTTCCAGAGGAGGCGGTAACTATTTTTCGTCCGGTAGCCGTTGAGCCGGTGAACGCGACTTTTTGAATATCAGGATGTTCTGCGATACGTTGTCCTGCTGTGTTACCAAATCCAGGAATAACATTAACTACTCCGTTGGGAATGCCTACTTCTTGCATTAACTCGGCAATTCGTAGAGATGAGAGAGGAGTAAGTTCTGAGGGCTTTAAGACGATTGTGTTGCCTGCCGCGAGAGCGGGGCCCATTTTCCAACTCGTAAACATTAAGGGGAAATTCCAGGGGATAATTTGACCTACGACGCCAACTGGTTCGTGTTCCACATAGTTTAAGAATCCAGTTTCTACGGGCACAACAGAACCTTCAAACTTATCGGCCATACCACCAAAGTATCGAAACGTAGCAGCGGTCCGCGGTACATCAAGGAGTCTCGTATCTTTTAATGGGTGCCCAGTGTCTGTTGACTCCAGTTGTGCAAGTTCTTCCGCGTGTGCCTCAATTGCGTCAGCAAGCTTTAAGAGTAACCGACCACGGTCCATCGGAGACATTCTGCTCCACACAGGAAACGCTGTGTTTGCAGCATCCACTGCTCGATCAACATCATTTTCTCGGGCTTCAGAAACTTCAGTGATTACTGAGTTATCATGTGGATTTAGAACAGCGATGTCACCGTTTTCTGCAGCAGTAGTCCATTCACCGCCAATGAACAGTCGATTGCGGATGTTCATTAATTCGTCTTGAGTAAAGTTCTAGTTAGAAGGCTTGTTAGTAGATTAACGTAGTAAGTCAGAAATCAATTGGCCATGGGTTAAGTTCGCCACTACGATGCCGTTCGGCGATAGTAGGATTGACGTTCTCCCATACCAGAAGCATTGATCGTTTCGGGGAATATCCTTGATGTCGTATATCAGCAGGCATCGCGGCTACGTCACCAGCCTTCATGACTACTTTCGCACGGGGGCGCCCATCCTTCCCGCTCTCAACATCCCATTTAATTTCGTCTGATAGCTGAACAAACCACTCGACTCTATCATTACCATGTTTAATCGGAAGAATGTATTCTTCCGAGGTAGGGCAATAAAGACTTGTTTTGCAAACTGAACTGATTGACGGATTCCAGGTAACATCTGAGCGAGAAAGGTAGGCAAAGAGATTAATTGCTCCAAAATCTTTCTCGAATCCAGGTTCGACATGGACTTCTGGTTCTTCTTGCGAGACATCTTCAAACGCACGGTTTACTGGGTATCCATTTGCGTCGCTGCGTATTGGCGTATCTCCCTCCAATCCAACCATACGTTTACATACTTGGCGTTCTCGATTAATCGCAGTTAGATTGTTACCATTTTTTTTCCCCATCCAAGCTGTACTGGTTTCTTGAGGCGCTGCAAATGGATCAAATCCCTCGTTCGTCCAGTCATTTAATAATTCCTTAAAAGTTTCAAGTACCTCTGCCGATTCGAATGTTTCCTTAATATCAAGGCCGGCGGATTTATACGCCTCGTTATAAGCTCCAGCGAACAATTCTACCTTTCCATAGAGATTATTAGTTCCAAAGACAGTATCAAAGTTCACTTGATGGTAGAAAAAATTCCATGCAACGTCTCGCATTAGTGCCTTTAAAAACGAATCGGCTGAAATATAGTGAGTTATAACGCCTTTGTGGGTGGGCCACGATATATAAGTAAAGTATTCATCTCGTACAAAAGAAAAATTACCTAACTCAAACGATCGATAACCAGTACGAGTCGACGGTTCAGTAGCGATTACAGTCATTTTAATTCTCCTAAGGAAGTCAGATTGTTTACCGAGATCTGTTTCTAATCACTGTAGACAAATTTCTTTCCATTTTTCTGTCGTCAGTGGACCCTGTATAGTCTGTTGCAATATGACTCCTGCTTTTCTGGCCCGAAACTGGTAAACCGATCCACTAGGTAGGATACATTGGTGTCCGCGTTTCAAAACACACCAGCCTATTTTTTGGCCAGACGGGTCACCTTTAAACGGATGAGTACCCTCTAAATCGTCGTTAATTTGTTCGTCATTTGTCGCTTTGTATACATGCACCTCAACTTCGCCATCTACAACAAGAGCAAACTCATCATGAGCATTCGTGTACCACGGTGAAACACCGTCTGCACGCAATACCTCAATTACATTTTCTAAGTTTTTTGCTACCGGGACCTTTTCGTAGGGATCGGAGTTATTGGCTACTTCAAAAACATTAGAAAAAGCGTAATTTTTTGGATCGTCATCGATGATTTCGATGTGTCCTTTCTCAAAATTGTCGAGTGATCCGAAGACGGTGGTGAAATTAGACATAGAAATCTCCCGGATGTGTCAATTGTTCGAACAATCAGTGTGTATGTCGCTCGAAGAGCATGGTACAACCCCGACATTGAAAGTCAATTAGGTTATCGGAATTTTGGTCATTAACGTAATTTTAGTCGCCCAAAATTCGTTCCCTTTCGATACAAAGTGAAACAGCCAATAATTTTTCTCGTTTTACAAAAGGCAGCAATTCATCTGCGCCGGTAAAATTTCCAGGTTAGAGCTGTTTTATGGTACAAGTGCACCGTTTGATTACACATAGGAACTCGCACTGGAGAAAATAAAATGGGCATCACAATTAGGGGCGTTGATTTTCAGGAAAACTTGAACAATGACATGGGGCTGGAATTTTTTAATCTATCTCATCGATTTGGACACCAATGTCCTAACTGGCCGTATTTTAAAGATGTCGAAATCGAACGAATTCACTACATGGCGAAATCAGGAGTGCTGAGCCAAAGAATCACCACGACAATGCACTCCACTACGCATATCGATGCTCCAGGGCATGTGGTGCAGGGCGCTCCATTTATTGATGAGGTGCCGTTACCGCATTTCTTTGGCTCTGGATTAGTTGTTTCTATCCCGAAAGAAAAATGGGAACAGATAACCGGGGATGATCTTGAAAAAGCTTGCGGTCATGCCATTCGAAAGAATGACGTTCTGATCATTAATACGGGCTGGCACAAACAATATGCAGATGGTGATTATTTTGCCTATTGCCCGGGCCTTGTGCCTTCGGCTGCCGACTGGATGATTGAAAAGGGTGTCAAGACTGTCGGTCATGACACCCAAGCGAATGATCACCCGCTTGCGACAGCGATCGGTCCACAACGGAATGGCCCAATCCTGCCGCATCTGGAGGCGGAATATAAGGAATGGTCTGGTGGCGTGGACTGGAAAGACGCATTCCCCGAGTGGGAGCCGGTCCATAACAAGCTGTTTAAAAAGGGCATTTTAGGTATTGAAAATGTAGGCGGAGATCTGGATGCCGTTACTGGTAAACGGTGTAGTTTCGCGTTCTTTCCATGGAATTGGGATCGGGGTGATGGCTGCATTATTAGACTGGTTGCGATAATGGACAAAACGCAAGGCTATCGTATCGAATCCGGAGAATCTTTCTGATGCATGTGAAACGATTTTTAGAAGCAAAGCCCTATGATGCCCCGAACCATCGTGGCGTTATCGGTCTACGCCTGCAAGGGTTTGAAGACGGAGGTCCGGAAAATCAATGGATAGGATTTTCACAATTTTTACCTGGTGGTGGTGCTGGACCTGATGCGACTCCGTTTGAAAAAGTCTATGTTGTGACTGAAGGGGAAATGACCATCACAGTCGATGGGATCGATACGATCATTGGTCCTATGGACAGCTGTACAATTCCAGCGGGAGAGGAGCGGATTCTCGAAAACCGTACAAACAACGTCGTCAAAATGATTGTTGTTATTCCATATCCAGATGGGGGGCGCTCATGAATTTAGCGCACCCGAAGACCCTTTTTGACGTGAAAGGTAAGGTTGCTCTGATTACTGGTGCATCGGGGGCATTTGGCGCAGTTGCCGCGCAAACACTTTTCAATGCGGAGGCGAAAGTTGTTCTTGCAGCGGGGAATACGAGTGCATTAGCTGAAACCGCATCGAAATGCGGCGATGCAATTCAGCTGAATACACGGCCCTCAACTGAAAGTGATTGCGAAGCGATGGTGGCCGATACGGTCGCGGCACACGGTCGTTTGGATATCCTTGTTGTTGCCTCTGGTATGAATAAAGTAGCCAAGATCGAAGAGATGGATCCCGCTACTTTTTACGCGGTGATGGACGCGAATGTGACCCAAAGTTGGTTGCTAGCACGTGCCGCTACCACTCAGATGAAGGCGCAGGGCGACGGGGGAAAGATTGTGCTTGTGTCCTCTGCGCGGGGTCTTCTGGGCCATCCTGCCGGATACACCGCTTACTGCGCTTCAAAATCTGCAGTTGATGGGATTACGAAATCTCTGGGATGTGAGTTAGGCCCAACGGGCATTACTGTTAACGCCATTGCGCCCACGGTTTTTCGTTCTCCGCTGACGGCCTGGATGTTCGAAGATAACGATCAAGCTAGAACTGTTCGGAATCAATTTCTAAACCGAGTTCCCATTGGGCGGTTGGGCGAACCGGAAGACCTTGCGGGGCCGCTCCTGTTTTTATCGTCAGCCGCCTCTGATTTTTACACTGGCCACGTTCTTTATGCCGATGGAGGTTATACCGCAGGATAATTAGGATCGAAGGTGAATCTGCAAGCTGGAGAACTTTCGGGCACATTCTGGGCACAGTGTCCGTTAAGTTGAAGATAAAGCAGCGTTAGCAACTAAAGAAAGCCGCATAAACACTAGAGTAAAATGGTGGGCGCGACTGGGATTGAACCAGTGACCCCTG
>Ga0209752_1001215_pt1 | contig 12597 bp, 11 predicted proteins | sample METZYME_3_250m_FD_187548 | JGI IMG/M metagenome (GOLD analysis project Ga0209752, IMG submission 187548) | Marine microbial communities from oxygen minimum zone in mesopelagic equatorial Pacific - METZYME_3_250m (SPAdes) (version 2) | ecosystem: Environmental > Aquatic > Marine > Oceanic...
GTACGTCAGGACGGCCCGCGAGTTCGCCGAGGATCTCGAACAGCCGGGCGTCCATCTCGTCGTCGAAGGCGTTGTGCTTGTCGACATTGTTGTTCGTGATCGTGGCGATCGATTCGTCTATCTCTAGCCGAACCCGGTCAGTCACGGACTCGCCTCCCGTTATCACTCTGGGCCTTCTCTGTTGGCACTCTCAATAGTTCCGATGACCCTAGACCCGACTTCCGGAGGCCTCATCGGCGAGGCTTCGTCCCACCCACCTACCCTCTTACTCTGAGGGTTGAACCTGGGGGGTTGGAGATGACCGACTGGCATGGGTTTTGTGATCGTCTCCGCGATCTAGGCGACGGCATTGTCGACATGCCGGGCGTGGATACCGAGCAGGATGTCGTCAACGGCCAGCGGCACCTGCTTGGACTCTTGGCGGGTGCATTGCAGGAATCAGTCGAGTTCTCCGACCGGGAAGTGCCATCGATCTATCGTCACAACTCGGACACCGGCCAGTGGGGGGCTCCGGGTCCAGACAACACGTACTGGCGGGCAAAGATCGAACCATCGGGCACCTACCGGCTCGATGGGAAGGTTCCTGGTCGGCGCCCGTTTCTGGTCCAGCTCCCCGAGGGAGAAATGCACCTCGGACAGTATGGATCGCATGGAGAGATCACCTCGGAGGAACTCTCAATCGCGGCCGACGGCTCTTTTGAACTGATCATCAGCGCTGAGCCCCATGACGGCAACTGGCTACCCATCAAGGGTGACCCGGATCACGTTTCCATACGGGAGTACTTCCTCGACTGGAATGTTGAGCCCGGCTGGTTTGTGATTGAACGACTCGACCTGGTTGACACGCTCCGAACGTCACCTACCCCCGAGCAATTTTTCACTCGACTCGATCGCGCGATCACCTGGACGGAGAAAGCATTCACGTTCTGGCCGGACTGGATCCAAAGCCTTCGGCTCGGTTCTCCGCTTAACGAGGCAACCGCTCCACAATCTGTGCCCGGAAGTGCCGACAACATTGCTTACGGCGGTGTTCAGTTCGAACTTGGCCCCGACGAGGCACTCGTTATCGACCTCGAAACACCTGAGGCGAAATACTGGTCGTTCGCTCTGTATGACCTCCTTTGGTACGAGTCGCCGATGTTTGGCCAGCGCCAGACAAGCCTTAACAAGGAGCAAGTCGAAACGGCCGACGGCAGGTGTCGGATCGTCGTCGCCCACCAGGATCCAGGCTGGACGAACTGGCTCGACACCACCGGGCTCCAGTGTGGTTCCGTGGCCTATCGGTACGTCTGGGCGGAAACGAAACCGACACCGGTGGCGGAGGTCGTTCAATTCGCCGAAATTTGCGTCGACGGGGACCCCCAACATCGGATCGAACAGCTCACCAACCGACGGTTGGCTACCCAGCGGCGCTTCCGATAAGGCCGCTTTCCGGCTGGGGTGGCATGCCACACCGTCGGGTGAACAGACTGGTCGACATGCGTATTGCTGCGGTTCAAGCCGCTCCCGTCTATTTGGATCGGGCTGCGACGGTGGAGGTAGTTGTCGACCGCATTGGCGAGGCCGAGCGCGGCGGCGCTGAGGTTGTTGCCTTTCCCGAGACCTTTGTGCCCGGCTATCCGATCTGGATCGACGCGACCAACGCTTCGGCGTGGGAGGACCCTGACCAGCAGGCGGCGTTCGCCTGGTATCTCGACCAGGCGGTCGAGATTGAAAGCCCTGCGTTCGTCCCGGTCGTTGACGCTGTTCGGGACAGTGGGGTGTTCGCCTACGTGGGTGTTGTCGAGAGGTCCGCCTCTGGGGGCTCGGTCTACTGCTCGCTTGTCGCCATCGACCCAGCGTCTGGCGTGGTCGGTGTTCATCGCAAACTCAAGCCGACCTTCGGCGAGCGGTTGGTGTGGGCCGACGGAGATGGTGCTGGTCTGGTGGCTCACAACCACAACGGCGTGCGGCTGACCGGTCTGAGTTGTTGGGAGAACTGGATGCCGTTAGCCCGGGCGGCCATGTACGCCACCGGCGCCATGGTCCATGTCGCGGCATGGCCAGGATCAGTCCATCTCACAGAAGACATCACCAGGTTCATCGCCAAGGAAGGCCGAATGTTCGTGGTCAGCGTAGGTGCCCTCTACGAGGCGACGAACATGCCCGCGGACTTTCCGCTAAGTGAGGCCATCAAAGCGGCGGGACCCAGGTTCCACAACGGCGGAACCTGTATTGCGGGCCCCGATGGTCGTTGGATCGTGGAACCAGTCCGAAATGAGGAGACCATCGTCTACGCCGACCTCGACCTCTCCGAAGTCCCCAAGCAGCGGCAGAACTTTGATCCCACAGGGCATTACTCCCGACCCGAGATCCTCGGTCTCGAGGTCAACCGGTCCCGTAGCGTGTGAAGCGATCATGACAAGGATCCTCTTAACCGGCAGCAACAGCGGTTTCGGCAGATTGGCAGCCCTTTCCTTGGCTCGCGAAGGCCATCAGGTGATCGCCACGATGCGAACCCTTGCCAAGGGAGAAGAACTACGAACTACAGCCGAGGAGGAAGGACTCGCCATTGAGATCCGGCAACTCGATGTCTGCGATCCAGACTCGGTCGAAACCTGCATGGCCGACCCACTCGACATCGACGTACTCGTCAACAACGCCGGGTTTGAGGTACAGGGAGCGATAGACCAAATCGACGATGCCCTCATGGAACGTCAACTCGAGACCAACGTCATGGGTCCCCTGCGCACGATGCGTGCTGTGCTCCCGAGGTGGTCCGAGCGTGGAAGCGGAGTGATCGTAAATGTCAGCAGCATCGCCGGACGGGTGTCTCCGCCCTACAGCGGCGCCTACTCGGCATCGAAGCACGCCCTCGAAGCGATGACCGAAGCCCTGCACTTTGAGGTATCCCACCTTGGGATTCGAGTCCATCTGATTGAGCCCGGACGGTTTGCTACGAACTTTCAGGACAACATCGTGTTTCCAGAGAGTTGGGACGGTTCGCCTCAGCAGCAGCGAGCACTTGCATTTCGGGAGTCGTTGACAAGCCTTGACGGTGACGGTCCTCCCGCCGACCCTCAAGCTGTCGCTGACGCCATAGTTCGTGCTGTTACTGACCCCTCAATGCCGTTTCGGACATTGGTCGGCGCTGATGCTGAACTCATTGATGCCACGAAGACCTCGATGAGTTTCGAGGAGTTCGAAACCACGATGCGCACGGCGCTGGACTGGCACGACTGACGTCGAGATTCCACGCTTCGTTGGACCGAGGGCAGATCAGCCATTTCGGCCTCCTTTGACCCCCCACACCCTTGGTGGCTTCTGGATCGTTTGATGTCCTCGCAGGTCCGTGCTCTACTCCCATCCGATCGGCTCAGCGGGAGCCGACCACAACAGGAGAGGCAACGGGATGCTCTTTCACATCACCCATCATCATGACGAGACCACGTGTCCGGCACACGACGAGGCGGCGGTTGCTGACACCTTCGGAGCGGTTCTCGACACGCTTACGGAGAACGTGAACGAGGTGATCGGAGCTTGGGTCGACCCGCCAGGTCACGACTTCTTTATGGTGGTCGACGCCGATGACGCCTCCCAAATCTTCATGGGCCTCTTCCCGATCGTTTCTGCCGGTACAGCGAAGGTCCAGCCTGTTGGCGACTACGTCGCCATGATGAAAATTCGAGAGCAACTGAACTCCTAGCTCCTGAAACATTGCGTAAGGGGTCAGGGGATCCCAGTACAACAACTTGGTCTCTGGTGGGGCTAGGGGGGATCGACTCACAGAAATTCGTCCGGTGTGTTCGCCTGAGCCGCTCTTGTCAGTGGAATCAGGGTCCGGCGTCTGACGTGTGTGCCTGCGCCCGTGCCTATCGGTCATACCTCCGCCCTGCGGAGGCTGCTGCGCCGTAGCGTCTTCTCGTGGCCAGCCGTCTCGACATCAGGAACGTTGCCGTTATTGCCCACGTCGACCACGGCAAGACGACCCTCGTTGATGCCCTCCTCCTGCAGTCCGGTGCCTTTCGAACCAATGAAGTGGTTGCCGATCGGGTCATGGACTCCATGGACCTAGAGCGCGAGAAGGGCATCACCATCCTTGCCAAGAACACAGCGGTGCATCGCGGTGACGTCAAGATCAACATCGTGGACACCCCCGGCCACGCCGACTTTGGTGGCGAGGTAGAACGAGCCCTGAACATGGTCGACGGAGTCATCCTGCTGGTAGACGCAGTTGAGGGCCCGCGCCCACAGACTCGGTTCGTGCTCCGGAAGGCCTTGGAGGCCGACCTGTCCGTCGTACTCGTTGTCAACAAGATCGACCGTTCCGATGCCCGCTTGGCCGAGGTAGTGGATGAAACTTACGAACTGTTCCTCGACCTTGAGGCCACCGAAGATCAGATTGAGTTCCCGATTGTTTACGTCGATGCCCGAGCCGGGACAGCCACGTTGGTCCCCGACCAACCCGGAACGGATCTCTCTCCCTTCTTTGACGTTGTTTTGTCCCATGTGCCGCCTCCTACCTACGACGCTGAGGCTCCGCTTCGAGTTCATGTCATAAATCTCGATTCGTCGCCCTATATCGGCCGCATTGCCGTGTGTCGCGTTGCCAGCGGTACCTTGCGACGGGGCGCCGCGGTGGCCTGGTGTCGGACTGACGGTTCAGTCCACCCAGCGCGCATCGGCACGGTCACAGTTACTGAGGCCCTCGAGCAGATCGAGGTCGAGGCGGCTGGACCGGGTGAGATCGTCTACGTGTCGGGGATTGAGAACGTCACTATCGGCGAGACGCTCGGCGACCCCGAAGACCCCCGACCATTACCCGTGATCACGGTGGACGAACCCACGTTGGCCATGGCCATCGGGGTTAACACCTCCCCGGTGGCAGGCGCTGCCGGCGACAAACTAACTGCCCGCCAAGTCAAGGACCGGCTCGATGCCGAGTTGGTGGGCAACGTTTCTCTAAGGGTTCAGCCCACCGAGCGACCCGATACCTGGGAGGTTCAGGGGCGAGGCGAGCTGCAGTTGGCCGTCCTGGTGGAAACCATGCGACGAGAGGGATTCGAGCTCACCGTAGGAAAGCCGGCTGTACTTTTCCGTGAGGTCGACGGCACACTCCACGAGCCGACTGAGCGCCTGTCTATCGACGTCCCCGATGAGCACGTGGGAGCGGCCACCCAACTGCTAGGTGAACGCAAGGCACGCTTGGAGGACATGACCAACTACGGAACTGGTTGGGTTCGCCTCACCTATGTGGTGGCTGCCCGGGCCCTCATCGGGTTCCGTACCGAGTTCCTGACTGAGACCCGGGGTACCGGTCTACTCCACCACGTCTTCGAAGGTTGGGAACCGTGGGTCGGCGAACTCCGCGCTCGCCAGAGCGGGAGCGTCGTGGCCGACCGCCTTGGCGTGGCTACCTCATACGGAATCACTGGCCTTCAAGAGCGCACCACTCTGTTTGTAGGGCCAACAGAGGAGGTCTACGGAGGGATGATCGTGGGGGAAAATCCCCGCGCTGAGGACATGGACGTCAACATCTGTCGGGAAAAAAAACTTACCAACGTGCGAGCATCGGCCTCGGACGACACCGTTCGGATCACCCCACCACGACGTTTTTCCCTTGAACAGGCCCTGGAGTACATCGCCGAGGACGAGTGCGTCGAGGTCACACCTGTAGCCGTGCGCCTCCGCAAGGTAGAACTTGACTCCGGGACACGGGCCCGGATGGCCAAGAGGTTCAAGCACGCCCAAGCCTAAGATCTGAATATCCCCATCAGTGGTTGGCGGGATGTACTGGGGGGCGTACCACCAATTCTGGAACGTTGAAGTGTCGGTGCACTGGGGGAACCATCGCTTCAGTGGGGTGACTGAAGCTAGTCATTCGGCGACACCCACCAAGGTGGGAAAGGCGGCAGTCTCACAACCCAGAATTCACTCACAGGCTTGGCAAACACAAATCTGCCGAAACCTCGTTCGCGGGGTGACTCGAGAGGAGACGCAGCTCAGGAAACGTCCCGAGTCACTTCGGTTTCTGTCCGACGCAGTGCCAGTTGAGTGTCAGCAGTTCTTCTTCCTCGGCCTGGATGTAGGACTGGCTGTTTTCGTTCAAGCGTCTCATCAGTGCGTCTGTCTTTTTCGGAATCAGGTGGATCTTGGCGAGAAACTTGAACGCCGCTTCGTACTTGTCGAACAGTGCGACTTCTTTCTTGATCATCCCCACCGCAGGTCGCCCTAGGGAGGAGATCAGATTGAAACCGGCGCTCCTGTAAGAGTCTTCCCAGTATTTGTAATACCAGAACCCTCCGAACACGGTTAGCTCGCGGGTGTGTTGAATGAGAGTCGTCTGGTGTTCGTTCTCGCGGTCGTAGGCGTCGAGCGCCGCGACGTCATTGATGACGAACATCCCTCCTGGTTTCAGGACACGAAACACTTCCTTAAAGGTGAATTCATGGTCGCTGACGTAGGTCATCGGCTGGATGGCGTAGATAGCGTCGAACATGCCGTCATCGAACCCAAGTGGTTTGTTGAAGTCGCCGATGGTGAAGTTTGAACGCGAAAGGTTTGGGTTCTTCCAGGACTTCTCGATCTGAGACCTGTCAAGGTTGATGCCGTAGGGCGTCGCCCCGGTGAGCTCAGCGATGTGCTCGGCTATGGCGCCACAGCCACACCCCAAGTCGAGCACCCTGTCTCCTCTGCTCAGATTGAGATCGTTGGCAACAATCCGCTCGAACAGGACCTGATTCTTGAGCACTGATTGTTCCGGATCGATCTCGGGCGGCATGTACATCTTTTCAACCGAGCCGAGCGTGCAGAGTAGATGAATGACCTTGTAAAGCTCCTGGAGTTCGTCACTGCTGCCCTGCGGATACCCCTTCAGCGGAACACCGTTGTCGTGGTCTGCTTTAGTGTTTTCGGGCGAATCGACGAATAACTCGTCGTAGGACCGCATGTAGGCATTGAAATCATCGTCGCTGATCGTGAGCAGGCCCCGTAGAGCACCGAGTCGATCGAACACGGTTGTCGGTTTGTGATTCACATCTTCTTTCTGGTCGTGATGCTGCCCCGCTTCTGTTGACATTTGCGGACTTTGCAGCGCGAGCGGTGGGCAGGTGTTTAGTTTGTATCGGGCGGGCTGACCAGTAGGACTGCCAGAAGGCAGCAGGTACAACCCGGAAGGGATCGGTCCTGTGATGGGGTGACAGGCCACGCTGGCCGATGTCCGTCGCTTCTGACGGACGTAAGGCCAGTGACATGAGTTCAATCGTGGGGAAGTTGAGGATTACGTTGAAGTCATGGTCCGGCGCCAAAACAAGGGGTACACATCCTGATCACGCGGATCGATCACTTCATGTACGCCGTGTCATCGCTAGACGAAGGCATGGAATGGGCAGCGGACACGTTCGGGGCACCAGCTGCTTACGGTGGAGAGCATGTGGATCTCGGCACACGCAACGCACTTTTGTCCCTCGGCTCCACCTATCTCGAGATCATCGCACCCGACCCGGCACAGTCCCAGGAAGGTAACGCTGGCGCACAGTTCGCCAATTTGACGAGCGGTGGCATGGTCACCTGGGCGGCCGAAGGCGATCTCAGCGCCATTGCCCAGGCACTGGAATTGGCTGGCGTATCGACTCAGGGTCCCAATCGCACCCAGCGCAAGACGGAATCTGGTGAACTCCTCGTGTGGGATCTGTTGTTCCCTATCGCGAGTCCGCACGCTGGGCGCATGCCGTTTTTCATCGACTGGCTTGGGTGCGCCAATCCGAAAGACACCAATCCCGCCGGGGGTGAATTCAGGGCATTGGCCATCACGACGCCCGACGCCGATGATCTCGCAGGCGCCCTGCGCTCCATCGGTCTCGACATCGCGGTGTCTGGAGGACCGCCGGCACTATCCGTCACTATTGACTCGCCTCGAGGTGAAGTGGTGCTCGCGAGCACAAATGAGACCTCACACATGCAGTTCGGTGGCATCCGTTGAGGCTCCTGCAGTTAGCCCAAGGCGATGTCATCCACTGCTAGTTGTGCACTCGAGCTCCCGGTGCCGAGGCCTGAAACGACAGAGAGGCCTGAGATGTCAGGCCTCTCGTCAATCATTGGTCTTGTGGAGCTGGGGGGAATCGAAACACAGAAATCTGTCCGGGGAGTCCGTCTGGACCGTTAGCGCCCGTGGATTCAGGCCTGTGAGTCTGAGGGGTAGGCCTGTGTCCGTGTGGTGGTGTGCATTCTGTGCAATGAAGTGTGCAACGCGTAAGGCCGACGCGAGTGTTGTAGCGGTGTCGGAGGGGGACTTGAACGCCCCTAGTCGACAACCTCGGCCCTGAAGCGGTCAAGGTTGTCGTTTCGCTCCCCGGTCGAGAAGGCGAAGTCCGGAACCAGCACTTCGTCCACACCCACGGCTGCGTACTCGGCCACCACTTGACGGAGTTGTGCTGGGGTACCAACCAGGCCGGACCGGTAGCCCATCTGCTTCTTAAGTTCGGCAGCTTTCTCTTCGGTCTCGGTGAAAATAAGCACTCCCACCGCGGACTTCTGAATCTCGGCAGGATCACGCCCCACCTCCTCGCAATGCCGCTCCAGGACACTGATCTTGTGGTGTATCTCCTCAGGAGGTCCCCAACAATTCCACTCGGTAGCGAACCGGGCCACGGTTCGCAGCGTCCGCTTCTCGCCCCCACCTCCTATGAGAAGCGGTAACGGGCTTTGAAGAGGTTTGGGCTCCATAGGCGCCTCGTCTAGTTGGTAGTACTCGCCACGGAACGTGGTGCGATCTTGTGAAAACAACATGGTGAGAATCTCACAGGCCTCCTCGAACCGGTCTGAGCGCTCGGCTACCGAACCCAGTTCCAAGCCGTAGCGCCGGTGTTCGTTCTCCTGCCAACCAGCACCAATCCCGACCACAAGGCGTCCACCCGAAATGTGATCAACCGTGGCGGCCATGTTGGCCAGAACCGCTGGATGCCGGTAGGTGTTGCCCGAGACCATGGCGCCTAGTCGAAGCCGGGGTACGGCGACTGCAAGGGCGGCCAACATGGTCCACGCCTCCAGAATGGTGCCCATCTCGGGTGAGCCGTAGTCTTTTTCTGGCCCATAACCCTCTGGCGGGGGCATGAAATGGTCGGGCACCCAGATGCCGTCCCAACCAGTTGCCTCGGCATGTTGGCAACCTTGGAGCAGTTCCGACCAGGTCTGGCCCGCATTTGCCCAATACGAGAATCGCATTCCCGTGAACGTAGCGGGAAGTTCCCCACACGTAGCGGCAAGTACGGATCCGTGATTCAGATCGGTCGCCCTTGTTGCTTCTCAGGGCGACAAACGCCAGCATCGACTCGAGCGGTCTCACCGTTCACGTTGTCGTTGGTGATGCGCTGGGGCAACGCCGATACCATGAAGCTGAAGCTGAAGCTGAAGCATGGCCGCTCGTAGAAGTGGCGCACCCTCCAGTTCTTGTTGCTCTGGTCGCCACGGTTGGGAGCGTCAATGAAGATCGAGGGAAAGACCGCACTAGTCACGGGCGGAGCGAAACGAGTCGGCCGCGGCATCACACTTGCACTTGCCCGTGCCGGCGCCAACGTCGTCATCAATTACAACAGCTCAAGTACCGAGGCCGACCAGACCGCTGCCGAAGCTGAAGCTCTCGGTGTCGAGGCACTTACGGTTCAAGCGAGCGTGACCGACTACGACGCCGTTGGAACCATGGTGGATGAAGCGGTGCAGCGATTCGGCACGATCGACATACTCGTCAACAACGCATCAGTGTTCGTAGCTGATCCACTTCCCACCGACGACTTGAGCACCTGGCACCGCTCCATCGACACACTCGTGCACGGCCCGTTCTACTGCGCCAACCGGGTAGCTCCCGTGATGCTGGAGAACGACGGTGGCGTCATCATCAGCATCGGCGATCTCTCAGCCTTCGAACCATGGCCTGGGTTCGCCGGACACGCGGTCGGCAAGGGCGCTGTCCTCTCCCTCACCCGCCAGCTCGCCCTGGAGCTCGCGCCTCGGATTCGCGCGAATGCGGTGGTTCCTGGTCCCGCTCTGCGACCGATTGATTACGACGACGCCACGTTTGAGCGGGTCGCAGATGACACGCTCCTCGGCCGATGGGGTACACCCGAGGAGATGGCACATGCGGTGTTGTTCCTCGCCGAGGCCGACTACGTGACCGGCGAGGTGATTACCGTCGACGGAGGCCAACGTTTCGGTCACCGCAAACACGAGCACGGCTAATCGATGGTCGCGGCCGGAGTTCACATAGTTCCGTTGATGCCATCGCGAGACGTCATTGCTCTAGTGGTCGAGGCAGAACGACTCGGATACGACTACTGCATGGTCGCTGACGAGGGAGTTCACCCCGACATTTACGCATGTCTCGGCGCCGCAGCTCGCGAGACAGAACGCATACAGCTCGGCGTGATGACAAACGGCTACACCCGGCATCCCGCAGTCACCGCGGCAGCGCTCGCGACCGTCAACGAGCTCTCGGGCGGGCGTGTAGTCGCAACGATGCTGGCCGGAGGCTCGATGGTTCTCGGGCCCATGGCGATCGAGCGGCGACAACCGTTTCGTGTTGTCGCTGACACCATCACGGTGCTCAAGAAGCTCTGGTCGGGCGAGACGATCTCGTGGCGCGGCGAACACTGCTCGCTTGATGGAGCACAACTGGGTATGGGTGCGCAGGACATTCCAATCTGGATCGCCGGCCGCGGTCCGTTGGTACTCGGGCTGGCAGGTGAAGTCGCTGATGGGGTGATCTGCACCGTCAAACCAGACGTCGGCGCTGCCCTCGAACTCGTCGAGGAGTCAGCTAGGCAAGCCGGCAGGCCGGCTCCAAGGCCGATGTACCTTGGCCGCATCTGCTACACGGCCGAACTCCTCGAGGGTCAACGCCGCACGCTGTCATATGTGCTCATGGACTCGCCGCGTCGGGTTCTGCGCTCGCTCGGTCTCGACGACGACATCGAGATTGTCGAGCACGCAGCACGTACAAACGATCCTGGCCGTGTGGACCCGCTCGTCACCGACGAACTCCTTCGCCGGTATCAGATCGCGGGAACACCCAAGGAATGTGCAGCAGAGGTCGTGAGAATGGCGGCCGAACACGACCTGCATGCCGTCCTCATCGATGCCCTGTCGATGAACCTCGACGAAAACCTCAGCGTCATCGGCAACTCGCTGCCCATCATCAAAGGAACACTCACATGACCAAAGGGACACTCACATGACCACCCGTCGCCTCAATCGAATCTTCGCTAGCGACGGCCGGACGGTGATCATCGCTCTCGACCACGGCCTCATCGACGGTCCATGCGAGGGATTCGAGAACCCAGCGTCGACCATCTCCGCCGTCGTCTCCGGCGGAGCCGATGCCATTCTGACTTCGTTTGGGATAGCCGAGAGGTTCGCTGCCGAGTTCGGAAAGGTCGGCCTCATCGTGCGCAGCGATGGCGCTGAGACCAACCTCGGAACACCGAGTACCGGGTCGCTGTCGAGATTCTTCGGGCCGATGGATGCTTTACGGATCGGCGCGGACGCGCTTGTGGTGACGGCTATGCCTGGATCGGACAAGGAATCGTCCACCCTCGAAACGCTCGCAAACGTGACTGCCGAGGCGCACCGCTGGGGTCTTCCCGTTCTCGGGGAGATGGTGCCAGGCGGTTTCAACAGCGACCCGGAGAGTCGGGGTGCCGAAGCCATCGCACTCGCCGCCCGCCTCGGCGCCGAACTCGGCGCCGACTTCATCAAGGCCCCTTACTGCGATGACTACGGCACCGTCACGTCGTCGACATTTGTCCCAGTCGTCATCCTCGGCGGCGCCAAAGGAGACGAGCGGTTGATGCTGTCCAACATCCATGCAGCGATCGCCGCTGGGGCCAGAGGAGTCGCCATCGGCCGCAACGTGTTCCAGTGCGATGATCCGGCGGCTATGACACGTTCGATCGTCGCCATCGTGCACGAGAACGCATCGGTCGAGGACGCTCTTTCGATTCTCCAGGGCTGATCCGCCATGCCCCTTTCCTCTGCCGTCGTCATCGGCCTCGACGCCGGCACAACGTCAGCGAAGATGGTCGCTGTCAACGCTGAGGGAGTCATCCAGGCCAGTGCCGACTCAGACCCGATCCCAACGCAGATGCCGTCACCTGGGGCGAGCGTTCAGCAGCCGTCAGTCATCTGGAATGCACTGGCCACGGCCTGTCAACGAGGTATGTCCACTCTGGATCGCTCGACGCCAGTTGCCGCACTCGCTCTTGCAGCGCAGAGTGGTTCGGTCATCCCGGTCGAGCGGCTTGACGGAGAGGGTGACGCCACTCTCATCACCTGGATGGACACGCGCTCGCGCGACCTTGTCCACTCTTGGGATGCCAGCACGCAGACAACCATCCGGACCCTCAGTGGGTGGACGCCATCGCCAGGGCTCGGATTGTCGACAATCTCTTGGGTTCGCGATGGAGGCACCATCGAACCACACAGGTGGGCATCAGTCGATGACTTCCTGATCCACGAACTGACGGGTTTGTGGATCACGAATCCATCGAACGCAGCAGGCATGCAGCTCATGGACGTGTCCTCACTGGAGTGGAGTGCGGAACTCTGCGGGATCGCCGGAGTCGAGAT
>Ga0209752_1001217_pt1 | contig 12589 bp, 9 predicted proteins | sample METZYME_3_250m_FD_187548 | JGI IMG/M metagenome (GOLD analysis project Ga0209752, IMG submission 187548) | Marine microbial communities from oxygen minimum zone in mesopelagic equatorial Pacific - METZYME_3_250m (SPAdes) (version 2) | ecosystem: Environmental > Aquatic > Marine > Oceanic | place...
TACGAACCACACTACGATGATTACAGGCTCCGTAGAGGACGAGGTCAAGCCCACCTCAGTGACTTGGAGTATCGCGACCTCACTGCCGCACCTCGTGGAGCTGGACAGTGGTGATTTCTCAGGCATTTTGGAGGAGTCCGCCTCATCAGGATCAAGACCCATCTGGACTTGGTCTCTGGAACTTGATGTGGGAGAGTACACCCCCTGCACCTGCTACCTGACAGTCACCGCGGAAACCGCTTCCGGAGAGATTGCTCATTCACACCGAGTGCTTTTCCTCGGCGATACGGCAAGATCCGCTATCATGCTTCACTCTGTAAATTCCGGAGATTGGGTTTCCAACTCTATGACCGCTTCTGGTTGGAGTTCGCATCCGATGGTCTGGACCACCCCCGAACTCAGATTCTTCGCAAAGCCCGCTTCAAACGCGGTCGATGCCTGCACTATCGAGGGCGATTCCGACTTCAGCACCCATCTGTTGGTGATTTCTCCAAACGGAACCTTCTCAGAGAATATCGACATCTCAGATCTGTATGATGGATGGCACTCCTTCTACGCTGAGAACTACGATCCTTCTGGAATTACCTTCGCCCAGACCTGTGTCGCAGTACGAATCAACAACCTCGCCCCCACAATCACCTTGACGGGACCCAACAGCGTACTGGAGGGCAGTGGTGACTTGCTGTTCGACGGTAGCTCATCGAATGATCCAGTGTGGGGCAGAGAGGACATGCACTACATGTGGGTGCTGCGCAGAACCTCGCACACCGGCCAAACTCCCATCGACATCATCATGGGGGGCGAGATTGGGACATATTCGATGGGTAGCGAATCTTCTGGGGAGTACACACTGACTCTGCGTGTCATGGACGCAGGAGGGGTCTCAAGCACCCAAGTCAAGTCTTTCTTTGTTGAGAACATTGTGCCCACGGCCAATGTGAAAGTCGACGGCTCTCCGGTCTTTGACGGAGACAGCATTAATCTGAGCCCTAGCTCTAGTAGCGAATGGTCTCTGGATGCTTCCGCGTCAGTCGACTCAGTCAACGACCAAGCAGGATTGAGATGCGTCTGGAAGATTGATTACTCTCCTGTTTACGAAGGTTGTGAGAGAACCCTATCATGGAATTCAGACATCGACGACCCAGTCATACTAACTTTGGATGTCATCGACGATGACGATGATTACTCCACTGTCTCTGTTCAATTGATTCATCCGGACGCTAGTGAGCCCCTGCCATACCCGCTGATTGCCCTAGCCATCTCAACCATCTTCATGGTATCAGCCATATTCCTCAGGTTTCGCTCTTCGGATACCCCTTCGTCTATACCTAAATGGAAGGGCGACGACGACAACTGACATCACCTTCCTCCCACAGCCCTAAGAATGGCTCTCAGGTCGGAAACACGGCGATACCCATGGCTGAGCTTGCGTTTTCCGCATCCGAGTATCTAGGGCGCCAGTTGCAATTCCTCAACCAAATCCCCTCGGACAGCCTTGTACTGATTCCCACCAACTCTGTTGCGTATCGTTCCAACGACACCACTTTTCCGTTCCGCGCCAACTCGTATTTGCTGTATTTGTGCGGATGGAATAATCCGGAAGCAGTCTTCATGGCTCATCATGACGCTGATTCGTGGGTCACAACCCTCTTCGTCCAACCTCGTGATACCAAAGCTGAGATATGGACGGGCCGCAGAGTAGGCATCGAGGATGCTGCTTCCGAGTGGCCTGTTGACGAATCCCAATCTATGAGTGATCTTGAGGACATTGTTGCAGCCCGTCTCGATGCTTGCAAGCAGGCCTACTTGATCCAAGGCGTTAATCCAACTTTGGATGAGATGGTAAGCAGCGCCGTTGACACGGATTCTGCTGACCCCACCCCGATACTGGATGAAATGCGGGTGCGTAAGTCCAATAACGAGATACAGTTGATGCATAAATCTGCAGACATCGCTTCCGAAGCCCATATCGAGGCGATGCGGGCGACATACAGTGGAATCGGAGAGTGGCAGTTACAAGCAGTCATCGAGGGCTATTTCACCTCGAACAAGAGCCAGTGGAGTTACCCTTCAATCATCGGTGGGGGCGATAACGCCACCATCCTCCACTACAATGTAAATAGTGCTGATATCAGTGACGGTGAGCTTGTCCTCGTAGATGCCGGTTGCGAGGTCGAGGGGTACGCATCTGACATAACCAGGACATGGCCGGTGAACGGAAAATTCAATGATGCTCAGCGGGAGATATACGAACTTGTCCTAAAGGCCCAAATCGCTGGCATTGAGGCCTGCCAAGCAGGCTTTCCGTGGAGCGCGATACATCACGCGACTTCTGATGTACTCGCACAGGGATTGATTGATCTCGGCATTCTGGATTGCTCACTCGAGGAGGCTTTGGGGGAGAACTTCGATGGACCATACAGGAATTACTTCATGCACGGAACAGGGCATATGCTGGGATTAGATGTTCACGATGTTGGAGGTGGCCGGCAAGGTGACGAAGGTCCTGAGCGTGAACTCGAGCCGGGCATGGTCCTAACTGTCGAGCCAGGCCTTTATTTCGGAGCTTGGAGGGTCGATGTCGAGATTCCCGAGAGGTATTCTGGAATTGGCGTCCGCATAGAGGACGATGTGCTCATTACGGAGGGAGATCCTGTGGTGCTGACTTCGAATTGTCCGAAGACAATTGATGAAATAGAAGCACTCATTGGAAGTGACCGGTGATATTCTGTCTGACTGGAGATCCATACTGGCCGCTCAGCTGTCTACAGAGTATCAGAGACTTAGCGTTGAAGACGCGGTCACGCTTTACGAGAACGCCGAACTAAATGACCTGATGCATGTTGCTATGATACGCAGGAGGCAACAGGCTCCCAGTAACGAAGTCACATATCTGATTGACAGGAATGTCAACTACACCAATGCCTGCACCATTAACTGCCAGTTTTGCTCCTTCTATCGCTCACCTGATGATCCTGAGGCATACACTCATTCAGTCGACGAGATAAGTGAGAAGTTATCCGAACTTGAGGCTATTGGAGGATCCCGTGTCTTGATGCAGGGAGGCGTCCACCCTGAGCTTCACATGGACTGGTATGTCAATCTCCTGAGGGAACTTAGAAGGAGGCACCCATCTATCGCGTTGGACTGCTTCTCACCGATTGAGATCGAAGGCATCTCCGAAGTATGTGGAATGACTACTCTGGAAGTTCTCCGGCAACTCAAGGATGCAGGCATGCATGGACTACCTGGGGGTGGGGCTGAGATGCTGGTGGACGATGTCAGGTTGGATATTTCTCCGAAGAAGGGCTCGGCAGACAATTGGATCAGGGTTATGGAAGAGGCGCAGAGTTTGGGACTTACGACCTCAGCGACCAATGTCTTTGGCTTTGGGGAAACTTTCAGACAACGAATCTTGCATATGGACAGAATTCGAGTGATGCAAGATGAGGCACATTCGCTGGGACATACTGGATTCACCTCATTCATCGCTTGGCCGGTGATGCTGGAGAACAACAGTTTCGGGACTCGGAACAAGGGACAGAATAGGTTTGTGTTGGGAGCGGGCCCGATAGAATACCTACGTCACATTGCCATCTCGCGTTTGTTCTTAGACAACATCGTACACATTCAAGCATCTTGGCCGACAATGGGAATTGATGTTGCTCAGATGGCATTGCTCGCGGGGGCTGATGACGCCGGCTCCACTATGATGGAGGAAAATGTCGTTTCAGCATCTGGGACCACCAAGACCGAAGCATCGGAGAGGGAGCTGCACGGTATGATAATCAGAGCCGGTTTCCGTCCACGCAAGCGTGATTCTGACTATGTTCTCTTGGACACGGAAGTCGATTACGAGATTCTGGCAGCGCCAGTGCCATCGCAATCCGGATAGTCAGCTCGACAACTCGGTCCTTCCGCTTCGCACTACCATCTTCGATATTTCCTCCAGCCCTTCTCGTGAAGATATCTTCAGCGGCTTGACCCACTTCAGCCTAGTGCCATCGTCTCTGATTGCTTGAATCACAAGTTCCCAGTGAATTGCTATTACAGCAGAGTAGATTGAACCCGGCCACAAGTTCTCAGGGCCTTTGAGTCGGTGGCTAACCTCGCTGCCCCCTATATCGACCCATTCCCCTACCTCTTGAACTCGCATCGGCTCCAGAAGCAGCACCCTCGGATGCGCGACTGGCATAGGGATCGCCTCACCTACTCCTGTACCGAGTTCTTCGCCGGTTGTGATTCTGCGTTCGGGCAGTTGCGTGGACATCCCCGGTGCCGGTTGCCTACCTTCCTCCCTGGTCAGCGCTTCGAGCACTTTACTCCTCTCCGGCACTGCGATGCCTACTTGGATGCGGGCCCGGGTGGCCATTACCTCCAATGGCATACGCATTTTGTCGATTCTGACACCATTTCGCTCGTTAACCAGTGAGATAACAGGCGACTCCAGAGGCGACTCGATGTACGCATTCTGTCTTCGAATGTCTCGTAGGTTTGCAACCATCCTAGAAACGATTGGTAGGAGAAAAATCGGGAATGCAACGAGTAGCATCTTGGGGTAGTCCAAAGGGCCGATTCTATATGATCCAGCAATTGCTTCCGATAGCAAACCGATTTTCACTAGACCAGGCTCCATTGAGTGAATCAGCAAAGTGAGAATCAGTAGAGATACTGTAGGAGCTATCAGCCTCCTGGCTAGGGAGTGCAACGGATCAGGCTCAATGTACCAACCATCCCTCGTCCTCATCAGGAAGGGAAATGGGCCGGTGGAGACCTCGGATTGTATTATTGGCCATTCAGGGTCATCGTCCTTGCATCGCCTCCATTCAACCATCCAATCATCATCTGTGCCTATTTTGAAAGAAGGTGGGGGCGGATGCTGAGACTCCAACACTACTTCGACCAAGGGGACCTCCGCGGCATTCATGTTCGAATGCTCGAAGGGAGGGTATCTGATACGCTGGACCGACCTGTGCAATTGATCACCCTAGGAGTATGGCCTTCACGGCTCGTTTGGTCAGTGAGCGGAATTCTGGGATGTCCCTAAGCATTTTTATTCCCAGTGGGATGGGGTGCTCAATCTCTCCGATATCGTTGATCAACTCAGTAACTTCGGGACGCGCCCATACGGAAAATATCTCATCCAACTCAGTGTCCGAGGATTCGGTTAGGAACACATCTCGCAACGCCCTCGCCCTCCTCTGATCCTTCCTCATCGGTTCCATGAGTTCAGCGATCCCACTCATACTGGAATCCGATAAATCATCTCTCCCAAGGGCATCGAGTAGTAGGGGAGTCACCAAGTTAACTTGGGCGAAGCCGGGCCCTATTCCACCTCCGGTGGTAGGCTTGCATAGCCCTGCAGCGTCCCCGAAAAGTGCCACTCTGGCTATCATCGGACGTTTCACCATGCCACTCGGTATGGGTCCGCAGAATCTGCCGACCTCCTTGCATTCCGAGAAACGATTGGCCCAGAGTGGATTCCCCCTCAATCTGTCCAGCAATTTTTCGCAGGACTCGCCACCCATCAGATCTGGTTTGCTCCATGTGCCTATTCTAGTGGTTTCCCCAGAGGGTATCGCCCATGCGAAGAAGCCCGGCGATATGTGCGAACCGGTGTACATGTCCAAGCGTCCATCTTCTCCTTGATACCCTGTCACCTCGACTTGAAATCCAATCATCATTTCCTTGGGACGCCCCATCTTGAAGTGTCTGCGCACCCAAGAATGAGCCCCATCGGCACCGCAAAGCAGACGGCATCTGACATTTTTCTCACCTTCAGGGGTTATTATGGACAAGTTGACAGATTCCTCCTCAACTACAGCTGAGATGGGTTTGCTAGACAACCAGATATGAACACCATTTCCGATAGCCTGCTTCACTATACCTTCATCGAAGAGCTTGCGGCAGACGGACCATGTCCGGGTGCGACTCTTATCGCCGATTACAACAGGAATCCCAGAGGGGCTGTGTATTCTAGCGCCCCAAATGGGGGAAAGCACAGTGTGTTGCAATCCAGTTAGGTCCATGGATTCAGTATTGACTAGGCCAGCGCATTGGAATGGCCTTCCAATCTCTGCGTGCTCTTCGAGAAGGAGAACACTGATTCCCCCAGTAGCTAGCTTAGTTGCGAGGTATCCTCCGACTGGCCCAGCACCCACGACTACAACATCGTACTCGGACACTTCCACACCACGCCTTGCAGGAGATTGTTCTTGAGTACTGTCACGAAGTGACCTTGTTAGGCTCCACTGCGGCGCTTTCCCCTTCTGCGTGCCCGCTTCTTCATCTCGTTGATGATATCGCTCGCATCGGACTTGGTCATCTCGTCGATTTCTCTTAATCCAGCAATTGCTAGAACCTCGTTAATTGGCATCTCATGCTGATCAGCCAACTTGTTGACCAAATCAACCTGCGCTGGAGTCGCAGGCATATTCCTGCTCTTTTCAATCAGAGCCGATATCAATTCGCTAGCCGTGCCGTCTCTCCCACCAGTAAGCTCAGAGATGTCGGTCGATCCGACCAATCGTAGTGTTTCATCAAGGTCCATGCCTGCCTGGTCGGAGAGTTTCACAATCAGGGCAGTCTGTTTATCGCTGGCTGGGAGGAATCCGTTCTCATTGTTTGCATCGGTGATAGACTCGATGATCTGCCGAGCTTCTTCGCCTGTGAGATCACCGAGCTCCTTTCCTGAAAGCAGCTCCTTCCGTCGGGCCTCATCAAGATGAGGAATGCGATTCTCCAGCAGTGCTAACTGTCGAAGAGTAGGTACCTTACGCCGCTCCTCTAGTGCAATATTGTGCATGGCTCTAAATTCCCCCACAAAACCGTTCCAGACATTAGCCCCACTCATTTTGGCATGCTCTATACGATCCAGGCTTTCCTCCATTTTGGAGGTGAACTGGGGGGTGAACAGGCCATCAGTCTCATATTGCTCATTGAAGAAGGGAACTACTTGAAGCCACAAAGTACGGCCCTTTTCAGTAGGAGTAAGGGAGTTTCTTTCAACATCGACATATCCTTTATTCCCTAAATTTTTCACAATTGACACATAGGTAGATGGCCTGCCTATTCCCGCTTTCTTCATTTGTTGGATGATTGAACTCTCGGAGAACCGCCTTGGTGGCTTGGTCTCGTCCGTCTTCATGAAAGGGTTGTCTTCCGAACCATCAATTTTCCAGACAGCCCCGTCAGTGAGTGGAGAATCTGGCGGTGATGTCCGCACTTCTCCGTGGAATTGAGTGTATACAGCTTCCCAACCGGGATGAGTCCTCCATGAGGCAGTTCCATTCAGGGCCCTGTCCGTTCCCTCCACACTGGCTTGCAGGTCCCTCCTCTCCCTGACTGAGGCGGACATCTGACTAGCTGCGAAACGGGCCCAAATTAGACCGTACAAACTTTTCCAGTCAGAATCGGCCTCTGATATTGAGGTGTTCACAGGTCTCGTGGGCCTGATTGCCTCGTGCGCATCTTGTATGTTTGATGCCCCCTTCTTGGCGTCTGAGCCAAGCATACCCGGTCCGAGGTGACTCTCGCCGTATTCCTCTTTAATGTGATTTCTGATCTTGTTTCGAGCGTCTGAATTGGTTCTAGTTGAATCCGTGCGGATGTAAGTGATGTGCCCTGCATGGTACAGCGCTGAAGCAATTCTGCCGGTCTTTGATACGGGCCATCCAAGTGTTGAGTTAGCAGCTTGCAACAGTGTGTCTGTAGTGAAGGGTGGTTGAGGATTGCGATTGGTCTTGCCCTCATTCACTGAGGTGATGGTAATCTGACCAGCCTCCTGCAACGCCTCCAAGGCATTCGCGGCGAGCTTCCCGTCCGAGGTCCTGTTTGAATGGTGTTTGCCGGAGTCATCGGTCCAAGCATCGAGGTCATCCTTTTCGTGAAACCTGACGTTGAACCTTATTCCATCGGACTCAACTTGGACGGTGTGGAACTCTATCGGGACATGAGCCTCCCTCTCTAGCTCCCTCTGGACAATGAAACCAAGGGTCGGCGTCTGTACTCTACCCATTGATTTGAGATTCCATGATTTGCTGAATCCGGAGCATCTGAAACCGACCAGTCTGTCCATGAAACGACGTACTTTGGCAGCATCAACCAAATCCATATTGATGTCGCCGGGATTCTCTATTGCATCATTAACAGCAGTCTTGGTAATTTCATTGAAGGTGACTCTCTTCAGTACTGGAAATTCTGAGAACAGGATACTTAGGCGCCAAGCTATGAACTCACCCTCGCGATCCGGATCGGTGGCGAGGTATACTTCTTCTACATCTGAGTCCGCCGCTTTGTTCAGAATTTTTGCAATGACCCTCTCAGCACCCTCAGTCCATTCCCAAGGTGGCTCCGGCAGATTTCCATTCTCTGAGGCCCACATTGCCTTGGAGCGTTTCTTCCCACCTCCTTGTGGTAGGTCCTGTATATGGCCGGAACAGGCTTCAACCATCCATCCCTTGCCGAGGTACTTCTTCACAGTGCGTGCCTTGGCACCCGACTCGAGAATCAATAATTTCACGGTTCCATCACTCCTCTAAGGTTATCCTTCAGGGGATAACCGACTGGCTATATTTCGGTGTGCCCTGATGGACCCTGTATAAACATGAGTAGTCCAAGTAGTCTCCAACGCGCGCGCGAGCGTGGGGGCGCGCGAAGCGACTCATCTTAGGCGGTCTCTAGAGGCCGCTTCATTCCATGGTAGTTCAGCGGCCGGACCTGCACATCCAATGCAGCCCGGGTAACCGGCTGCAGCCAGACCTAAGACAGAATTTCCGAATTCCTCCCATAGTTCGTCTGGATTGCCAGGAACCCAAACGCCATCCAAGGTTCGTGGTTCGGGACCACCAATGAATCCCCCTGGTCCGCCTTCTAGGACGATTGCAATGCCTCCTTCATCTCCCTCTTCCGGGATAGCCCCGGATATCACAGATGGTGCTAGATCGGAAATCAATACCGACAAGGAATTGATACGGAGCCTTTCAACGCCCTTGGTCCGAACAATGACTCCACTGGACCTGAGCGTTCTGCGTGCAAGTTCGCTGATGGCAGCACCCTGCTTTGTTGAGCCCATGAGGTCGCGATGGTGCGTAACGCTTGAAGAATACCGTACGGCAGCCTCAGGCAATGGGATTGCCATACTCGTTGTTCGCACGCCCCTTACTCCGCTTTGTAGACTCCGAGAAGGCCCATGATTTAGCCATCAGAGGCCTGTCGACATTCGGGCAGAGTTCTGGCGGTCAACGAATCCTCAGTTCACTGTATCATGCTCCTGAACTCCCGACTCATGTCTTTGGACGGCTTTTCCACCACCCATTGGGACTAGCAGCCGGGTTTGACAAGGGTGCAGAGGCGCTCACTGCTTGGCCTGCATTAGGATTCTCTTGGCTTGAGTATGGTGGAGTGACCAGATTCCCGCAGGAAGGCAATCCCAAACCTAGGATGTTCAGGGCTGAGTCTGAGAATGCGTTGGTAAACAGGATGGGTTTCAACAACCCAGGGGCTTCGGCTGTCAGAGACAGCCTGATATCTCGCCGATCCTCCGGAAAGTGGCCCAAAGTACCTGTTGCTGCTAACATTGGGCGTTCTAAGAAGACCCCCAATGAAAGCGCACCGAGCGACTACTCACAGACATTGGACATTCTTTGGAATCACGCTGATATTTTCGTACTCAACATCTCATCGCCCAACACCCCCGGCCTCAGGGAACTACAGGAGGTTGATCACCTGTCCTCGATTCTGTCTGAGTGCGGTAAGGTAGTCGAGAGGAAAGGTGGCGGCAAACCGATATTGCTGAAACTTTCCCCCGATAGCTCTGACGACGAGATACTCGCTTCGGCCCAGATGGCGCTGAGGCGAGGCATCGACGGTTTCGTTGCCACCAACACCACTCTTCATCGCCCGGTCCCTTCCAATACCCGGTCACGAGGTGTCTTCGCTGAACCGGGGGGCCTCTCTGGCAGGCCCCTACAATCGCGTTCAGTGGAAGTCGTCAGGCTTCTGTATGAGGAAGCCGGCTCAAAGGCCCCGATCGTTGGAGTCGGAGGGATAGATTCGTCTGCCACCGCTTGGGAGGCGATTACATCCGGGGCTTCGTTGCTACAGTTGTACTCGGCTTTGGTGTTTAAGGGACCTTCAGTAGTTCCCCGCATAGTCAAGGGGCTGAGTAGGAAGGTGAAAGACAGCGGCTTCTTGGGTATCGAAGAGGCGGTTGGCTATGACAATCCCTGAATCGTCAGTGAAAACCCTCATCAATGCTAGAATGGAGGTGCGAGCATGGCGGGCACCAAAGTCACGCGTATGGCGTTAATCGGCATCGTACTGGCCGGGCTGGTCACACTGATGTTCCTGAGCATCGAACCAGAGACGCAGTATTCCGTTGATGAGGTCATGTCTTCCCCCATTTCGTATGAAGGTGGCGTGCATCTTCGTGGCCAAGTTGCAATCGGCTCTATCGACTCCGACTCCTACTCATTCGAACTTGCTGGATCATCCCACACACTAAATGTCGACTTCTCTGGTGTCGCCATTCCCGATGGCTTTGAAGAAGGACATACGATAGCCATCAAGGGCGATCTGATTAACACCGATGAAGGATGGCTACTAGAAGCCCGTGAAATTCAGACTGGTTGCCCTTCAAAATACTCTGAATAGGGATCAAAGCCAGTCTCTGGCTGGGGGATTCGTTGATATGGGGCGATTTCCCGCGATAGTCGGGCTAGGGGGAGAGTTGACGTGCTCTATAATTCTCAAATCGTCGGAAATGGAGACCCGAAGTCCGAGGGCGGCGCAGACGAGCCATTGGTGTTCCACCGATTGACGTCGATGCCTCGCCCCCAAGAGATCCAGGTTGGCGGAAACTGCTTCCGGAGGGAAGCGAGGACCGTCTCACGCCCGGGAACCAGGTCAGGCGCGGAAGCGAGCAACCCGACCGGGGATGCTGGATGCCTTGGGATTGCGGGGCGGAGGAGATCGGTGAACCTGCACTTCTGGTGACGAGCGTCCACCGAGGACGCGCCCACTACCCGGGTATTCCCGGGAGCCCACCCATACGGCACACTATTTCGAAATGCTCTGGTGGGACAGGTTGCACCGATAGCCTCTGCCCCCTCCGCAGAAGGGGCATGCCTTCAAGCTCAGGATTCAATCTCAAATCTGACAATTCTACTTTACTCAGTTCGATGACCGGCTCGATGTCTACCATCATCCAGCGCGGATCCTCTTGGGTTGCCTTCGGGTCGAAGTAGTTCGATGAAGGATCTTGCGCGGTGTGGTCAGGGTATCCTTCCTTGCAAACCCTTGCGACTCCAGCGACGTGCGGTGGCTTGCAGTTTGAGTGATAGAACAGGACTAGATCACCCATACGCATCTCGTCCCTCATCAGATTCCTCGCTTGGTAGTTCCTAACTCCATCCCAGTGAGTGGTGCCATCCTCTAACAGTTGCTCCCACGGGTAAACATGAGGCTCGCTCTTCATCAGCCAGTACCGGGTCATGAAATCACCATGCATCGTCGGAGGAACCAATCAGCATCGATGCGTCAATTGAATCGGCTTCATCCCTAGCAATCGCCCTTCGTAGTCCAGCGGTCTTTACCATAGTCTCGACACCTCCGGTCAATCCTATGTTGGACTTAATCATGAGAGAACAGATTGCTGGTAGAAGGAGGAGCGCCGACAATGCGGCGATAATCAGCAGGATGATGATAACAGTGACGAAGGGATGAATCGCCTCAATAGGAATCCGGTAGGCGCATGTGAGTCCAGCAGCAGTTACCGTAGTCGCTTCAAACAGACTCATCCCGGTGCTAGCACAGGCTATTTGTACAGCTTCCATCGTCCCGCCTTGCTCTTTGACTCGATTGGCGATATGTATCGAGAAATCGATACCCACTCCAACCAGTATGGAGCCGACCATCACCGTAACAAGCGACAGTGGGACACCGAGTGAATCCATAGCCAGCCATTGCATCGTTACGGTGAAGCCAACGGGAATCGTTGTCAATAAAGCGAATCTCAGGTCTCGAAATACCAAGCCGAGGGCGAGAACTGTGAACAGAAGAGCGAAACCCAACGATGTCCATTGCGAGTCAACGATTAGATTGTTGACTTCTATTGTCACCGATGCGACTCCAACAAGAGGGGAAGACTCCACACCAGGGGTGTTCTCAGCCCAATAGTTGATGCCGCCCTTACCTGTTACAGCATCCTCCGTGTTCTTTACATCCATGAATGGCATGTCAATGTAGACCAGACTACGTCTGTAATCGGAGGAGATGAACAATTCTCGCATTTCGTCAGTCATGCTGTTATAGAATACATAGAGCAGGAAGTTGTGAGCCTGATCATCACCTGAGGGCGAGCCGTCCAAAGCCGCTAAAGTCTCCCAGAAAGAGCCGTTTCCAGCAACTTCCCGACCAAAGACGAAATCTACTGTGTCCTTGATTTGTTGCGGTAGCGGCCACTGATCAACCTGATCGACTATAGCGTAACCAGAGACGTTAACGCCAACGGCGACCGCTTTCATTAGGAAGACAATCGAAACTGCAGTGGTTCTGTTAACCCGGTTGCAGTTCTGCTCCAGTGATTCAA
>Ga0209752_1001224_pt1 | contig 12566 bp, 13 predicted proteins | sample METZYME_3_250m_FD_187548 | JGI IMG/M metagenome (GOLD analysis project Ga0209752, IMG submission 187548) | Marine microbial communities from oxygen minimum zone in mesopelagic equatorial Pacific - METZYME_3_250m (SPAdes) (version 2) | ecosystem: Environmental > Aquatic > Marine > Oceanic...
ACGGTCGTGTTCGGTGAGGTTAGTAAAGATACAGCCGAGATCCTGTCTGCAATGCCCTCTGTCATTTACCATCAGACTGATGAAATTGGTGGATCATTCTACATTCTCCCTCCGATCAAGTACCCAGATGGCCGCACATGGCTTAAGATCGGCCAATCAAGTGGTTACTCTATGGTTGACCCCGAGCAGAATCTTATCCCATGGTTCCAAGGCATCGGCGACGCTGACATTGCGGAGTGGTTAAGCGAAGAACTCTCGAAAGTCCTTCCCGGTACAGAGCTCCTTTCACAGCACACATCGAGTTGTGTTACCACCAAGTCACAATCAGGTCTTCAGTTCATAGACAAATTTGACGGCACGGAGGTGTATAGCTGTCTAGTAGGCGAAGGTCAGGCCGCAAAGTCAGCCGATGAACTGGGAAGAATGGCCGCCCATAAGGTACTTTACGGGAGAGTCCCAGCAGAATACGACGACTTTGACTTCCGAATCAAGTACCAATAACCATCGACAAGTTTTGCTACTACAGAAAAATCTAGTTTTAATCTTGGTAATGCTAAGTAACTTTTAGTTTCCCTAAAAAATAAATTCAAATAAACATCTTAACCCATTTGATTCATTGACTTCTCATCAATCTGATACAGTAACGCTTTTTCCACATCGCTGGCTAATGCAGTCAGGTGTTTGGCTCCTTTATTTCTGCTTCAGCATGACCGTGACTAGTCTTGCCCCACCAGTTCGTCTCATTACCTATGAGCTAAACATGAATTATACCGAAATGGGCAGAGTGCCTGGTACATGGCAACTGGTCTATATTGCTACTGCTTTGCCATGTGGTATTATGATTGATCGTCTAGGATTACGTCGTTCACTCTTGATTGCCTCAGTGTTGGTAGGTTTTTCATGCATGATGAGAGGTTTTGCTCAGGGCCAACTCACACTTTTATTGGCCGTGGCTTTTTTTGGATTAGGTGGACCACTAATTTCAGTAGGAGCACCTAAATTGATCAGCATTTGGTTCAATGAACGTGAAAGAAGGTTAGCCATGGGAATTTATATAACCGGAATGGCATTGGGGAGCATCACTGTGCTTTCAATCACCAATTCTGTGATTATGCCTTGGATGGATGGAGACTGGCGGAAAATACTATGGATTTACAGTTCAATAGTTTTTCTTTCGGGATTGATCTGGTTGTTTATCAGTTCTCACCCAGAAAGCCGAGAAATGGAAGTCAATTTAAGTAAATTGGAACGTCCACCTCAAGGTCAGGTTTTTCTGGCACTTTTCAATCTCTTGCCGTTACGTATGACACTGCTAATGGGCATCTGCATATTTCTTCATAACCTTGGCCTTTCCAATTGGATGCATGAGGTCCTACAAACACGTGGACTGGGAGCCGAACGCGCTGGATATTGGGCATCAATACCAACTCTGATAGGTATACTATGAGCATTATTTATCCCAAGGATTGCCTTGCCGAACCTAAGGTTCTGGATCCTTGCAAGTTTGTTTATAATTGCAGGAACGTCAGTAATTTTACTAAAATCCTATAGTGAGCCCATCATTTGAATTGGCCTTTCTCTGAAAGGAATCACACAAGGCTCAATGATGACAGTTCTACTGCTCATTTTAATGGTAATACCACAAGTTGGCTTTCGTCACGCCGGTACTGCAGGTGGGATGTTCTTTACTGCAGCTGAAATTGGTGGAGTACTAGGCCCTCTGAGACTGGGACTGCTATCTGATTACGATGAAGGTTTTCAGTCTGGACTTACAATGTTGAGCCTGGTCTACATAATCCTCGTTGTGTTAGTTTTTCTTCTCAAAATTTTGCTTACTCCACAACAACACGGAATATTAACCCAAAAATGAGCAGAAATTAATGTCCTCCCTTGTTTTCTCCAGATTAGCACCCACCCCAAGCGGCTATCTTCACTTTGGCAATGCTTTTAATTTTCTGCTGACCCGTTTGCTTGTAGATTACCAGAGAGGACATTTGCATCTTCGAATCGATGACCTAGACGGGCCACGAGTTGAGCGTTCTTCAGTGGAAGATATTTTTGTACAATTGGAATGGTTGGGCATCGACTACGACTCCGGACCTTCCGGACCTGACGAATTATACTCAAAATTCTCACAACAATTACGCAAGGAGCGTTACCACGAATCACTTGAACTTCTTCACAAATCCGGACACTTATTTGCCTGTGAATGCTCACGTTCAGAAATCAGGCAATTGTCTCTTAACCGGAATTATCCGGGAACTTGCCGTGACAAGAAGCTCAATCTGCTGAACGAGAATCAGCCATGGCGAGTTCGTGTTCCTGAGCAAACTTTTGTCAGCTTCAAAACATTTACAAATAAAATTGAGAAAATTGATGTATCCCAAGAAATGGGTGACTTTGTAATCAAACGAAGGGATGGACTCCCAGCTTATCAGCTTGCGTCCATTATTGATGACCTAGAACTGGGAGTGAACCTTGTGATACGGGGACAGGATTTGCGGGCTTCAACAGGTGCACAACTTTTTCTGGCAAAGTGTTTAAATGACTCCACTTTCCCTGCAATCCGCTTTGTACACCACTTCTTACAAAACGATGACTCCGGAGACAAACTCTCAAAAACCAAAGGGGCACATTCTTTAAAAATGCTGAAGAGCAAACACAGAAAACCGACTTGGATCTACCAGGAAACTGCTAAATCGCTTAATCTTCCTTTTCAAGAAATCCGGACACTTGATGATTTAAAAGAGACTTTCCAGAGTGCTATGGTTCTAAAAGACGGGCAGATTAAATTACTCGACCGAATGAATTAAAATCAAACAATAAATTCGACTTCCAGAATTTCGACTTCAATTTTCCCTTTGGGAATAGGTATGGTGAGAGTATCTCCAACAGACTTACCGATTAAAGCACGGGCTATAGGTGAAGAAATAGAAATTTTATTTTGCTCTATATCTGATTCGTCATCACCAACAAGCTGATAGATTCTTTCTTCGTCAGTATCAACATCCACAAAAGTAACAGTTGCCCCAAACACTATCTTTTCACCAGATAGTTTTGCAATATCAATCACATTTGCAAGAGCCAGCTTTGCATTCAGTTCCTGAATTCTTCCTTCTATAAACCCCTGTTGTTCTTTGGCCGCATGGTATTCAGCATTTTCCTTTAGATCTCCATGTTCCCTTGCGGTAGAAATAGCATTTACCACAGCAGGCCGATCTATACTGGTCAATTGTTTGAGTTCTTTTTTTAAATTCTCGTATCCCCGAAGGGTCATGGGATAAGACTCACTCATGTAAAATATTTACAGAAGATTTTAAGTATACTGACTATATCAACGACTGGAGTCGTTTTGGAGAGCAACAAAAAAGTATAAACTAGACTGATGGAAGTAAAAAAGCAAGTTGGGAAATTCAGCGATAATTAGGTATTAACCAATCGTACTGATCCCGGAAAACAGAGATCATTTCGCCACGGTCGTCATCCGGCATGTTGCGTCGAATAATCCAAGCTAAAGCGGTGTTCATTTCCTGCAAATTCCGCAATGCGTTGTAGTGAGATATCCTTCTATCCCAGCACTTTTTCACCTTCCGAGATTCATAAACTGAATCCGTTGCTGCATAGAAAGCCTGAAAAAGTTGGTTGTCACTTCGTTCTTCAAAATACAAAGCTAAACCGGACTTGGCATCCTCATGCAGATTAAAAGCCCGTTCAATCACACTATCAGCACAAGATGCTGGAGCGGTACTATCCTTGGTAAAACCAATCAATTTTGAGCATCCGGAACCAAGAAAAAAGACCACTGCGATAATAATTAACCAATACGTATTTTGTGGAATTTTTATCATTTTCATCTTTAATGCTATGTTGAAAAATGTGCTGGTAAAAGCCTGCACATTAAAAATGTTGAAACAAGAATTTTCTCTGATAATGAGATATTATTATTTTCGACAAATTTTGATGAAACTTTAGTAAAAATTCGATTAATTTTATTTTTACAGGATTGTAATTTTCAACTTAGCCAAATTTTCAACCTCGCCTTCTAGTCTATCACCTAGGTCCAATTGGCGTACACCACCGGCGTGCCGGTAAAAATCAGGTCTACAGGATACAGTTCAAATAATCTTGAAAGACTAGAAATAACTTCCAGAACAGACCACAAATCATATCCGTTAATTCTCGCTGCTGACGGACCTCTCCGTTGACAGACAGTGTAATTTTAACCTGCTTTGTGTGTCCAACATCGTCTATCAAGTGCAAAGCATAGCATGGAGCCGAGCGGTCCAAGGTCTGCATTTCTTGTTAGCCTCTCCCTGCAGGTCACGACGGGTCAAATCCAACCCGACTGCATACCCAAACACATATTCCAGAGCCTCTGACTCTGATAAGTTTGTTCCATTTCTTCCAATAGTAACAACCAGTTCAATTTCAATGGTTCAAATTCTCTGTAGCCATGGGATACGACAGCTCCGACCATTCAGTGTAAACTGCATCTGCGGGTTTGTTGAAAAAATCGAGCCTCACGTTCCGGATTTGCACCAATCTCTCAGACGTGTTTAGCAAAATTCTGGCCCACACAATAGATTCTATCAACAGGGAAATGATCTCTTGTACCAGCAACAATCACTGCCGGTGTTTACTGCAAAGCGAAAACGTATCCCATTTCTCAACCTCTGCATTGATTATAATTTTTCATTCAAGATCCTGCCCCGAATTTCTGAAATTTACACCCATTATTCTGATTCTGCAACGAATGATTGTCAACATAGATTATTGCATTATTCGCCTATTCTACTTATGCTAATTTATGTTAACGGTTGACGTTCATGATTAAAAGCAAGAAAAAATTAACTTTCATATACCGTACCTCATGCCACTTTAGTCTTGAGTCATCCGAATGAGACACTTTATCTAACCGCAAAACCAATGCTAAAAAATACACTCACCATTCATATCGGCTGGGGTCATTGCGACCCCGCAAAAATTGTGTTTTATCCAAATTATTTCATCTGGTTTGATCAGAGTGCCCACCATTTGTTTGACAAAGCCGGTGCAAACATGGGGGGCTTAATGGAACAATATGGAGTTATCGGCCTACCCATTGTTGATGCTCATTCTGAATTTCTATATCCCTCTAAATACGGCGACGTGGTTAAGGTTACCAGTTGGATTAGTGAATGGCGTGAAAAAACACTGATTGCATCCCACGAAATTCATAACAATGGTAAACTTAGCGTAAAAGGTACTGAAGTCCGAGTGTGGGCTAGACCGCACCCTACCGATCCCAAGCGCCTACAGGCTCAACGTATTCCAGATTCCATCAAAGCCTGTTTTGAGGTATAAGTCTTGTTTTTTTACAGCTTTCCTGAAATCCTGAAATTTCTGTTTTTTGCAGTTTGATTCCAACTGAGTGTAAAAAAAATCTCTGATTGCTACGCTCCCACTGCATGGAGCGCACAAACAACAAAATCGATTCTATGAATCTAAGAAAATTTATTCAAAAGCCCAGCCTCACAAGTTTAGCAAAAACCTGTGGTTGAGCGGCGAAATACAATCCGGTCGGATTGAACAAGCTTCTGGCTTCTCTGCCACAAAATAATGATCAAAATCTACTCGTTGGTTTTAACACATGCGATGATGCCGGGGTGTATCTTCTGAATACGGAACAGGCTCTCGTTTTCACTGCTGATATTATCTCACCACCTGTCGATGATCCTTACCTCTTTGGACAAATTGCCGCAGCTAATTCTTTAGGTGATATTTATGCAATGGGCGGCAAACCTCTGTCCTGTTTAAACCTGGTTGGATTCCCTTCAGGAAAACTTGATCATGAGGTATTAGAAGGGATTGTTGCTGGAGCACTGCAAAAAATAACAGAGGCAGGTGCAGTACTTTTAGGAGGCCATACAACTGATGATGATGAACCAAAATTTGGTCTGACAGTTACCGGGCTGGTACACCCAGAAAAAATTTGGAGAAATATCGGCGCTCAACCAGGAGATCAGCTAATTTTGACCAAAGCCATCGGTAGCGGTGTGTTACTCAATGCTAATCTGAAAAATTTAGTTTCCAAAAAAGCGCTTCAGGAATGTCTTAACTCCTTGATCGAACTGAACAGAGCAGCCGCAGAAGTATTAGCGCATTTTGAGATACATGCAGCAACTGATATCACAGGATTTGGTTTTGCAGGACACGGGCTGGAAATGGTACGCGGCTCAGACTTAACATTAAATATCACACTAGCTGATATTCCTGTTTTGAGTGAGACCATGGAAATGTATGAGCGCGGAGTAAGTACCCGTGTTAATGAAACCAACAGGCGCATGGTCGAAAAACATTGGAGTTTTGCCGAAGAATTATCTCCGCTACAGCAAGAATTAATGCTGGACCCTCAAACTAGCGGCGGCCTTTTGGTCGCAGTTCCGGAAGATCAAACACCGTCGATTCTAAAAGCACTGCAAGAGGCTGGTATTTCTTCCTCAGCACGTATTGGATACGTAAGCAGTTTCAACGAGACGAAGCTCATTTTCACATAATACTTCCTGTTTTAGTCTTAATAATCCCACCTGTCTATAGTTATGGAATATTAATTGATAATAAGATAATCTTCTGCCATACTTAACAGTTACATTTTATTTTATATTTTTATTCTCAAATTATATAAATAACGGATTGGGCAATGAACCCTGCATCACAAAAAATTCTTGAAAACACGAGAAACATCGGCATTTCCGCTCATATAGACAGTGGGAAAACAACTCTCACGGAGCGTGTTTTGTACTATGCCGGCAAAATTCACAAAATCGAGGAAGTCCGCGGAGGCGGTGCCGGTGCGACCATGGATCACATGGAACTGGAAAAAGAAAAAGGTATCACAATCACTTCTGCTGCAACAAGTGTGGAATGGAAAGACAAAAAAATAAACATCATTGATACTCCAGGACACGTTGATTTTACGGTTGAAGTTGAGCGATCTCTACGGGTTCTTGATGGTGCAATTATGATCCTATGTGGTGTGGCAGGTATACAGTCGCAATCGATCACAGTAGATCGTCAGATGAAACGATATCGGGTTCCACGCCTTGCATTTATTAATAAACTGGACAGAATGGGTGCAAATCCACATAACGGAATTAAAGGTATTCGTGAAATTCTTGATTTGAACGCAGTTTCCATGCAGCTGCCGATTGGACTGGAGGAAAATCACAAAGGAATAATTGACCTGATCACAATGAAGGCTATTTATTTTGACGGAGAACATGGTGATGATCTGCGGGTCGAGGAAATTCCGGATGAGTTAAGAGCTGAAGCAGAAAGTTATCGGGCTAATATGTTGGAAGCAGTTTCTATGTTTGATAATCAAATGATGGAAGATTTACTGGAAGAAAAAGAAATTTCGGAAGACAGTATACACGCGGCAGTAAAAAAAGGTGTGCTGTCGCTGGAGTTATGTCCAGTATACATGGGAAGCGCTTTCAAAAATAAAGGCGTACAATTACTCCTTGATGCAGTCACTCGCTATCTGCCTTCCCCCCTGGAGGCTGCGCCAACAAAAGCTAGTGACGTGAAGACACAAGAGGAGATACTTTTAAGTTGTGACCCAGACAAGCCAACTGTGGTGATGGCATTCAAACTCACAGAAGAGCAATTTGGACAGCTGACATACACACGGATTTATCAAGGTAAACTCTCCAAAGGAGAGCAAGTGATCAACTCCAGAACGGGCAACAAGATGCGTGTTGGCCGTATGGTAAGAATGCACTCCAATGACCGTGAAAACATTGATGTTGCCGAGGCAGGAGATATTATTGCAATGGTAGGGGTTGATTGTGCTTCAGGCGACACTTTTTGCGGAGAAGGAGCCCATGTTTCCTGTGAATCTATCTTTGTCCCGGATGCTGTGATTTCTCTGGCTGTAAAGGGAAAAGATAACGAACAGCACATGAAAATGAGTAAGGCTCTGGGACGTTTTACGCGCGAAGATCCAACTTTTCACGTTTCATCTGACGAAGAATCTGGAGATACGGTTATCTCTGGAATGGGTGAACTTCACCTCGATATTTATATTGAAAGAATGCGCCGTGAATTTGAAGTTGATGCAATTGTCGGTGCACCGCAAGTTAACTACCGAGAAGCTATTACAACTGCAGCAGAATACGATTATTTACATAAAAAACAAACTGGCGGTTCCGGGCAGTTTGCAGGAGTCACAGGATCTATTGAGCCGTTACCTTTGAATCATAAAGAAGGTTTTGAATTTGAAAATAAAATTTTTGGTGGCTCAATTCCATCAGAACATATTCCCGCATGCGAAAAAGGCTTCAGGGATGTGATGGAAAAAGGTCCCCTGGCCGCATTCCCGATGGTTAATATCAAGGTCACACTTAACGAAGGGAAATACCACGATGTTGATTCAAGCGATTTGGCTTATCAGCTTGCATCACGCTACGCTATGCGTCAGGCAGTCGGCAAGGCTAATCCGGTGTTACTTGAGCCAATTATGAAAGTTGAGGTGGAAACTCCAAGTGAATTTCAGGGTCCGATAATTGGAGACCTGAGTTCTAGACGTGGTGTGATTTACGGATCAGAAGTACAAGGTGACGACACAGTAATCAATTCTGGTGTGCCCTTGGGTGAAATGTTCGGCTATGCTACATCTCTTCGTTCCATGTCTGCAGGAAAGGCAAATTACACTATGGAATTTGAGAAATATGCAGAATGTCCTTCCTTTGTTCAGGAAAAAGTGATCAAGGATCGACAGGAAAAACTCAAGGAAAAAGAAGGTTAAGCCTGATAGAATTCTGCAATTTTCTCTACTACTGTTTCCTGCATCTCTCTACTCATTCCCGGATAAACAGGCAGGGAGAGAACTTCCCTTGCTGCTGCTTCTGAAACTGGGAAGTCACCAGCTTTTCCACCTAAATGCAGGAAACACTCTTGCAGGTGAAATGGGAGGGGATAATAAATTGCTACTGCAATTTCATTTTCAGTCAAAAAAGACTGCAACTCATCCCGCCTCTCAGCTCTAATCACATATTGGTTATAAATATGAGGATTTTGCAGACTTTGGATATGCTCAATCTGAGGTGTCCTCACCTTCCCGCCTAAGCCGGCTTCACCAAACAACTTATTATAGTAATCAGCATTTTTCTTACGTTGCTTGTGCCATTTGTACAGGCGAGGCAGCTTAACTCGAATGACAGTTGCCTGAATTGGATCCAGACGAAAGTTACCTCCTATCACACGATGGTAGTATTTTCTCTCACCACCATGAACTCGTTTGAGACGCAATAGTTCTGCCAGTTCGGGTTTGTTGACTGTGACAATCCCTCCGTCTCCAACTCCTCCTAAATTTTTTGTAGGAAAGAAAGAAAAACAGCCAAAATCTCCCATACTACCAGCTCGTCTTGTTTTTCCATTAATCTCACACTCTGCACCAATTGCCTGTGCACCATCTTCAATAATGGGAATATCGAACTCTCCGGCAATATCAATAATTTCTGCCATATCTGCACACTGTCCGTAGAGATGAACTGGAATAATGGCTTTCACACGTTTCCGGGTTTCCTCATCCATACCGGCCAAAGTAATTCTCAATTGTTTCGGATCAATGTTGTAAGTTCCCGGATCAATGTCAACAAAAAATGGAGTCGCATTCAAACGGGCAACAACTCCTGCAGTTGCAAAGAAGGAAAAATTACTCGTTAACACAATATCTCCAGGCCCAACGTCTAAAACCATCAGAGAAAGCAAAAGGGCATCGGTACCGGAAGATGCCCCTACTGCATCCTCAGTACCGCAATATTCAGCAATTTCTTTTTCCAGTCTCTCAATTTCCGGACCCATAATGTAGCGGGTTGAATCAATGACTTGAGTAACAGCCTCAACAATTTCATCGCGTAACTCCTCCAAAGGAGGACGCAGATCTAGCAATGGAACTTTCATATTTTAAGTGATTTGTGTTTGGGAATTGGCAAAATGGATCTAAAAATCAAAGATTGATTATAAATTTCTCAGTGAAAATCTAAAAGCTCAAAATCAAACCAGAACCCAAATATCATAGAGGGCGTGAGTATAGGCTGTTATGGCAAAGCCACGCATGAAATAGAGGACTGTAAACAATAAGCCTGCAGCCCAGCGAAACATAAAACTGTACAGTTGCCACGAATCCGCCATAGAGCCGATATAGTGACTCATCGAAAAAAGGAAGGAAGCTGCTAAAACTGAAACAACTGCAGTTGTGACCTTGTTTCTCAACAATGGTTTTAGGAGTAAAAAAAGCAGGTTGAGCAAGAGTACCCTAAAAATAATTTCTTCAAATAAACCTGCACCCAAAGAAAGCGCAAAATTCTGCATAGTCCCATTCCCAGGACCAACAGACGATAAGCCACCGACTCTTAATATTGACTGCAGCACCCCACCAAGAACCAAGCTGTAAGCAAAAGCCTCTGCAAACATCAATGCAAAGAAATTCACCTGGAGCCGAACTCCGGAGGAGTGAGTTTTAGCTATCGGAATCAAAGCGAACAGGATGCCGATCATCACAAAAGTCAAGTGTTGTGATTGAAGTTCGAAGGCCATCAAAAATGTACGAATCCACATATCAGCAGCATTTCTGAGTCCCCAATAACGGGATTGGGTCAGAATAACCAGTATTTCGTAAGCCACTAGTAACGGCAATGCTGCAATAACAGAGTAATAAGCTGAGCGTGAAAAACGCCAATAATTACTCATTGCGACCTATTCTGGCTGACAAAATGTGAAAAGCTGAATACTTGGAGCTTGGTGTTGGACACACTTCAGAAGCGTGTGACTTGAACGGAATCAATATATTTGAGTTTTTTGAGTTTATTGGCCAAATTTTTAGTCTCTGAAAGTTCTATTTTACCCACTCGAACACGATAAATCGTTTTACTTCCTGCAGTGTGCTTGAAAATAAATGTATCCTCAAAGCCGGTTTTCTTAAGTTTTTCAACCAGCTTTTTTGCATTTGCATGCTTTCTTGATGCAAGAACTTGGATCGTGTAGGTTGCATTTTTATTAGTTTCGGCAGCAGGAATTATTGCATTCTCCGGACTTTTTGGGGTATCAACTTTGGGAGCCGGAACAGATTTTTTGCCCACAGTTTTTTGTTCAGAAACCGGGCTTTCCGGAGCTGCAACGTCGGGGGTTATTGCTTTAGGCACTTCCGGTGAAGCAGATTCAGGTGTTTTAGGAGCTTTGATCAGTTCTTCAGTCTTCTTTCTCAAATCACGTAATTCTTCCAGATCAAGCGAGTCATGTTCTTTTTTTCGTTCTCCCAAACCAAAAAACTTCAGTTCTTCCTCTGATATAGGCTTCTCTGCAGAAATGTCAGTTCCCGTAACAGAACTTTCAGGAGGTCGCAGCATACTATTGCCAGCAGTCATTCCCAAATAAAAAGCTGCAATCAGGCTAAATGCACCCAGCGTGAACAACAGTACAACAACTGAGACAGTTAACTGAATTCGAAAAACTTTTTTCCCTCGTGATTCCGCCATTTCAATTTTGTATAATATTTACTATCATTGTTTAGGTCCACTATCCCAAAGTTCCTTTATTGTGGGATTTTCCAAGTGTTTTTTTAGCTTTTTTAGAAACACTTCCCGTGTTATTTCACGAGCCCCCAAACTCAGAAGATGTGGTGTTGTCATTTGACAGTCAATCAGCTTGATTCCAACCTGCTGAGAAAATTCAGCCAGTGCAACCAAAGCCACTTTGGAGGAATCGTTCGTCGTGCTGAACATCGATTCTCCAAAAAAACACTGTCCCAACGAAATCCCGTAAAGCCCGCCTACTAACTCTCCCTCAAGCCAGCTTTCAACAGAATGGGCATAACCTTCCTGATGCAATTCGGTGTAGGCCTGTTGCATTTCCGGAATGATCCACGTTTCGTCACCCCGCTCCGTCCGGACATCAGCACAAGCTTTGATAACATCTTCAAATGCAGAATCGAAACGAATTTCAAACTGCTCCTTGCGCAACACTTTGCGCAGGCTACGCGAGATTTTCAATTCTTCTGGAAATAAAACCAAACGCGGGTCTGGACTCCACCACAAAATCGGCTGCCCCACTTCATACCATGGGAAAATCCCTCTACGATATGCGGCAAGCAAGCGCTCTTTCGTCAAATCTCCGCCAACAGCTAATAGACCATCATCTTCCGCCTGATCTACTGGTGGAAACAAAGGAACTTCAGGAATAAGCTGGTACACAGGCATGACAACACTATGGGAATTTCAGTGAATTTTCTTGGGTTTCAGACTGACTTTAACAAGGCACTGGCTACTCCAGGTTACTCATGCATATCAGTGTGAAAAGGCAATTCTCATGCCATAAAATTGGTGTCCGGGAGGGAATAGTAAAGGACGGGAACGTCTGGAGAATTGGAAAAAACCCCGTGCAGTCAAATGTGATGGTTGTGTATCCCACAAAAAAAATTCTGCGACCTGGTCCTACGTTTACCAGATTTCACCATGCTTCCAAGTAGGCCGGACAAACATTGCGGCGATCTATATAATAAGTATGCTCCAACACATCAACGGTCA
>Ga0209752_1001231_pt1 | contig 12544 bp, 4 predicted proteins | sample METZYME_3_250m_FD_187548 | JGI IMG/M metagenome (GOLD analysis project Ga0209752, IMG submission 187548) | Marine microbial communities from oxygen minimum zone in mesopelagic equatorial Pacific - METZYME_3_250m (SPAdes) (version 2) | ecosystem: Environmental > Aquatic > Marine > Oceanic | place...
TACCAGCAGAAGTTTGGCTTCCGCAACTGGCAGGGTGGCGGCCGATCCAGCGCGCGCGAAACCATCGGCCGCGTCGCCGCCGGTGCCGTTGCCAAAAAACTTTTGAAACAACGCTTCGGCGTCGAGGTGCTATCCTACGTCAAGCAGGTCAAAAAAATCATCGCCGATGTCAACCCCGAGAAGGTCAAGTTGCGCGATATCGAGGCTAACATCGTCCGTTGCCCCGACACCGCTGTCGCCGACAAGATGATCCGCCTGATTGAGCGCACCCGCAAGACCGGCGACACGGTCGGCGGAATCATCGAGGGCGTGGCCCGGGGCTTGCCGGTCGGTTGGGGTGACCCGGTGTTCGACCGCCTCGAGGCCGACCTGGCCAAGGCAATGCTCAGCCTGCCCGCGTCCAAGGGCTTCGAAGTCGGCTCCGGCTTCGGCGGCATTACCATGACCGGCCGCGAGCACAACGACCCCATGCGATCCAGGCGCGGCAAAGTGCGCACGACAAAAAACGACTCAGGCGGCGTGCAAGGCGGTATTTCCAACGCTGAGACCGTCCACTTCCGTGTCGCCTTCAAGCCGGTAGCCACCGTCATGCACGAACAGTGCACCGTCGATGCGCAGTTGAAAAACACGACCCTCAAGGGCCGCGGCCGCCACGATCCTTGCGTCCTCCCGCGCGCCGTCCCGATGGTCGAGGCCATGACCGCCCTGGTGCTGGCCGACCACGCGCTGCGTCACCGCGCGCAAAACGAGTGGTAGCCCCTTCGGTTGGCTTCCAGCCATGGACGCAGCGTTTCAACGCACTTGATTTCCCTCCTGGCATAGACCACTTTTCTCGGGCTCGCTCTTGTGGACGCTCGCTGATGAATCGGTATCTAAATATCATTATTGCTGCCGTGCTGCTGCTCTTACTTTGCCAAGCCACCGTCTTTAGCGGGGAGCAGCCATCCAGGCATGAATCGGGGCTGTTTGATTTTTGGTCGCTCAAGCCAATCGTCAAACACACCCCGCCCGCACTTGGCCAGGTGGATCGCAGCTGGGCGCGGAATCCAATCGACCACTTCATCGCCGCCAAGCTCGCCGAAAAGAACCTCACCCACTCTGGCGAGGCCAAGCGGCAGACGCTGATTCGCCGCGTGTACTTCGACCTGCTTGGCCTCCCGCCGACGCCGACTGAAATCAAGGTATTCTTGCAGAACAGCGATCCTTTGGCTTACGAAAAACTCGTCGAAAAACTCCTCTCCTCGCCTCGCTACGGTGAACGCTGGGCTCGACACTGGCTCGACATCGTCCACTACGGCGACACGCACGGGTACGACAAGGACAAGCTACGCCCCAACGCCTGGCCGTATCGCGATTACGTCATCCGCGTGTTCAACAGCGACAAGCCGTACGGCCGGTTTGTGCGCGAGCAAGTCGCCGGCGACGCCCTTTATCCCGACACCCGCGACGGCATTGAGGCGACCGGTTTCATCTCGACCGGCCCGTGGGATTTCATTGGCCACGCCGAGGTACCGGAAACCAAGCTTGATGGCCGCATCGCCCGCAACATTGATCGTGACGACATGGTCAAAAACACAATGAACACATTCATCAGCGCCACCGTGCAATGCGCTCGCTGCCACGACCACAAGTTCGACGCTGTCAACATGACCGATTACTACCGCATGCAGGCCGTGTTTGCTGCGCTCGACCGTGCGGATCGCGAATATCATCCGAACCCAGAGATCTCCAAGCAACTTGTTTCCCTCAAAGCCAAGATTGACCGATACCAGGCTGAACTCAAAGGCATCGAAGACAAAATCAAAGCCAGGGGAGGCGCCGATCTCGCCGATCTCGACAAGCAACTCCGCAACCTTCGTAAACGCATAAAAATAAAAAAACGCCCGGAGTACGGCTACCACAGCCAGACCAGTGCCAAACAGGACGTGGCCAAGTGGGTACAGGTTGACCTTGGCCAAACGCAAACCATCGAACAAATCACAATTATTGGCACGAGCGACAGCTTCAACAACATCGGTGATGGCTTCGGTTTCCCGGTACGCTACAAGATTGAAGCGTCGAATGATGCGGAAATCTTTAGAGGCGTCACAGCCGTCGCCGACAAAACGAAGGGCGACGAACCAAACCCCGGTATCGCGCCGCAACATTTCAAGCCGGATAATCTCGAGGCACGTTACATCCGCATCACTGCCACCAAGTTAGCCAAACGCAGCAATGACTACATCCTCGCCGTGGGCGAACTCCGTGTCCTGGACCCCAACGGCAACAACCTCGCGGAAGGTAAAACCGTCACCGCTCTCGACTCCATCGAGGCACCGGTCCGCTGGCGGAAAAGCAACCTAGTCGATGACCTGTATCCAGGCCAGGCATCGGATCCGGCCATCTCTGGGAAACTCGAGGCTCTTTCAGGCGTTCGGGAGAAGCTAATCCAATCCATCGTATCAGGCGAAATTACCTCCGATCGTAACGCCGCTCAAGCCGGGTTGGCCAAAGCTGAAGAGGCATTGAAAAAACTTCCCAAAGCAGCGCGTGTTTACGCCGGCACCGTGCACAAGGGTAGTGGTGCATTTCGTGGCACCGGCAATGAAGGCGGCAAGCCTCGTACGATTCGAGTCTTGCATCGAGGCGACATGAGTCAACCACGGCAAGAAGTTCACCCCGGCACCCTTCGCATGACCAAGCGCGATGTCGGTACATTCAAACTATCCACACCGCACAAGGAAGGCGACCGACGCATTGCCCTCGCACATTGGTTGACTAAAAAAGATCACCCACTCACCTGGCGATCAATTGTCAACCGCGTATGGCAATACCATTTCGTAACCGGCATCGTCACAACGCCAAATGATTTCGGCCGCATGGGTGCAAAACCCACCCACCCAAAACTCCTTGATTGGCTCGCCGCCGATTTTCGAGACAACGGCCAATCAATTAAACAACTGCACCGCCTTATCCTCAACAGCGCAACTTATCGGCAGGCATCCGAATCCGTCGTCACACACGAAACCATCGATAGCCAAAACCGCTACCTTTGGCGAATGAACCGCCGGCAACTCGAGGCCGAAGCATTGCGCGACACCGTTCTTCAGGTCGCCGGTAAAATGAACAACCAAATGTACGGCCCCGGCTTCCGTGACTTCGTCCTCGAGCATCCGGAGCACTCGCCACATTACGAGTATCATAAGCACGACCCGCAAGACGTGAAGGTTCATCGCCGCTCCGTTTATCGCTTTTTGGTTCGCTCACAGCAGCAACCATTTATGAGTACGCTAAACTGCGCCGACCCCTCGCAACAGGTCGCCAGGCGCGACGACGCAATCACCGCCCTGCAATCACTGGCGTTACTCAACAACAAACTGATGGTCGCTATGGCCGGGCACTTCGCCACCGATCTTGAGCAAACCCACACCGATCAGAGCGGCGCGGTGAGCGAGGGATTCTTCCGCGTTACCGGCCGCCAACCGAGTCTGGAAGAAACATCCGACCTGGTTGCCTACGCAGGTAAACACGGCTTAGCCAACGCCTGCAGGCTAATATTCAACCTCAACGAGTTTTCCTTCGTAGACTGAGCCGGTTGGATTGCCTTCGGGCGCTTACTCATAGATTCGGTCGTCTTGGGTCGAGCTTTCCCATTGCGATATGTCGATGGCAGTGACGCGTTCGAGCGAGTCCGGCGTCAGGCCCGCATCGATCGCCTCGCGCAGTTCTGTGCCGCCCGAGAGAATGTCGATCGGCAACTTAACGATCTCGTATTCGTACGGTGGCTGCCGCCAGGCGAATTGCTCCGGCCAGAGCCTCGCGATACAGCCAATCATCGCGACGGTGAATCGATAAGAACAAAGCTCCCGGGGATTTGTCGGGTGCAGAAATAGTCCACCGCACGATTGTTGCGCAAACTTTTGAAAGGCCGGCTCGAAGCGACAGGGCCGTGCACACAGTCCGTCGAACTCAAATTTCTCGAGCTCGTTCAGGAGCGCCGCAGGATCAATGTACGGAGCGCCGCACAGCTCAAACGGCGTGGTCGTGCCTCGGCCCTCGGACAGCATTGTGCCCTCCAGTAGGACTTGCCCAGGATAAACCAACGCGCCTTCGAACCGCGGCAGATTTGGTGATGGCGGAACCCACGTCCGTCCATGCTCGGGCCAGTACGAGCCGCGGCGATAGCCCTCCATCGGCACCCAGTGGAGATCAGCACCGATTCTGCATTCGCGATTGATGTACCTCGCGGCTTCGGCCAGCGTGAGCCCGTGCCGCATCGGCATCGGTACACGGCCGACGAAGCTAGCGAACTCCGGATTCAGGATCGGGCCCTCGATGATGTCGCCGCCGAGTGGATTGGGCCGGTCGAGCACGACGACAGCGATGCCCTTTTCCGCCGCCGCCTCCAGACAAAGGCTCAGGGTCCAGAGGTAGGTGTAGACGCGTGTGCCGACGTCCTGCAGGTCGACGACCAAAACATCGAGACCCTCGAGCATCTCCGGGGTCGGTTTTCGCACATCGGCGTAGAGACTGTGCACCGGGATCTTTCGCAGCGGATCGAGCACGTGCGGCGTCTCGATCATGTTGTCCTGCTGTTCGGACCACAGGCCGTGCTGCGGCCCGAACAACGCCGCCAACTGGCCCGGCAGACTCTCGTCGAGGACTTCATCGGCGGCGCGGAAGTGGAAGTCGATCGATGCTTGGTTCATCACCAGGCCGAACCGGGCGCCGCGCAAAATCTCCGGAGGATTGGCGGCGCAGACTTCGAGGCCGAGACGAAACTTGGTCATCGATCAGGCACCCTTCGCGCTGTTGAACAGCTTGTTGTGCAGCACACCCGTGCAGAAGGTCACGGTCGAGCCGACCAAGGCGAACCAGGGCCAAGCCAGCGGCGTGCCAAACTTGATCGCGCTCATGATGGCCAGGCCAACGACTAGGCCAACCAGCGCCGAGCGGGTGCTGATCCCGCTCTTGCTGATACCAAGGGCGAAAACCCCAAGAATGATTCCGGTGGTGAATCCCTGAATGGCCAGCACGCTGCCGATCACCGACGAATCGAGCAGTTGCCCGGAGATACCGACGACGATCTGGGCCACGCCGAACGCGATCGTCAACCGCTTGACCAAGCGCAACCGGCTGCTGTCACTGTCGGTTCTGAGGATGTCATTAACCAGCACAGTGGCGCTGGAGTTAAGCGAACTCGACAGCGTCGACATCGCCGCGGAGAACAGCGCACCGAGCACGATTCCGAGCACGCCGACCGGCATCTTGTCGATGATGAACGTCGCGAAAACCTGGTCGCTCTTGGCAAACGATTCCGCCGGCGGATTTTGGGTGTAGTAGGCGAAAAGCGCGGTGCCGATCAGCAGGAAGAATGCGAACTGCAGTAGCACCACGATCCCGCTCAGTCGCAATGCCAGCGCCGCTTCACCCTGGCTGCGGGCGCTCAGATAGCGCTGCACCATCAACTGATCGACGCCGTGGGTGCCGATCGCCAGCACAGCACCGCCGACCAATCCAGACCAGAACAGGTAGTTTCCAGTCAGGTCGAAATCGAAGTGAAAGATCCGCAGCTTGTCGCCGTCCGGCGCGTCGTGGGCCAAGTCGGTGACAGCACCCCAGCCTCCCTCGATCGAACCGAGCAGAATCCAGAACGCGATCGCAGCGCCGAGCATGTACACCACGAACTGGATAAAGTCGGTCCAGATTACCGCGCGGATGCCACCGGCGAAAGTGTAAACGATTGTTGCGACACCGAGGGCGATGATCGCACTGTTCATGTCGATTTTGGCAACGTGCTGCAACACGATCGCGCCGAGGAACAACCGGAAGCCATCGCCGAGAGTGCGAGTGATGATAAACAACAGGCTCGCAGCGCGCTTCACAACGCTTCCGAAGTGCCGGTCGAGAACTTCGTAGGCCGTAAACAACTCACCGGCGAAGTACCTCGGCAGCAGTGTTGAAGACACGATCCACCGGCCGAGGATGTAGCCAAGCGGCAGCTGCAGAAAGCCCAAGTCCCCGGTGTAGGCCACCCCGGGCACGCTCAGGAAAGTGATCGTGCTGGTCTCGGTCGCAACGATCGAACACATCACAGCCCACCACGGCATACTGCGCCCCCCGACCATGAACTCAGCGGAGCTGCGGGTGCCGCGGCCCATCCACATTCCGAACACGACCATGCCGAGCAGGTAGCCACAGAGAAGTGTCGCGTCGATCCAGTGAATATTCACGGCGACAGTGTGTGTGAGGGACACGTCCGGAACAAGCCATACTCCGAATCCGCCACCAAACCTCACGCGAAGCCGCAAAAGCGCGAAGAAAAAGAGAGGAACGTTGGCCCGCCCGCCTGCCCATGACCAATGGCGCCGTCCGCGCCATGGACACGGTCACCGACTTATTGGCCAAGCCGGACGGCAGCCCGGGCATGTAGATGGACGCTAGAATTGAATGCGATAGAACTGTTGCCCGGCATCCGACAAAGGTGAGGTGATTTTAAAACCACCGTCTTCGACTTTGACTGTAGCACCGACCACCTCGGCAAAGGCTGCTCCAAGGGTTGCTGTGGATTGCAGTGATAGTTGCTCTGGCGAGAGTTCCCCGCCGGCAAAGCTCACGTGTAGTTCGACGCTGTTTTCCAAAACATTGATCGTTGTGATCTCCAGGATAGACGCCTCGGTGCCGGATCCAAGGTCGTGGACCACCAGATTATCGACCAAGCCAAAGGAGGTGGCCGCATTGTCGGACACCGAGGAGAAGGCGTCGTAGTAGCCGACGAAGATGTTGCCCTCGGTCGTGAACGCGCCGAGCGCCTGTTCCAGCGTGGCAATGGTCACGCCATCGATCGCCCACGTCACACTGTCGCCGATCTTGGTGATGGACACCTGACGCCATGCGAAGCCAACCGCTCCGTTGGCAACCGCACCGGTTTGTTTGCCCGGGAATGCCGCAGCCTGCGCGGCGGGTGGGCTTTGACCGGGGAATGCTTCGGCGTAATGAGCGTTGGTATTGTTGCGGGAGTCAGCGGCGGTGCCGGCTGCATATGCACCGGACTCGGCGTCTTGGCGAGCCCCGCCGATGTGGGCGCGGAAGTCGCCGGAGTTGCCGGATCCACCTTCGCCGGTGACTCCAAACCAAGCGCCGTCGACGCTGTCAGCAGCCCATTGCAAGTGGTCGCCGGTGGTCCCGACCCCGGCCGTGAAGAACTCGGTGGAGCCGCCACCACCGCCCGGGAATGGGCCGTTGGCGTTGATCCACATGTCGAACTTGACCTGATAATCGCCAGTGAAATTCGTACCGACCGGCGAGATGCTGACCGCCTCGGCACTGGTGGGGGCGGCGATGTTGGCCTCAAACTTCACCCCGATCGTGGAGCCGTCGGAGTTGGGTGCCGCCGGGATGCCGTCGGCGCTGTAGTCGTAACCGAACGTCACCGCGGTGTCGTCGGTTGATTTGTTGACGATCCAACCCGTGTTGTCTGCGGAATCCAGATCATTGCCCCAAAGAGTTACCTCTGGTTCCGGCGCCGGCCCGGTGTCTTCCTTGTCATTGTCGTTGAGCACGACGACCGCTGAGGCTGCAGCACCGATGAAGTAAGCGTCACTCTTCGCGACGTCGATCCGGATGGTTTCCGCCGCTTCCACTTCGTCATCATCGATGGACGTCAACAGAACGGTGACCTCGGCGCTGCCGGCCGGCAACATGATCTCGCTCGCTGCTCCGCTGTAATCGGTGCCCAGTTGAGCGTCGCCGGAGACTTCCAAAAGAACCGTTAACGCTGCATCGGTTGATCCTTCGCGGGAGACAACGATCGTGCCGGTGTCGCTGGAGTCCCCCTCGGTCATTGCGCTGTCGGTGGCGTTTACGCTGACGACGGTTACGCCGCCTTCGGATTCCAAGGGAACCACGCGGACGTTGTCGTAAATGACGAACGTGTCCGGTGAGCCGATGGAGGAAAACTGATCATTCATGCCGAGCATGAACACACCCTCGGTGAATTCGCCACGATCGGTGACGGTGAATATCGGGACTTGGTTCACTTTCATTGTCACCAAACCATCAACGTGGCGGATCTCGACATCGGCCCAGACCGGATCGGGCTGGCCGCCATTGCTGCTGGGAGAACCGGGGCCGCTGAACGACAGGCCCGAAATGTACGGCGGGCTGGGGATCAGCGTGGCGAAGTCCGAGGCCGGCAAGGAGTTCTTCAGGTCTACGCCGACATAGCTTGCGTAGGAGCGGTTGTTGCTGCCGTCGGTTACCACGCCAAACCAGACACCATCGCCGGTGGCCGCGTTGCGGGAGACGATGTCGCCGGAGTGGTTGACTCCGAAAATGGCGTGTTCGGTTGTGCCAGCGCCCGAGCCTGCACTCAGGAACATGTCGAAACGAACCGCGTAATTCCCGCTGAAAACGGCCGTCTTGGGCAAGACATTGACCCCGGCTGCCCCGCTGGGGGTGTCGTCGTTTTTGTTGACCTGCAGGAATAATCCCAACGTGCTCTCATCGGTAGTGTGAGGTGCCGGCGGTATGGACCAATCGGAATAATCCACGGCGAATGTTGCAGTGTAGTCCTCGACTCCGTTGATGGCACTGAAAAGGACATTCCAATCCTTGCTGGTATCGGCATTGAAATCATCGGCGAAGAGGATTTCCTCCTCGGCGTAGTCGTCGTCCCGGATAGTGGCCGTGGCGCTGGCGGATTCGCCGACGGTGTATCCCGCGCCTGCTGCCACGGTCACCTCGATGGTCTCATCTCCTTCGATTTCCGCGTCATCGAGGGCAAACACTTCGACAATGACCTCAGTCTCGAAGGCGAAGATTTCCAAGTCGGCGAAATCGCCCTCGTAGTCGGTGTCTGCCGTGGCGCTTCCGCCCACCTTGATTGTTACGGCCAGATCTTCGCTGTCATCCCCGGTCCGGGTGAGTGTGTAAAGGATCAGATCTCCCTCGTGCCGCTCGTACGCCTGGGCGTCGGTTGCTGTGATGGAGACGGTCGCCGTATCGCCGTCGTCGGCCAGAATCGCAGTGGCCGTGTACTCGTGGTCGATCTCGTAGGCTCCCTGGCTGAGTTTCAGGCTGGCGATGATGGTCTCTTCCGGTTCCCCCTGATTGTCGTCGACCGGCGTGACTGCAATCGAGGCCGACTCGGCCCCGGCGGGGATGGTGACACTTTTGCTTTCCACGGTGTAGTCGACACCCTCGGTTGCTGTTCCTCCAATGACCACATCGGCGGTCAAGGCCTTGCCCATGTCCCCGGAACGGTGAACCGTGAACTCGATCGCATCGTCGCCGGATTCGACGCCGGCGTCATCGGTCGCCTCCACGCTCAGCAACGGCGGGGGCGGGTCTTTGTCGAGATTCACGACCCGGATATTGTCGTACACGACAAAATTATCCTCCTTCGGGTTGGCGATGGAATTGAACAGATCCATGTATCCCAGCATGACCGTCCCCTCGGTGCGCACGCCAAAAAATTCATCAGACGCAGGTCGTGAGGCGATCACCATGCCATTCATCACCCAGGACAAAACATCGTCATCCTGGCGTACTTCCACGGATACCCAGTTTTTCCCCGGGACACCCTGGGTCTCAAAAGCAGGCGTGGGAAAGAGGAATTGGTAGACCGGATGTGTGTTATTCTTGCCGACCATCCCGGCGAGATCCGGCGGCAGGGGGCTGACGGTTCCCGAATCGTCAGCCTCGAAACTGTAGTAGTCCGTCGAGCTGCCGCCTTCGCCATCCACGCCAAACCAGACGCCGTCACCAGTGGGTTGGGATGACCAGCCGACCTGCTCCCCCGATTGGTTCATACCGAAAATGGCGTGCTCCGTGGAGCCGGTGCCGCCCCCGGCCGGGCCGTTGTAATTGATCCACATGTCGACGCGCACGGCATAGTTCCCGCTGAAATTCTGTTTGGCGGGAAACAGGTTGACGCCCATGGCTTCGCTCCCGGTGGTGTCGTCGTTGTTGTTCACCGAAATCCTCACCCCCCGGGTCGATTTATCCCCGCTGTTCGGTGCCGACGGGATCCCGCGAGTGCTGTAGTCGAAGGCAAAGTCCACGGTAAAATCCCCAAGCGCAGCGTCGTAAGCGTCGTCATTCTCGTCGGCGTTTGTGCCGCTGAGGACGATCCAGTTGGCTGAGGTGTCCGTGTTAAAATCGTCTTCAAACAGGATCTGGGCGAACCCGTTCAATGAAAACGTGAAAAAGGCGGCGACAAGAAGCCGTGCCCAATGGGATACAGAGGAGGATTTCATGATGTTACTTATTTGATAGTTATTTGCTGATATGGGTTTTAGGTTGCAACCGATTGCTTATCAGGTGACTGAAGTAAGTCCAGAAGGAACGCCAGAAAAAAATCTCACTGTTTTACCCGCGCCGGCAACTCGACTCCCAAATCTGTTCAGTCCCCTTGAACGGCTTCACTACTACCCGGGCCCGGTAACCATAGCTCTTGGCTGAACCCCAAGCATACGGTCCAGTGTGAACCAGAGGGGCAATAGGAGCGGCCTACAAGCTTTACTCGGCGGGCGATTGCAGCTTACATCGGGTTGGTGCTGATTCCACACGATGAGATTTGGTGGATGCCATTTTCAGAGGTTAGGGGCAGGCATTCGGTCTGCACCAATATTGAGCGAGACGGGCTGGCTGAGTACCGCGGTGCCACCGATGCCCTAAAAAAATGGCAACAGAAGTGGCACCAACAATTTGAATGTTCAAAAACCTCCGTAAAATTTGACTGAAATGAACATAGAGTTTTCCTTTGTCGATTGATCATGAATCCATTTTCCGGTATGCCCAATAATCTACCGCTTGGCCAAGCGCAAAATCGGCGCGACTTTCTTTGGCGCTCGGGCGGTGGATTGGGCGGCATCGCCCTTGCCGGCATGCTCGGACGCGACGGTGTGCTTGCAGATACAGCGGCAACCCGCCAGCCGGTCGGCCTGCACCACGTGCCCAGGGCCAAGCGAGTGATTCAGTTGTTCATGGGCGGTGCAGCGAGTCATTTGGACTTGTTCGACTACAAGCCGGAGCTTCTCAAACGCCATGGTCAAAAATGGGATCCGGGCGAAACGATCGAGTTGTTCCAAAGTTCCCCAGGCAATACATTCAAATCACCCTGGGAATGGTCGCAGCACGGCCAGTGTAGTAAGCCGCTGACATCCATCGTGTCGGAACTTGGCCAATGCGTGGATGACATAACATTCATTCACAATGTCGTCGGCAAAACCGGCGTTCATAGCCAGGCCACCTACCTGCAGTCGACCGGCTTTCAGCGACCCGGTTTCCCCGGGATGGGAGCTTGGGTGAGCTATGGTTTAGGCAGCCTAAATGACAATCTGCCAACATTCGTGGTGTTGCCGGATCATCGAGGCTATGCCTCCAACGGGCCAAAAAACTGGAGTTCCGCATTTCTCCCAGCAGCGCATCAGGGCACGACACTGTTCCCAGGACGGGCCAATCCGATCGCCGATCTTCATCCGCCGAAAGGTTCGTTTGTGAACCCCGAGAGCGAGACAGACACCCAATCACTATTGGCCAAGTTCAACCGAAGACACGCCGCGACGCGCGCGACCGACTCGCGGTTGGACGCCCGAATCAAGTCGTACGAACTTGCGGCCCGCATGCAGTTGAGTGCCCCTGAGGCACTCGATATTTCCGGTGAACCCAGCCACATCAAGCGGCTATATGGTCTTGATCATAATACCAAAACCTGGCCCAAGGAAATCAACGAGATCGAGGAGATCGACTACTTCTCCCGCAAGTGCGTCGTCGCGCGGCGACTGCTAGAGCGAGGCGTGCGCTTCGTCCAGATTTGGTCCGGGAACGACAACGGATTCCCGCGCCGCAACTGGGACTCGCACGAGGACATCCTTCGCGATCATGGTCCACTCGCTCGCGGCATGGCTCGCGGCACGGCTGCGCTGATCCTTGACCTCAAACAACGAGGCATGCTGGACGACACGATCATTCTTTGGACGACCGAGTTCGGCCGAATGCCGTGCGCACAGGGTAGCAAGGGACGAGATCATAACCCGTTCGTGTTCACCAATTGGCTGGCTGGGGGTGGGATCAAGGGCGGTGTGACCCACGGTGAAAGTGACCAATGGGGCTTTCGACCAGCCGAGCGCAGCAACCCAACTGCCTGCCATGACATTCATGCGACCATCCTTCACCAGCTAGGCATCAATCATGAACAGTTGACGGTACGTCACGACGGGATTGACCGACGACTAACCGATGTTCATGGTCACGTCATCCAAGAGATTTTAGCCTAAAAGATCTTATGAAAACCAAACTTGACCGAAACGGTTTTACGCTGATCGAACTGCTGGTCGTGATCGCAATCATTGCCATTCTCGCCGCCCTACTGCTGCCCGCTTTGGCAAAAGCCAAGCAGTCCGCCGTCAAGACCCACTGCGCCAGCAACATGAAACAGTGGGGCATTGGTACAATGATGTATGGCGGTGACAATAATGATTACTTCCCGGATAACACCATCAAAGGAAACAAACCTGGCTGGGCTGGACAGCACACAAGTTGGGTAAGTGAAATTACAGCC
>Ga0209752_1001236_pt1 | contig 12526 bp, 14 predicted proteins | sample METZYME_3_250m_FD_187548 | JGI IMG/M metagenome (GOLD analysis project Ga0209752, IMG submission 187548) | Marine microbial communities from oxygen minimum zone in mesopelagic equatorial Pacific - METZYME_3_250m (SPAdes) (version 2) | ecosystem: Environmental > Aquatic > Marine > Oceanic...
GGAACTTTGGACGGTTATTGCTGGGATTTCCGGCTTCGATGATTAGTCAACTGGCTCTCCGTTGGTAGTGTTCGCGACTAGATAAAAGATGCGTTCACGCCGCCCAATCGAGTGAATGTGATATTGATATTGTCCCCAGGTGATACTCGAATCGGGGTAACTACCGATCCAGAAATAATTATTTCCCCGGCTCTTAGATAATCATCAAACTCGGCCATTTTATTAGCCAGCCAGGCGATCGGATTAATAGGGTTGCCCATTACCTCGAATCCGGTTCCTGATCCGACGAGTAGGCCATTATGTTCGACTGTAGCCCCTTCATATTGAAGGTCAATGGCCGCTAGATCAATCATCCTCGACCCAATGATTACTCCCCCATGTAAAGCTTGGTGAGCAATAACGTCGGTTGAACGAATTCCTTCACCTTGGACCTTAATATCGACTAGCTCTATGGCTGGCAATACGGCTTGCGTCGCGGCCATGACCTGGACAGGCGTCACGCCAGGTCCTTTAAGATCATCCTTGAGTATGAAGGCGATTTCTGCCTCACAATGAGGATCAGCCAGTTCAGATAATGGAACCGCTGATCCGTTAGCGTATACCCTTGTATCCAAAATGTGGCCAAAGCACGGTTCATCCACTCCTAGATGAGCTCTTGCGGCTTTCGTGGTTAATGCTACCTTGTGTCCCCGGGTAACCTCACCTGAGTTCTTTAGCTGTTCGACTAGTTTATATTGAATTGCATATGCATCTGCCTCAGTTAACTCATGATTCAGAAATGGACTGCACAAGGTCCCTGTGCGAAAAGATCGAAGCACCTGGTCAAGGGTTTCCTCTAGGCTGGAGTTATTGTCCGACATGCTGTCCTCTCTCAACAAAACTTGGTTCTAAACTCTGAGCATGTAAATCGTTGCTTTAAAAAGTGGCCTGAAATTTCAAGGCTTATTGCAAGACAATAGACGTATTAGCCATCCTATACTAGGATGATGAAGATAACGGGCCTAGAAAACATATTGGTACGAGTTGGAAAGTAATAGAGCTAATTCCTGGATATAATCTGTTAAGAACATCGAGTGAGTAAGGAGGAGTCTCATGCCTGGTACGACTATAACCGTCGGTAACGTGGAAATCACAGCGGTACACGACAACGAAGGCGCTTTACCCTTAAGTATGGTGTTCCCGGGAGTTGATGCGGAATTATGGGTTCCTTATCAACAAAAATACCCTGAGTGCTTTAACGGCGATAACAATGAAAATTTTGCCGCACATTTCGATTGTTACGTGATTCGCTCTGAAGGGCGCATTATATTGGTAGACACTGGTGTGGGAAGCATGGCCACTAACCCTGGGGCTGTTACTGCTTTCGCTGGCGGGGCCGATGGCAGGCTTTTGTCGGACTTGCAATCTGCTGGCGTAAACAAAGAGGATATTGATACCGTATTCTTAACACATTTACACCCGGACCACGTGGGTTGGAACGTTAACAGCGACGGACCTTCTCCCGTTCCCGCTTTCCCAAACGCCAGGTATGTTTTTCATCAAGATGACTGGGAGGCGTTTCGTCCACCACGAGATAGCGAGGTATTTGGATTGACTTTCTGGGAAGAGACCCTTGCGCCCTTGGAAATGGCTGGGGTGACACAGCCTCTAACTGGTGAACAATCTATTACCGCCGAAATAACTGCTATTCTGACGCCAGGGCATACGCCTGGATCGATGAGCTTGGCTATTGATTCGGGCGGTGAAAAAGCTCTGGTGATGGGAGATGTTTTTCACGGCCCACCCCAAGTTAGCGAACCAAGTTGGGTTTTTGCTTTCGATGCAGATCCAGATACAGCAGTTCAATCCCGGAATAGAATGTTGGACCGCGCAGAGGCTGAAAACGCTATCATGGCCATATGCCATAGTACTGGGTTTGGGCGAATCGTATCACAAGAAGGCAGAAGATATTGGCAAGGCTTATAACGCTGATATTTATTGAGATGATGCAGTTATTACCCAACCGCCACCGGTCCAACATGTTCTCGCCGTTTTAACGTCGTTGAGCGTGCACAAATAAATCTGATACAGCCTACAAAGGAAACCAAAGGGCCACTGTGGAGATATCTGTGGAATTTTGAAGGTGACCTCGGGTTTAACGACTTTACCACTACCGGAGCCAGCGCATAGATTGCTCTATAGTTATAAGCACCAACGGAATAACATCTCGACGTTTTTTCAGTGGTGAGCACAAACCGCGGTTTTCACTTCAGTCGACTCTCCACGATCCCGGTTAGTCCGCGCCGGAACGTACTTAGGTAGAGAGATATGGCTGGAGAGGACGAGGATTTGCGTGCACTTACCCCTTCCGATGGTAGGAACCTCCAGTACGCCCGGTTACTGTTCGAAGCGTTGTGGAGTAGACCCCCCAAGCCCGGTAGGTGTTTCGCCAAAGAACATGAAATCCTATGCCAGCACTGGCTTCGTTTTGCGAGGGTGATAACCCGTGACAACGGAGGCGTCCCGCCGTTTGGCCCGCTCGACTGTGAGTGCGAGAATATCAGGGTTCGACGATTAACGCCGCCTGAAGCGGTCTTTCAGCCATGGCCCCCAGAACCGGTTGTAGCGGTCTTTCAGCCACAGAGCGAGAGCCAGTGACAATCCGATAGCGGCTAATATTAGTAATAATCTAGGATTCACTGATTATGCCTTTGTCGGAAGTACCATCTAGTCAAATGTAGGGCTTCCACTTGCTCCACATTCACAGTAACCACTATCCTGCTGTCTAGCAACATGTGATAGCTAGGGGTGTGCAGTTATCTGTACGTGGGTAGTGGCAAGTTATTTTATGATAATCCTTCTTGCAGGTTATTCGAGTCGGATATAGAATCGGGCGCACATCAGATGAGATAAATCGGTGCCAAGCAACGATACATTCCTCACCAAGTAGGTTTTGAATCGGCTATCGCAAAAGGGATGCTCCAGACTCCTCCACCGACAATTCCAGCTAAGCAGAACTGCCATAATGGCTCTGAACCGCTGGCCCCTATCGTTATGCCTAAAACTGGTATGAACATGGTCAACACACCGACGCTGACCACTGATTTAAACCGCAACATGAATCTCAACTTACTAGATTTTCGTGCCGAATAATTCAAGAAGCCGGCCAGTGACACAATCAGCAGGATTATCACAATCGTCGCGAAAAACTCATGAAGGTGAAAAACTGTTGGGTCATCATCGCAACAAATATCTGGCAGAACTTGGAAACCTAGGGCGACGATGAGACCAACCAACCCACCGCTGACAACAGGCGGTACGCAAGATAATAATCTACTCAACATTCATAGACCGTAGCATGGAGCTTTGGACCGTGATTGCACTGAACTAGTGTATGAGAATCCTGAGGTAGCAGTCATGATACATACAGCCACAAGTTCGGGAAGCACTGGCGAAGTGATGTGTTTCAGAAGTAAAGAACGGTGGCAAATTTTTCTATTAGAGAGTCGCCCGAGCGACGCAACAAATGATTGTTGGTGGGGAGTGGGAACCATGGGCATCACTGGGCAGTGTGTCCAACGGCACTCATCAGGGAAGAACCTCCAATTGGCGACAATTTCAGTGCCCGAATATGCGATGTCTCCCAAAGCTTCATTTCTGCGCCGATGCCTCGACCTGTCCCGCCCTCGGGGGCCTGGCTAGCGCAAACATGCAGGCGCTGGATGCGTAGAGAGCTGTTAGGATTAGGAGTGACCAGGTGTAGCCGCCGGTCTTGTCGAAGACCCATCCTAGAAACAGCGGCGAGAGCATCATGCCGGTGCTGTAGAAGATGGAGATGATTCCGGTAAGCGTGGCGAAGTTGCGCCGCCCAAAAATGTCCCCGAGCATCACCCAATTGAGAGTCGCCGCCCCCTCCAACAGTGCAATTCCCACCACGAACAGGTAGATGATCATGGTGCCCTCGACGTAGGTCAGCGCGGCTAGTGACAGGGCCCCGCCTGCCATACCGGCGGTCAAGATCCAGCGGCTTGGTAGCTTGACTCCAGAGATTCCGATGAGGATTCGCGTTGGTATGGAGATGAAGAACAGCATTGCCACGAAATCTGCGCCCGCCTGCTCCGACGCCCCCTTCCATACCATGATGGGTATGCCATGCACCAGGATGCCGCTGGTCACAGTGATTCGGAATGTACTCCCCCACAAAATGAACCAATAGGTCGGGGTCTTTAGCGCCTCTTTTACCGAGTAGTCTCTGGTAGTGTTCTGCTCGCCGTTTGCGCCATCGGTTGAACTCGGAGTCACCACCTCCCCTGCTTCCTCCAGGCTGATTCCGAATGCCTCGGGAGAACGACGGATTAGCATCGACATCGGGACCACGACTACAGCGACGAAGATGCCCGAGTACAGAATTACGTCGCGCCAACCCAACGCTTCGACACCCCGGGAGAGCAACGGCACCAAGATCGCCCCACCCGCTGTGTAGCAGGTAATCACCGCTGTCATCCCAATGGCCCGCCGACGGACGAACCAGCGGTTCGTTACTGCCAAGAAGGTCTGGCCGAAGCCAGTGTTGTTGCCGACCGACACCAACCCAACGTAGACGAACAAGAATGCCCAGTAGTTATCCACACTGGACAGTATGATTAGCCCCACACCGGCTATGAGTCCGCTGATCATGACGATAGGACGGGAGTCGAACCGGTCCACTAGCCAACCGACCAGCGGCCCGCCGATCCCCGCCTCGCCCCTGGACAGAGCGAAGATTAATGAAGTCCTGGTGCTGCTGAGCATCAGGTCGTTTTGGATCGGCAGGTAGAAGACCGGAAAACCGTAAGAGAAGATGGCCCCAGGGAGAAGCGCCAAAAAACAGCAGGCCGCCAGCACCCACCAGCCGGGGTAGACTCCTCGCAGGCGGCCTCCGGAACTGGTTACTCGGGCCATGGTATGTTCTCAGACCCTACGGGAAACTTTCCTTCGGCCGCCACACTGCAGAGAAGACAACGCGCGTCCCCTCTGTAGACGTAATGTTCATCTGGCGACGCCGTAGATGTTATAGGCCGTATTCTCATGGGTCACATTTTACCCATTTAATTAACCGTGTAGACTATCGCCATCTGCTACCTATCTTCCACATCACTAGCAGTTGTCGTCCTGATGGCGTTGGCCTGTACGGCGACGCCAGCGTTAATTTAACTCCAAAGGTCAGGAAAAATGAAATTCGGTCTGTTCCACTCGATCCAGCTTCCCGACCCCACACAACAAGTGAAGTATTACAAAGATGCGTTGGCCCAGGTGCTACATGCCGAAAAACTCGGGTTTGACTCGGTGTGGATCACCGAACACCATTTCTCTCGTCACGGAATCGTCTCGTCCACCATGTCTTTGCTGGCCTATCTGGCGGGGGTCACCGAGCGCATCCGTCTGGGCACCGCCGTCACTGTCCTGCCATTCCACAATCCCATCCAGCTGGCTGAGGAGGTGGCGACGGTAGACCTTTTGAGCGACGGCCGGATGGATTTCGGCGTGGGGCGGGGCTTTCAGTGGGGTGAGTTCCACAAGTTGAACATCCCCATGGATGAGGCCAGCCGGCGGTTCGAAGAGACCATGGAGGTCTTGAACAAGGCCTGGACCTCCACCGAGCCCTTCGACCACGCCGGGGAGTTCTGGCTGTTCAACGACATGACGGTGCAACCAAAGCCGGTCCAGTTGCCCCATCCGCCTATCTTTGTAGCCGCATCCAGCGAGGCCAGCGTCAACCGCGTCGCCCGCAACGACTGGAACCTTCTTATCGGTCAGGGGGAACCATATGGTGAAGTGGCCAACCAGATTCAATACTACAAGGGCGCGCTGGTGGAAGCTGGACATGAGTACGAGCAGGACCGGGTGGTGGTGGCGAGGGCCATGTATACGGCGCCAACCTTGCCACAATCGCGCCAGGACACGGAAGCCCCATTCATGTGGTTCAAGGAGACCGGGCAAGAGGTTGGAGCGCCCCGGGGAAACAACGTGGAATTACTTCCGGAGGAATACCGAGCCTACCGGGGAAGGTTCGCCCGGGATATCACCTTCAACTACAACGACATGTACGAGAACGTCATGCTGTTCGGCACGCCAGATGACCTGACGGCCCGGATCAAAGACCTGGAAAAATCGGGTGTGGACAAAATAATCTTCTTTATCAACTTCGGAGGAATCGAACACCAAAAGGTGTTGAATTCTCTGGACCTCTTCGCCAAAGAGGTGATGCCCAACTTCGCGGCATAGTTAGCAGGGCGCTAATCCCGGTAGTTCACGAACTGCAGCGAATGAACGCATTGGTACATTCCAGGCACGGACTGGAGAAGAAAACAGAGCTAGATAAACCTATTAGTACGAATAGGGACGGACTTCAAATCCGTTATGCCTCGTGACGAGCGGGGTAGGTGGGTTCGACTCCCTCGCACTCCCGCCAGATATATTTAGGCACGAAATCGCCTGATTTCCGCCAATAAGAAAACCCTCGACCATTACAGTCGGGGGTTTTGTTTTGGGTCAAATGGTCACGAAATGGTCACGAACTTTTTCGTACTCAATTTTCTGAGGACAATCCTTGTGGGTAGGACCCGGAACCTACTGATTAGGAGTCAGGCGTTTTTAGTACACAGGCGTACACAGCAGACCACCACAGACACCATTTCGAGGCTAAAGGCGAATACCGTGCCTACCGGACAAAAATAAATTGGGGCTAAATTGGGGCTAAGATCCCCAAATCTTCATGCCACCTAGCACCTAACAAAACCAAATCAATTTGAGTTTGTCTGGGGCCTCCGGTGACGGGCAGGAACTCCAGTATTATCACCGCTAAATAGCCCAAATTTAGAGGAGATTCTTGATGACTAAAACATCCCCTCTTCCGAGCAGTTTCGTTGCCCTACATGGTGTACTGGATCTTCGAGATCGTCCTTGTCATCTGGTCTGTGAGATCGACGACCCGGCCCCAGCCTGAACGGTTAGCCGGACTTTCGATTTGGTTCAAGGATTCAGCGAGCGCTTGGTAACTATCGAAGGCTCGTGCAGACCTGATTTGGTCCCAACTGCTGAGGGGTTTGAGGATGTTGGCCTTAGGGCTACCCGGGGTGAGAGACTCACGTTGCTCAACCAGCACGTCAATCAACTCTGATCTCTTGCCCGGCTTGGCCGTGAAAACGTTACGCACGAGATATTTGGCGTTGAAGCCCTCCGGCCCACCTTCAATCGGTCTGATTATCTCGCAGAGGTCGATGGAAACGAATTGACACTTTGAAGCGATCGCGTCAAACCGTTTTATGTAGGCTTCGTTATCCATCAGGCCAGCCTGGAAATCGTCGTATTCTGGATAAGACCTGAAAATAAGATTTGTGGTCACATCGATCCCTTCCGGTACCTGATTCCCTACCGTGACTGTTACGAGGCCTCGTGCGATCGGTGTGTTCCCTGACTGAGCTATAGATGTGATATTTTGGACCTGTTCCTCGAGAACGCTAAACACTTGTCCTTCAAGTGGCCTTCTAGTCATGATTACCATACATTCAGGCATAAACATCTCTCCCGTAACTGGATACTGAAATACTATCAGCGTAGTCAACCTGAATTCTTATCGATTGGCGCTATCCCCTAAACAGCCAATAAGAAAGCCCCCGGCCATTACAGCCGGGGGCTTCTTTTTGCCTTCTGTCCCCTACTTGTCCCCCAAAGGGACTGGATTCGTGCCGCCCTTACACTGTCAGCATGTCGGCCACCGCATCGGCCAGTTCATCTTGCATGTCGGGTATAGCGCTTAGTTGTTGCCAAATGGCGGCATATCTCCCATCGGCCCCGTAAATCCGCCGCTATCGGGGTCATCTCCAATGCCTGATAGGTCGATACCATCTAGAAGCCCACGAGGATTAAGGTCTACGTCTTCCACCATCGGAGGGCCATAGGAGTTGGCCAAGGATGCTGGTACAGCGAATTCGCGAATCCCCAAGGAGACTCCATCATCAGAAACGAAGGCCAACTCATGTTCACTAATGGCGTCTTCTGGGATTTCGATTGCAAGCATAGCGTTCCCATCCATAGCGACGCCGAGTGGCCATCCCAGTGGGTCATCAAACAGTCTGACCCCTTCGACAAGAGGCAAGCCGTCGTCCGTTACCTCTAGAACCGCATCCCTAAAGCCATCTCTCAGGATTGATTGAGCATTTTGAGTTTTGGTTTGGTAAAACAATCTCATATCAACTCCCCCACCCGGTCCGTAGTGACTCTAACCACTAAATCGCTGTCCAGCAACATGTGATAGCAATGCGTTTAGTCGTAAAAGGAATCGACATAGACGGGCGTACCTTCTGGGTGCGCCCTGTCGGTTCTTGGGTACTGGATACAGGAAGGTCGACCAGCACCTAAGACTAGGACCTACGGAGCGGAGCGTTTTCAGAAAAGTTTCTGAGGGCGCTCTTTTTTGCCCGACGCTAATGATGATAAAAGCCCCCTCGTTGGAGGGGGTTTTTCTTGTTTGAGCGACAGCCCACCCACTAGTCCGACAGGCGTTGCCTCAAGCGTACAATGCCCCGCCGAGTTGCTCCATTTAAGACCAGTCCCGATACTCGGATCCTTCCCCGGCAGCAGAAGGGTCCCATTGCTCTTGGTCAACGCCCGCATTTAGCAACAATTGTCGGATTCAGTACTGACCACCATTGACGTCAATTGTTACCCCGGTGACATAGTCCGCATCAGACGAAGCTAGAAAGGCGATAACTTTAGCTTGGTCCTCAGGTTCGGCGGGACGCCCCAGGGGTATGGCTTCAATGCTGCGTCGTTTTTCCTCCTCGGACCGCTGCTCCCACCCACGCGCGATACGGTCGCTCAAGGTCATTCCGGGGGCAATGGCATTGCAGGTTACGCCGTATGGCCCGGCCTCAACCGCAACCTTCTTGGTGAATGCCATGATGCCGGCCTTGGCCGTGGCATAGGCGCTACTGGTGTCACTCGAGCCGTGGCCCGCCACTGAAGAGAGGTTTATTATCTTGCCAATGCCCTGCTGCTTCATGCGCTTTATAACTGCGTTGGTGCATAAAAAAGTCCCTCTAAGATTGAACTCGATGATGTTGTCCCAATCCTCGAGGGTGAGATCGTCTACGGCGGCGCGGCTGTTAGGGATGATCGTGCTGCCCCCCACCGCATTTACCAAGATATCGATCCTGCCCAAACTGCTAACTACCGAGTCAACCATTCCCTCGGCCTGCTGGCTATCCAGTACATTGACCTCCATCGTGGTCACGTTACCGCCGCCGGTTTCGATCTCTTCGGCCAACGCGGCCAAGGCAGCAGGGTTGATGTCCACTGCCACCAGATGAGCCCCTTCACCGGCTAAGATTCTCGATGTGGCTCTACCGATGCCGTCGGCGGCTCCGGTGATTACCGCTACTTTGTCTTGAAACCGCATGGTAAACCGTCTCCCATGACCAAAGCCTTGGCCTTCGGGCAGAATTATAGCCCCGCGGGAGGTCACCGGCCAGTCCGTCATCCTGGCACCGGGGGTGGGCACTGGTGACGGCGGGGGTGTGGTCAAACGGATGGTGGCAGTCCTAACCTTGAACCACCATTGCTTCTTCGGCAATGTCGAATTCAGCCAGGAACTGTGGGCGGCGATTTCTGGAATATCAGGGTTTGATGATTCCTAATCTTTTCGCTAGTATTCTCCAGTCTATTCAATGCTGGAGGGTATTATGCCAAAGGCTTATATGATGGTTCATCTGGAAGTCACCAACCCAGAGGCATTTGCAGCTGGGTTCGGTTCGAAGGTCGCGGATGTCGCTAAAGAGTTTGGCGGCAAATTCTTAGTGCAACTGCCTGCTGTACATCGTTACGAAAATCAATTCAACGGGAAACAAGCGGACGTCCACGGTATCCTTGAGTTTCCGGACAGAGAATCGGCTATTGCATGGTACGAAAGCGACCAGTACAAAGCCATCTTACCTGCCCGACTTGATAATACGACCAACACCTATTTCGCCATCGTAGATGGAGTTGATGATTAGCGTTATGCGCTACCTAATCGTCTGGTTTTAGCTAGCAACAAAGCCTTCGATCAATACAGATCGAGGGATTTGTTGGATCCAATAGTCACAGATTGGCTACGAACTTTTTCGTATTCAATTTTCTGAAGACCCTCCTTGTGAGTAGAATCCGGAACCTACTGATTAAGAGTCAGGCGTTTTTTGTGCATAGGCGGGCATAGCAGTCCACCGTAGGCACGTTTTTGAGCCTAACCGCTAAAACCATGCCTACAATACAAAAATTAATTGGGTAAAAAATACCCAAACCTCCGTGCATTGGCTCGGAACCCTTGACGGCTCCTGCTAATGCTCCGTTAGAGCTTCATAGAATCGTCGACCCGAAACAGTGCTCCTAACAAGCCAAGATTTCCTTAGGGAAAACTTTCAAGAAGCCTACTTTCAGGAATTCTCCGGGTTTTCCCAGAGCGTGCCTTTATTCCACAAAGCAATCCTTCCTACCCCACCGTCGCAATAACCTCTACCTCTATGCGAAACACCGTGTCGGCCAAACCGGAGCAGAGGATTAGGGTGCTTACGGGTAGGTTGTCTTCGGGGACGTATTTGGATTTGATTATTCGGTAGGCGGGGATGTCTTCCCGGTGGGTCATGAACACGTTCATCTTCATGATCTTGCTCATGCTAGAGCCGACTGATTCTAAAGCCGCTTGCACGTTCTTGAAAACCTGCTCGGCCTGAGCGGAGAAATCTCCCTCGCCCACAGTCTCGCCGGCGCTGTTCCGGGACAATTGCCCCGCTACATAGACGGTCGTGCCGTCTTTGACGACATGGCTATACCCCGGCGGGTTCGCCAGCGCGGCAGGGTTACTTCTTTCGATGGCCATAGTCGGCCTCCTTCAATCTTGCCTATCAGGCTTATTTATCAGGGGTGAAATTAAAGGAGCCGTAATCGCGGCTCCTCTTCGGTTAACCCTCGACTAAATTCCCAGCGCCGCCAACCCGGCCTGGGCTATGGACTGGTCGTCGATGCCGCTGGGCAGTCCGCCAACGCCGATGGCGCCGACGACCGCGCCGTCCTTCATGACCACAACCCCGCCCGGCAGGGCGATCAGTTGCGCGTCTCCGAACGACTCTATGGACCGGTTCTGGCTGTTGAGTTGCTCCGAAAACGCCAGGGTGTCCATGCCCCGCACGGCTGAGGTGTAGGCCTTGCGTAGGCCGAACGTGGGCCGGAGACACCGGTCCATCCGGGCGTAGGCTAGCAGGTTACCGGCGTCGTCGACCACGGCCATATCAACTTTGCGCCGGTTGGTGTCCTTGTTGTATTCGGCGATCATCGCCGTAATGGCGGCTTGTGCCTGCTCCAGGCTAAGCATCGGCTTTTCGTACATCAGAAACCCTCCTAAGTTAGATAGGTAGCAAATATATCCTTGGCGCGCCCAGCGGACAAGTGTTGGCAGGTCTAGAATCGCTATATGGCGGTTTCGGCAACGGTTGGTGCCTGCCCGGACCCCGGCTAGTATGTTGGTAACGCCAGGCACGATTCGGAGATATCCAATCGCCAATGGACCTCGTAATAATGAATCGCACGCAACAGAACGCAGCAAGGACCGGTCTTGATGCCTGAAGAGAACATATACGACTTGCTTCAGGTAGAGTCGACTGTTGACTCTCGAGCGATCAGGGCTGCCTACCCCAGGGTGATGCTGCTCCATCACCCTGACCTGAACCCCGGACCCGACGTCCAGGAAATGACCCAACGGCTGAACGATGCCTACGAGGTGCTCTGCAACCTGGACCGAAGGGTAGCCTACGATAACGGACTCTTTGGTTGGGTTGAGGAATTGGCCCCAGAGCCAGGCCCGGAGGGGACTAGACCAACACCTGTCAAGGTGGCGTTCTAGGGGATTTCGGGTGGGCGGTCGATGCGTTCACCAGCGAGCTTAACCTGATCCCCAACTACGTTTGCCGCCACCAGATCCGAGGGTTTTCCTACTATCAGACCGGCCAATACCGCCTGACCATCGCAGACTTCAACCAGGTCCGCGGTATGCATTCGCTTTCAGCCGCCGGGGACTCGCGTGTGACCAACTTTAGGACATTAACCAAGCCAGGCTCGACACTCAAACGCCTGTTCTCTGGGCAACCAATTCTGTCCATCACTGACGATAGTGACCCCGACGGCGATCCCGGTACCGGCCGTCACCGCCACTCCACCTCCATCTACACCACAAACCCTTCTTGGATCTAGCCGTGGAATTATTATTGAAACATCAGTATTGTCGATTAAGCCGGAATCGAGGCTGTCGTTTCAGCCCGATTAATTTGTCTTTCAAGGGCGCTGAGATTGGAGTGGTGGATAACGTTGTTGGAAACCTGATATTCTTTGGAAACTAGGGTGGCATCGAATAGAAGATGTTGATGGCCCAATGAAAGAATGATTCTATGGGTTCCGATCTAGGATCGGGGACGAAGGGGACCGAAATTGATAGCCACTTTCCCAGAGCAGCGAGAGGCCAAACGGCAGGCTTTGCTGG